>Ga0187847_10001110_pt1 | contig 25712 bp, 27 predicted proteins | sample June2016WEW_4_10_FD_132458 | JGI IMG/M metagenome (GOLD analysis project Ga0187847, IMG submission 132458) | Peatland microbial communities from SPRUCE experiment site at the Marcell Experimental Forest, Minnesota, USA - June2016WEW_4_10 | ecosystem: Environmental > Terrestrial > Soil >...
ATCGAGGTCCCGTAGGTCGACTCGAGCGACGTGAGGATCTTGTTGTCGGACTCGCCGCGGTGCACGTCGCTCGTGATCTCGTGGCGCACCGCGATCGCCGACGTCTCGTCGCTCTCGGCGACCGAGAGGTCGCGGCACTCGGGACAGCGCACCAGCGTCTCGAGGTGATCAATGCGGGCCTGGCTCGACGCCACGCTCGGCGTCGTCACCACGACCAGCGCCGTCACGACGACCAGGGCCCCGACCCAGAGCCAGAAGGATCGCAACAGCTTCATCGGCGCACCCGCGCCACGGCCGTGACGAGCTGGGCCGTGCTCGCCGGGCCGAGCAACGTCGCGGCGATGCGGCCCTGGCCGTCGACGATGAACGTCGTGGGCGGTGAGGTCACGCCGTAGCTGTTGGCGATGTCGCCGTTGGGGTCGACGATCGAGGGATAGAGCGAGCCGTAATGAACCTGAAAGGCCTTGGCCGCCGACACCGAGTCGTCGAAGACGACGCCGATGACCTTGACCTTGTCGTGGCGCTCCTGCCACGCGAAGGTCGAGAGGTTCGGCGCCTCGGCCACGCACGGACCGCACCACGAGGCCCAGAAGTCGACTACGACGATGTCACCGAGGTCGTCGTGCAGGTCGAAGTGTCCCCCGTTGAGCTCCGTGCCCGCAACCGAGGGCGCGATCTTTCCGAGCAGCGGGCTCTGCACCGTGGTGGCGTCGCCCACCGGGTGGCGGGTGCCGAGGAAGACGGTGAGCGCGACACAGAGCACCAGCACCAGAAGCGAGGCGATCAGAATCGTGCGCTTCACCCCGTCTCCTCGTTGTAGCGACGGCGCAGGAACGACAGGGCGCTGCCGAGGCCCACGATGAGCCCACCGATCCACAGCCACGCGAGCAGCGGCTCGACGGTGACCCCGAGCACGACCGACCCGGCCGGCAGCCCGTTCTGGACCTGGGCCCCCGACGTCGCGCCGTTGCCGCCCACGGCGTCGAAGGTGACGTAGACGTCACGCAGCAGGTTCGAGTCGATGGCCGGGGTCCCGACGGTCTGGCCGTTGCGGCCGTTGTAGGTCGTGACGGCCGGACGCAGCTGGTCGCCGCCCACCGACACGACCAGTTCGGTCGAAGTCTCTAGGGCGTCCTTCACCTCGTGGAACCCGGCGAAGGAGACGTACTGGCCGCTCACGACGGTGCTCTGGCCGTGGGCCAGGGTGACCTCGGCCCGGGTGGTGTACGAGGTCGAGGTGACGATGCCGAGCGCCAGGATCACGATGCCCAGGTGCACGACCATGCCGCCGGTGCTCGGCGCGCGCAGCGCCGAGACCAAACGGCCGCGCCGGTGCGCGGCGACGACGACCCCGCGCAGCGTGCGCAGCGCCGCCCCGGCCGCGCCGGCGGCGAGGAAGTAGGCGACCAGCACCGTCGGCCGGCGCACCCCGAAGGCCACCAGCGCCACCACCAGCGCCAGCGCCACCCAGGCGCTGGTGCGCAGCCTCGCCCACAGCACACCCGCGTTGGCGCTTCGCCAACTCACGAGGGGCGCGACGGCCATCAGCGCGAGCAGCACCACGCTCAGGGGCGCCGCGATGGAGGCGAAGTAGGGCGTGCCGACGGTGACCTGCGCGCCGTTGACGGCCTGGTAGAGCAGCGGGAAGACCGTGCCGAGCAGCACCACGATCGCGAAGCCGACGAAGAGCACGTTGTTCGCGACGAAGAGGCCCTCGCGCGAGAGCGGGTGGTCGACGCCGACGGCAGAGCGCAGTCGGTCGCCGCGCCACGCCAGCAGCCCCGCGCCCGCGCCCACGCAGACGAAGAAGAACCCGATCAGCAGCGGCCCGAGCGTGCTCGAGGAGAAGGCGTGCACGCTCTGCAGCACGCCCGAACGGGTGAAGAAGGTCCCGAGCACCGTCAGGGAGAAGGTCGCGATGGCCAGCGAGAGGTTCCAGACCCGGAAGAGTCCGCGCCGGTCCTGGACGATCACCGAGTGGATGTAGGCCGTCGCCGTCAGCCACGGCAACAGCGCGGCGTTCTCGACGGGGTCCCAGCCCCAGAACCCGCCCCAGCCGAGCACCTGGTAGCTCCACCAGGCGCCGAGCACGATCCCGAGCGACAGCGCCCCCCAGGCGAGCACGGTCCAGCGCCGTTGCTCGAGCTGCCAGCGGTCCTGGACCCGCCCGGTGACGAGCATGGCAATGGCGAAGGCGAAGGGGACGGTGAACCCGACAAACCCGGCGTAGAGCAACGGCGGGTGCACGGCCACCAGCGGGTTGTTCTGCAACAGCGCGTTGGGCCCGGCACCCTGGAGGACGTGGGCCGGATTGTGCACGAAGGGGCTTGCCGGCACGACCAGCAGGTAGGTGAAGAAGGCGCCCACGCCGAAGAGCACCACGCTGGCCCAGGCGACGACGGGGTCGCTCGCCTCGCGGCGGTAGTAGTAGATGACGCCGAGGGTGACGAGCGTCAATAACAGCGACCAGAGCAGCAGCGAGCCCTCGAGGGCCGACCACATACCGGTGATCGAGTAGAGCAGCGGCGTGAAGGTCGCGTTGTTCTGAGCGACGTAGGCGAGGGAGAAGTTGTGCGAGACAAGCGCCACTTCCATCGCGGCGACGGCCCCGAGGATGCCCACCAGGGCGCCGAGGGCGAACCACACACCTTGTCCGGCGCGCTGCTTTCGTATCGCCACCACCTGGTCGACGACCCCGCCCACCAGCGCGGCGAGGGCGACGGCGAGCGCGACCCGTCCGATCCAGATCAACGTCATCTCGTCGTCCCGTTGGGCGCCCTCACCCGCTGGGGATGCTCGGCGATGTAGGAGGCGGTGTGCTTGACCAGGATCTGGGTGCCGTAGAACGTGAGCGACGTGGCGGAGGTGAAATGGCCGACGACCACGACGGGGATGTCGGCCTGGAACAACTGCGGCGGCGAGCCGTGCGCGTCGACGTAGACCTGTTTCGTGCCCGACCCCTCCAACGTGAACGAGGCGCCGCTCGACGTGCGCGAGATCGTGCCGGGCTTCACGACGCCCTCTAAGCGCATCGTCTCGGTGCCGAAGCTGGCCCGCTTGGCCAAAACCTGGTCGACGGTCTCGAAGTAGTTGAGCGAGTGCAAGATGCCCTGGCTCAGCAGGGCCAGGATGGCCAGCGCCAGCGCGACCAGCACGCCAATGGAGCGCCAGCGACTGCGACTGGAGGACCTGGGTGGCGCAACCGGGGTGAGGTCCAGCGGTGCCTCAGCGCTTGACACGTCGACCTCGCCACCAGATCGACAGCGCGTAGAGCGCTAGCCCCCCAAAGGCGAACCCGTATCCCGCGTAGACGTAGCTCACGTCGGCGCCCCCTCGCGCTGGCGCGCGAGCAGCGCCTCCTCCAGTGCCGCGCTCGCGACCGACTCGCGGCGCACCTCGAGGCGGTAGCGCGCGCGCAGCAGCCAGAAGAAGAGCAGCGTGAACCCGACGAAGCTGATGAGCAGGGTCCAGGCCTGGATCCCGTGGATCAGCAGCGTGCGGTTGGCGGTGAAGACCGTGGCCCCCTGGTGCAACGTCTTCCACCAGTCGACGGAGAAGTGGATGATCGGCACGTTGATCGCCGCGAGGATGGCGAAGACGGCGCTGCGCCGAGCGCGCAGCGTCGGGTCGTCGTTGGCCCGGCGAAGCGCGAGGTACCCGAGCGCCAGCACGCCCAGGATCGCGGTCGAGGTCAGGCGGGCGTCCCAGGCCCACCACACGCCCCAGGTCGGGCGGCCCCAGATCGATCCCGTAGTCAGCGTGAGCGCGATGAAGACGACGCTCACCTCCATCGCGCAGTGCGCGACCCGGTCCATCACCATCGAGCGGGTGCGCTTCCACAGGTACAGGGCGCTCGCGATCGTCGCCGTGCCGAAGGAGACGTAGAGCGCCACCCACGCGACCGAGGGGTGCACGTAGACCAGACGGGCCAGTTGGCCCTGGATCTTGTCCGGCGGCGTCACCCACAGTCCCAACCAGATCGTGAGGGCCAACAGCACGAGCGTGACCGGTCCGAGGAGTCGTTGGGCGAGCTGCTTCGTCATGATTCTTCCAGTACACCGTAAAGGAGAATCCCGACCCCCAGGTACGCAACGAGGGCCACCACGACGATGACCCACCACTGCCAGAGACCTCCCCCGTGCAGGGCGTCGCTGAAGGAGCGTTCACCGGCGATCAACAAGGGGGCGAAGGCCGGCAGGGTCAGCATCGGCAGCAACGTCGCCGTCGTGTCGCCGCCGCCGGTGAGGGCCCCATAAAGGGTGCCGGCACCGGCCAGCGCGCCCAGTGTCACGACGATGCTGGGCAGGGCGACCAGGGCCCCGTGAAGGGCCGTGTGGAGCACCAGGACCGACCCGGCCAGCAGGACGAGGCCCGTCACCCACAGTTCCACCGCCAGGGCCAGGGACTTGCCCAGGAAGACCCCGGCCGGGTCGAGCCCGAGCGTCGCGACGGAGGATTTCGTCCCCGGGGATCGTTCGATCGCCTGGGAACGGTTGACCATCAAGAGCACGACCAGCAGGATCACCAAGTAGTAGAGGCCCGGGCCGGCCGAGGAGTTCCCGGCGTGGGCCGGTCCGAGCGCGAGCCCGCACAACAACAGGGCCATCAGCCCGAAGGGCACGACCTGCCAGAGCAGGACGCGACTGCGTAATTCGATCCGCAGGTCCTTGGCGGCCACGAGCAGGGCGGTGGCGATCACCGCTCGTCCCCGACGATGCGACCGCCGGCCATCAGAATCGTGCGCGGTGTGAGGGTGTCGCTGCGCAGGCGGTCGTGGGCGCTCACCACGACGGTGGCGCCGCTCGCCACGACGTCGCCGAGCAACGCGTCGAAGAAGATGCGGCCCCCGTCGTCCAGCGAGGCGTACGGCTCATCGAGCAGCCACAGTTCCGGGCGGCGGATCAGCAGCCACGCGAGACCCAGGCGCCGGCGCTGGCCGGCGCTCAACTGCTTGGCCGGGGTGTTGATCCGCTGCTCGAGGCCCATGCGCGCGACGACCGGTTCGACGCCGTCGCTCGGGCGCCCGAGGGCGCGCGCGGCGAAGGTGAGGTTCTCACGCACGCTCAAGTCGTCGTAGAAGGAGCCCTCGTGGCCGAGCCACCCGACCCGTCGGCGCAGTTGTCGCAGGTCGCCCTCGGCCAGGTCCACACCGGCCACCGTGCCCGACCCCGAGGTGAGGGCCGCCAGGCCGGCCAGCAGTCGCAGCAGGCTGGTCTTACCGGCCCCGTTGGCCCCCGAGAGCACCGTCAGCGTCCCGGGCGCCACCTCGAGGTCGACGCCGCTCAGCAGCGGGAAGCCGCTCGAGATCACGACCGCGCCGCTCAGGGCGACGACGGGGGACGCACCGTTGGTCATCGGTGCGGACTAACGCTGCAGGGCTTTCACGTCGGCGGCGACCATCATCTCGACCAGCGCGTAGAAATCGACCTCACTCTTCCAGCCGAGGAGGCGCTCGGCCTTGGAGGCGTCACCGACCAACAGGTCGACCTCGGCCGGGCGGATGTAGGCGGCGTCGATCACGACGTGGTCCTCCCAGTTGAGCCCCACCAGCGAGAAGGCCGCCTCGCACAGCTGGCGCACGGAGTGGCGCTGGCCCGACGCGATGACGAAGTCATCGGGGGTGTCGCGCTGGAGCATCATCCACATCGCGCGCACGTAGTCGCCGGCGTAGCCCCAGTCGCGCTGGGACTCGATGTTGCCCAGGCGCAGCTCGCGGTCGAGCCCCGCCGCGATGCGCGCTACGCCGTGGGTCACCTTGCGCGTGACGAACTCGAGGCCCCGTCGCGGCGACTCGTGGTTGAACAGGATGCCCGAGGACGCGTGCAGGTTGTAGCTCTCGCGGTAGTTGACGGTGATCCAGTGGCCGTAGACCTTGGCCACGCCGTAGGGACTGCGGGGCCAGAACGACGTGGACTCGTCCTGGGGCACGGTCGTCACCCGCCCGAACATCTCGGAGGAACTGGCCTGGTAGAAGCGGATGTCGGAGTCGACGATGCGGATCGCGTCGAGCATCCTGGTGACCCCGAGCGCCGTGGTCTCGCCCGTGAGGACCGGCTGGGTCCAGGAGGCCTGGACGAAGGTCTGGGCGGCCAGGTTGTAGACCTCGCTCGGGCGGTAGTCGCGCAGTACGTTGATCAGCGAGACCTCGTCCATCAGGTCCCCCGACACCAGGGTCAGGTCGTCGCGGATGTGGCTGATGCGCTCGATGTTCACGGTGGAGCTGCGCCGCATCATCCCGATGACCTCGTAGCCCTCGTTGAGCAGCAGTTCGGCGAGGTAGGAGCCGTCCTGGCCCGTGATGCCGGTAATCAAGGCCCGCTTGGCCACTGTGCGTCCTTCCCACGTGGTCACCGCCGCGGGGCCACTGCCCGTCAACCTTACTATTGGCGGCGAATTCGCTCGGGGGTGGGCCTAGCCTTACGCGATGGCCCGGATCGCGGTGGTGAGCTTTCGCCTCGGCGGCGCCGACGGCGTCTCGATCGAAGCGGCCAAGTGGGTCGCCGCCCTGGAACGGCTCGGCCACGAGGTGACCCAGGTCGCCGGCGAGGGACCGGTGGACGTGCTGCTGCCGGGCCTCGCGATGTACGCGTCGACCCCGCCGACGCTGGAGGAACTGCGCAGCGCGCTGGACGGGGCCCAATTGGTCATCGTCGAGAACCTCGCGTCGCTGCCGCTGAACGTCGCCGCGCGCGAGCAGCTCTACCGCGTCCTCGATCGCCGCCCGGCGCTCTTTCACCACCACGACCTGCCCTGGCAGCGCCAGCACCTCACCCACCTCGAAGGTCCCCGCGACCAGGCCCGCTGGCGCCACGTCACCATCAACGAACTGTCGCGGCGCCAGCTCATGAATCGCGGGATCACCGCGACGACCATCATGAACAGCTTCGACTGCGACCCGCCATCGGGGAACCGCTCCGCCACGCGAGAGGAGCTCGCCATCGAGAACCGCACGTTGCTTCTCATGCCCACCCGGGCGCTGGCGCGCAAGAACGTGGCCGGGGCCCTGGAGCTGGCCTCGTCGCTCGACGCGGTGCTCTGGCTGCTCGGTCCGCCCGAGGACGGGTACGGCGACGAGCTCGACCACCTGCTCGCGCGAACAAAAGTCGAGGTGCGCCGGGGCCTGGCGCCAGGGCGAACCATCCACGACGCCTACGCCGCGAGCGACCTCGTCGTGGTGCCCTCGACGTGGGAGGGCTTCGGCAACCCGGTGCTCGAGTCGGTGACCCATCGCCGCGCCCTCAGCGTCTACCCCTACCCAGTGCTCGACGAGATCGTCGCGTTCGGCTTTCGATTCTTCGCTCTGGAGGACGTCGAGGACGCGCGACGCTTCCTGCAGCGACCGGACACGTCGCTGCTCGATCACAATCTGTCGATCGCGCGCCAGCACTTCAACGTCGACGACTTGCCCCGACGGCTCGATGAAGTATTAGAACTAGATGCAAAGGTCGTAAGAGGCACCTAGGACGACACCGCGAACGAATCAAAGACGAGACGATTCGCTTCGTGGAGAGGGCCGCAGCCCAACGCGGTCACGCCCTTTCGAAAGCCCGTCAGTAATTAGTCCCCTCTTAGACGCCGTCGGCGGCGCCTTCATGTGCGACGTGGACGATGGAGTTGGTGCGAGATCGTCTCGAACCGAAACAACGAAAGGATCATCATGAACAAGAACACCAGGACCACAGCGAAGCGCGCGGCCGCCACGGCGGCACTCGGGCTCGGGCTCGTCGCGGGCGGTGCCGGATTAGCGTCGGCGACGACCCACAGCGCCGGCGAATCGGCGCGCGACGCCACGACGGCCACGACCGCCACCCCGGCACCGCCGGGCAGTCCGCCCGACATGGCCGGTGGGGTCGTCACCGCGATCACGGCGTCGTCGATCACGGTGAAGGACCTGAGCGGCACGTCCACCACCTACGCCATCACCTCGGCCACGACCTTCGCCGAAGGACCGACGGCGATCGACTCGTCCCAGGTCATCGTTGGTGAGCACGTCGCCGTGGCGACATCGTCGAGCGACACGACGACGGCGACCAGCGTCAACGTGATGCCGGTGACGCTCGTGGGGACCGTCACCTCGCGCAGCGCAGACACGGTGGTGATCACCGATTCCCAGGGCTTCTCGCGCACGATCGTGGTCGACTCCTCGACGGTCGTGACCGCGTCGGGGGCCGCGTCATCCCTGGCTGACGTCACGGTCGGCGCGGTCATCGTCGCCCAGGGCACGGTCGACGCCAACGCCACCTCGCTCGACGCGTCGAGCATCGCCATTGGACTCACCGGTCACACCAACGGCGCGGGACCAGGAGTGGGCGGTCCGGGACCGGGCGGTCCGGGACTTCCTGCGCCGTAGTAACGCCTCCCGCGGATGTTCCATCCGGTTAACCGGGACGTCGACGGCTGGCTCGGCACGGCCGGATGGAACGCTCGTGGGGCGGAGGAAACGACGTCGAGCGCCATGACGGCGGCCCTCGCGACCCGGGCCGGTCAGACCCCAAAGTCTAGGAAGTCACTAGTCTTTGGGGTCATGGTATTGAGTGACGACCGGCCGCAGTACACCGAGCGCCGCGAACAACTGCTCCACGTGGCCCGTCACATTTTCGCCGAGCGGGGCTTCCAGGCGACGACCATGGACGACATCGCCAAGGAGGCCGGCTTCACCAAGCCGATCCTCTACCAGTACTTCGAGTCCAAGGGCGACCTCTACCGCCAGATCGTCGCCGAGACGGCGCAGAAGTTGCTCGACTCGCTCGCCGAGGCCGTCGCCAGCGTCGACGCGCCCCGGGCCAAGCTCGAGGTCGCCTTCCGCGTCTACTTCGAGATGGTGATCAGCGAGACCGACGCCTTCCGAGTCCTCTTCATCCACAGCCACGAAGGCGAGATGATCCACGAGCTGCGCAACCTCGAGATCGTGTTGGCCACGTTCCTCGAGCCGTTCATCAACATCTCGATCAGCGACGACCACCGACGCCAGCTCGCCGCCGGCGTCGTGGGCATCGCCGAGGCCTCGGCCGTCACCTGGCTCGAGCAGCAGGCGGCCAAGGGCTGGCCGGTGCCCGCGTCGAACGAATCGGAGCGCCTCGCCGCGCGCAGCGCGACCCTCGCCTGGGGAGGACTGCGCGCCGTCCAGCAGGACTAGGCGACGTCGCCGTCGCCGACAAGCAGCGCGAAGACCTGGCTCAACTCCCAGAGCTGCAGCGCGCACGCGTCGTAGACCACCTGATCGCCACCGGCCGGGTCCGCGACGTCGTAGAGCGCCACCGGCTCCATGGCCGCGACCGTCGCCAACTGGACGTCGAACGGCTCGTCCAAGGGGGCGTGGCGTACGAACTGGGCCAGTTGGACCGCCTTGGCCGCCGCCGCCTCGAAGTGTCGGCGCACGTAACGCACGTGGTCACCCTCACTCGCAAGCACGACGTCGGCCCATCGCACGTCCGCTTCATCCAGCTGGTGGCTGCGATGGCCGGCGAAGTGGTGAGCGCTCAACTCGTCGATCGAGACCAGGGCCTCACGGGTGCGCATGCTCATCGACGAGCCTTCGAGCACGTGGGTGCCGGCCGTGCGCACCTTCCAGTCGGCGCCGTTGGCTTCGGCGATCGTGGTGAGCATGTAGCCGAGCATCACCGAGCGGGCCACGTTGCCGGTACAGAGCGTGACGATCCGGAGGCTCACCCCGGTTCGTCGCCGGTCGCGGCCGGACGGGCCGGGTCGTTGGCGTACTGCGACCACGAGCCCACGAAGAGCCGCCCCCGACCGAGGCCGACGTGTTCGATCGCCAGCAGATCGTGACAGGCCGTCACCCCCGAGCCGCAGTACACGATGACGTCACCGGCGTCCTCGATGCCGGCGTCCAGGAATCGCTGGCGCAATTGATCGCCCGCCATCAGCGTGCCGCCGGCCGTCAGGTTCTCGCGGCAGGGCAGGCTTCGAGCCCCCGGGATATGGCCCGAACGGGGATCGAGAGGGTTCGCCTCACCCCGATAACGAGAACGGTCACGGGCGTCGAACACGAGGTTGTCGCGGTCCGAGGCCTCCTCGACGCTCGCCAGTCGCTCGATGGGCCACGGCCGGGCCGTGAAGGTGGCCGGGTCGCGAACCACTCGACCCCGTTCGAGCTCGCCCTCGTAGGAGCTGACGCCGCCATCCAGCAGCGCCGCATCGTGGCCGCTCGCGCGCAGCATCCACACCAGTCGGGCCGCCATCACCCCGCCGGCGTCGTCGTAGGCCACCACCGTGTCCCCGTCAGCGATGCCGCTCTCGGCCATGGACCGCGCGAAACGCTCCGGCTCGGGAAGCGGATGGCGCCCGGCGTGCGCCGACGCGTCGCCGGCCAACTGAGTGTCGAGATCGATGAAGATCGCGCCGGGCAGATGGCCCGCCTCGTAGGCCTCGCGGCCCGACCTCCCGTCGGAGTACCAGCGCACGTCCGCGAGCACGACCTCGCGGCGATGTTCTTTCAGCCATCTCTGATCGACGACGGGTGTCAGCACCACGCTCCTCCCCGCGGGGTCATCCTACGGTCGGCCCGGCGACGACCTCACCGAGACGCTGCATCAGCCGGTCGACCTCGTCGCGCGTCTCACGGTCCAGGACGTAGCCGAGCGGGCCTCGCGCGAGCGTCGACGCCAAGACACCTTGGGACTGGAGGATGTGCTTCTCCACGGCGACGTAGGCGTCGAGGGAGTTCTGCAGGTCGACGAGTGAGCAGATCGGCCCGAGGATGTCGTACGCCCGCGCCCAGTCACCATTCGTGAGCGCCTCCCAGAGCGCTTGAATGGCCCAGCACATCTCGGCGCCGGGCATCGTGCCCACGACGCCCCGGCGAAAGGTGTCCACGAGGGCGATCCCGCCCGTGCCTTCGAAGACGCGCGCCAGGCCGTCCGTGGCGTCGCGCAGCAGCGACACCCGCTGCCCGATCGGCGGCGCCTCGGGCTTGAAGTACACGCGGCGCCCGTAACGGGCCAGGAGTTGCACCTGCACGGCGATGCTGAGCGGTCGCCCGACGTACCCGCTCGCGTCCTGCACGACGAGGCCGATCTCGATCGCGTCGGCGATCGCCGAGTAGTACGCGTAGAGTTCGTCGTCGCCCAGCACCACCGTGACGGGCGCGATCGCCATGACGGCGTCGGCTCCCGCACGCTGCGCGCTGCGCGCGTATGCGACCGCGCCCCTCGTACTCTCCGCGCCGCAACTGACGACCGAGAGGGCTCCGCGCTCGCGCGCCACGCCGATCACGATCTCGTTCAGGCGTTGACGTTCGACCTCGGTCAGTCGCAAGACCTCCGAGACCATGCCCGTGGTGAGTCCGGCGACGCCCTGGTCGAGCACCCAGTGCAGCTCACGCACGAGCTCGCTTTCGTCGATGGCGCCGTCGTCGAGGAACGGCGTCTGGATCACGGGCAGGACCCCGGACAACTCACGCATGTTCGCCACTGTCATCTCCCTGAAGTGCAGGGAACCTCCCCCAAGGACGTCTCCCCGCGTTGTCGCACCCACTCGAGCGGTCCCGCCACCGCCCGACGGGCGCGAGGCATCGCTCGGAACGTTCACACCCGACTGTAGCCACCATCGATGACGATATTCGCCCCGGTGAGGAAGGGCGTCTCGCCCGAGCACAGGAACAGGGCACTCGCGGCGATCTCCTCCACGGTGCCGAATCGACCGATCGGGTGTCGCGAGAGCAGCACGCGCTCGAAGGCCCGACCGTCGTTCATGGCCTCCATCACGCCCTCGTGCAGCGGTGTGCGCACGACGGCCGGCATCAAGGTGTTCGAGACGATGCCCCTCGTGGCGTACTCGACCGCGATGTGATCCGAGAGCATGTTGAGCGCCGCCTTGGACATGTCGTACGCGCAGTCGCCGGCCCACACCGTCGCCGCGCAGACCGAACTGACGTGCAGCATCGAACCGCCACCGGCCTCGAGCAAGTGGGGGATCGAGAACTTGGCGATCAAGAACGGCCCGCGCGTGTTGACCGCCATGATCTCGTCGAAGGCCCCGACCGGCCAGTCGGCGACGTCGTACCAGTCGCCCGCGTCGATGCCCGCGTTGTTGACGACGATGTCGAGTCCACCGAGCCCCGCGACGGCGTCACTGACGACGTGCTCGGCGCCGGCCACGTCCGACACGTCGCCGAGCACCGCGACGGCAACGTTGTCGAGCGACACGATTTCGTCGCACACCTCGCGCACCCGTTGCTCGTCACGTCCCGCTATCGCCAGAGCCGCGCCCTCGTGGGCGAATCGCAGCGCGATGGCCCGGCCTATTCCGCTGGACGCCCCGGTGACGAGCGCCCGCTTGCCCTTTAGTGCCTGTGTCATTCATGCCTCCTTAGAGATACTGGTGAGCGTCGACGGGCTGGCACGCCTTCTCGCGCCGCGCCCTCGTGACGTTGCGGGCCCGCGCGTTAGGCCCGTCCGAGGGGGTCGTACGAATCGAGCGGCAGACCGGACACGGCGACCTCGGCGCAGAAGAGCATTCCGGCCTGCGGCTCGCGCTCGAGCGCCTCGCGCGACATGTCCTGCGTGGCCGTCGTGACGTACAACGTGCTCCCACTGTCGCCACCGATCGAACAGGATGACGGCTGGGCCGTCGCGACGTTCACCCGGGCGAGCTCCTCGCCCGACGGGGCGTAGCGGCGCACGTGATAGCCACCCCAGATCGCCACCCAGATGGCCCCCTCGGCGTCGACGCACAGGCCGTCGGGCGTTCCTTCGCGGGCGACGTCGAACGTCGCGAACGTCTCCTGATCGGAGATCTCGCCACGTTGATCGACTCGGAACCGATAGATCGATCCCGGACCGCTGTCGACGTAGTACATCGTTCGCCGGTCGGGACTCCAACCCAGGCCGTTGGAGATCGTGAGACCGCTCAGCACCCGCTCGACGCCCGTCGACGGGTGGTAGCGGTAGAGGTGGCCCAGGCCATCTCGCTCCTGGGGATCCATGACGCCGATCCAGAACCGGCCCCACGGGTCGGCACTCCCGTCATTGGTGGCGAAGGGCGGCGTACCGCCACGCTCGATGGCCGCGAGCTCACTCGACAGCCCGCCCTCGCTCAACTGCGAGAGCGATCGACCGGACGCGACGATCCACCCTTCGCTCCTGACGGCCATGGGGGCGAAGGCACTCACCGCGTCCAACTCGTAGGTATGGACCACCTGCACATTTTCGCCGCTCGCCCTCGCGCGAAAGAGCCGTCCCGTCGACACGTCCACCCAGCACAGCTCCTGGCGCAGTTCGTCCCATCGACAACACTCGCCGAGCTCGAACCCGTCGGTCGTGCACGGTGTCGCCTCGAACCGTTCGATCACGTCGCCCACTCTCCGAGCCAACCCCTGGTTGGCTCCGTTCGACTAATTGTTGTAACTGAGCGGAGGACCGGACGGCAGTCCCGCCAACAGTCCCCCGTCGACCGAGACCAGCGAACCGGTGATGAAGTCGGCCAACGGCGACGCGAGGAACAGCGCGACGTTCGCGACCTCGTTCGGGCGGCCCAGTCGACCGAGCGGCTGACCGGCCGCCATCGCCACCATCTGCGCATCGGGGTCGGACGAGGCCTGCGCCTCGCGGCGGATCATCGGGGTGTCGATCGTCCCCGGGACGACGGCGTTGGCCCTCACGCCGAACGGCGCGCCCTCGAGCGAAAGGGCACGAACCAGCGCGTTCACTCCGCCCTTGGACGCGGCGTAGGCGCAGGTGTCGGCCACCGTCGCCACGGCGTGCGGCGATGAGGTCACCACGATCGATCCGAAGCCCTGGTCGCACATGGCCAGCATCGACGCTCGACAGACCAGGAAGGTGCCGGTGAGGTTCACGTCGAGCACCCGTTGCCACTGCGCCAGGCTCGTGTGGCGCACGTCCTTGGTCCACTCGATACCGGCGTTGGCGTGCACCACGTCGAGCGAACCGTAGTTGTCGCGCACGAACGCGAACAGGTCGTCGACGTCGGCCTCGTCGCTGACGTCGCAGTGGCGATAGACCACGTGCAGGCCGAGCGTCGTCAGTGAGTCGGCGAGCGCCAGGCCGGCCTCGTCGGCGACGTCGGCCACCACCACGTGGGCGTCGGCCCGGGCGAAGCCTTCGACCGACGACGCGCCGATGCCCGTGGACCCGCCACTCACCACGACGGTCTTGCCCGAAAAGTACTCACCCCACATCAGTCAGCTCCCGTCGATGGTCAACTATCGGCGAACCGCGCGACGCCGTTCGGCCATTGTCCCACCTGCACCCCCCAGTGAACGCGAAACGCGCCCACCGCACGGGTGACTACAACGTATCGAACACCAGTGGTGCGGTCAATGTGATCGGGTCTCGCCCACTGCGTCGCGAACGGCGACGGTGTTTCAATAACCGGAACTGAATCGTCCCGTCAAATCGGTCGCACGTGCGTACTACCTACGGCACCGCACGCGACACGACGTTGGAGTCCGTCCTCACGGCGCGACGACTGATGCGACGTTGTAGCGTGGCCCCAAGATGGCACGACAGGTTCTTGGGAGCTCGACATGAGGGCAATGGTTTTCACTGCCCCGGGGATCGTCGAGATCCAGGATGTCCCCGACGCCACGGCGGGCGACGGCGAGGTGATCGTCCACGTCGATCGCGCGGGCATATGCGGCAGTGAGTTGCACGGGATCAGGACCCCGGGCTTTCGCGTGCCTCCTCTGATCATGGGCCACGAGTTCGTCGGCCACACCTCGGACGGCCAGCGGGTGGCGGTCAATCCCCTGGTCTCGTGCTCGACCTGCGATCGATGTCGGGCGGGCCTGCCCCAGTTGTGTCGCACCCGCACCCTCTTAGGCGTGCATCGGGCCGGCGGCTTCGCCGAGCGCGTGGCCGTGCCGCGCGCCTCACTGCACGTCCTGAGCGACGGCATCGATTGGGACCTCGCGGCCCTGATCGAGCCACTGGCCAACGGGATCCACGCGTGGACCTTGGCCGGAGCGCCCGAGGGCGCGAGGATCGCCGTCATTGGGTGCGGCCCGATCGGGCTCTCCTGCATCGAAGTCGCCCGGCACCACGGCGCGTCGTTCGTGGCCGCCGCGGACCTTTCTCCGGAGCGCAGCGCCGTCGCCGTGTCCCTCGGCGTCGACGTCGCGTCGCCGGCCCTCGAGGGTGAGTTCGACGTCATCTTCGATGCCGTCGGCACCGCGACGACCCGCGCCAGTTCGCTCGAGCACCTCATCCCCGGCGGCACGACGATCTGGCTAGGCCTGGCAACGGCCGACGCCGGTTTCGACGCCGCGGGCGCGGTTCGCTTCGAGAAGACCATCCGGGGCTCCTTCGCCTACAGCGACGACGAGTTCGCCGCGGCGACGCGGCTGGCGCCGCGGCTCGATCTCTCCTGGACCACGACCTACCCCCTAGAGCAGGGCGCCGAGATCTTCACGGCCTTGATGAACGGGCAGAGCTCGCCCGTCAAGGCCCTGCTCCAGCCCAATTGAGCGACCGGCGGCGAAGCGCGACTACGCCTGGCCGAGCAGGTTTCGCTGGTGGCCCAGGCCCTCGATGCTCAGTTCGGTCACGTCGCCCCGGCTCAGGAAGGCCCAGTCGTCGTGACCGAGCGACACCCCCGCCGGGGTCCCGGTGTTGATGAGGTCGCCGGCCTCGAGCACCATGAACTGGCTCAGATACCACACGAGGTAGTTGACGTCGAAGATCATGTCGCGCGTCGTGCCGTCCTGTCGGACCATGCCGTTGACGCTCAAGCGCATGGCGAGGTCCTGGGGGTCGTCGATCTCGTCGGGGGTCACGAGCCACGGCCCCAACGGGTTGAAGGTCTCGCAGCACTTGCCCTTGTCCCACTGTCCCCCACGTTCCATCTGGAACTCCCGTTCGGACACGTCGTGCGAGATGCAGTAGCCGGCGATGACCGCGCTGGCCGAATCGGGTGAGTCGAGGTAGCGCGTGCGCGCCCCGATCACGACGCCGAGCTCCACCTCCCAGTCCGTCTTGGACGACCCTCGCGGCACGAGGATCTCGTCGTTCGGCCCGATGACGCAGTTCGGCGCCTTCATGAAGATGATGGGCTCGGTAGGCACGGTGGCCCCGGTCTCGTTGGCGTGGTCTCGATAGTTGAGGCCGATGCAGACGACCTTCTCCGGCTTGACAATGGGGGCGCCGTAGCGGACCGGCTCGGCGATCCGTTCGGTCAGTTCGTGGCCGTCGACCAGGGAACGCAGCTCCTCGACGCGGCCGTCACGCCAGAAGGCGCCGTCGATGTCGCCGAAGCGCTCGGGGAGGGCCCATATCTCGCCGTCGGGCCCCAGGGCGGCCGCCCGTTCGTGACCCGCTTCACCCACTCGTAGAAGTTTCATCGCTCTCCTTTGCACATCGATCTATCGGCCATCCGAACCTTGTTGACGCTACCGGTCATCATCGGTTCCCCCGTGACGGACCGCTCAAGGTGACGTCCAGGGACCAGGACCGCGTACGACCGGGCGCGGTGATCCACGGCCCACCGAGGGCGGCCGCGACGTCTAGCGCGTCATCGCAACCGCTCGTCGGCTCGATCGCGACCACCGGGTGGCGCGAGAGTGAGCAGTTGTCGAGCCAGATCCCGACGTAGCGAACGTCACCGCGCGACCAGCGCATGGTCAGCGACACCCCGTCGGGGTCGCGCAGCGCCGTCGACACGATCTGGCCATGCGGCTCGGCGAAGATCTTCACACCAGTGCCGACCCCCAGCGAGCTGGCCACGTCCACGCCGCCACGGGGCCACGGCTCCACGCTGCGTTCGCCACCGTCACCGACCCGGGTGACCTCGGCGATCGACGGGTCGAGCACCAACGTGGTGCCCGATCGTGTCGCGAACAGCGGGTGCGCCGCCCAGAGCAGCGAGAGTTCCCCGCCGCCGTGGATCGACAGCGCGTAGTCGACCCGTAGGGCGCGAGGGCGCAGCGTCAAAGTCCTCTCTAAAGAGAACGGCAGTACGTCACCCGACGCGTATGTCGTGACCGTGTCGCGCGTCTGCGACGTCACGGTCCAGGACATCCTCCAGAGATCGCCGTGATCGGCCAGCTCCGTCGCGGTGCCCGGATAGCGGCAGGCGGCGACCGTCGGCATCATCTCGTCCCAACCGCACATGTCGCCCGCGTCGAACGTCTCGCCCAGCTCGATCGGGCCCTCGAGCGGCCCCGCCGGGGCCTCGAGCCACTCGCGTCGTGCATCCACGTCGAGCAGGCTCGTGATCTTCGCGCCCCGCTCGGGCATCATCGAGAGCGTGATGCCCTCGGCCTCGATCGTGATGGTCATGACGTCGAAAAAGCGCGAGGGATCACTCGATGGCGTCCTTGGTCTCGAAGTCGAAGAAGTGCAGCCGTTCGGGATAGACGAGGAATCTCGTCTTCTGCCCGAGGTTCACGCTCGCGCGCGGTTCCACGCGGGCCACACCCTCGCCCACGATCGCGATCTGCGCGTCGAACAGCGCCTCGCCCTCACTTTCGCTCTTCTCCTCTCCGTGCACCCGGGTGGCGTCCAGGGAGAAGTGGACCAGGATCTCCGAGCCCAGCGCCTCGATGGCCGCGACGTCGGCCTCGAGCACCTCACCCGGCGCCTCGGCGCCGGTGGCGATGGGCAGGTCCTCGGCCCGCAGCCCCACGACGATCTTGCGTCCGCGATAGTTCTTCAGGCCGCTGCGACGCCGGTAGACGGCCTCGCCGATCGCCAGGGTCTGCGAACCGATCTTGAGCAGGGCGCCGTCCTCGCTCAGGTAGGCCTCGAAGAGGTTCATCGCGGGCGAGCCGATGAACGCGGCCACGAAGAGGTTCGTCGGATTGCTGTAGAGCACCTGGGGCTCGTCGCACTGCTGCAGTACGCCCGCGCGCATGACCGCGACCCGGTCGCCCATGGTCATCGCCTCGGTCTGGTCGTGGGTGACGTAGAGGGTGGCCACGCCGATGCGCCGCTGGATGCGATGCACCTCGGTCCTCATCTGCACGCGCAGTTTGGCGTCGAGATTCGAAAGGGGCTCGTCCATCAAGAAGATCGATGGGCTGCGCACGATCGCGCGACCCATGGCCACGCGCTGGCGCTGTCCTCCCGAGAGGATGCCCGGCTTCAACTGCAGGAACTCCGTGAGACCGAGGATGACCGCGACCTCCTCCACCTTCTTCTTGATCTCGTCCTTGGGGGTCTTGCGCAGGCTGAGCCCGAAGGCGATGTTCTCGGCCACCGACATGTGGGGGTAGAGCGCGTAGTTCTGAAAGACCATCGCCACGTCGCGTTCCTTCGAGGTGAGGTGGTTCGCGACCCGGTCGCCGATGCGTAGCGTGCCCGACGTGATCTCCTCGAGCCCGGCCACCATGCGCAGTGCCGTCGTCTTGCCGCAGCCCGACGGCCCGACCATGACCATGAACTCGCCCTCCTCAACGTCGATGTTCAGTTCGTGCACCGCCTCGAAGCCGTTGGGGTAGACCTTCGAGACCTTCTCGATGGAGATCGACGCCACCGTCTACCCTCCCTCGCCCGAGCTGCACCGTATCGAGGTGTCCATCGTTGGCCTCAACCCTCCACCAGGCGGCGGGCCACTTCGCCGTCGTCGAGGGTGATGCCGAGGCCCGGACCGCCCGGCAGCGACAGGACGCCGTTACGAGGGGTAAAGGGCGTGGTGAGCACGGAGCCCAGCCGCTTCGACGCCGTCACCGGGTACTCGATCAGCCGCTCGCCCGGCAGTGTCGCGACCAGCTGCAGGGTGGCGGCCAGCAGCACGTCCGTCGAGAAGCAGTGCGGGATGACGACCGCGCTGGCGCCGTACTCGCGGCACATCGCGACGATGTCGAGCGCCACGCTCAGTCCTCCGCAACGCCCCAGGTCGGGCTGGAGGATGTCGACGCCCGACTCGATGAGCCGGCGAAAGGGCGCGACGTGGGAGTGGGCCTCGCCGCACGCGATGCGCACGTCCACGCTGTCGCACAGGCGGTCGTAGGAGTGGAAGTCGTCGCCCTCGAACGGCTCTTCGAACCAGAAGAGGTCGAGCGACTCGGTGCGCCGGCAGAACTCTCGTGCGCGCTGCAGCGAGTAGGCCATGCCGCCGTCGATCATCAACTTGCGACCGGGTCCCAGGGTGTCGCGCGCGGCGCTCACCAGTTCGACGTCGCGCCCGACGTCACGGCCCAGGGGCCCCCAGCCCAGCTTTAACGCGCCGAACCCCTCGTCGACGACCCTCGCGGCGACGGCGACGACCTCCTCGGTCGACTCGGGCATCACCTCGCTCGCGTAGATCTCGACCTCGTTCGACTCCTCGCCCCCGAGCAGTCGTGCGAGAGGCAGTCCCGCGGCCTGGCCGAGCAGGTCCCAGAGCGCCATGTCGATCGCACTCAGCGCGTGCAGCGCGGCGCCGTCTCGGCCGTAGTGGTAGCTGCCCATGAACATCTTGCGCCACAGCGGGCGCACCCGCAGTGGGTCCTCGCCGATCAGCACCTCGCGCAGTCCCCGCGCGATGGTGTGCGACGACGGCATGGTCACCATGGTGCGCGCGACGTAGGGCGACGTGTCCCCTTCGCCGACGCCGACGAGGCCTTCGTCGGTGTGGACCTTGACGATGAACGCGTCCTGGGTCCCGTCGGCGCGGGTCGTGTCGATCGCCCCGGCGCGCAGCACCAGAGCCTCTACCTCGGTGATCTTCACTCTAGGACCTCCCCCAGATTCTCACGGATGATGTCACGGACCCGCTGGACCGACGCTTCGAGCTCCTCGATCGGCAGCCGCTGGGCGACGGCCGTGATGCTCACCGCGCCGTCGGGCTTCACCTTCGAGGTCAAAAAGAGCGGGATGGCGAGGCAGTTGATCCCCATCTCGTTCTCCTGGCGGTCGAGCGCGTAGCCGACCTCGCGCACTTTGCTCAGCTCCTGGTGCAGCGCCCTGGCGCCGGTGATCGTGTGGCCGGTGTGCTGGACCATGGGTGGCTCGTGGTGGGCGACGAACTCGTCGACGGCGCTGCGTGACGTGAGGGCGTAGGCCAGCAGGGCCTTGCCGACGCCGGTGCAGTAGGCCGGGTTGCGCCCGCCGATCACCGAGGTCATCTGGTAACGCGACGTGGGCGGCTGGACCTTGGCCAGGTAGACGACCTCGGACCCGTCGAGCAGGGCGTAGTGGGCCGTCTCGCCGAACTCCTTGGCCAGGGTCATCAGCACCGGACGGATGCGCCCGACCTCGTCGAACTCCTCGTAGTAGGAGAAGGCCAGCTTCAACAGCCCGTAGCCCAGGCGGTAGCGGCTGTCGCGGTCCTGCTCGACGAGGTCGGCCCGGCGCAGCGCGCCCAGGGCCCGGTGCACGCTCGAGCGTGGCGAGTTGAGCAGCCTCGCGAGGTCGTTCAGGCCTATCCCGTTGGGGTACGAGCCAAGCAGGTTCAGGATCGCCAGCACCCGGTCCGACCCGCTCAAGCCTCCCGCGACCCCGAGGGTGCCGACGTCGCTGCTCACCTTTTCAGCCTTCACGTGCGCTCCGCCCGAGTCGATTCGAAGGCAACTATAGCCAACGCCGCCGAAACTAGAACAGTGTTCTGATAAATGAAACGCACGTTCGCCACCCTCGACCTAGCGGACCGCGCCCGAGAGCATGCCGCGGATGAAGACGCGCGCCGTCACGAGGTAGAGCAGCAGCGTCGGCACCGCCCCGAGCAGCAGACCGGCCATCAGCACCGGTACGTCCGTCGAGTACTTGCCGCTCAGCTGGGCCAGGGTCGGCGTGACCATCTCGGTGTTCGGCGCGTGCAGCAGGACCAGACTGATGAAGAGGTCGTTCCAGATGTTGAGGAACGTGAGAATGCCCACCGTGTAGATGCCGGGCTTGCCGATCGGCAGGATGACGCGCCAGTAGACCTTCAGCCAGCTGGCGCCGTCGACGCGGGCCGCCTCCACCACCGAGTTCGGGATGGCGCGGAAGTTGGCCCGCAGCAGGTACGTGCCGTACGGGATGCTGATCGCGGTGTAGATGAGGATGGCCGGCACGAAGTTGTTGGCCAAGCCGGCGTGGGCCACCTCGACGTAGAGCGGCAACAGGACGACGATGCCGGGCATGAACATGATCATCAACATCGTCCAGAACAGCCCGTTGCCCAGTTTGACCGGCACTTTGGTGAAGACGAAGGCGGCGAGGGAGGAGGCGAAGGTCGCGAGGACCACCGCCGGGATCACGACGATGAAGGAATGCAGGATGCTCTGCAGGAAGGGGATCGTCGAGAAGAGCGATCGGTAGCTCCCGAAGTTGATGTGTGAGGGCAGGCCGAAGGGATTCAGTTCGAACGCGGTCGAGCTGCGCATGCTGTTGAGCGCCATGAATAACAGCGGGTAGACCGTCGAGACGCCGATGAGGCACAGCGCCACGAAAACGACGGTCCGCGAGATCCGTGAGGACATGGCTAGGACCCCTGCTGCACTTCTCGGAAGGGGAAGAGTTTGACCTGGGCGATGGTGAGGGTCAGCACGATCAAAAAGAGCAGCAGGGCCAGGGCGGCGCCGTAGCCGAACTGGCCGTTCTCGAAGGTCGTGATGTAGGTGTAGTAGTCGACGGTCGTCGTGGCGAAGCCCGGTCCGCCGGCCGTGATGGTGTAGACGAAGGCGAAGAGCGACGTGAAGGTGTAGATCACGTTGATCACGCTGAGGAACTGCAGCGATCCCGAGATCATCGGTATCGTGATCGAGCGCAGTCGCCGCCACCACGACGCGCCGTCGATGGCGGCGGCGTCGTAGAGCGCGGTATCGACGGTGGACATCGCCGACAGGATCACGACCATGCCGAAACCGAACGACGCCCACACCAGCGCCAGGATCACGACCAGACGCGCCGTCCACGGGTACTCCAGCCACGAGAAGTTGCCGAGGCCGAAGACCCGCAGCGCCTGGTCGACCGCCCCGCCGGGCAGGAAGAAGGTGCTGAAGAGCACGCCGATGATCACCGGCGAGAGCACCATCGGGATGAAGAAGAGGAATCGGAAGACCTTCCAGCCGAGCACCTTCTCGTACACCAGCACCGCGGTGACGAGCGAGGCCGCCAGGATCAGCGGGACGGACACGAGGAAAATCGCCGAGTTGATGAAGACCTGGGTGATGATGGGATTCTCGAAGATCAGCCGGAAGTTGGTCAGGCCGATCCAGGCGCTGGTGACCCCGTCCCAGTTGGTGAAGCTGTGGTAGATCGTGTCGCCGATCGGCAGCACCATCAGTCCGAGCACCAACAACGCCGCCGGCAACAGCGCCAGGTACGAGAAGACGTTGCGCTGCTTGCGCTTCCTTACGTGCGGTGCCGGCGCGTCGAGACCATCGCCGATCCCGCCCGAGCCGGGCGAGTCAGTCGACGTCGCCATGGCGGGTCAGCCCGGGTGGTCTCGACACGGTCTTCAGTATGAACTACTCGCAGTCGCCGCGTCGCGCGATCTATCCCGTCGCCGCGGTCGCGAGATAACTCTTCATCTGGGCCTCCATGCTGGCGGCCGCGCTGGTGGCGCTCAACGAACCGGCGAAAACGCCGTTGTTGGTGTTGTACCAGTACGAGCAGACGCTGCCGGGCATGACGTTGTCGAAGGCCTCGTCGAGCGCGTAGTGGTCCGTCGAGATGTAAGTGTCCAACTCGGCCAGCAGCGGCTGGGACGACGAGAAGGCCGGGGTCACCTTAAACGACACGTTGTTGGGCAGCTGACCCAGTTCGTTGACGGACAGTTCCTGGACGGCCGGGGTCGTGAGGAACTTGATCAACTTGATGCAGTCGGCGACGTTCTTGGCGTCCTTGAAGATGACGTAGGAGTTGTTCGGTCCGCCCGAGAGCGCCTTGGGGTACTTGGCCCCCGACAGGGCTGGCACGGGGAACAGACCGACGTTGTTGCCGAGGCCCTTGGCGATCTGCGCGTCGTAGTACTGACCAGTGATCGTCATCGCGGCCTTGCCGGCCGCGAACTCGGCCACGCCGCTGGTGTAGGTCAGCGTCGGAGCGTTGGAGTTGGTCAATCCGTCAGCGAACAGTCCGTGCCACGCCTCGTAGGGCTTGATGAGCAGTGACGAGTCCAGCGACTGCTTGCCGGTGAACATCGCCAGCACGCCGGCGTCGCCGTCCAGTCCGGACATCATCGCGTCCTGGACCCAGGCCCCGAAGTAGCCCTCCTTCTCGCCGAACTCGAAGGGGGTGACCCCCTTGGCCTTCAACGCCTTGGCCAGCGTGACCAGGCCGTTCCACGTCGTGGGCAGCGGTCCGGTGATGCCGGCCTTCTTGAACAGCGTCTTGTTGTAGTACACGGTGTAGTAGTAGCCGTCGCCGTAGGGGACGGCGTAGATCGTGTCGCCGAGCTTGTAGTCCTTCGAGACGAACTGCCAACCGGTCAGCGAGTTGATGTACGAGGAGCCGAGCAGCTTGTTGAGGGGGTCGAGGAACTTGGCGTTCTGGATCACCTGACCGCCGACGTAGAGCTGACCGATGTCGGGCGTCGTACTCGCCAGCTCCGAGGAACTGAGCAGCGTCTCGAAGGACGTCGACGCGGCGAAGGCCTCTTGGATGATGTCCACGTGGATGTTGGGATTGGCCTTCTCGAACAGGTCCACCCCCTTGGTGAGGAACGACTTCGACGCGGGCACGCCCACCGAGCCGGCCGCCAACGGGTCGTTCCAAATCGAGATGGTCGTGACCTTGCTGCTGGCCCCGGCGACCGTCGGCGTCAGCGCAATGCTGGCGGTCGTGGCTAGGGCGAGAACGGCCCCGGCGATGCGGTACAGCCCAGACGGCCTGGGCCCCTTGATGTGAGCATGAGACATTGTGACTCCCCCGATACCGACGCAGTTCCAATTATCGGAACTTGGTTCCAATTAATAAGTGGGACCTTACGGTAACCGCGGCGCTTTGTCAAGGGTCGACCGCGACGACTCGGGCGAGGGCCGATCCACGAGGGGCCACGATTCCCCCACTGACGTCGCGCCGGTCATGCGGCGATCCAACAGCTACGGCACCGGATAGGCCGATGGCGGTCACAATGACCAGCGTGTAATTACAAGCTGCACACGTCTCCATGAGAGTTGCATGGGTCTCCATGAGTTTCTCCTGTGAAATGGATCGTGAATTTTAGGATGGAGGTAGCAGCAACGTTGACCACGTGTCGATCTATTGAAAAGCGCGTCCGGTTGACACGGGGGTGGACGAAGAGCAGAAAGAGCGGTTCCCGCTGTCGGGTAGCGACCGTTGGTCGCCAAACGGCGAAAAGGTTCCTTGCCATACGGTCGCTACTCGACAGTTGGAATCGCTACTACCATTGTTGCGTCGTGCGCGCGTCGATTCAATGATGCTGGGGCCACCAGATCTGCGCCCCGGAGACGGCGCGCGGGATGATTCGACGCTCGATCTCGCTAGTGCCTTGGAAAATCGTGTAGATAGTGAAACGACATTGAAAATTCCTGGTCAAGGTTTCTTTCCAATCTGAACGGACCCACTACTACAAAGAATGAACCCATGTAGCTCCTGTTCTGGCCGATTTCGCTCCCTCTGGATGGGTCGCCGGCGTGCACCGGGACTGCTTCAACGAAACGCCTCCCTCTGCGAGGCGCTCGATCTTCGGCCCACCACGCTCGCTCTGATACGTGATGGGCATCCCACGCGGGCGCCGTACAACCTCTGTGATACTGGATGCGGTGGCAACCGTTCCTCGCGCCCGCTTCCTACTGCGGGCCAAAGATCTGATGGACAGCAGATACTTCGATTCGCTTACGATTTCAGAACTCGCCAGCGCCGCCCGACTATCTCCGGCACACTTCAGTCGAGAGTTTCGTCGCAACTTTGGTGAAACACCTCATCACTATCTCTTGACGCGTCGCTTGGAACGAGCCGCGGCACTTCTTCGCCAAACCGATCGAACGGTCGCCGACATCTGTGTAAGCGTCGGACTACGCAGTGTGGGCTCGTTCACATCTACCTACACGCGCTATTACGGGTGCTCGCCGACCGTCTATCGAAGGAAATTCCCGCCCGCGGCGCAGCGGGCTTGCGTACCCGGTTGTGTCGTGCAAGCTTGGGGCCGTCCACACGAAAAGAGCAGTTTTCGAGAAGACAGCGTCAGACCAGCTGTTTAGGATCACTTCCACGATTAAGAGACGGAGGGGTGACGATGCTGGAGAAGCTGACACAAGCCACTATCTGGGTCCATGACCAAGACGAGGCACTTGACTTCTATACGAAAAAGCTCGGGATGGAAGTGCGCGAGGACGTCACGTTTGCGGAGATGGGTAACTACCGTTGGCTAACGGTGGGGCCCACCAGGCAGCCTGACGTGTCATTCATCCTCACCGTGCCGAGTCCGCCCGTGATCGACGGCGATCTAGCCAGGCAACTCACGGACTTCATCGCCAAAGGCGTAATCGGGAGCTTCCACTTTTCAACGGACGACTGCCAGGCGACCTACCTTGAGTTAAAGGAGCGCGGCGTCGACTTCATCATGGAGCCTACGGAAATGCCGTACGGAATCGACGCTCAGTTCCATGACCCGTCCGGAAACAAGTTGCGCTTCACGCAGACCAGGTAACGGGGATTCGTCCACACCGGTATTCGACCATCGCGCGAACATCGAGAAAGCGTCGCGAGGAGCCCTCCTCATGACGCTTGATCTCGCGAAGCCCTCGAAATCGTGGGCCCAGTAGTTACCGGATCTGCACCCCGGAGATGGCGCGCGAGATGATCAGGCGCTGGATCTCGCTGGTGCCTTCGAAGATCGTGTAGATCCTGGAGGAACGTGCGTATCCGCAG
>Ga0187847_10001111_pt1 | contig 25708 bp, 18 predicted proteins | sample June2016WEW_4_10_FD_132458 | JGI IMG/M metagenome (GOLD analysis project Ga0187847, IMG submission 132458) | Peatland microbial communities from SPRUCE experiment site at the Marcell Experimental Forest, Minnesota, USA - June2016WEW_4_10 | ecosystem: Environmental > Terrestrial > Soil >...
CAACCTGCTCGAAATCGGCGTGAACGGCGCAACCACTACCGCCAAGGCGCCGCCGATCTTTCTTTGGAAGGACCCCTCCGGCGCTACTCTGCCCGTGATGTATCACCTCGATTACGGCGCAGTGGCCCGCGTCCCCGGCTCCGACCTGGCGCTTGCGACCCGCGTGCGCAACGACAACGAGGGCCCGCACACACCGGAAGAAATCGCCGCCATTCACGCCGATCTCGCCGCGCAGTTCCCCAATGCGGAGATCACCGCCTGCAACTTATCCGATATGGCCAATGCGCTTCAGCCTTATCGCGCCCAGCTCCCGGTGGTGACCGAGGAGATCGGCGATACATGGATTTACGGATGCGCCAGCGATCCGCGAAAGGTAGCCCGCTATCGCGAAGTTTCGCGCCTGCGCGACGCCTGGATTGCCGAGGGCAAGTTTCATATCGGTGACTCGACCGACCTGGCCCTGCTTCGCAGCCTGTTGCTGGAAGTTGAGCATACCTGGGGAACCGATACCAAAACCTGGATCGACTTTGATAACTACAAGCCCGCCGACCTGGCCCGCGTGCTGGATACCAAAGGCTACAAGGTGATGGAGTTCAGTTGGGAAGAGAAGCGCAGGGATCTCTACGACGCCGTCGGCACGCTGCCTGAAGATCTGCGCGATCAGGCCCTGAGCGCAGTCCAGAACCTCACACCAGACCCGGACGATCTGGAACTCTCGCCCACAGCCGTCGCTCAGCCTGCGGGAAAACCGATTGAAACCGCTCATTACATTTTAGAACTGGATGCGCAAACCGGCGCCATCACCCGCCTCCGCAACAAGGCAACCGGCCGTGAATGGGCAAGCAAGAGCAATCCCATCGCGCTCTTCACCTACCAGACTCTCTCGCAGGAAGACTATAAGCGCTTCATCTCCGCCTATGTGCTCTTGAATGAATCAACCGCTGAATGGGCGCCGAGGGATTTCGGCAAGCCGAATATTGAAAAGCTCGGCGCGGTGCATCAGGATTGGCACCCGTCGTCGGCCGAGGTGCATGTCGAAGAAACGGGCGATGCCCACCGCATTGTCGCCCGGCTCGAAATCAAGGACGAAGAAGCCTTTCAATCCGGCCGCGCCTGTTTCCCGCGAATGGTTTTCCTTGAATTAGTGCTGCCCAAAGCCGAGCCGGTAATCCAACTCAACCTTTCGTGCTTCCAGAAACCCGCGACCCGGTTCCCTGAGGCTCTCTGGCTTACCTTCAATCCCATTGCGGAAGACCAGAAGGGATGGATTCTCGATAAATCCGGCGAATCGATCTCGCCCTTCGACGTCGTAGCTTCCGGTAACCGCCATATGCACAGTTTGGCGAAGGGATTTGAATACCGGCAGGCTGGGCAGAGCTTCTCGGTGGAGACCATTGACGCGCCGGTCGTCGCCCTGGGCGAAAGACTGCCGCTGTTCTTTTCCAACTCGCAGCCTGATCTGAGCGCGGGAATCCACTCCAGCCTCTTCAATAACGCCTGGGGAACCAACTACATCATGTGGTATGCCGAAGATATGCGCTTTCGATACATATTGAGAGCCTGAGAAAGCTGCGATTTGGAAACATATTGGAAATAACCACCCCGGCGTTTCATCCTGAACCTGCCGGAGAAGGCTGTTTTGTTTCCATGTGCCGTGCGCGCCTAATCCTTGTAACATCTAGAGCAGAGTCGAGCAAGGAGCGCCAAAGCCATGAAGATGCGGCCGGGAACACAAACGGGTTTTCTGCTTTGCGGCAAAGAGTGGATCGACGGCGAGGCGCTGGAGGTGCGTTCTCCCTGGGACCAGGGGCTGGTGGGCCGCGTTACTGTGGCCACCCGCGCCGATGCCCGCCAGGCCATTCACCACGCCACAGCCAGCCTGCGCCGCACCCGCGCTCTACCCCGCTGGAAGCGCCGCGAGATTCTCGAGGACGTGGCAGGCGCACTGATCGAGCAAAAGGAGCGCTTCGCACAGTTGATCGTCGCCGAGGCGGGCAAGCCCATTCGGTTGGCGCGCACTGAGGTCGATCGCGCCGTGCTCACTTTCAAGACCGCTGCCGAAGAGGCTGCGCGGCTGGGTGGCGAGAGCCTTCCTCTTGATCTGACTGAAGGCAATGAAGGCCGCTGGGGACTCGTTCAGCGCTTTCCCGTCGGTCCGGTTCTGGCGATAACTCCATTCAACTTTCCGTTAAATTTAGTGGCTCACAAGGTTGCTCCCGCCATGGCTGCCGGCTGCCCGGTGATTCTGAAGCCCGCCCCGCAAACCCCCTTTACCGCTCTGGCGCTGGGCGAAGTGATCCTCAAGGCCGGGTGGCCCGACGAGGCCCTGGCTGTTCTCACGCTGGGCAATGCCGATACCGCATGGCTGGCGGAAAAGGAAGAAAGCATCAAGCTGATCAGCTTTACCGGCTCCGCCAAAGTTGGCTGGGAGCTCAAAGCCCGCTCCGGACGTAAGCGGGTGGTCCTCGAACTCGGCAGCAATGCCGCGTTGATCGTCCACAACGACTGGCACGATCTGGACGGGGCGGCCGTGCGAACCACACACGCGGCTTTTGGGTACTCGGGACAATCCTGCATTAGCTTGCAGCGCGTCTTTGTCCAACGCGGCATCTTTCAAACTTATCTGTGGAAGGTGGTCGAGCTCACGGCCAGGCTGGTTGCTGGCAACCCCTCCGATGAAGCCACCGAGATTGGCCCGCTCGTCCGTCTCAGCGAAGCCGAACGCGTCGAGGCCTGGATCAAGGAGGCCGTCGCCGGCGGCGCCAAACTGGTAGCCGGCGGCGAGCGGCGCGGCTCTGTGATCACCCCCGCAATCCTCTCCGGAACCAAGCCCGGCATGAAGGTGCGCGACGAAGAGGTTTTCGGTCCGGTCGTGGTCATTGAGCCATACGATGACTTCGAGGAGGCCCTGGCCGGCGTGAACCGCTCGAAATACGGTTTGCAGGCCGGCTTGCTCACACGTGATGCAGGCCGCATCCTCACCGCTTATCGCGAACTTGAGGTCGGCTCGCTCATCGTAGGCGATACTCCCAGTTGGCGCCTCGATCCCATGCCCTTTGGCGGCGTAAAAGAATCGGGCCTGGGTCGGGAAGGAATCCGGTCGGCAATCCAGGAGATGACTGAACCGCGCATGCTGGTGATGACCGGGCTGAGTTAGTCAATCCCGAGGGAGCATTTGTCTATTTTGTGAGCATATCCAGCATTGCTTTCGTGTCTGCGGCGTGAGGACCGTCGGGAGCCAGGGCAAGATATTTTTCAAGCGCTTCTCGGGTCTCTGCAGTGGCCACGACTTTGCCGTTGGCTATAGGTGCATCGGCAAAGAGATCCGACCCCAGGACGAACCAGGCATTTGCCAAAGTGGGATCCGCCTGTACGCACTTGCGGCAGGCTGCGGCGGAGTCATGCGTATCGCCACTGTTATAGAACACGGCACATACATTGAAATAAGCCTTGCCCCTATTGATCGCCAACTCAGCGGCTTGGTTATACAACTCGATTGCTTCCGCGGTGCGTTTGAGCTTGAGCAGCGCATTGCCCTTGCCGATATAGATTTGCGACACGGCATCTTTCCAGCCAGCCATTGCCTTGCCCTCAGCGGGCTTTTCCTTTTCCGCGGCGGCCAGGGCCTGGTCGTAAGTCGCCAGCGCTGCGTCTGAAGAACCGGAGTAAAGCTGCGCGTTGCCCAGGTACTTCAGGTTCAGGGACGTTGCCTTTTGCGCTACCAGTTGCTGTGCAGCGGCGATTGCGCCGGCCCAATCCTTTGCCAGCATGGCCTTATTATATTGAGCCGTCAGTGGATCGGGGCTTTGGCCACCTGTAGCGCCGGACGCTTGTGGATAAGCCGGCACAACCATAAACAACGGGAACAGGGCCGCCGCAAGAATTGAAATGGACCTGCGCATCAGGGGGCTCCGATCATTGCCTGCACGTTGATTCCTGGCAACACATTAAACCCGAATGGCGCGGGGAGCAAGCCAATTCAGCATGGAGTTTTTTGACGGACAGGATTGCGGCCTGACTCAGTGATCGCGCGAATGCGCACTCTTACTGCCGTCAGTGGAGAGGCCAAAGCATCGCCACCGCCTGAATGCACTTGTCGGCATCATGACTGCGCGGCCAAAGACGCGTGAGGGAAAAAACCTCGGCAGATAAGTCAGCGAATATTCTTATTTGGCCTTGGCTTTCTGTGCGGCCCACCGCTTGCGTTGCGCATCGGCAATCCTCTTGCGCGCTTCAGGGCTCAATGTGCGCCTCTTTCTTGATTTACGCCGCTTCTTTTGGGTTGTGGGCTCAGTTACTGCCGTTGTTACCAGTCCGGCGCTCGCCAGCAGTGAGCGTGCCTGCTTTAGGGTTGCGATCTCCGCGTCGATTTGTGCAAGAATTGAGTCAATAGCCATAAGTCAAGCATAACTCATAATTCCGGCTTTGCACAGTTAGAGGGGAAATTTTGTCGGGTCAGAGAAAACTATCTCAAACAACTCATTCCGGCTTGGTCACGATCCTATCCTAATGACCCATTTTGGAAATGTACAAAATTATGTTTTGTCCCGGCCGAAGATAAGTATTTTGAAATTGAATTCAACATTGGTACCTCCCAGTCATCTTCAAGCGAGCAATTTACGACTGAATGCATGCTCGCTTCTTTAAGTCGAGGGGCTCTTCACACATCTTGATTTCTGCCCGTAAACAAAGAGGACAGACTCTATGGCCTGTCCTCTTTGTGGCGTGAAACGTTTCAGCTTGTCATAACTGCCTATGTTCCCAGGTACTCCACGTGCACATAAGTGCCCAGCCGCACGTTATAGGCCAGGTACCAGCCGTCGTGGTCCGGGTCAGGATAGATCACGATGTCATCGGAGTCCCACAGCCAGCCATCGCAAAAGGCAATGTCAGCCGCCGCGACGTCCCAGTACCATCCGTTGAACCAGAAGCGGCCCGGACCTCCTCCGCCCAGATGCCACACATGATCGCGACCGAAACCGCCAGCAAAACGGCCGTGCGCAAAGGGGTGGTCCACGTGATAATTCGCGTCGTCTCGCCCCGTATCGTGACCAACCCAGGTCTTGCCGTCCACGTGCGGAGCGTTCGGATGACCTGCCTTATCGCTGTAATTACGATTGGGCTCGGGGGCGTGCGGCGTACCCGTGAACGCCTTTGGCCCATGCGCAGGAATCGACGGATGCGCTCCTCCGCCCGCCTCTTTATGCTGGGCATACACCGGAACAGCAAGAACAAGCAAAGTGGCCAAAGCTCACTGAATGGATTTCATCTTATCCTCCTGATGCCCATAGGGACTGCAGGCATTCTCTGCCGCATTGGTCCTCCTGGCGGGTCATCATCAATTACTTTAGCTCTAACCCGGCGTTTTCAGGCAAGTTGCTTTGCATTAATTTCCAAGTCATAACTCTGGGCAGCAGTAGCCACCCATCGGTGCTGAGGAACCTTCTAAACTCCCACAGTTACCGGATGACGCCGCCAGGCATAAAGCGGGAATTGGTTGGCGAGTTCCGCCACCTCTCTGCGAATCTTATCGAGCGCCGCATCGTCGCTCCGCACTTCAAGCGCCTTCGCGATCCATGCGCCGATCTGCCTCATCTCTGGCTCCTTCATGCCGCGCGTAGTGAGTGCAGGCGTGCCCACACGAATGCCCGATGGCTTAAGCGGCGGATTGGTGTCGTATGGAATCGAATTCTTGTTCACCGTAATGCCGGCCTTGCCCAACGCTAACTCGGCCTCAGAGCCGAGGATGCCCTTCTGGAATGTGTCGACAAGCATCAAATGATTATCCGTGCCGCCAGAGACGATGCGGAATCCAGCCTGCTGCAAAGCTGCGGCAAGCACCTTGGCGTTGGCCACAATCTGCGCTGCATAGGTCTTGAACTCAGGCCGCAACGCCTCGCCCAGGGCAACCGCCTTGGCAGCCACGATGTGCATCAGCGGACCACCCTGCTGGCCGGGAAAGACGGCTTTATCTACGGCTACCGCCAGATCTTTCCCGCAGATGATCAAACCCGCGCGGGGACCGCGCAGCGTTTTGTGAGTCGTGGTGGTAGTTATGTGCGCGTGAGGCACGGGCGAAGGATGCACGCCGCCGGCTACCAGGCCAGCGATGTGAGCCATATCGAAGATATAAACCGCGCCCACCTTGTCAGCAATCTGCCGCATGCGGGCAAAGTCCCACAGCCGTGGGTAAGCGCTGCCCCCGCCGATAATTGCTTTCGGCTTCTCCCGTTCGGCAATCGCCTCCAGCTCGTCGTAGTCGATCAGCTCCGTATCCCGCCGCACCTGGTAGAAGGTGGGCCGATAGAGCTTGCCGCTGAAGCTCAAGCGGTGGCCGTGGGTAAGGTGGCCGCCATGCGCCAGGTCGAGGCCCAGGATGGTATCGCCCGCCTGCAAAACCGCCGCGTAGGCTGAGGCGTTGGCCTGCGAGCCGGAGTGCGGCTGCACGTTCACATGCTCGCCGCCGAAGATCTGCAAAGCTCGTTCGCGCGCCAGATTCTCCACGATGTCGGCGTATTCGCAGCCGCCGTAGTAGCGCCGCCCAGGATAACCCTCGGCATATTTATTCGTAAAAACGGAGCCGGCAGCCTCAAGCACCGCCTCGGAGACGAAGTTTTCGCTGGCAATCATCTCCAGCCCCTCATGCTGGCGGAGAGTTTCCTGGTCAAGAGCAGCGGCGATAACGGGGTCGGCCTGGGCGAGGGGGAGAGACATGCGGTCGGTCATAGGTAGATTTTAGCCTCTTTCGGGAGTCCGCCGATAGAAGGATACAAATCGCAGAATTGCCGTTTTGTTTTCGAATTCCTCGGTTGACTTTCATCTCCTCTGCTCGTCTAGACTGCAGATACCTCCGTAAACTAAAATCGGCGGCGTTTCAGATCGATGGGTGAGGTTTCCATGAGAACGCACTGGGTGCGATTCACGCTGGTTATGCTTTTCGCGTCGGCTTTGACCCTAGGGTTTACACAGACTCTGCACATCCAATATCCCGGCATTGACGCGGCCCTGCTGACCAGGGCAAATGCCGGCGACGCCGCATCGCAAATACTGGTGGGTGACAGCTACAAAGCCGGCAAGGTTGTCGAGAAGGATTACACGCAGGCCGCCGCATGGTACCGCAAGGCCGGAGACCAGGGCCGCACCGATGCCCTGATCCGCCTGGCCGTGCTCTACCGCGACGGAGCCGAGGGTTTCCCACGCGATATGGACCGGGCCGCGGCCTGGTATCGAAAAGCAGCCGAACTGGGAGATGCGGACGCCCAGGCTACGCTCGGCGTTCTTTATTCCATGGGCCAGGGCGTACCTCAAAGCGATGCCGATGCCTACTACTGGTTTTACCTTGCTGCCAGGGCAAAGGGGACAAATCAGGAGAAATATGCTGCAAGCCGCCAGATGATGGGCGCCAGGATCACCGCCGACGAACTGGAAGATGCCGTAAGGCGGGCAAACTCATGGATCGATGCGCATCCGCTAAAGAAGGCTAGCGAGTAAGCGTCTGCTCGGCAACCGCAACCACCTGGCCGCTATGCTTGTCGGCGAGAAATACAACCAGGCGCAGCGGTACGGCATTTCCCGGCGAACTGCTTTTACTTGAGCCCGGGAGTTTGAGCGTGATCGGACGGCCGTCGGCGAAATTCGCGTCCATCTTTTTGAGAACCCGCGTTACGGCTACATGATGCAGCGTGCGGCCCGCATTCTCACCGCTGGATACGATGGAATGGGTTTCGTCTTCGGCGAGTACCGCTACGAGCATTGCGCGAGGAGCCGCCGCGGAGTGCACCGCGAAGTGAACCGTGTCGCCCGATAGCTGAGCATTGCCGATGGTAAGTTCCTGCTTGGGACTCAAGGCGGCCTGAGTAACGGTGCGAGTGAGAGCTCTCTCGTTGGTGCCTAGAAACTGGGCTGTGCCATCGACGACGACCTGGGGCGTAGAGGGAGAACTCAGGCCGAAGTGGTCAGCATAATCCTGCTGACGGTATGTCACCACATCCAGCGAGTAAGGATCGCGCCAGCCCTGCTGGTCCCAGTAGGTAACATGTTCGCTGAGCACAATGGCCCGGGCTCCGTCCACAAACTGGTCGGCGTCAAGACGGGCAAGCAGAGCATCGGCAGGCGGGCAGCTGGAGCAGCCTTCTGAGGTAAACAGTTCCACCAGCACCGGGCGTCGCCCGTTGTCGTCGGGGCTAGCCGCAACGGCCGGTGGCTGCTGCTGTGCGACGGCAATATATTGAGGCCCCGTCGCTGGAATTAGAGCGAGGACCAGCCAGAATAGCCGCATCGAATTAAGTTGTGAAAATAACATGCGTTTATTGGTCGGCATCGGGGAAGCGAGGCTTGCGCACATCTCTTGCTGCGATCTGGAAATTACCGGCCTGGGCCCGTTTTAAGAATGCCGGTGCCCAGCCTAACCGCTATCCTAGAACGAATGCGAAGCTGCTGCCAGTTAAATTCCTGTCACTTGCTGTTACATTCCGCCCTGCTGGCGTTTTGCCTGGCGCCGGGCCTGGCACAGTCCCAGCCGGGTGCCGTGACGCTGACTCCGGAGGTAGTCGAATCCGGCTCGCCGATATTGATTCGCGTCGATGCCCCGGCTGCGGCAGTTCTTGAAGGCGACTGGCTGGGCCGAAAGCTCTTGTTTCTTCGGGGACGCGACGGGGACGCATGGTATGCGCTCGCTGGAGTCGACGTTGAGGCTCCAACGGGTCCCTCAACTCTGCGCATCGTAGGGCATGATGGTAGCGACATTGTTGACCTAAGCCGCACGGTCCAGATTTACCCCGCCCACTATCACACCAGCTCACTCTCAGTAGCGCCAAAGTTTGTTGAGCCTGGCCCCGATGCGCTGCAACAGATTGAGGCCGAGAAGAAACTGAAAGACAGCATATTTGCCACTAGCTCTCTCGAACCGCTGTGGGAGGGTAACTTTCGCAGGCCCGTCTCCTCCGTGCCTACAGACAGCTTTGGCGTCCGCCGCATCTTTAACGGCAAGCTGGCCAGCATTCATAAAGGGATGGATTTTCGCGCCGCTACGGGAACCCCGGTGCGGGCCGGAAACAGCGGGGTGGTGGTGCTGGCCCGCCCGCTTTACTACGAAGGAAACTGCGCAATCATCGACCACGGCCTGGGGTTGTTCACGCTTTCAATGCATCTCAGCCGCATCGACGTAAAGGAAGGCCAGCATGTAGCCGCCGGCGACCGCATAGGCCTGAGCGGCGCAACTGGCCGCGTCACCGGACCCCATCTGCACTGGGCCGTCCGCTGGCAGGGCGCATACCTCGACCCAGCAAAGCTGCTGGGCCTCGACCTGAGCAAAGTCCACTAGCGCGAGACCGCTTCCTCTTCCGTTTTTTCTAACTCTGCCGCAGGAAAAGCTGCCGCACTTAATCCCTCTGCCTTCTCTCTCCGCAGTGCCTTGAACGCCCGGTAGACAAACCAGCCGAGGTACCAGCCGTCGATGTATTTATAGGGCGTTTCGCCTGTGGTGTAGTGGCCGCAGGGCAGCACTCTGGCCTCAAAGTTGAGGCCGACGCGCCGGAAGGCATCGACCACCTGGAGCGAATACTCTTTCGGGAAGGTCAGGTCATAATCGGCATAGACCATCAGCACTCGTTTTTGCGGTCCGCCGGCTTCGATGCTGGCGATTTTGTCGTAGTAGTAGCAGGGGCTCGCCGCCGCCCACAGCGCCCGCACGCGGTCCTGTGTCAGTCCAGCCTCTTCCAGCGCCTGGCGTACATGCCGAGTGCTCTGCCCAGCCCAGGTCACATCCCCGAAGGCAGTGGACGCGTGGTTGAAGGCGTTCACCCGGATGCGCGGGTCGTGCGTCGAGGCCAAAAAGGTATAGCAGGAGCCGAGGCTGGTTCCCAGCACGCCGAATTGCTCGTAGCCCTGCTCCTCAAGCCAGTCCACGCAGCAGCGAATATCGACCACCGCCTGGCGGCAGGCCGAGAGCGACCGGCCGATGTTGGCGCTGACGTTGTAGTCCGACCGCTCCAGCTCATCTGGTCGGCGAATATCGTGGTAGGGCATAGAGAGCCGCAGCGCAGAAATGCCCATCCGGTTAAAAATGGTGCACAGCGAATTGTGGGCGAATCCATCCCCATTCCACTGCGGAAGAACCACAATGGCCTGTTTGGCCCGCGTTGGATCCTTGTGCGCCGGCGCCGGGTACCAGCGGGCATTCACCTGGTCGTTCTCCGGGTATGGCGTCCGCTCCGGCGAGGTAAAGCGCAGAAACTGTGCCGGGGCAATTTTTCCGTCGGCCGCCATTTGCCTGATCGCGGCTTCCTGGGCCAGTGTCTCCGGCCTCACATTAGTGGGGAACAGTTCAGGATGCCGTTCTTCAAGGCGAAAGTCTGTGGGCCGCGTGTAGCCAAAGAACTTGTCGCTGTGGCGGATGAGGAGTTGATTGATCCGCACCATGGCCGCTTCGGCCTTTTGATTGTCGCGCATGGTCTCCGCGTCCGGCACCGCATCGCCAAAGCCGTGGGCCTCAAGAAAAGGCGTCACCCACTCGAAGCCCCACTCCAGCGGGCGCACCACGCGGTTTTCGTCGCGCATGGTCAGCCGCGTCTCCCACTCGAACATCCAGCGTGCATATCTCTCTTTGAACATGGCTTTCCTTCGATTTTAGCAGCGCAGGGGTGCGGAAATATGAGCGGCAGATGAAGCCGCGAACGAGAAACTCAGAAACCCGAATTTGCACCAACCCGTTGGCAGGAAGTTATAGCTCGGTCCAGTCTTTTGCGCTTCGGTGCTTGGGCGGGATCAGATACATCCACCATAAGCTGAGTATCGTCAGGAGCATGATAAGCCCCTGCGAGATCACGCAATAAAAGCACCACACCTTGAGTACATCTTTCTCGATATGGCTCAAATAAACCGCGAACATCAGCCCGATTACTGCCAGTAAGGCAACCATAATGCGCCGGCTTGCCAAAGTCAGTACCGCCATAGCTAGGTAGCCGGCAATCCCGATCGCCGCCACAGGAAAACCCGCGAACTCAGAATACGGACTGTGGTTTACGATGCCGCAGTCCCACTTCTCATTGATTGAACAGGGCTGGGAATCGGTCGAGTAGTGAATGCGCAGCGCCAAAGTGGAAACCACTACGCCTGCCAGGGCCGCCAGGATTATCGCGAAACGCATCATGCTAAATCTGATGCTACCAGAGGGCTTGATCGCTGTACTATTTACGCATGGACGAGCCACAAAGTGGCGGCCGCCGAGTAGCATTCTTCGGAGGCAGTTTTGACCCTCCCCACCTGGGCCATCTCGCAGTGGCGCGCACTGCCCGCCGGGCGCTTGGCTTGGATACCGTACTCTTCGCCCCGGTAGGAGCACAGCCGCTTAAGCCGGATGGACCCGCCGCAGCCTTTCCTGACCGCATGGCCATGACCTGCCTGGCCATCGGCGACGAGCCGGGCTTGGCCGTTTCGCTTGCCGACGCGCCCAAACCTTCGGGGGCCGCCAACTTCACCCTGGAGACGCTTCAAGGCCTGCGCGCCGAGCTCCCCCCAGGTAGCACGCTATTCTGCCTCATGGGCGCTGACTCGTTCTTCTCGCTCCACAACTGGCATCGGGCGGCAGAAATCCCTTTTGCAGCTCCGCTGATCGTTGCCTCGCGCCCCGGCCAGCGGCTTGAAGATCTGAGCAATGCGCTTCCAGAAGGATTGGCCCTGGATTCCACCCTCTGCGCGGAGCAAACCCGCTCCGATCTTGTGATCCGGTCCTGCCTGATCCGCAATTCCGCCGGAGAAATTGCACCCTTCTACATTCTTCCCGGGCTGAATGTCGACATCAGCGCTACCCAGGTTCGCGATTGGATTCGAGGGCAGATTAGCCCGGCTTCCGGAGCTTCTGTGGCCAGTCAGCAGCTGCTCCCCAGGGTTGTCCTTGAGTACATTCGTTCCCACCACCTGTACATGTAATTTGCCGCCCCCACGGCGAGGGTCTACGATTGAGTCTGGAGAACCTGCTTACCGAATGACGACTTCCGAAGCACGCCAGCAAATTCGCCTTCTGGTCCAGGCCGCGGCTCAGGTCTGTGAAGACAAAAAGGGCCTGGATACCCGCATTCTCGAACTCGACCCCATTGACTCCGGCCTCTCCGATTTCTTTCTCGTGACCTCCGCTACCAACGACCGTCAGGCCGTCGCGATCGCGGATGAGATTGAGCACAAGCTCAAAAAGGAGTTCGGCGCCATGCCCAACTCCGTCGAGGGCCGCCGTCACGGCGAGTGGATTCTGCTCGACTATGTGGACTTTGTCGTCCACGTCTTTCTCACCGAGCGCCGTGCTTTCTATGACATTGAAAGGCTGCGAAAGTCCGCCCGGCCCCTGACCCCGACTGAGTTCGACGCCGAGCTCAAGTTGGCACTCTCCGCAAGGACCCTCGCTGCCCGCAGCAAGACCTTAGCAAAGGCCAGGCCTGCAGCCGCTAAGGCCGCAGCCAAACCCATGAAGGCGGCAAAGAAGAAGAGCGCGAGCAAAGCCGCCGTTGGAAAGACCAAAGCGGCTAAGCCGGCGGCAAAGAAGGTTCCGGCAAAGAAAAGCAAGACGAAGAAGCCCGCGGTCAGAAAATCCCCGGTAAAGAAGACTGCAGTCAAGAAGGCTGCCGCGAAGAAACGCTCCGGGCGCAAAGCCTGATTGCAACGCAATCTATCTCCGCATCTTTCAGAGATGCAGCGGCAAGCGGCCTGAGTTCTTCATCAACGACAAAGGGCGTCCGTTGTGGGCGCCCTTTGTTGTATCCACTATTCAGTTAACTGTTAAGTCTCACGCCTTAGAATTCCAGGCGCAACGAGACTTGCAGCACGCGAGCTCCATCGTTAAAGTTTCCGCTTGGCTCAACGGTATAGCTCGTATTGCCGAAGGTGCTGTTGGTGATGTCCTGCTGATCCAGGCCGTTGTAGACGTTGTTTGAAGGTATGGTGAAGTTCGGATGGTTAAACGCGTTGAACGCGTCGGCGCGGAACTTCAGATTGACCTTATCATCCCAGACCGGAAATGTCTTGCCCAGTCCCAGATCCTCATCGAAGTACCTTGGCCCGGTCAGGCCGTTACGGGCTCCGATCTGGAACCCAATCGGTCCCTCGTAGGCGCCTGCGGCATTCGCCTGGCTGGCGAACATGTTGACGCCTGCCACACCTCCCGGATTCTTCATTAAATGGTTCTTCACTGCCGATTTGGGGCCGATCAGGATGCCTGGCGCATCGTTAGAATAGCTGGCAACGAAGGCGTTTGAGTCTGTTCCCCACGTCTGCCCGCTATGCCAGGACGTGATGCCGGAAATATCCCAGCCGCCAACGAACTCGTTCGCCCAGAAGGGAACATTGTTCAGGAACATCCTGCCCTTGCCGAACGGCAACTGGTAGGTAACGACCGAGGTAATAATGCTCTTCTCGTTGAAGTCCGAATTGGCGCGGCATTCCCGAGCCCGTATCACGTCGCACACCAAGCCGATTCCGCCGATGCCCGTATCGCCCGAGGAATTGGCAAAGAACGAAATGTTATCGATGGAGTGCTGGAAGGTGTAGTTGAAGTCGAAGCGCAGGCCGTGCGACATGTTCTTCGTCAACGAGAGCAAGAGGGCGTGGTAACTTGAAAATCCCTTATTGCCGTAGAACGTGTTTTCAGAGAACTGCGCCGCGGACCCCACGTTGAGCGGGGCGCCGGTGTCAGCCATGAACTGGACAGTGTCGCCAAAATCGCCACGTTGAGCAAATGGGCCGAAGTATGTGACCAAAAATGATGTGTAACCGGCGCCCATAACATCTTCAAACCATGGCTGCGGAATAATTGACGATGCGGTTGCGCCGGCCCTGAGCTGCTGAGTGACACTCGCAAACGCCTGGGCCAACGTCTGGTTCGAGAGGCCGGTACTATCCGGGAAGTCGAGAACCTGGTTTACGTCTTCTTGTCCCAGAAGGCGGCGTCCCAGGCGGCCGGCGTAGCTGACCTTCAGAACCATATCCCACGGCAGGTTGCGCTGCATGCCGGCATTGAAGATGATGCTGTAGGGCGTTTTCAGCGAAGGATCGATGGTGGCGTTGAATGCATACCCGAGCTGAAGGCCGTCAGGCACGCCGCCCGTAACATAGGGTTGGTAGGGAGCTTTCGGCGTTCCCGGCGCCACGATAGAGGCCGCAACCTGCGAAACGTTGTTGTTCCCGTCAAGCCGCGGGCTCGTTAGGTTGGTACCGCCAGGAGTATACCCCCCGAAGGTATCGTATGGGTCGCCCGAGATTCCATAAGAGACAGGGAGGGGGACCTGGAAAAGATACGAATCTGCATCCTGGATAGCCTGAACCGCGTTTATAACCGTACGGTCATAAACTATGGACGCGCCAGCGTTCAATACCAGCTTCTTGTCGAATCCGGGGTTGTAAACAATGCCAACGTGCGGGGCCAGGTTTCTCCACTCAGGCTGGTACAGTGGGGGACCATTGTTGACTTGTCCACCCAACAAGTAGGAGATCAAGGGAACAGCCTGTGGGCCTGACTCGCCAAGAGCGCTCTGCGTTTCGCGGGCAGCCATGTACTGGTCTCCCGTAAAGGGCTCCGTGCTCTCAAGGCCGCGCGTCTCATAAGGCACTGAGAACTTTTGGTAAGTCAAGCCGTAGGTTGCGGTCAGGCTGGGCGTGATCTTCCAGGTGTCCTGCGCATAGAGCTGGGTCTGATAGTAACGGTAAAAGCGCTGATCGCCTGTGAGTTGATTTAGCGCAGTACCCGATGCGGTGTAGTTGAAGTCAGAGGAGTCATTCGCAATGCGGCCCAAAGCGAAGCCGAATGCGTTGTCGTAGTCGTATGCGGCCTGATTCTGCAAAGTGGATTCCGCCGCGGTCGCTGTTCCCGGCGCAACGTAGAGAGATTGCGACGCGTTGCCGGGATTGTAGGGGCGCATGCTGGGATTGCCACCGCAAGTTGCGCCACCGCCGCCGCACAGAGCCAATACGTAGCCGCCCATGCCAACCTCGAGGGTATTGAAGTCGGCGACATTCTGATTCCAGGCCTTGATATTTTTGAAGGTCCCGCCAAACTGCCATGTATGGGTTCCCTTGCTCCAGGAGAAGTCATCCCCCAGGACTGGAATGGGTACCCGGCGGGCTTGCGAGTTCGGATTGAGGTAAAGATTCGATGCCATGGCCGGGCCGGTGCCATCGCTGAATTCATAAAAGACGTCCCCCATCGGATTGAAGGCATTGGGGAATGCGTACTTTTGCACTGTTTCGCCCAGGATGAGCCGGTTGGTCTTGTTGTTGCCAATCACCCAGGTGTGGCCGATGACGAAAGAGTACGTGCGATCCACGAACGGGTTCGAAGACGGATCGCCGGCAAACTCATTCGCATTCTGGGTGGAATTCTCCCGCACGATGTGGAAGACTGCGAACATTTTCATTTTGTCGTTAATGTTGTAATCGCCTCTACCGACATAATTCGTCTCGTAGTCGTCGTCCGGGGCGTTAAAGAGAAATCCGCCAGAGTTGACTCCATCTCCAGTGACGGTATTGTTGGAGTGCGGGAAGCGGCAGCTATAACTTGTGATCATATTTGTGAAGCCCGTGCCTGGTGTAATAGCAGGGCAAGAGAGGGTACCCGTGCCGCCCGACCAGGTTGTATCTATGCCAACGTGTGCCGGGTCAAGTGACGCCACAGCGGCAGGAGACAGGTATGAGACTGAAACACTCCCGGGAGTGGAAGTGCCATCGATATAGCCGATTTCCGCTCCGCCGGGATTGTCGCCGCGGAAGGTATCCAGCGGGACGGTCCTCTGCGTGTCAAGCTGACGGATGATCTTGGAGTTGTTGTAGTCGAAGAAGAAGAAGAGCTTGTCGCGCCCGTTGAAGAGCTTGGGGAGGATGAACGGCCCGCCGAGGTTGCCGCCGAACTGATTCTGGATCAGGTGGTTGCGCGGAACGATGGGGGTGGAATCCTTGTTGAACCAGCTATTTGCCACCAGGTCAGGATCGCGATGATACTCATTCACGTTTCCGTGATATTTATTGGTGCCCGATTTGGTTTCCAGGGCGAACTGGCCGCCCCCGCCGGGGCCCGAATCTGCCTGATTGCCGCCTACGGTGACGTGAAACTCTTCGACCGAGTCGACCGGCGCGTTGCCAACGATGGTAAATTGCGTTTGGATACCGCTGCCGGTATTGGATTGCATCGCTCCGCCGGTTGCGAAGTCGTTCATGTCCAGGCCGTCAACGGTGACGTTGTTCTGGTCGACGCGCGCGCCCGTGACGGAACCCGAATCGGTTACGCCGGGTTGCAGTGAGAAGAGGGCGATGGGGTTGTTTCTCTGCTGCACGGGAAGGTCGTTGAGCTGATCTACATCGTATGTGTTGCCGATCGTGGCATCCGTGGTATTGATGGTGACTTCGGAAGCTGACGCCGTCACCTCAACCACATCGGTGCGTGCGCCAACAATCATCGTTGCATTTTGAGTGCGGACGTTCGCTGAGGTGAGGTAGATATCCTTGACCTCAAGCGGATTGAACCCTTTGGCCTTGAAGGTAGCCTCATATCCCTGCCCTGGGGGAATCTGGGCAAAGCGGTAAAAGCCGATCGAGTTCGTGAACTCGGTGAGCTTGAATCCTGTGGATGGATTCCTGAGGGTGACTTCGACACCCGTAACCGCGGCGCCGGACTTGTCAGTCACCTGACCCGTCATGCCGGCGACGTCTTGCTGAGCGAAGCAGGCCGGCAAAAGCAACAACATTGACAATCCGACCACAAGGGCGATTACCGCGTTCTGAAACCGTACATTTCTCATTGAACTCCTCCAAAAAGTTCGTTAAGACCAGAAGGCACCTGGTGGATACTGCTCAACCCGCGTATTCTGCATTGCGTCTCGGGATGGGGAATGAGACCGATTTGCAATTGAAATACGAGAAAGCCTAATTAAGAAACGGAAGAGATGGAGCGAACCTTCACCTCTTGTGTGCAAGGTACAAAGCACCTGCCCGGAAAAGGGTAGGGACCCACTCTCGAAGGTAATTAGCATGAAGGGTGCCAATCTTAATCAAGAGAGAAATAATTTGTTACTCATTGAAAATAAACGGTTAATTAACCGACATAGCGTTGGTCTGATTTGGCTAAAATATGACAAACGGTAGAAATTTACCATCATATTCCAAAAATGGGTACTACCTATCGTTTTTTGGGATTTCCATAAGCTGCCTTTTCCACAGGATTTAGGGCCATTGGTTTATCCTCCTTCCCATGCACCTCACGCTCGCCCACATCGGCTCGCGGCCCGCCTCTTCGACCAGATCAAAGGACGGCTTCGACGCTCTCACCCAGTTCTATCTCGACCGCTGCTCAGTCTTTGCGCGCTGCCAGACGCAGGCATTCCGCACCGAGCAAGATTTTCTGGACTGGCTCGCGAAACAGCAGGGCCGCGCTCCGGCCGTGGCCGTGCTGCTCGATAGCCGTGGCCGCCAGATGACCTCAGAGGCCTTTGCCGCCTGGCTGGGCACACGCCGCGACCAGGGTGCGCAGCACATCGTCTTTGCCATCGGTCCGGCCGATGGTTGGTCCGCCGCCGCTCTGGAGAAAGCCCAGTTGAAGCTCTCGCTGGGCACCATGACCATGGCCCACGCCCTGGCCCGGCTGGTCGTCGCCGAACAGATCTACCGCGCATTTACAATTCTCACGAGCCACCCTTATCACACAGGACATTGAAATGACCGACTCCCGCAGAGGACTGATCCTGATCAATACCGGCCCCGGCAAGGGCAAAACCACCGCTGCACTGGGCACGGCGCTGCGCGCTGTGGGTAACGGAATGAGAGTCCTCATGCTCCAGTTCATCAAAGGCTCGTGGCACTATGGCGAACTGGAAGCGGCCCAGGCATTGGGCCCCAACTTCATCCTTAAGCAGATGGGCCGCGGCTTTGTGAAGGTGGGCGGCGCAGAGACCGACCCCGAGGATGTGCGCCTGGTGGAAGCGGCCTGGGATGAGGCCCGGGAGGCCATCTACTCCGGCGATTGGGATATGGTCATCCTGGATGAAATCAACTACGCCATCAGCTACAAAATGCTGGACCCGGCCGTAGTCGCCGAGGCGCTCCGTAATCGACCGGAAATGGTCCACGTGATCTTGACCGGACGAAATGCCCACCCCCTGCTGGTGGAGCTGGCCGATACCGTCACCGAGATGCGCGAGGCGAAACACGCCTATCAGAAAGGCATTCTGGCCCAGCGCGGAATAGAATACTGAGAGTGGTTAGTGGTTAGTGGTTAGTGAATAGTGGTCAATTGTCACTTAATCGAAATCGGTTGTTCGCGTTTTTCCGGTTTGTAGAGGGCTTATGATGAAGAAGACGAGCCCGTTAGCATCACACAGTTGCAGCTGACCAGTATTCACTAAACACTAACCACTGTTTTTACGAGGTTGCATGTCCTGGTTCAAGCGTGAGGATGGCGAGTACGATTCCGGCCAGTCGGGAACCGGGCCGGAATCGGTCGACGCGTCCGGCAAAACGGTGCGCACTGAGGGCTTGTGGATCAAGTGCCTGGGCTGTCGTGCCGTCCTCTACAAGCCGGAGCTCGAAGCCAACCTGAACGTGTGCCCCAAGTGCCGCCACCACTTCAAGATCTCTGCTCGCAAGCGCATTGAACTGCTGCTCGAACCCGGCTATGAACTGGTGGATACCGGCCTGCGCTCGACTGACCCGCTCAACTTTACCGATGTAAAGCCCTACAAGAAGCGGCTGCGGGCCGCACAGGAAGCAACCGGCCTCAACGACGCAATCCTCAATGCTGTTGGCTGGATGGGACCCCACCAGGTGGTGCTCAGCGCCATGGAGTACGGCTTCATCGGCGGCTCAATGGGCGCCGTGGTGGGCGAAACCATCGCCCGCGCCGTGGACCGCGCACGGTTGGAAAGCAAGCCGCTAATCGTCGTCGCCGCATCGGGTGGCGCGCGCATGATGGAAGGCGTGGTCAGCCTGATGCAGATGGCCAAGATCTCCACCGCTCTTTCCCAGTTGGACGACGCCAGGGTGCCCTATATCTGCGTGCTCACTGACCCCACCACAGGCGGCGTTACCGCCAGCTTTGCGATGCTGGGCGACCTGAACGTCGCCGAGCCTGGCGCCCTGATTGGTTTCGCCGGACCACGTGTTATTGAGCAGACCATCCGCCAAAAGCTCCCCGAGGGATTTCAGCGCTCCGAATTTCTTCTGGAAAAGGGTTTCCTCGATGCAGTTGTTGAGCGCCGCGATCTGAAAGGCTATCTGATCCGCGCACTCGAATTCCTGAAAACCCCTGCCGTCGCATAATCCGATTCTTTAACTCAATTCTCCTTGCGCGCAAAAACGACTGCCCGACATCGCTGCCGGGCCGTCGCTCATTTGCTGCTAAAGTTATACGTCAAACTGAGACCTCTAGAATCCCAGCCGCAGCGAAAGCTGCAGTACGCGAACTGCCAAATCGGAGCCGGGTGGAATGACAGTACTTTGTAAAGTCCCGAACGGAATTCCGCTGGCCTGGGTGATGTCTATAGCCTGTACAGGCGGCGGGTTGAAGTTCGGGTGGTTCAACGCGTTGAAGGCATCGCAACGGAATTTCAGTGTGACCTTGTCCTGATAGACCGGGAAGGTCTTGCCGAGTCCCAGATCCAGGTTGAAATACCCCGGTCCGCGCAGGTTGTTGCGGGTGCCAATGTTGAAGCCTGTGGGGCCGGTAAATGCTCCCAGTGCGGCGGTCGGACTTGTGAAGTAGTTAAGGGCTGCGCCTCTGCCGCCATTGATGTGTGTCCTCAGCAGGGCGGTAGGTCCAATGAGGGTTGCGGGCGCATCGTTGGCGAAGCCGGCGACATACGCGTTGGAACCGGCATTGAAGGCAACCCCTGTGTGCCGGGAAGGTAGACCGCTGATCTCCCAGCCGCCGATGATCTCGTTGAGCCAGAACGGCGCCGTTGCACCGATAGTTTTTCCCTGGCCGATTGGCAGCTCATAAATGAAGTTGCCGTTCAGGTATTGTGCAACGTCGAAATCCGAGTTGCCGCGGCATTCGCGGGGCCGGTTGACGTCGCAGATATAGCCATAGCCTTCGTTTCCGGCAAGGAAGTTGGCGACGGCTGAGACGTTGTCGATGGAGTGCGCCCAGGTATAGTTGAGATCGAATTGCAAACCATAGCCCACATTCTTGTGCAGCGAGAGCAGCATAGCGTTGTAGCTCGAGAATCCCTTGTTCGTCCAAACGGTGTTATCGCCGTACTGAGACGCCATGCCAACGTTCGACGGCAGAATCTGGCCGAAGGGGAATCCGATGGTCGAGATTGATTGCATGGCATCGGCAAAATCGCCGCGTTGCGGGTATGGATACGCATCGTACGCAACCATCTCGGTATTGCTGTTGAAACCTAGGAAAGCCCCGTATCCCGGCGTGAGAACATCCTCAAACCAGGGCTGCGGGGTAACGGCTTCAATCGCGCCCAACGGCCCTAATCCCACGTTCGCTCGCAGCTGCGTGGTCAGGGCCGCCATGGCCTGGGACATCGACTGGTTAGACAGGCCGGTACTATCAGGAAACTCGATAAGCTGGCTGGCATCCGCCTGTGCAAGCAGCCGCCTGCCCAGCCTGCCCATGTAGGTCGCCTTCAGTATGTATCCCTGCGGAAATTCATGCTGAACGCCGAAATTGAACTCGATGTTATACGGGCTCTTCAGTTGCGGGTTAATGAGAATGTTGAATTCTCCCTCGGGCAACCCGTACGGATAGAAACCATCGTAGACATAAGGCTGATAGGGCGTTGTGACGTTTGGAGCGCTGGGCAAATCAGGCGGAGAGCTGATGCCGGCAAATCTCTGCGTTCCACCCGTCGCAGGCGATAGGGTAGAAAGCGTAGCGACTGCGTTGCCCGGAGTTCCGTACAAGTTGACGTTGCTCGCCTCAAACAGATAAGAGCTCTGCAGTTGCTGGAACTGCAGAGCATTGATGATGGCGTGGTCGTAAACGATGCCCGCACCGCCGCTGATGACGGTCTTCTTGTCCCATCTGGGGTTGTATGCGAAAGCGAACCGGGGAGCAAACATTCGGTTGTCAGGGTTGTAGTAGCCCGCGGCGTTATTCGCCTTGCCGCCGTAGATATACTGCAGGAACGGAAGCACAGTGTAACCCGAAATACCCGACAGGCTTTGCTCCTGGCGATCAGCCCAATATTCATCGAAGTTGAAGGGCGTTACGTTATTGTTCGCATCGATTAATTGCGCGGAGGCCTGATCTCCATGCGTCTCATAGGGCACCGTGTAATTCTCATAGCGCATTCCGTATGTGATCGTCAGCTCCGGCGTCACTTTCCAGCTATCGCCGAAATAAACCTCGGTCTCGTAATAGCGGTAAGTAAGGGAAAGACCTGAGCCCGTAGTCTGCACCACACCCTTGTTGTTGTAGTTGAAGTTGGTGCTGGTGCTGGCGAAGGCTCCGAGAGCGGTGGAAAAGGCGGCGTCGTAAATTGTGGTGGAATAGGGATCGCTGCTGATGTCCAGAGGCCGCAGCGAGGGCGAAAGAGCAGTGAAATAGGTGTTGCCGGTTACGCCCACATTGGGAAAGTTGTAGTTTTCCGCCGCAAAATCCTGCGGGGTTTCCCACTTGAATGAACCGCCGAAAGTAAACGTGTGCCTGCCCTTATCCCAACTAAAATCGTCGCGAAAGATCGGAATAGGATACGTCCGCGCCTGGGAGTTGTTGCCGCTGCCATAAGGTCCGCTCAGGAATGAGTTCGAGCCGGCGAAACTGTATTGGTTGTCGCCATACGGGTTGTCGGTGATTTCAAAATTGTAGTTCTCGTAGGTCTCGCCGTAATACGCCTGGTTCAGCATGTTTTTGCTGATTTGCCAGTTATGCCCCACAACCCAGGAATAGCTCTTGTCATAGAACGGGAACTCCAATGTCGGATCGGTGGGAAATTGCTTCGGATTTTCCACGCTGGCTCTTCTGGCCACCGTGCCACGCCCGAAGATCTTCATTTTGTCATTAATGTCGTAATCCACCCTTTGTACGTAATTGTCCTCAGAATAAGGATCGGGCGCGTTGAAACGGTACCCTCCCGTGTTGACCGAATCGCCTACATCGCCGGTGAGGTCATTGGCGATCGGATAACGGCTCTGGAACAGGGAGAGCTCAGTCGCATCCCAACCGATTAACAAGGGATCAAGCGCTGCAACCTGGGTCGGGGTAAGCGTGGTGTTGGTGCCACCGGAGTTGACGTATACAACTTCGCCGCCACGGTAGCCCGTGCTATTGGTCCCTAACGGCACCGTCCGGTCGACCAGAGTGCTGCGAGCATCGCGGCGGGCGTTATAGTCAAAGAAAAAGAAGGCCTTGTTCCTAATGATCGGGCCGCCGACGTTGCCGCCAAACTGATTGCGGACCAGCGGAGGCCTGCCCACGCCCGCGTTGTTATTGAACCAGTCATTGGCTTCGAGGTCGGTGTCGCGATGGTACTCCACCAGTGCGCCATGGAATTTATTGGTGCCTGACCGGGTCACCAGCTCGAATTGGCCGCCGCCGCCCTGGCCGGCGCTGGCGAGCGGTTCGCCCGTCACACCGCGGAATTCCTGCACTGAGTCCACAGGCGCTTCGCCGACAATGACTCCAAATTGGCCCGTAGCATTGTCGTTCATTTCCAGGCCATCAAGGGTTACGTTGGTTTGATCGGTTCGCGCGCCGGTTACCGCTCCTTGCAGCGTGACGCCCGGCTGCTGGTAGAACAGCGCCGAGGGATTGTCTCGATTTTGAACCGGCAATTCGTTCAGCATCTGGACCTGAAAGCTGTTGCCGATCGTTGCGTCGGTGGTATCCAGCGTCACGTCCTGATTGGCCGCAGACACCACCACCACCTGCTCATTACTACCAAGTTCCATGCGGGCGTTCTGCGTGCGGGTGGAGTCTACGTTCATGTAGAGACCGGTGATGACAACCGGCTTGAAGCCGTCATGCTTAAACTCGATTTGGTATCCCGGCCCCGGTTTGACCTGATTGATGGTGTAGGAGCCTATGCCGTTGCAGTCAGTTGTGTATTTGGCGCCAGTGAGCGAATTCTCGAGAGTCACATGAGCGCCCGGGATCATGGCGCCTCTGGGATCCGTAACCACGCCGGTAATGGATGCAACAGCCTGCGCCGTCAACCTGGCCTGCGTCATCAGGCCGAGCACCAATACCAAAGAAACCTTTACCAATGAGTTTCGCATCCCTAAGCCTCTCTCTCAATAATGCCGGTTCGATAATGTTGTTGTTTTAGTTTGAAGTGTAGCCGCGGATTCTACATTCTGATTGTAAATTTGATTTAGTGTCAAGGTTACATTTTCCGGGCTTCCGTTACATAAACAGTAACCTGTTTAGATTTACGGTTAAAACCCAGGCCGGCGCGATGAATCAGGGGAGAAGGTCAATAGAAATAGATGATAAATAATGCTTTATTAACTCCGCAATGTTAACCGGTGCATTCCCTGGGGGTTTCTGTTTCCTCCACAAAATCAACGGCCCGACTTAACTGCCGGGCCGTTTTCTATTCCCTGTTTCCTGCTTTTTCAAATCCGCATTGGCATCAAAACATACCGGTACTTGTATTCCGCCTCAGGGTCTTCAGGCCGCATCTGGCCGGCAGACTGCGAGTCCTTGAACTCCAGCCGAACCTCGCCCTCGTTGCTCAGAGCCTTGAGGAAATCCAGAATGTAGCCGGAGTTGAAGCCCACCACAATCGGGTCGCCGGAGTACGGCGTGTCGATGGTATCTTCGCTCTCGCCGGACTCGGCGGAGTTGGCGCTGATCTTCAGTTCATTGCCCTCGAGGCGCAAACGGATGGCGCCCGAGCGCTCATCGGCAAACTGCGCCACGCGCTCGATGGCCGCTGAAAGCTCGCTGGACCGCACCACGGCAAACTTGGTGTTGTCGCGCGGCATCACCGCCTCAAAGTTCGGGAACTGCCCTGTGAGCTTGCGCGTGCTCAGGGTGCGATGGCCCACGCGGAAGAAGAGCGTATGCTCGTCGTCGGCGAACTCCACTTTTTCGGCGTCTGAAGCCGAGAGCAATTGCTGCAACTCCTGCAGGGCCTTGCGCGGAATAAGTACACGTTTCTCGCCGCTGATGCCCTCAAGAACCTCATTGGGTTTTTCTACGAACGAGAGCCGGTGGCCGTCGGTGGCAACCATGGCCAGCGACTCCGCTTTGATCACCAGCAGTGCGCCGTTGAGCGTATAGCGCGACTCTTCGTTTGAAATCGCGAAGATGGTGCGCGCGATCAGCGTCTTCAGCGCGGCCAGAGAAATGCTGGTCGCCGTGACGGCAGGGAACTCAGGCACCTGCGGATAGTTTGCCCGCGCCATGCCAACCATCTTGGTGTTTGAGCGCCCTGAGCGAATCTGCACCCAGTGGTTCTCGAGCAGCTTGATGGAGATGTCGCCGTCAGGCAGCAGCTTGATGTAGTCGTAAAGCTTGCGTGCTGGGATGGTGCATGCGCCCGGCTTTTTCACCTTGGCATTGGTGCTGGTCCTGATTCCCTGGTCGAGATCGGTCGCGGTAATATTCAACCGCTCGCCCTCTGCCTCGATCAAAAAATTCGACAAAATCGGAATGGTGGTTTTGCGCTCGACCACACTTTGCGTCGCAGTGAGTTCCTTCACCAGGTCCTGGCGGCTTACGGTTATTTCCATTGCTGCCTCCTTCGCGACCGGCTTCTCCACTTCTGTTTCCACAATCGGCATAGACCCACCCTCGCTCCTGGAAGCCAAATTCCGATACTGGCCACACTCTACAACACATTGCGGTCAGACGAAAGTGGCGATCTTTCCTTCTTCTTGATTGTATTCACCTTTGTCCTGACGTGCGCGTGGAAAACAGGGGTGCTTATCTGGATACTGAGGACCATTTCTGGCTGGCCAACCATCGATCGACGAGTGCGTGGGTCGTTGCCCGTAGACGTTCTCCAAACAACCTCCAGTCCGTTGCGACGGGTATTGAGGAAAAGGATAAAAGAATAAAAGAAAAGACAGTAGTACCCGTAGTTCACGCAGGAAAAGTGGATAAACTTCCGAAGTGGTTGTGGACGAGGAACTTGGGCTAGGGGTAGGTTTTCTAAATCCTGGCTGTGGAATTGAGGAGTTTTGGAAAACTGTGCGGGCACTGCCACTCTCTGACCCCAATTTCCCACTCTTCACACAGGCAGCGAAAAAAGCCCTGTGCAAAGCGGGAGACCTGTGTGAAAAGTGCGTCTCCAGCCGCTGGGGCATAGGGTTTGCCGAAGACTGGTCTTCCACAATTGACTCTCCTTTCACATCTGAAAGGGTGTCGAGAGGGCAAGGAGCCAGCTTCAGACGGTAGCGTCCGAAGTCTGAAATACGCAAGACAAAACAGGCTGTCATTTTGAGCGAACGGGGCCCCGAACGTCTTTCAGTTCGGGGGTGGCGAGTCGAAGAATCTGCGGTTGTCCTTCAATCAACTTCAGAGTCACCACTGTAGTTGCAGATTCCCGCCCATGATTACCTGTCCCCTAGGCTTCCCATTCCAGCACCGAAGCCACGCGGATACTTTCAGTTGCCGCGGTCAGATGCAGTCTCGGCTCTTACACTTGCATTGAGGAAGGAACTTCGGTCAATGACCATTGATCTTGGCCGTTTGGAAGATCAACTCCTGCACATGTCCGCCGAGGGTGCGCCAGGACGGGAGTTTTGCGAGGCGATCTCTGAGCTGGCAAATACC
>Ga0187847_10001112_pt1 | contig 25674 bp, 23 predicted proteins | sample June2016WEW_4_10_FD_132458 | JGI IMG/M metagenome (GOLD analysis project Ga0187847, IMG submission 132458) | Peatland microbial communities from SPRUCE experiment site at the Marcell Experimental Forest, Minnesota, USA - June2016WEW_4_10 | ecosystem: Environmental > Terrestrial > Soil >...
ATCGCGCGGGCCGCGTCCGCGATCGGATCGTTCTGGTCGTCGCCCTCGACGAGCACGGTGTAAAAGGCGGTGATCGACCCGATGCCGCGGTCGCTGTTGCCTGCTCGTTCGACCAATTGCGGCAGGCGCGCGAACACCGACGGCGGGTAGCCCTTGGTCGCGGGCGGTTCGCCGATTGCCAAAGCGATTTCGCGCTGTGCCTGTGCGAAGCGAGTCAGAGAATCGAGCAGCAACAGCACTTTGAGTCCACGGTCGCGAAAATACTCTGCGATCGCGGTCGCGAGCCACGCGCCGTGCAGACGCATCAGCGGCGGAGTGTCGGCCGGGGTCGCGACCACGACCGCGCGGCGCATGCCATCCGGCCCCAGCGTATTGCTCACGAAATCCTGGACTTCACGGCCGCGCTCGCCGATCAACCCGACCACGGTGACGTCTGCCTTGGTGTAGCGCGTCATCATGCCCAGCAACACCGATTTTCCGACGCCGGAGCCCGCGAACAATCCGATGCGCTGGCCGCCGCCAACCGTGAGCAGCGCGTTGATCGAGCGCACGCCGACGTCGAGCGGATCGCGAATCGCACGGCGCATCAGCGGATTCATCGGCTCGGCCGACAACGTCGATCGTTCCGTGCAGCGCAGTTCGCCGAGTCCGTCGAGCGGTCGCCCCGCGCCGTCGAGCACCCTGCCGAGCAACCCGTCGCCCACCGGTATCGCCGAAACGCTGTTGATCGGCACGACGCGCGCGCCGGGCATGAGCCCGCGGATATCGCCGGTCGGCATCAAGAACAGTTTGTCGCCCGAGAAACCGACGACTTCGGCTTCAACCTGTTTGCCTTCGGCCGTGTCGACGAGACAGCGGCCGCCGACGGCAGCCTCGCAGCCGATCGCCTCGAGCGTCATGCCGACCATGCGATTCAAGGTTCCCTCGACGACGATCGAGCCCGCGTTGGCCATGCGCTCACGCGCTTGTCCGAGCATTTTCGCCCACTGTTTGGGCCGCGGCCGGTTCGAGAGCGCCTCACTCATGGCGGCTTCCCGCCGCGCCCGCCGCCGAGCTCGCGTTCGGTGCCGAGCAATTCGCTCAGGATCGCGCCTAGCCGTGTCTCGAGGCGTGCGTCGATGCGCGAGGTCGCGGTCGTGACTTGGCAGCCGCCGCGCGCCATCACCGGGTCCTCGACGATGGCCCAGGCTCGCTCGCTCTCGGTGGGCGCCAGATGTTGGCGCACCACAGCCGCGTCTTCAGGATGCAAATGCACGCGAACCTCGCGCGCCGCGACCGGCAATGCCCCCATCGCCTCGCGAATGATGCCGATGATTTGCGTCGGATCGGTCTTCAGTTCACGCCGGACGATCTGCCGCGCGAGCGCCATCGCGAGCGTCAGCAACTCCCGCTCGACTTCCTGGTCGAGCACTTCGAAGGGCTTCGCGAGATCGAAGAACATGCCGGCCAGGCGCTCGACCTGGGCACGCGCTTCCTTGTGGCCGGCTTCGCGTCCCTCGGCGAGGCCCTGCTCGAACGCTTCTTTGTAGGCTTCGGCCTGCAGATCCGCGAGCCCGCCGACGGTCGGCATTGTCGCGGTTCCCACCGAGCCCATGTCGGGCGGGGCCCAGATTTCGAATTTAGACATAGTCGCCGGCATCCTTGCCGCCTAGGTTGATCGTGCCCTCTTCGGCGAGGCGCTGCGCGATCGTGACGACCTCCTTTTGCGCCGCCTCGACTTCGGCGAGCTTCACCGGACCGCGCGCCTCCATGTCGTCGCGGAGAATTTCCGCGGCCCGCTTCGACATGTTGCGCATGATCTTGTCCTGAACGTCCGGCTCGGCGCCGCGCAGCGCCAGAGCGAGCACGTCGGATCCCACGTCGCGCAAAACCGCCTGAATACCGCGGTCGTCGATCTCGAGCAGGTTGTCGAATACGAACAGCAGGTCCTTGATCTTCTGATGCATCTCGCCGTCGGCCTGCTCGATCTTCCCGAGCTCTTCGCCGCTCTTGTCTTTCTTCATCGCATTGAGCAGGCCCGCGACCGTCTTCGGTCCGCCGATCTGGCGTAGTGCGGCCGGTGCCGGCACATTTGCCTGCTTTTCGACGAGATGATCGAGCTCGTTGATCGCGGACTGCGGCACTTCGTTGAGCGAGGCAATGCGCATCAGGACTTCGGTACGCATCTCATCGGACAGCAGCGCCAGAATGCCCGCGCCTTGTTCGGGCTCCAAATACGAGAGCACGAGCGCCGCAATCTGCGGATGCTCCGCGCTGATGATTTGCGCGACCGCCTTCGCCTCCATCCACTTGAGCGCCTCGATGCCTTGGCCGGGTTGACCGGTGGAGATACGGTCGAGCAGCAGATCGGCCTTTTGCTTGCCGACCGCCTGGGTCAGAACGCGCCGCACGTAGTCGATCGAGGACGACGCAATATCGGCCTTGCCGTCGGCCACGCCGATGAAATTCTGCAGGACCGAGGTCATCTGGTCGCGCGAGACCTCCTGCAATTCGGCCATCGCCAGCCCCAACTTCTGCACGTCGGTGGCGTCGAGCTGTTTGAGCAGATTTGCAGCGTCCTGCTCGCCGAGGCTCATCAGCAAAATAGCGGCGCGCTGCGTACCGGCCAGGCCGTCCGGCTTATTAGCCATCGGCGGCAACCCAATCTCGGACGACTTGCGCGGCGCGCTTAGGATCCTGGATCACGAGCGAACGGGCGGCCGCGACCTGCTGCTCGAAGCTCGGCGCAAGTTTGATCTGATCCTTCTCGCCCTTGGCCGACAACGTGACTTTGTCGCCGGCCAAATCGCCGGCCGCGGAGATGTCGGCGTACATCGGCGCGGTCTTGGTCAAGGACTTCATCAGCGGCCTGAGCACCAAGAATGCGACGACCAGCACCAGCAGCGCGCCGACGCCCTGCTTCGCGAGTTGCGCTACCCAGGGCTGTTGCCAAATCGGCAGCGCTTCGACCGGCGGCAAGGGTGCGTCGGTCTTGAAGGCCTGATTCATCACATTCAGCTGATCGCCGCGATCGTCTTTGAGACCGATCGACTCGCGCACGAGATCGTTGAAGCGCTTGATGTCGGCATCACTCATCGGCTCGGTCGTGACCTTGCCTTTGTCGTCGAACTTCTGCCAGTTGTCGAGCACGACACCGATACTGAGGCGCTTGAGCGTGCCGATCGGCTGCTTGACGTACTGCAGGGTGCGGTCGATCTCAAAGTTGCGGGTCGCGCGCGAGGAGCTAGAGGTCGGTGCATTGTTCGCGGCCGTCGATTGAGCCGTGCCCGGCGCGCCGGGTATTGCGGGGGCGCCGGCGGTGCCCGGTGGCTGGTTGCTGAGAGCGCCCGGTATGCCTTCGGCGCCGCCGTCTCCCGCCTTGTGCGTGTCGCTCGCGGTCTGCTCGCTGCGCACGGCGGTGTTTTTCGGATCGTAATTCTCGCGAGTCTCTTCGGTCACCGTAAAATCGAGATCCGCAGTGACGGTTGCACGCACGCGGCCCACGCCGACGATCGGCTCGAGCAATTCGACGATGCGCTTTTGGTAGCTTTCCTCGAGCTTGCGCGTGTATTCGAACTGCCGGGTGCTCACCGCGGTTTCGGAATCGTTATCGGATGAGTTGAGCAGGGTGCCGGCCTGATCGACGAGCGTCACGTCGGTCGCGGCGAGTTCCGGCACGCTCGAGGCCACCAAGTGCACGATTGCCGCCACCTGGCCCGGTTCCAGCCGGCGCCCCGGATAGAGCTGCAACATCACCGAGGCGGTTGCCTTGTGAGAGTCGCGCAAGAAAACGGAAGGCTTCGGCAATGCGAGGTGCACGCGCGCGGTCTGCACGCCCTGGACCTTGATGATCGTGCGGGCGAGCTCCGTCTCGAGCACCGACTGGTAGCGCGCATTTTCCATCATCGAGCTCGTGCCGATCGACGATTCCTTTTGGATCATCTCGATGCCCATCGCATCGCTTTGCGGCAGTCCTTGGCTCGCGAGCCGGATGCGCGCCTCCTGCACTTTGGAATCCGGCACCAGCACGGCGCCCGAGGGGTTCAATTTGAACTCGATGCCGGCCGCCGTCAGCGCGTCCATGACCTGGCCGCTTTCGCGATCCGACAGCTGTCCGTACAGCACCGTATAGTTCTGGCCCTGAGACCACAGCACGAGCCAAATCGCCGCGGCTACGGCCGCCGCGACGCCGGTCAGCAATGCCACTTGCTTGAGGCCGGGAATGGTATCGAGTATGCCTTTGGGCGCAGTTGCGACGATTTCAGCCATGCGTAGTGCCTCTTGCCTTCAATCAGACCGACATGTTCATGACTTGCGTGTACGCATCGATCAGCTTGTTTCTGACCTCGGTCATCGCGTGGAATGCGAGGCCTGCTTTCTGCACTTCGAGCATGACCTTGGTGAGGTCCACGCTCTTGTCGCCGGCCTCATAGGAATTCGCGAGAGCCTGCGCGCTGTTCTGCATCCTCGCGACGCTGTCGACCTGACCCTTCATCATGTTCGCAAATTCGGATGGTTCACCGGCCGACTGCGGGGCCTCCGCTTGAACGCCGCTCGCGCGCGCCTGCAGCGCGCGCATTTCCGCCAAGACTTGTGAGATCTGCACGCTGCTCATTGTTCAGGCGCTCAGCAATTGCGGTTCGTGCGATCCCGGCACGCTGACGCCGGAGGCCTTGAGCTGCTGCAACTTGTGGCGCAGCGTACGCGGGCTGATGCCGAGGCGCTCCGCGGCCAGCTTGCGGCTGCCCGCGGTCACGCGCAGCGTCGCGAGTATCAATTCACGCTCGCGCTCTTTCAGATCGTGGTCGAGGCCCGCATCGTTCTGGTCGACTCGCGCCTGCTCCGCGCCGGCGGCCGAAGCCGCACCGTCCGCGCGGATCACATGGCCGCAGCTCTGCTCGCCGCCGATCTCCAGCGCCGCGGCACCGATCTCGCCGCCCGATGCGAGCCACGCGGCGCGTTGCACGATGTTGTTCAATTCGCGTGCGTTGCCCGGCCAGTCGTAGCGCAGCAGCGCCTGTTCAGCCTCACGCGACAGCACGAGCGGTGCATCGGTGCCGCGCGCGCAGGCCTTCAGGGCGCGCCGTGCGAGCGGCAGGATGTCGCCGCGGCGCTCGCGCAGAGCGGGCAGGCGCAACGACATGACATTGAGCCGGTAGTAGAGGTCGGCGCGAAAACGCGCGGCGCGCGCCTCGGCGGGCAAATCGCGATTCGAGGTCGCAATCACGCGCACATCGAGGCTGATCGTGCGCGTGCCGCCGAGGCGCTCGACTTCGCGCTCCTGCAAGACGCGCAGGATCTTCGCCTGCAAGCCGAGATTCATCTCCGAAATTTCGTCGAGCAGCAGCGTGCCGCCCTGGGCTTGCTCGAATTTACCCGGATGCGCGCTCAGCGCGCCCGTGAAGGCGCCCTTTTCATAGCCGAACAAGGTGGCTTCGAGCATATTCTCAGGAATTGCCGCGCAATTGATTGCAATGAAGGGTTTGTCGGAGCGCGCCGAGTTGTCACGAATGAAGCGCGCGTAGACTTCCTTGCCGGTGCCGCTCTCGCCCGTGATCAGCAGCGTCGCATCGGTTTCCGCGATGCGCTGGGCGAGCGCCACGAGGCGCCTCGACTCCGGATCGACGGCGATCATTTCATTGGGGATCAAGCGATTCGCGAGCCGGCATTGGGCCATGTCGATCAGCACCTTGGCCTCGAACGGCTTGACGATGTAGTCGGTCGCGCCGTCGCGCATTGCTGCAACCGCTTTCGCGACCGTGCCGTAAGCCGTCATCAAGACGACGGGCAGTTCCGGGAATTTGCGCTTGATCATCGAGAGCAGTTGATGGCCGTCGGGGCCCGGCATTTGTACGTCTGAAATGACCAGCGCGACCGTCTCGGTCTCCAAGCGGCGCAGCGCCCCTGCCGCATCGGCCTCGGCCACCGCCGCGATTCCCGCGGCGCGCAAGGTGTCCACGAGCGCTTCACGCAGCGCGACGTCGTCTTCGACGACCAGAACCGGATCGCAACTCTGGGTCATGTGCATTCCTCTGCAGGTAAATCAATGATGAACGTTGCGCCTTGGCGCGATTCGGCGAGCCGGATGCTGCCCTGATGCGCCTCGACGACGGATTTGACGATTGCGAGGCCGATACCGTTGCCGCGCGCCCTGGTCGTGAAGAAGGGCTCGAATATTCTTTCGCGCAGCTGCGGCGGCACGCCCGGACCATTGTCGCTGACGACGATTTGAGCGCGATCCTTGCCCGCACGCCGTGCAAGCAGCTCCAGATTCAAATCGGCGACCGCCGACTGCAGCGCGTTCGTCGCGAGATTCAGCACGGCGGAAACCAAGGAAGATGCATTGGCGCGCACCGTCAACTCCGGCGCGTCGGTGCGGATCGTCAAGCGTACTCCGGCGCGCAGCGCGGGACGCAGCCATTGCGCGACTTGTTCGAGCACGGCACTGACGCTGACCGGCTCGCGCGCGACGCCGCCGCGCGCGAATGCGAGCATTTCCGTGACCAGTTTGTCGAGCTGCTTGAGGCTGTCGGCGGTCTTCTCCGCACAGCGCGCGAGATCACCTGACTTGCGGCCAGGAAGGCTCATTTGCGAGGCATAGAGCATCGCGGTCGCGAGCGGCGTGCGAATTTGATGCGCGAGGCCGGCGGCGAGTTCGCCCATGGTCAGCAGGCGTTGCTGACGAGCGAGAAATGCCTGCATCAGATGCGATTCGGTCACATCGGCGATCAGCACGACTTCGCCGCCGCCGCTCAATTCCCGGCGCGCGATGTTGACGAAGCGGCCGCTGCGCAATTCGATATGTTCGTGCACGCGTGTCGCGTCGACCGCCGCGCGCGCGAATACCGTGCCGAAGCTCAAGCCGAGCAGCGGCTCGCCGAACAGCTCGCGTGCGGCGGGATTGCATTCCTGGATGCAGCCGCGTTCATCGAGTACCAGCACTCCGCCCGGCAGCGCGTTGAGCAGCGCCGAGAGCCGAGCCGCCAGGTGCTCGTTGCCGGCATGCGCCTCGTCGAGTTGCGCGCGCAATTGCACGACTTCGCCGCGCAAGGAATCGAAAGCTTCCGATAGATGTTCCGAGACGGAGCCGAATGCCAGAAATGCGGCTTGCAATTCCGAGCGGCTGCTGGTGATCGAATCGTGTTCGGTGGTCTGCATAGCCTAGGAGGAGAGCAATTTCCGTGCCTTCTGGATCTTGGGCTTACAATTCATGTAGTTATCGAAGGTCGAGCCCTGCCCCGCGGGGCACCGTCAAATTCTCGGCGGGGGTCTTCGGATGACGATCGGGCATCGCTTGTCGACGGCATCACAGTTCGGCGCGCGAGCGCCAGCAAATCGTCAGGCGCTCAATCGGTATTTGCGCAACTTTTCCACGAGCGTCGTGCGGCGCATCCGCAAAAGACGAGCCGCTTCGGCGACGGTCCCGTCGGCCTCCTCCAAAGCCTGACGGATCAGCCCGAGCTCGATCGCATTGAGGTGGTCCTTCAAATCGAGACCACCGCTCGGCAGCGCATTGTCCTGCGAATAATCGACACCTCTTTCGCCATCGACACTCGTGACGGCGTCGAGATCTTCGTCGGCGTTTACCACTGCGCCGTTGGCGGCTTCGCGATTCAGGGCCGCGCGGTCGGCTACGATGCGCATCGTGCCGCCCGCCCAGCCCGGAGCCTGGTTGCCGCGATAACGCGCCGGCAGATCGTCGGCCGAGACGGTCATGCCAGGGAACAGAATCGCGAGCCGTTCCAGCAAATTGGCGAGCTCGCGGACGTTGCCTGGCCAGGGATTGCGCGCCAAGCAATCGAGCGCGTCGGGCGCAAGCCGGATGCGCCGGCCGGCGACCTGGGTCTGGCGGTCGATCAAGAATTCGATGAGCACCGGCAAGTCCTCGATTCGCTCGCGCAGCGGCGGCATCTGCAGCGGGAAGACATTGAGCCGATAATACAAGTCCTCGCGGAATTGACCGTCACCGATTGCCGCCTCGAGGTCGCGATGCGTCGCCGCGATGATGCGCACGTCGCAGCGAATCGTCCGATTGCTGCCCACGCGTTCGAAGCTGCGTTCTTGCAACACGCGCAGCAGCTTGACCTGCATCTGCAAAGACATGTCGCCGATTTCGTCGAGAAACAACGTGCCGCCCTCGGCGAATTCGAAGCGGCCGAGCCGCGTCGAGAGCGCACCGGTAAATGCGCCCTTTTCGTGACCGAAGAGCTCGCTTTCGAGCAGGTCGGCCGGGATCGCGCCGCAATTGACCGGCACGAAGGGTTGGTCGGCGCGCCCGGACAGCTCGTGGATATGGCGCGCCGCCATTTCTTTTCCGGTTCCCGACTCGCCGAGCAGCAATACGTTGGAATCGAAAGGCGCTACTTGTTCAATGAGCCGATGGACGTCGCGCATCGCACGCGAGGTGCCGCTCGGACGGTAGCGCTGCGCCGGCTGCAGCGCACTCTGTTCGCCGCGCAGCGTGCGCAGTTGCGCGAGCAGTGCCGACAGGCGCCGCTGTTTGACGGGCGCTTCGAGATGGAACCAACACAAATCGACACTGGTTTCGGCGATCTTCGGCAGGCCGTCGGCGCTCACGTGGATGATTGCCGGCCGCTGCTGCAGCGCACGCAGTTCTTGCACGAAGGCCGCGCCATGCGCCGTGATGAATTCTTCGCCGACGATCACCGCGAGCCAATCCTGCGATGTCCCGCGCAGCGCAACACCGATCTGTGCGAGCGTGTGAATCGCGATAGGCTCGATGTTCAAGAATCGCAGAGCCGTTTCCAGCACTCGCGCATGCGAATCTGTGGGCTCGATCACCAAAACTTTGGTCTCAACCACTATCAGGGACTCCTTCCCGGCGAAAAGTGTGACGGAGTACTCATTATCTCCAGTCGTGTCTTAAGCATTATGTCTAACCCGTTGACATTGCTCACTCAATGTCACTTCGGGTTTCATACTAACTGAAGAACTTGAGAGAAAAGGAGTTGGCAAACACCCCTATAACGTGTAGGGACATCCCTCAAAAAGACCTGCGGTGTTTTGCTCTGCGGGCTAGTTCGGCGCGTGACGAGAACCAGCTATCAATCTGCGATGATGCCGGAAGATAAATTTGTCGATCAGTTCCACGACAAGCTCACTGACACCGTGAAAACGCAACTGCGCCGCGCGCGCTGAATCCACTTGGCGCTCGCTCACGACCGCGCAGGTCAGCTTGAGCGGTTGGGGTACGGCCGGATTGATGTAGAGGTGCAGTAAGCCGCTCGTGCCGACCGCCGGCGCGTCGGCACCGAGCCACTCGAGGCCGCGCGCGGCCAAGCGGATCTTGCGAGGTTGGGGCAGCGCACTGTGGCGCAGCGACATTTCAGCCGTGAGCCGCAGCAGGATGTTGAGCTTGAACTCCAGGCGCTGCAGCTCGTGCAGCAATGCGGGCGATTCGTCCTTGAGCGCCTCGGTGACGCGCGCCTCCTCCAGCGAATAGACGGCGCCGAGCAACTGATGATTGTCCGCGTTCAAACGCGCCAATTCGCTGCCCTCGACGAGCGGACCCGGCGTCCACGCCAGCGGCAGGGTGTCCTCGAACACCAATCCGTCGCCGAAGAACTTGTCGGCCATGGCCTAGCGCCGCAGGCCGGTCGCCGAGTAGGCCCGCATCGCGCGCCGTCCGACTGCCATCATGTCCATATCACGGGCCATGGCCCGCTGTCGGTGCTGCAGCGAGCCCATCGCCTGAGCATTCAATGCGTAGATCTCATCGAGCAGACCGCGCTCTTGAGCGTCGGTCGTCGGCAATGCAGCGCGAACCGCCTTGAGCAATTCGAGTCGATCGGCATCGAGCCGAATCGCCGCCTCGATCTGACCGCTATCGGCGATCGCCGCCAACTCGCGCGAGACCTGCAGCGCGCGTTGCAATGCCTCGCGGGCTTCGGTACGGGTCACCGCGAATCCGCAACGATTTGATCCCAGCCGCTTTTGATCTTGCGTATCAACTGGACGACCTCGGCCACGACCGCTTTATCGTTGTGGGCGTTGGCATAGGTGAGACGCTCCATCATATACAGGTAGAGTCTACGCAAATTTACCGCAATTTCGCCGCCCTGCTCCATATTCAGCGTGGCATCGAGGTGGCCGACGAGGCGAATCGCCTTGCCCATCGCCGCGCATTTCGCGACGACCTCGTGCAGCGGCAAATGGTTCTTGATGCGCTCCATGCGCCCCTGCGCCGCCGCGAGCTCGGCCAATATCTGCTCATAAACGATTTGCACGAGCCGCGTCGGGCTTGCGTCGGCGACCAGGCCGTGGCTCCGTACGGAACGGTATTGTGCTGCGCGATTTTGTGAATACTGCATGGTGCTGACTGCTCTTCTCAGGTACTCGTGGTGCCGCTGCTGAGGTTACTCGAGGCCGACTGGCTGCTCGAGCTCTGGTTGGCGCTCGGATTGAATTCGGCGTTCAGATACGTCTGGGTCTCTTTGAGCGCAGCGACGGCCGTATCCATCGCGTTGTATTGCGCCGTGAGCGTCGCGGAATACGCCGCCAGCTGCGAATTCAGCGCCGTCTGCTGCTTGGAAACGTTGCTGAGGCTCGATTGCAGGCCCTGGGTGATCGTCGACAAGAGGCCACCGGGGCCGGTGTAAGACGTCAACAGGTTGTTGAGCTGCGTCGCAATGCCGTTCGTGCCGCCGAGCAAATTGCCGGCACCGGTCAAATCCGCGCTCAAAGCGTTGCTCAACGTGGTCGTATTGCTGTCGAATTGGCCGGTATTGGCGTCCGCGGTAATGCCCAGATCGGCGAGCGAGCTGACACCGCCCGAGCTGTTCGAATCGACGGTGTCGAGGATATTCTCGAGTTGATTTTGAAATGCCTCGAGCGTCGCATTGCCGTTCAACGGCCCTGCTGCGCCCGTTGACGCATTGTAGCCGCCGAGGCTTTGTATGCTGGACAGCACGCCGTTGACCGCGGTCACGAACGTGCCGATCGAGGCCTGTGCCGCGGTCGTGTCGGGCGCGATCGTGAGCGTCGTGGTCTGCGCCGGCGTCGATCCGCTTGCGGCGGTCGTCGGCGCAAGCAAGGTGAATGTGACACCGCTGATCGCCGAGCTCACGACATTGCTAGCGCTGGTCGCCGCATAGCCGTTGATCGTGAAATTCGCGTCGAGCGCCGCTTGTGTCTGCGAGAGGCTATTGGTCGTGCTCGTCGGATTATAGGTCAATGACGAAAGCCCGGTGCCGCCGTCGGTTTCGGCGACCGTGATCGCATTGGATGCACCGGTCTCGGTGCCCGAGATCACGAGCCGCGCACCGGCCGTCGTCGACAGCACGCTCGCGCTGACGCCAGGATTATTGGATGCGGAATTGATCGCCGCGGCGATGCCCGCGAGCGTATCGTTGGTCGAACCGATCGTGACTGTCGTTGACGCATCGCCGACCGAGATCTGCAGGGTACCCGTACCAATGACCGTAGCGGCACTCGCCACGGCCGCCGAGCTCAGGCTCGCCGCGGTCGCGAGATTTTGCACGGCCAGTGAGTACTGCCCGGCGACGGCCTGCGAGGTCGTCGTCGCCGACGCGATCGAGGTGTCGGCGACCGTTGCACTGAAGCCTGCGAGCTCGTTCGGATTCTCCAGCGTCGAGAGCGTCGCCTGCAGCGTCGAGAGCGCGCTGCTGAATGTGCCGAACGCCGACAGCTGCGCATTGAGCGTGTTCTGCTGGTCGGTGATCTGGGTTTGTTGCGCCGAACCCTCGGCGGTCGTCAATGCCGAAACGATCGCACTGATGTTCAACCCTGAGCCGATGCCGGTCGAGGTGATCACGGCATTGGCCGCGGCCGACCCGGAGGTCGAGGAACCCGTCGCGCTCGGCGTAGAAGAGGAGATAGCGGAACTCATGGGATTCGGTACCGTTGGTGGATTCGTCGATTTATCGGCAACTGATCGGGGGACTTAAACAGTCTTGATCAGATGGAAGCAAGAAACATACCAATGAGCGCCGCACACGCCGCCGATGGCGGTATCGATACCGCGCCGGCGCCACCGGGCGAAAAACTCAGGCCAGGCTGTCGACCAGCAGTCCCGAAGCCCCGACGCTGCGGGCCAAGGCCGGGAATTCACTTGCGGCGAATTCCGCGATAACGGCACCATTGGCCGGATTGATCTCTTGGATCATCGATCCGGACTGTGGGTCGACGCGGTATTGGTCCGGTCGGCCCGAATCGTTGAGGTACTTGTTCAATTGCGCGACCAGGGCCTGCAAATTCGACTGATTCGTCGGGGATACTGGCGCCTTTGCGGCAGCCTGCGCGGACTGTGAAGCCGCTGAACTCGCAACCGCCACCTCGGCGACTGAAGTCGTCTCTGGCGATGTTGCGCCGCTGCCGCCCGGCAAAACCTTGCCGCTCGACGCTGAAATAGGAATCGACAGCGATACCTGGCTTCCCTGCACGATGCTCGCCACCGATGCGCTTACCGGAACTCCGTTGCTCGCCATCATGTCACCTGCTCGAACTTATGTTTAAGGCCTCGATACTCCTATTCGTCGGTTCATTCCGTCCGGGTCATTCCGTTAAAGAGCGGTCCGGGCGCCTGCGCGCCCGGACCCTCCCGATTTCACTTCCTGTTAGTCAGGTTATCGGCTCTTATTGCAACAACTTGAGAATCAACTGCGGTTCCTGGTTGGCCTGTGCCAACACCGAGATACCCGCCTGTTCCAACACCTGCGCCTGGGTCAGGTTCGCCGTTTCCTGCGCGAAGTTCGCATCCTGAATCGTGCTGCGCGACTGGGTCAAGTTCTGGCTCGTGGAGGTCAGGTTGCTGACCGCCGACGTGAACCGGTTCTGGATGGCGCCCAACTGACTGTCGAACGCGCTGACCGTGGCCAGAGCCGAGTCAACCGACTGGATCGTCGAGTTCGCCGCACTGACTGTCAACACATTGGCGCTCGAGAGAACGCCCGTGCTCGCAGACAGCACCGTCGATGCCGTGAGGCCGACGTCCGCCGCACCCGCACCCGCACCGATCGTGATCGGCGCCGCGGCCGACAGGGTCAGCTGACCCTGCTTGGTAACCGCCGTGCCCGATGTAGCGTCGATGCCCGTCAGAGAGACCCCGACCGAGCCCGTAACCGTCTCGTTGGTGACGATGTTGCTGCCGTCGGCTGCCGTCAACTGGAGGTCGCCCGTTCCGGCGACGCTGCTCGCAGTCACGCCGGTCTGAGCGGAGACCGCATTGATCGCGGTCTGCAAAGCCGTCTGCGACAAGCTGCCGTTGGCGGCAATCGCGGTTCCACCCGAACCGAAGACCTGGATGCCATTGATCGACAGCGCGTACGTGCCGCCGGCAGTACCGCCGGCCACGTTCACACCCGCCGTCGTGGTTTCGGTCGTCGATGCAGTCGCCGTCAAACCAACGACGCCGGCATTGTTGATCGCGGCAGCTGCGGCGTAGGCCGAGTCAGCCGCTTGGCCAGTCGCGTTATTGCTGCCGACCGTTGCCGCACCAATGGCGACCGCCGTGTTGTTGCCGACCGACAGCGTCAAGCTGCCCGAGGTCAACGCCGTCGTGGTCACATTGGTCGTCGAAGTTGCGTACTGGCCGATCTGGTTCGCCTGCACGCCCTGCGTCAGGTTCACCGCAATCGTATCGCCGACGTTCGCGCCGACTTGGTAGACGGTCGTGCCCGCGCTGCCGTTCAGCACGTTCGAACCGTTGAAGCTCGTCTGCTGCGCGATCTGCGTGATTTCAGAGATCTGCTGCTGCACCTGCGCGTCGAGAGCCGCGCGATCCGAGGCGCTGTTCGAGCCGTTGGCCGCTTCGACCGCGAGCGTACGGATGCTCTGCAGGTTGTTGACGATCGTGCCGAGTGCGCCGGCCGCAGTCTGCGCTTCCGAGACGGCGTCGTTCGCATTGTTGATGGCCTGATTCGTGCCATTGATCTGGGTTGAGAACTGCTGAGCGATCGCGAGACCGGCAGCGTCATCCGCCGCGCTGTTGATGCGCAAGCCTGACGACAGTCGCGTCAGCGACTGCGACAACAGGGCCTGTGAGCCCGACAAGTTGTTCTGTGCGGTAAGCGAATCGATATTCGTATTAAGTGTTAATGCCATGTTTGAAAAACTCCTGAAAGTTGAACCACCGGCCCGTCTTAGGCCCACCTTGAGCTTGTGTTCACTTCACCCGCCAAGCGGGCGGACCGGTGAGCACATTCAAATGGTTTATCGGATCGTGCTCGGAGATCTTTAGGGGGATGCCGCAGCTTTCGTCGTTTTCTCCTCGTCTTACGTCACGTTTTTGCGCAGAGAGGTTTGACATTCAGGGCGGCTGCGAGGGCGAAGAGCTTATATCGGCAGGAATTTGCGGTTTTGAAGTACAATTCCGACCCTTTCGCCCGAGCAGGCCGACCGTCATCTTGAAAACCGTCGATTCCAAGATCCCGAAAGTAGGGTTCGTCAGCCTGGGTTGCCCCAAAGCTCTCGTCGACTCGGAGCGCATTTTGACGCGCCTGCGCGCGGAGGGTTATGAGGTCGCCGCGAGCTACGCCGCCGCAGATTTGGTCATCGTGAATACCTGCGGGTTCATCGATTCGGCAGTCGACGAATCCCTCGACGCAATCGGCGAAGCGCTCGCGCAAAACGGCAAGGTCATCGTAACGGGATGTCTCGGTGCGCAGCCGCAGAGAATCCTCGATCGTCATCCGCAGGTGCTCAAGATCACCGGACCCCAACGCTACGAAGAAGTCGTCGCGTCCGTGCATGAACACCTGGCGCCGCAGCACGAGCCGTTTCTGGATCTAATTCCCGCGCAGGGAATCAAGCTCACGCCGCGTCATTACGCCTACCTGAAGATTTCCGAGGGCTGCAATCACCACTGCAGCTTCTGCATCATTCCGTCGATGCGGGGCCGGCTCGTGAGCCGCCCCGTCGGCGATGTGCTGCGCGAGGCCGAGCAACTCGCGCGCGCCGGGGTCAAGGAGATCCTGGTGATTTCTCAGGACACGAGCGCCTACGGCGCCGACCTCAAGTACGCGGCCCAGCCGTGGCGCGGCGCCGAGCGCCGCGCTCATTTTTACGACCTCGCCGCGGCGCTCGGCGAGCTCGGCATATGGATTCGGCTGCATTACGTCTACCCTTATCCACACGTCGACAAAGTCATCGAGCTCATGGCGGACGGGCGCATTCTGCCGTACCTCGACATTCCGTTTCAGCATGCCAATGCGCGCATCTTGAAGCTCATGAAACGCCCCGCGGCCGCAGAAAACACGCTCGCGCGGATCGCCGCGTGGCGCGCGGTCGTACCCGACATCGCGATTCGTAGCACGTTCATCGTCGGTTTCCCCGGGGAAACCGAGGAAGAGTTCAATGAATTGCTCGAATGGTTGCGCGTAGCCCGTCTCGATCGCGTCGGCTGCTTCGAGTACTCGCCGGTCGCCGGCGCCGCGGCGAATTCGCTGGGCGAGCAACCGGTACCCGCGCAAGTCAAACAAGAACGCCGTGCGCGCTTCATGGAGCTTGCCGCCGAGATCAGCGCGGAGCGGCTCGCCGCCAAGAAGGGCAGCGTGATGCGGGTGTTGATCGATCAGATCGAAGACGGTGCCGCGGTCGCGCGATCGAGCGCCGATGCGCCCGAAATCGACGGCGTAGTGCGGATTCGCGACGCCAAGAACCTGCGCGTCGGGGACTGGGCCGAGGTGCGGATCACGAAGGCCGGCGCCTACGATCTCGAGGGGAAATTGGTCGCGTAGTTGTGTAGGCTCGCGGCCAGGACAAGCTCATTTTTGGAAGCTGGAGAGTCAATCGTGGAAATAACCGCAGACCGCGTGGTCACCATTCATTACACGCTCAAGGACGACAAGGGCGCCGTGCTCGACAGCTCCGCCGGCGGCGAACCGCTGGCCTACATCCAGGGACACGGAAATCTCGTCTCGGGTCTCGAGAAAGCGCTGGAAGGAAAGCAGGACGGCAACACGCTCGCGGTCGTGGTGTCGCCAGAAGAAGGCTATGGCACGCGCAATGAAGAGTTGATTCAGCGCGTGCCCAAGAGGGCGCTACAGGGATCCGGCGAAATCAAGAAGGGCATGCAATTTCAGGCGCGCACCGACGACGGCATGCGCTTGTTCACGGTCACGGCGCTCGTCGGCGACATGGTCACGCTCGACGGCAACCATCCGCTCGCCGATCAAACGCTGCATTTCGACGTCGAAGTCGTCAGCGTGCGGGAGGCCACGGCCGAAGAGCTCGAGCACGGCCACGTGCACGGCGCAGGCGGCCACCACCACTAGGGGCGCAGCCCCGACAGCGGTTTCGGCGCCTCGGCATGGGCGTCAGCTGATGTACTTGAATAGCGAGAGGCCCTGCGTCAGCGTGAACGCCTGCATGGCCGCGCTCAGCTGCGTGTTCTCCGAGTCCAGAGTCGTGACAGCGGATGCGTAGTCGAGGCTCTGCAGCGACGAGATCGAAGTCTGCAGTTGCGTCTGCTGGCTGGTAGCCACCGACAGCTGCGTCGTGATCGTATTGAGGCGCGCACCGACTTTCGCCTGCAAGGTCGAGGATTGGTCAAGTGCCTGGGTGAGATTGTTGATGTCGCCCGCCAGTGAATTGCTGAGCTGGGTTTGCCCGCCTTGGCTGGGGATTCCTGCCTGCAGCGTCGAGACCAGATTCTGCACCGTTGTGAATAGGCTCTGGCTCGTGCTTGGCGCCACTTGAAAGGAATCGCCGGTCGCGGGCTGGCCGCTCAAGCTGATTTGCAGCCCCTGGAACGCGAGCGCCTGGCCCGGTGTGTAGGTTCCCGTCGTCGGGGGCACCGTATTGATCGAGTAGGCATTCGCGGCCGTGAAACTGATCGTATAGGCACCGCCGGTGTAGGCGGCAGCGTTCGTCACCGTGGTTGCGCCGATCAGGCCGCTGCCGGTGTTGTTCGCGTTCGCGGTCACCGTATAGGTGCCGTTGCCGGTCGGGCTGTTGAATACCGTGTCGCCGCTATCGCCGGCAGCGATCGTCTGGCCGGCGGCGATCTGCACTTGCCGCTGCCCGCTGTCGCCCGAGTAACTCACCCCGGTTGCGGTTTGGTTGAACGGCTGCGTTTGCGTCGCATAGCCCGCAAATATGTATTGTCCGTTGCCGTCCTGCGTATTCGCGAGCGTCAACAGGGTGTTTTGGATCTGGCTCGCCTGGGCCGCGATCGAGCTCAAATCTTGGCTCGATTGCGTGCCCGAGTTCGCCTCGAGCGTCAAACTATAGAGGCTCTGCAGCTGGTTCTGAACTTGCGTCAGCGCGTCGTTTTCCGTGTTCAGGCTCGTCTGCGCGCTGTTGGCGTTGGCCGTGTATTGCTGGCTTTGCGAAAGGATTTGATTGAGATCATCGACCGTGCCGGCAGCCTGCGGGTTCTGTGCGGGCGTGGTGAACGAAAGGCCCGTGGAGACGTCGTTTTGCGTCTGTGCGATGTTCGATTCCAGGTTGTTGAGCGCAGTGAGAAACTGGTTCTGCTCGAGATTCTGTGTGATGCGCATGCTTGAGTCTCTTAACTGTACGTACCGTTGATCGAATCCATGAAGGTCGTGAACGTGCTGTTGCCGATCGTGAAGGCCTGCGCGGACGCCTGATAGGCTTGCTGCCACTGCAGCAGGTTGGCCGCCTCTTGATCGAGATTGACGCCGGAAACCGATTGGACCGTTTGCTGCGCTTGGGTATTGACCGCCGTTTGGGCTGTTTGCGCGGTGTTGACTTGCTGCGCCTGGCTGCCGATACCGGTCACCAGCGCGCTGGTCGCGCTGCTGACGCTGATGGTGCCGCCGGACAACACGCCCAAGTTTTCTTGATTGGCGCTCGCCAGCGCGTTGGTGTTGTCTCCGGTCGCGCCGGCGTTGCTCTGGAGCGTGAACTGATCGCCCGCGGCGGGCGTGCCCGTCACTTGCGCGGTCCAATAGTTGCCGACCGCATTGTTGCCGAGACTGATCGTGTTGTTGGCGCCGAGCGCGACTGCCGCGCCGCCGTTGATCGAATAGGTCGTCGCGGTCGGGAACGTCACCGTCAGCGTGCCGGGAGGCAAGGGTTCGTTATCCGTGTTCGTGAATCCGCCGATCGTCGCGGTCCCCGCGTTAGTCGTGGCTGCCGTGCTTTGCAGTGCGGCGGCTGCCGCCAGTTGCGAGGGATTGCTCAGCGTGACACCGAAGCCGCCGGCGGCGTTGGCGGTCGGTTGGACCAGGAATTTGTCGCCCGAGCTCGGAGCGCCCGTGACGACGATCGATAGCCCGTCGGCGGTGATCGGGTTGGCTGCGGTGCCGGTTCCGGTGAAAGCTACCGTGCTTCCGGTCGTCGCATCGGTCAGCGAATAGGCGCCGTTCAGGTATTCGAGCGTGTAGTTGTCCGGCGTCAGCGATGCGACACCGCCGGGCGCAATCGAAACCGTTGCGCTCGCACTGCCCGTGTTGTTGCTCGACGCAGTCACCTGCGGCGCACCGACCGAAAACAGGTTCGCGCCGGGTTGACCATTGAGATCGAGTCCCGAGTTTTGTTGCGAATTCGCGCTCGTACTCAAGGCGGTGGCGATTTGACCCAATTGGTTGATCGCCGGGTCGATCGCCTGGGTACGTGCGGCCAACAGTCCGCCCAGGTCACCCGAGGTGATTTCCGAGCTGATCGCATTGCCACCGTTGGTCGACGTCGAGATCTCGAGTTGTGATGCGTTGTATTGGTTCGGCACCGTCGTCAGGGTCGTCGTAACTCCCTGCAAAACCAGCGGCTGGCCATTGCCGATGAACACATTGAGCGCGCCGTTGCTGTCGGTCGTGGTGCTCACCCCGACGAGCTGCGCAAGATTCGAGACCAGCGCATCGCGCTGATCGACCAGATCATTGGGCGCCTGACCGCCGGCTTGCGCGGTGGCGACGACGATCTGTTGATTCAAGGTCGAGATCGATGCCCCGATCGAGTTGATCTGCTTGACATCGGAAGTGATTCCCGAGTTGACATCGGTGTTCAAAGCCTGCAGTTGGCTGTTCGTCGATTGAATGCTGTCGGCGACGCTTTGCGCCTGGCCGATCAGCGTCTGCCGCGCCGCCGTGGAGGTCGGGTCATTGGCGACGGTCGACCAGCCGTTATAGAAGTTCTGCAGCGCGGTAGTCAGCCCGCCGGCGGTCGTTCCAACGATGTTGTCGATTTGATTCGTGTAGGTCTGCAGGCTGTTGAGCTGGCCCAAACCGCTTTGCGAGGTGTTGTATTGATTCTCGCTGACTTGGCTGAACGCGCGGTTGATGCCGACGATGTCGACGCCGTCGCCGATCGGCGCGCTCGTACTCGCTTCCGGAACCGCTGAGGTCAGTTCGACCGATTCGTCGGCGTAGCCCGGCGTATTCGCATTCGCGATGTTGTTGCTGGTGACCGATATCGCCGTTTGAAACGCTTGCAGCGCCGATAGGCTGATACTGAACAGATCTGACAAGTCTCTATCTCCCGGATGTCAGCCGACTGTTGCAGTACGGCTCATCCTCACGGTATCGGCGCATGCCGGTGTTCCTGAAGTCCCGGCGCTATAGTTTCCGCGCCGAGACGGTGAGCGCCGACCGGAACGTACTGCTGTTCAATATTTCATTTAACTTATTCGCATAGTCGGGATCGGTCGCGTAGCCGGAATTGCGGATGCCCGCGACGTAGGCCCGCGCCGTGCTGCCGCTCGCGAGCGCGTTTCGATAGCGCGGCGATGCCTGCAGCAGGTTCGCGAAATCGTTGACGCTGTCCTCGATCGACGCATACGCACGGAATGCGGCTCGGCGCTGGGTGGCCACACCGCCGCTGAACTCGACCGTGTTGGCGCTTGCGCGCGCGCCTTCCCAGTTGCCATCGGCCTTGATGCCGAATAGGTTGAGGCTCGGCGAGCCGTTGGCGGTGCGCGCCATGCGCTTACCCCACCCGGTCTCCAAGACTGCCTGCGCGAGCATACCCAAGGGACTTACGCCCAAGGCCGCCGCGGCTTGCCGGATCGTGGGGAGAATCTGATCGATGAAATCGCTCGCATCCTCAGTGGTCACCGCGGCGGCCTGCGCCGCGAGCGCGCCCGGCGCCAGCGCCGAGTTGGGCGACAGCGACGACGTCGGGGGCGACGCGGGTGTAGCGTCGAGCGCCGGAGGCGCAGCGGGCTTGAGCCCGGCGGGTGCAGCGTTGGTCGCGGCAGCGGGCATTGCGGGGGCGGGCGCGCCAGGCGCAGATTGCCGCATCAGCAGGGACCCCAGGCCGAGGTCTTGGCGCTGGCTTAGACTCAGCGCTATCTGCTTGTCGAACATGTCTTGATACATGCTCATTTCATTGCTGCTCGGGTTGCCCTGGTCGGCACTCGCATCGCGCATGCTCTTGAGCATCATTTGCAGAAACAGCGCGTCGACCTGCTGCGCAACCGCATGCAGCGCCTGCGGCGATCGCGAATCCTGTTTGAGCGCGGCCAGCGCTTTGAGGTCGCTGTAGTTGTTCGCGCCGCTCGTGGAGGCCGGCGCGGCGGCGGCCGGGATCGCGGCCGGAGGCAGCAATGAGTTGCTCATTTCTAGATCACCACCAATTCGGCCTGCAGCGCGCCGGCCTCGCGCAGGGCTTCGAGTATTGCGACGAGGTCGCCGGGCGCCGCTCCGACCTCGTTGACCGCGCGCACGATCTGTTCGAGCTCGACGCCGGGCTTGAACAGGAACATCCGATTCGACCCCTGGTCGACTTTGATCGTCGAATTCGTGACGACCGCGGTTTGGCCGACTTTGGCCAGCGGGCCGGGCTGACTGACGCTCTGCTCTTCTTTGATGGTCACGGACAGCGAGCCATGCGACACCGCGGCCGGACTGACCATGACGTTGCTGCTGATCACCACCGTACCGGTTCGCGAGTTGATGATCACGCGTGCGCGTGCGCTCGCGGGTTCCACCTGAAGATTCTCGACCTGCGAGAGAAAAGCGACCCGTTCCGTGGTGTCGGTCGGCGCGCGCACGCGGATCGAGCCGCCGTCGACGACCGTCGCGGTGCCTTCGCCGAGTCCCTTGTTGACGATCTCGGAGAGGCGTGTCGCGGTCGTAAAATCCGGGTCGTTGAGATTCAGGATGATCGCTTCGCCTTGTGCGATTTGCGAGGGCACGGCCCGCTCGACGGTGGCGCCGTTGGGAATTCGGCCGGAACTCGGCACGTTGACGGTCAACTTCGAACCGTCGTTGGCTTCGACGCCGAAACCGCTGACGATGAGGTTGCCCTGCGCGATCGCATAGATCTGGCCGTCGAGGCCGTGCAGCGCAGTCACCAGCAACGAACCGCCGCGCAAACTCTTGGCATTCGCGATCGAGTTGACCGTGATGTCGATCGTTTGCCCGGGCTTGACGAACGCCGGCAGCACCGCATGCACGGCGACTGCCGCGACATTCTTGAGCTGCGGTGTCACGTTGGCCGGGACCGTGACGCCGAGCTGCGCCAACATGTTCGTGAGCGACTGGACCGTGAACGGCGCCTGGCTGGTCTGGTCACCCGTGCCCGGCAAGCCGACCACCAGGCCGTAGCCGACGAGCTGGTTGGTGCGCACACCTTGAACCTGCGCCATATCCTTGATGCGCTCGGCCCGCGCGCTGGTCGCCGCGATCAGCATCAACAGGAACAGGGTCGGTATTCTCATGGTGCGGATACTCAACTTTGGCTCAAAACGGCGAGAACGGTGAGTTGAAGAATCGCGCCAGCCATCCCATTTGATTGGCACTGTTGATAACTCCCTTGCCCGAGTAACTGATGTGCGCGTCCGCGAGCTTGTCGGAGGTCACGGTGTTGTTGGTCGCGATGTCCGCCGAGCGAATGACCCCGGAGATGTGGACGAATTCGTCGCCCTGGTTCAAATGCAGGGTCTTGTCGCCTTGGACCACGAGGTTGCCGTTTGCCTGCACGTCCACCACGGTGACCGTCAAAGCGCCCGCAAGGCTGTTGCTCTGCGAACTCTGGCCTTCGCCGTCGAACGAATCGGCGCCGTTGAGCGTGGTATTCAGAATCGGCACGCCCTTCGTGGCGATCGTGTTGCCGAACAAGGTCGGGCCCGTCGTGATCGCCGAGGTGGTCTTGGTCGTCTTGGTTATCGCGTTCTTGCTCGCGGCGGTCGATTCGTTGAGCGTGATCGTCAGAACGTCGCCAACGCGGCGCGCCTTGAGGTCGGCGAACAGCTCCATTTGCTGACCCGTCTGGTAAATTGCCCCTTCGGTGCGCGGCGCGGGCGGCGGTAAGACGCGTGGCGTGACCGGATCCGGCTTGTGCGGCTTGGAGGACATGACGCCGCAACCCGAAACCAGCGCGAGAACCGCGGCGGCGAGCGCGAGAGCCGGTGCGAACCGGCGAGTTGGGGTCCTCATGACAGATTCGTCGTCAGATACTGCAGCATCTGATCCGTCGTGCTGATCGCCTTCGAGTTCATCTCATAGGCGCGCTGACACTCGATCATGTTGACGAGTTCCGTGACCGTATTGACATTGGAAGTCTCGAGCGATCCCTGATTGATCGTGCCGAGACCATTGGTGCCCGCGGTTCCGACCTGCGGTGCACCGCTCGAGGCGGATTCAACCAGCAGGTTGTTGCCCGTCGGCTGCAGGCCTTCGGCGTTGATGAAATTCGCCAATTGAATCTGCCCGAGCGTGGTCGCCTTCGCGGTGCCGGCGGTCGTTATCGACACCGTGCCGTCCGAGCCGACCGTGACCGACTGCGCCGTGATCGGAATCGTGATCGCCGGGGAAATCGGGAAGCCGCTCGCGTTGACGACGTTGCCGGACGAGTCCATCGAGAACGAGCCGTCGCGCGTATAGGCGAGCGAGCCGTCGGGCATCGTGATCTGGAAGAAGCCGGTACCGGTGACCGACAGATCTAGCGTGCCGTTGGTCTGCAGCACGCTGCCCTGTGCGTAGTTCTTTTCCGTTTGCGCGATGCGCACGCCGGTGCCGAGCGACAAGCCGGTCGAGTACTGCGTATTTTGCGTGCTCTGGGCGCCGACCTGCTGAACGTTCTGATACATCAGGTCCTGGAATGCCGCGCGAGAGGCCTTGTAGCCGGTCGTGTTGCTGTTCGCGAGGTTATTGGCGATCACCGCCATTTGGGTGTTTTGCGCGTCGAGCCCGGTTTTTGCGGTCCAAAGTGCGAGATCCATGATGATTAATCCTGTGTGTTAAAAGGTCGACTTCACGACGAGGCCAACATCAGGCGCTCGGCGCTCTGCTCGTTCTGATCGGTCGAATTGATGCTCTTGATCTGGAATTCATAGAGACGCTGCAGCTCGATCATGTTGACCAGGGACTGTGCGGAGTTGACGTTGCTCGATTCGAGCATGCCCGAGCTCAAGGTCACGTTCTCGTCGGTTGGAGCCTTGCCGCCGCTCTTGAGGCGCATCAATCCGTCGGTGCCCTTTTGCAGACTCTTGGCCGGCGGATTGACGAGCTTGATGCGATCGACCTGGGATTGCGCGTCCGGAGCGAGGCCGAGCGGCACGATCGATACCGTGCCGTCGCTGCCGATCGTGACCTGCGTCGAGGCTGGAATGACCAGCGGGCCGGTCTCGGTCAGCACCTGCTGGCCCGTCGCGGTCGTGACCGCGCCGCTCTCGCTGACCTGCAAGTCGCCTTCACGCGTATATGCCTCGGTGCCGTCGGCGCCCTGGACCGCGATGAATCCCTTGCCGTTGATCGCGACGTCGAGAGCGCGGCTCGTGCTGCCGAGCACGCCGGTCGACAGATCCGTACCGGCGTCGGCGGCGACCGCATTGACGCGCGTCGCGTAACCGGGACCGTAGATCGGCAGACTCGAGAAAGAAAACGTGTCCGCGCGAAAGCCCACCGTGTTGACATTCGCGATGTTGTTGTTGTTGACCGACTGCGCCTGCATGATCTGCTTGGCGCCGGTCATCGCGACGTATAGCCCCCTGTCCATTAGTGATCGATCCCGATGACGGTTTGCGATTCCTGGTTCGCGGTCGTGACGACCTGCGCATTGGCGTCAAACGAACGTTGCGCGGTGATCATGTTGACGAGTTCGGTCGTCAGATCGACGTTCGAGCTTTCGAGCGCGCCCGATTGGATGCTGCCGAATCCGGCCGATGCGGCCGTGCCCTGCACCACGTTTCCGGAGTCGAAGGTCGCCGACCAGTTGGTGTCGCCGAGTTGTTTCAAGCCCTGCGGATTCGGGAAATTCGCCATTGCGAGCTGTCCGAGCTGCGTCGATCGTCCGTTCGTATACACCGCGGAGACGATGCCGGCGGGGTCGATCGCGACCGTGCTCAACTGTCCCGTTGCATAGCCGTTCTGGGTGATCGAGGTCACGCCGAACTGTCCGCCGTACGCGGTCGTGTTGCTGAAGTTGAACGAGGCGTTGATCGGATTCGCGCCATCGGGCGGCGTGTAGGCGAACGCGAGGTTACCGTTCGCGGGCGCCGTGAGCTGGCCCGTGGGCGAGAAGGTCAGCGTCGTCGTGGTCGGGTTCGCGCTGACGTTCACGCCGTTGATCGTGGAATACACGTCCCAAACATTGGGATTCGCGGTGGCCGAGAAGAAAAATGTTTGCGAGTAGGAATTGCCGAGCGAATCGTAGATCGTCGTCGACGTCGACTGGTTGTAGGTCGTCGAGTCGGTCGGATTGAACGCGCCGCCGGTCGGCGGCGTCGTGTTGGCCGGCAAGTTCAGGATTACATTGCCGGCGGTCGTCGTTTGCGGCGCGCTCTGTGCGGTTTGCAGGTTCAGATCCGTGAGCGTGCCGGTGTTGAAGCCGCCGTTCACGAGCGGCGGATAGACCTGGAGGGCCTGGCCCGTCGAGCTCACGACGTTGCCGTTGGAGTCCTCTTGGAATTCGCCGTTGCGCGAGTAAACCAAGCCGCTCGCATCGGTGAGCGTGAAAAATCCGTCACCGCTGATCGCCAGGTCGAGGTTCGACGAGGTCGTCGTGATGTCGCCCTGGGTGAATTGCTGCGCATTCGTCGCGAGTTCGACGCCCTCGCCGGTCACCGACTGGTTGAGGTCCGCGGCGCCAGATGCATACAAATCCGCGAATTCGGCGCGCGAGGACTTGAAGCCGATCGTATCTGCGTTCGCGATGTTGTTCGCGGTGACGTCCAAATCGGAACTCGCCGCGGTCAATCCCGATAAGGCGATGCTAAAACTAGACATTTCGATACTCCTGCACTAGGTGATTTTTTGGGTTGCCATTCAATTCTGGGGAGGCGAGATCTGCTCGACGTTGCTGAGCAGCACCGCGCCCTGGCCCGCGACGTTCACCGACATGCCGGTGGTACCCGCACCCATCGTGACGCTCTGGATCGTCCCGTTGATGTAGGTGGCGATGTTCGTACCAGCACTCACGCCGCTGACCTGCGCGCTCACGGTGTACTGGCCCGCCGGCGCGGTCGAACCGTTCGCCTCCGTTCCGTTCCACGAGAAATTGGCGATGCCGGTCGCTTGTGCGCCGAGATTGATTTGCTGGATGACATTGCCGCTGCTGTCGGCGACGTTGACGAGCACCTGCGACGAAGTCTGCGGCACCGCCACCGCGCCCGTGACGGTCGCGCCGGCCGTGGCAAGCGTTGCCGTGGAGCTCGGCACGAGCGCTTGATTGCCGAGCAGCGAGGACGCCTGCATCGCTTGATTGCCGACCAGCGAATTCGACAAATTCGTGAACGACGTATTCAGTTGCGTGATGCCTTGCACCTCGCTGAGCTCGGCGAGCTGCGTCAAAAACACGTTGCTGTCGACC
>Ga0187847_10001113_pt1 | contig 25645 bp, 23 predicted proteins | sample June2016WEW_4_10_FD_132458 | JGI IMG/M metagenome (GOLD analysis project Ga0187847, IMG submission 132458) | Peatland microbial communities from SPRUCE experiment site at the Marcell Experimental Forest, Minnesota, USA - June2016WEW_4_10 | ecosystem: Environmental > Terrestrial > Soil >...
ACCTGGTATGTATGCGGAAAAATCACATAATCCGGCTTCTCCGCCTCGAAAAACTGTTGCAATGCCAGCGAAAACCCATCCGCCGTGTACGCGGCCAGCAGCGGGTGCTCCACGCGCATCACTCTACCCAGCGCCTTGCCTGCAGCCTCGGCGGCGAGGGTCTCGGTCCGCGCGCCTAATACGGCGACATTCACCGTCAGCCGGGTCAGCGCCGCCAGCCGCTCTCCCGCAGCCACGGCCTCCCAACCGATGCGCCCGACGCGGCCCTCCCGCTCTTCCACCACCGCCCAAATGCCGCTCATAGCACCCTCGCCTCGAACTTCAGCTTCTCGACCAGCGCTGCCGCAGCCTCCTTCGCCGTGCCGGTGAGCATCCGCGTGGACTTTTGCCGCTGCGGCAGCGCCACCCGCTCCAGGACCACAATCGGCGCGGAGACAGCATCAAGCTCCGCCGCTGGCACCGACCGCACCTCTTTGGTCCGGGCACGCTTGATCCCCATCAGCGTGGCGTAGCGCAGCTTGTTGCCGCCCGATTGAATGGTGAGCACGGCCGGCGTGGGCAGTTCGATTGTCTGGAACCAGCCTTCTTCAAGTTCCCGCTTGACCTTGAGGCCGGTTTCGGTCTTCTCGACATGCAGGATGAGCGTGGCATGAGGCAGTCCGAGCAACTCGGCCAGGATGACGCCGGTCTGCCCCTGGCCGAGATCTTCCGACTGAAGGCCGGTCAGCACAAGATCGGGGTTTTCCGGCCTTACGGCTGCGGCTAGCAGCCTCGCCACTCCCAAGGCGTCCCGCTGGCCGAGATCGGCGCACACAATATGAATGGCCCGGTCGGCGCCCTTGGCCAGAGCCTCGCGCAGGGTTGAGCTGACGCGCTCGGGGCCGGCGGTCAGCGCCACCACCTCGCCGCCGTGCTTCTCCTTGAGCTGCAAGGCCTCTTCCAGCGCGTAGGCGTCGGACTCGTTCAGCGCGTACTGCACGCCGTCTTCTTCAATCCAGCGGGCCGCCGCGTCGATGCGCATCTGCGCATCCCGCTCCGGAACCTGTTTGATGGCAACGATGATCTTCATAAAGGAAGGCTCCCGTTCATCTTAACGAAAACCCTCGGATCGGGTGAGAGCGACAACGCGCAGAGCGATCTTGCCGGCAGCCGGAAGACTCGCCCACACCGCCAGGAATCAAGAAGCGGCCTAATGCATCTTGGATTTCTGGGAGCGAACCTTGCGCCGCCTCCTGGCTCTGGCGACCCCGGCTCGCCACAGCGCCCAGGATTCATAGAGCCGCTCGGTGACGGAAAGTTTGGGAGACGGGAACTCCTCCAATACACGTTCCACCGAGGTGAACTGCTTGGCGTGGGCGCGAACGAATGCATGAAGCTCGCTCACCTGCGCGGCGTTGGTAAAGTTGCTGTGCAGGCAGATCGTCCACAGCCCTTTGTCTTTGCTGACAGGCGCCCAAAGCTGCTGCGGAATCCAGGTTACGCCTCCGCGCGTGAATGGGACGCGGGCAAAGCCGTCCGAGATCAACCCGATTCCCTCGTTACGGAGCGCCCGCAGCGTGGCGCGGTCGAACCCATGGCGCGGGGCGACAAAGATTTTGGGGTTGAGCCCTTGGCCGCGCAGAATCCCCAGCCCTTCGCGAATCCACTCCTGCTGCACCTGTTCTTCTATGCCGGCAAACTCGGACCTCTTATGCAGCGGCAACAGGCTTTTTCCCCGGCTGGCGCAGAGGTGGCGAAACCCATGCAAGGCAATCGTGGCTCCGGCCGCCTGCATCTCCCGCATCCGCACCCAGAACTCCGGGTCCGGCGGCGAAAAATTCAGTTCGCCGTCCTGGTTGTCGGGAATCACGGAGAGAATCGGCCGGATGCCGAAATCCTGAATCAACGGCAGGAATCGCTGCCACCGGGGATGGGAGACGGAGGGGCAAAGATCGTCGAAGCGCAGAAGGTATTGCGCCGGCCTGGGGATCATCGTGCTGCTCTCCTGTCGCTTCCTATTCTAATCGCAAGTTTCCCGGTTTGACTCGATGAGGCGCCCTTGGAATCATGCCTGTCCCGCAGACACTTCAGGGAGCAGCTTCCATGTCCAATACCAGAGGAAGAAAAAGGTGCTCACGGTCCACAGCGAGGTGGCCAGCGCGATTCCGGCCACGCCATACCATCGCATAAGAACCAGATTCAGAACAACATCCAGCGCCAGATTGGTTGCGCCACAATAGAAAATCAGATCGGTGCGGCGCATGGCAACCAGAAAGCGATAAAACACCCTGCTGGAGACAAAGAAGGGAATCTGTATTGCATACATGGCCAGCACGGGCGTCACCAGCGCAGTGTCGCGCGGCCCAAAGACGCCGTGCTGGAAGGTGGCGCGTATCAGCAGGTGCGCGCCAGCGACCAGGGCTACAGCAATGGGCGTCGAGACCAGCGCCGTGAGCCGCACCCAGGTCCGCAGCGTTTGCCGGCAGCCGGTCCAGTCCTTGCGAGCGATCATGCGCGAAAAATGCGGCACGACAGCCGACGAGACCGCCCCGGCCAGCAGCGTGATGACCACGCTCACAAAGCGATTGGCGTAGGCCAGCGCCGAGACGCTTCCCGCCGGCAGCATCGCGGCCATCGACTGATCCACCAGCAGTCCACCGGAGGCCACCACGCCGCTCAACAGCACCGGGCCGTACTGGCGGGCCACTTCGCGCGTCGCTTCGGTTGCCCCGTGCCACCACAGGCGAAAACGGTAGCCGCGCGCGTCCATCATCCACGCGACGGCCAAAGCATGAACGAGCGCGCCGGCCAGCGTGGAGTAAACCATCGCCCAAATGCCGAAACGCCCGCTCAGCAGCAGCGCTCCCGCGATGATGATCGCCGGTGTCGCCACCGGCGCCAGCGCGGGCAGGGCAAATCGGTCAAAGGTATTCAGCACGGCGGTGCAGTTGGTGGCGATCCCGGTGATGAGTACGACGGGCAGCAGCGCATAGAAGAGCCGAATCGAAAGCGCGAGTTTCTCCGGCGCAAAGTGCGAGGCGATCAGCGGGAAGAATCCCTGCGCGGTGAGAGCCATCAGCGCCGTCGCGGCGGCCAGCAGCAGGCAGACCCACAGCATCGAGCTGGATAGAAGCTGCTGAGCGCGGTCGTGGCCTTCGTGTTCCCGCACGCGGACGAGCGTAGGCACGAGGGCCTGATTCATCGATTCCGAGATGAGGTTAATGAGCAGGTTCGGAATCAGAAACGCCGCGAGAAACGCGTCCATCGCGTCCGAGCGCCCATAAACCCCTGCAACGGCAAACTCTTTGAAGGTAGCGACAATCTTGACCAGAATCCCCGCCGCCGTCACGGACGCCGCCGCGCGCAAGATGCGCCGATTGACGCTGCCGCCGGGGAAGAGCTTCGTGATTTGTGGGACTGGAAACATGAGGTGAGAAGCGAACTGGGTTCGTAGCCATTAGGTAATCGGGTTAGTGATAGCTCCAGATCAAGCTTCCCTGCTTACGCAAATTAGCATCGTACAGTGCGAAGCCATCAAAATCTTCCGGCTCATTCACCATGAAAATCAGCTCCGATTTTCCGTCGTTATCGTAATCGCCCGCATCAAGAAGCGATATGAAAGAGCCAATCCGCCGAATGTGACCGTTCACTGAAACGAAAAACCACGGATTGGAAAGCGGATCGTTTGGGTCATCGACATAACCGCAATCCCCCGCGTTCAAGCTGGTCTCAACCAAAAATGTATTCTTGTTGGAAGCGTATACAGCAGGAAAAGCGAGCCTTGAATCTGGAAACTTCCAGTCTTTCTGCACAACTTCTTCTTCTTTGCAGCGATCTACATGAGGAAACTCGCGGCGAAATGCTGAACGAACAAGCGCCGCAATCTTATCAGACGGTTTGGGAATAGGTTTCCAACCATCTGGATCGCTTACGTTAGGAGCGGAAACGACAACAAGAGGTCGTCTGCCTTCTGTTGGTCCAATTCCCATCGGGCCATACAATTCGGATGGCGATCCTATAGATGGAATGGTAGCGGCAGGACTCACAATTGTTTGAACGAAGGTGAGGTATCCGATACTCCGATCCTCGTTCGGATCTGTAGAATCCTGATCCAACGCATTATTGTCGATGGGGACCGCTTGTCCTCTAACTTTGCCTATATTTCGTCCGTCAAAGGCAACTGTCCAGGTCAAATCAGGCGGAATCGTACTGGAGGTTACGTCATGCCATCCTTTACAGTCTTTTTCAAATGCCGGTCTGATCAATCTCTGCTGTGCGACTCCCGGCTTCCAGTTGACCATCTCTTCGCGAGCATCTTCTAGGATTCCGACATAAATCTTGCTCGTGCATTTTGTCGGCGAAGTTTGCGCAGATAGAGCTGTGCTCAGAAACAACACGCAGATCGATACTGTTGCAGTGAACGTAAGATTCATAGGGAGTTCTCCTCCTAACCGAGAGCGCTCCGGTATCAATTGCCCCCTCCTTTGCCGTTTTCTCGCAAAGGTTGGAAAAAGATAATCGCTCAAAGTACGCCCAAGGCAGTTGGCCCTACCACGGGTGGTTAGGCGGCCAGCGGCCTGATCTTTGTCCGCTTCTTCTGCGATTCGATCCATAAATCGTACTGAAGCTGCGCTTTCGAGAAGAAGTCAGGGGAAAGCGCCAGGGCCTCGCCAAGCCGGATGCTCAAGTCCATCGTAACGGCAGTGCGGCCATTGAGAATGCGCGAGATGGTGGCGCGCGCCACGCCGATATGCTCGGCAAGCTCGGTTGCGGTCGTCGCGCCGAGGAACTCCTTCAACAGTTCGCCAGGGCTGGCTGGGTTGTGCATCATCGTCATGCTCATTGCCTCCTTAGTGGTAATCCCGATAGTCCACGAGGATCGCATCCTCGCCCTCGAAGGTAAAGGTCAGCCGCCAGTTGCCATTGACGCTCACCGACCAGTGCCCTTTGAGGTCTCCCTTCAGCGGATGCCAATCCCAACCGTCCCGATTCATATCGAGCGGCGTCGATGCCAGGTTCAATGTGGTCAGCAGGATGCGCAGGCGGGCTTCATGTCTTGGTTGAATACCCGCTTTTGAGCCAGTCCTGAAGAACTTCTCGATGCCGCGATGCCGGAACGTTCTGATCACAGCGATAGCGTAACATGGAATGTTACGCTCAGGCAAGGCCAGTTTTGAATCATTGATTCGCCGAAATCGAACCCATTGCCGAAGTTCCCTTTGCGGCAGGGAAGCAAGCGTCCAGCCCATCCGGCTCATCGACTCCCAGGCGTCCGGCCAGCGCAACCAGCGCCAGCAGCAGCCAGGTGGTGCGGCTATCCTCGACGGTGGCCACCAGCGAGATGACCAGCCAGACCATCAGCGCCACAGCCAGAGCCCATCGCAGCGGGCCATGGGTTTGTGTGAGCGACCAGATGGCCGCGGCCACGATGGCCACGGCCAAAAACAGCGCGCACAGCCCGCCAGTCACGGCGATCGAAAGAGCCGTGTTGTGCGCCGTATCGAGAGAGGCCGTCCCGGCCGCCGCGACAAACGTGCCCGCCCCCGTGCCGAAGAGCGGCGCGCGCGCAAAGGCATGCCAGCCCGCCTGCCAGATATTCCAGCGCTGGTTCAGGTCGCCGCCATGAAGCTGCTGGGAGATGGTGGCCAGGCGCTCGAATGTCCCTCGCGGAACGATGAACCAGAGCAGCGCGGCGGCCGGCGGCAAAGCCAAAGCCCCTGCCAGCACTCTGCGCGGGCGACCGTAGGCGAGCAAAAAGCTGCTGCCCCCAAGTCCCACCAAGGCCGCCAGAAACCCTTCGCGCGAGGCCGTCAGCAAGACGCCAATGAAGCCCAGCGGCAGGTATCCGGCGGCCAGCCAGCGCCACCACCAGCGCCGTTCGCTGTTCACCAGCAGCGCCGCCAGCGGAAAGCCCAGATCGAGAAAGCGGGCCAGATCGTTCGGATCCAGCCCGCCGGCGGCAAAGCGGATCTGGCCGGTGGAAACGGCATCGGCCGAGGCGAAGTTCGCCAGCGTCAGCACGGCCAGCACCCAGCAACCGGCCACAGTAGCGCGTAAAAGCGCGCGCAGATCGGCGGCGCTTTCGGCAAACTCCCAGACCAGCCAGACCACCATCATCTCCTGGAAATAGGCGCGCAGCCTTTCCAGGGTCGCCAGCGGCTCGATGGTCCAGAAATAGGAGCAGCAAAACCACAAGAAGAAGGCCAGCACTAAACCCTGCATCGGACCTAAAGCGCGGAGACGGCCAGCCTGAAGCACGGCGGGAATCGCCGCCAAGAGCAGCAGCAAGCCCACCAGCCTGGCAACGTTGCCAAGAGGCTCGCCCAGCTCCAGGGAATACTCCCAGGGAATCGTAAACGCGAAGAGCAGCAGCAGAAACCAGGCGATGCGGCGCATGGCGGCGAATCCTCTCAGGAGTCCGTGTCTGGCGGGGAAACGTTCTCGGGCGTGGATACTCTCCGCAGCAAGACGGCTGGAACCTGAAGGCTGATGAAGATGGCCAGCGCCACCGGAAAGCTGATTGCCCTAAGTGTCAGCGGCAGCAAGCAGACAGCGAGGACGATGAAACAAAGCTCCAGGGTCCAGCGCATCAGGCCGAGCGCCTGGAGTCTTCCCCTCGCGCTGAAGACCCACAGCACGCAGAGCAGCCCGGAGCCGGCATCCAGCGCCGCCCTTATCTCTCTTGCATGGGCCGTCACGCGAAAATCGCCGCGCAGCAGATGCAGAACCTGCAACAGCCCCGCGATCAGCAAGACAAAGACCGCAAACTCAAAGGCGCTCAGCGGAGCCACATCGCGAGTCCATTTGTTTCTGATCCATGCGAAGAGCGAGAAAGAATGCTTCGGCAATGCGCCTGCGGGCAAAGACTCCGCGCCCGCTGGTTTGCTTGGAAAAAGAGCCGCCGGAAGTTGAAGAAGAAGAAAAAGCCCAAGCGTCTCCAGGCTATTCGTGAACTTGAGAACATGCGCCCCGAGACATCCGGTAGAAACAACGAGGAAGTAGGGCCAGAAAATCCAGCGCGGCAATCCAGCGTCGGCCAGCCGGCGCTCCAGGCTCCTGGTCCAGAAGACGCCCAACAGAACCATGCCATACCCGACGGCAAACACCGCGCGTTTGCTCTCCGCGTGGGAGCGCAGCAAGTGCAGAGCCGCCGCGCTGAGGAACGCGACCAGCAGCGCGGAGAGCAGGAATGTCATGCGGCCGATCTGTCTGGATTGCGGCGAGTCAGGCAAGCGAAAATCACCTCTCTAATGGTTGTGGTTTCTGGGGCGTCTTGGGAGTTGCGGTTGAAGTGCTCGCAGCGGGACGATTAAACCACTGCGAATAGACCATAACACCGTAGATGGGAAGCCCAACAGCCGATTGAACCGCTGCTTCCAGGGCCTTATTCAACAGATTCTTGGCCGTCGAATCGGGCACGAATAGAATATCGCGGTCGTGAACGGGCTGGTCCGGCTCCTGGCCGTGCAACATGCGTTTCAGATCGAGTGTGGTGAGGGTGCGCCCGCCTTTTTGCTCGCGGATCAGCAAGGCCTTGCCGGTAGCGGCGTTCGGCGAGGCGCCCCAGGCCAGCGAGAGCGCCTGTACCACGGTCAGCCCTTGCGCCGGATCGACCGGAAACCCTCCTGGCCGCACCACATCGCCAATCACGTAAACCAGCCCCGCGCGGCTGACCTGGATCGTATCGCCGGGGGCAAGCTCCGGGTTGTGGTCCGAGGCGGTATCGGTTCCACTTGGGTCCAGCACCACCGGATGCGGCGTCTTCTGGTCGTCGCGGTGGAAGATATTCACCAGCCGGCCGGCGTTCGGCGAAAGGCCTGAGGAGGCCGAGATCAGGTCGAGCAGACGATGGTGCAACGTATAGGGATAAACCCCTGGGCGCGCCACTTCGCCCAGCACGCTCACATCCTGGCCCGCGTAGACCGTAACCAGCACCGAAACCTGCGGATGCAGCAACATTCCCTGCGCCAGCAGCGCCGCTTCGATGGCGCGCTCTGCGCCTTGCTCATCCAGGCCGCCGACCTCGACCTCGTGGATCATCGGCAGCGTGACCGTGCCCGCCGGCGAGACGCGCGCCGAGGAATGGAACTCCGGGGTGTGAACCTCGCTGACATCCAAAAAATCTCCCGGCGCTATAGGACCGGGCATCGGCTGGGCCGGCTGCGCGGCGGCCAGTGGCGGCTGCGCGGCAGGTGCGGGGCTGTCCCAGACAGTGGGCGATTGCAGGGGATTCGGCGGATTCTGCGCGGGCTGCGAGGCGGGAAGACGGACCACGCCCGAGGGCAGGCCGGAGGTGTTGGGCGTGGGCGCCTGGGCCTGGGCCGCTACGCCGGCAAGCGCGGCCGCTAGCAGCAAGACAGCCACGCGCCCTGGGCGAGTTGCCGAGGGACGAATCGATTCCAGCAAGAGCGCGCCTCCCACCGCCAGCCACAGGCTGACAAACAACGTAATCGCCATGTAAAGCGGCAGATCGGGGGCTACCGGCTTGGCGGGCTGGCGGGCATAGTCCACGACGGAGATATTTGAACCCTGGACGCCGGCGGCCAGGCCTGCCTCTTCCACCTTCTCCAGCACGCGCACATAGAGTTCATGGCCGCCGTTGGCTTCCGCGCGCATAGCCGCGTACTGGGTGGCCGCTTCATTGGCCTTCATGCCTTCGCCGGTCAGGTCCGCGAGGTTCTTGCGCAAAAGCTGCTCCCGGTCGGCAGCCGTCTGCCAGGCGCTGCGGAACTGCTCTACCAGCCGCGTGTCTTCGGCCTGTTTCTGCCGATCCAAATCCTCCAACTGGCGGCGAACCTCGACCGCGCGGGGAAAGTTGGGCCCGTGCTCGATGTTGAGCTGCGCCTGCTCCTGTTCCAATTCGCTGCGGCGGGCATGAATCTGTTGCAGCGGGGCGGTGGCAAAGTTGCCGCTTACACCCTCGAGGCGCGAATCGGAGGCGATCACCAACTCCGGATCGCCTTGCGAGGCCGCCCGGTACTCCGCCTCGCGCAGGATGCGGTCGGTGGTGGCCGCCACCAACTGCCGGCCCAACTCGTCCATCTCCATCAGGGCCGAGGTGTGCTGTGTCGAGCCTGGTTGGCCGTTGGCCAGCGTCTCGGGTGTGGTCAGCAGGCCGTGCTCCCGCTGGAATGCCGCCAGCCGCTGCTCCTCCTGCTCCCCTCGCAGCTTCAACTCCTTCAACTGGCTCTCAAGCCACTGCGAAGCCTGCAAGGTGGCTTGGGCTCGCGCATCGTTATCCTGCTCGCCGTAGGCGCTGATCAGGGCGTTCACCACGCTGGCCGATAGCGCAGGATCTTTTGATCGGAAGCGAATCCGAATCAGCAGTGTGCGCGGCAGGGTCTCCACGTGAAGCCGCCGCTCAAACCTCCCCAGCAGCCAAGCCTCGGCGGCGACGTTGTCCGTGCTGTCTGCCGCGTCGGGACGAAAACCCGGAAAGCGGCTCGGGAAGCTGCCCATAAACCCCGGCGCCTGATAGAGCTTTAGCCCGGTAATCACCTTCCAGGCCAACTGATCGCTGCGAAAGACGTTGGCCAGGGTCTCCTGCTGCAACGGCGCGGAAAGAATCGAGGCCGTCCCAAGCGCCTCCTGCGCTGTAAGGCTCAGCGTCGAGTCCGGCGTGGTGCGCAACGCAACGGTGGCGCTGGCCTCATATTGATTGGGAGCAATCAGGCAATAGAGAAGGCACGCCAGCAGCAATCCACCTATCACCGAACCGGCAAAGCGGCGGCGGCGAACCAGCACCTCACCCAGCTCGCGCAGGCTGCGCGTAGAGTTGTGCTTGCCGGCGCTCGACCGCGCATTGGCTTCGCCAGGTGAATCGTACGGGGGTCCGTTGGCTTGCTGCACGGGCTGCGAACCTCTCTCCCAAACCCCTCCGGCAGGGCTTTCGTGGGATTCAAAACCAGAAATCATCGCGGAGGAAATCTTCGCCAGTGTGCTTGATTGGAATCAATTCGTCAATAGAGGAGCTCACACAAGAAAGCCATCGGTGAAAAATCCGCCGAATTGCACGGCTTTCACTCCGCTCCGCCGCCGCTCCGGTACCACTCGACGGTGCGGCGCAGCCCCTCGCGGAAATCGACGATGGGCGCGTAGCCGAGCAGCTCTCCGGCCAGGCGAATATCGGCCAGCGAATCGCGGATGTCGCCGGCGCGCGCGGCGGCGTAGGCCGGCTCGCCGCTATAGCCGGTCAACACGCGCAGAATCCCGAAGGTCTCATTCAACGTGATGCGGCTCCCTGTGGCCAGGTTCATCATCCGGCCTGAAACCTTTTCCGCCGGGGCCTCGGCGGCCAGCAGATTGGCGTGGACCACATTGTCGATGTAGGTAAAGTCGCGGCTCTGCTGGCCGTCGCCATAGATTGTCGGCTGCTTCGCGGCCAGCATCCGGCGGCAAAAGATGGCCAGTACGCCGGAATAGTGCGATGCTGGATCCTGGTGGGGGCCAAAGACGTTGAAGTAGCGCAGCACCACGGTCTCCAGCCCGTAGACGCGCGTGAAGGCGGTCATATAGTGTTCGCCGGCCAGCTTGGCCACCGCGTAGGGCGAAATCGGGGCTGGCAGCATCCCCTCGTGCTTGGGCAGCGTCGCTGCATCGCCGTAAGCGGAGGACGAACCCGCATAAATCACTCTCCGCACCCCGGCGGCGCGGGCGGCTACCAGCAAATTCAACGTAGCGTCCACGCAGTTCACGTTCGTGCTCACCGGGTCGTCTACCGAACGCGGCACCGAAGCCAGCGCCGCCTCGTGGAAGACGATCTCCACTCCAGCGCAGGCCGCTGCGCAGGCAGCCGGGTCGGCCAGATCGCCCTCGATGAACTCCATCGCTTCCAGGCCGGCCAGATTGGAGCGCTTGCCGGTGATGAAACTATCGATTCCGCGTACCGTCTCGCCGCGCGCCAAGAGGGCTGCGGCAATCGAACGCCCAATGAAACCCGCCGCTCCGGTCACAAGATACTTCGCCAAGGTCTTTCTCCACTTTCAGGATGGTGCGTGCCGCACGAGCTTGATACAGCAACCAACAGAATACTAGGCTTTGCCTCCGCTCACCGCCGGATGATCAGCCCATCCTGTTCGTGTCCCGCCGATTTGGGGGTTGAGAACCTCCCATGTCCTACAATGAGAAACATGACCACTGCGACCGGGAGCCGGCTGGCCGGGCTCAAAGAAACAATCGAAACGCGCCAAGCCCGCATCGGCATTGTCGGCATGGGCTATGTGGGCCTGCCGCTGGCGCTGCTCTTCAGCGGCGAGCGGTTCAGGGTAACCGGCTTCGATGTCGCCGCCGACAAAGTGAGCGCGCTCAACGCCGGCGGCTCGTACATCGTCCGTATTCTTCCCAGCGAGATCCAGGCGGCGCAAAAGGCCGGCTTCCGCGCCACGGCGGATTACTCCGAGATCGCCCAGATGGACGCGGTCATCATCTGTGTGCCCACTCCGCTCAACGAGCACCATGAGCCCGACCTGAGTTACGTCACCGGAACGGTCGAGTCGATAGCGCCCTGGCTCCGCGAGGGCCAGTTGATCGTGCTCGAAAGCACCACCTACCCCGGCACGACCGAGGAGATCGTGGTTCCGCTGCTCGAAGCCGGCAACCCGCTTGGCCTCAAGGTTGCCCGCGCCCTCGAAGACCCCGGCGTGCATGTTGCCTTTTCCCCCGAGCGCGAAGACCCCGGCAACGAGACCGTCGCGCGGCATGACATTCCCAAGGTCGTCGGCGGCTGCGGCCCGGCGGCCACCCAGTTGGCTTCGGCGATGTATGGCGCGATCTTCCGCCGCGTTGTGCCTGTCACCAGCCCCTCGGTGGCGGAGATGACCAAGCTGCTCGAAAACATCTACCGCTGCGTCAACATCGCGCTGGTCAACGAACTGAAACAGCTCTGCATGAGGATGGGCATCGACATTCACGAAGTGATCGACGCCGCCAAGACCAAGCCCTTCGGCTTTCAGGCCTTCTATCCCGGCCCTGGCCTCGGCGGCCATTGCATTCCCATCGATCCGTTCTATCTCTCCTGGAAGGCCAAGCAATTCGACTTCCGCACCCGCTTCATCGAGCTTGCCGGCGAGATCAACACCGCTATGCCCTACTTCGTGCTCGACCAGATCGCCGCCGGCCTCAACCAGCAGCGCAAATCAGTCAACGGATCCAAGGTGCTGGTGCTGGGCGTGGCCTACAAGCGCGACATCGACGACCTGCGCGAGTCGCCCTCGCTCACCATCATCGAACTGCTGCGCGAAAAAGGCGCCGCTGTGGCCTACAACGACCCTTACTTTCCCAAGGTCGGCCATGGCCGCCACTACGGCCTGAACATGACCAACACCCCGCTCGACAACCTGGCCCAGTACGACGCGGTCGTCATCGTCACCGACCACTCCGTCTACGACTACAAGGCCATCGTCGAGCAGTCGCAGTTGGTGGTAGACACGCGCAATGCGACCAAAGGGATTGAGTCGGCAAAGATTGTGCGTTGCTGAAGGTATACTTTTCCGCGCCAATCGCTGTCTGCAAGCGTTGCGTCCGCGCGCGGACAGGGCCATAATACGCAGTAGGGCGGTTCCTTCGTCCAATCCAATGAGAGGGCCTTATGAGCGCAAATCCAAGCCAGCCCGAGTACATTGCCCTTTATGAGCGGGCCTTCGCGGAGTTTCGCGCGCAGGCATTGTGGAACTTCCGCTGCTTCGATTCGCCCTCCCCCGAGGATGCCCTGATCGTCGCGCGCGCCTTGCGCATCGAAGGCGACCTCGTCGCCCGCCGTCTCGCGGAACAGATCGAGCAAGCCTGCCATGCCGCTGTCTAATCTGCAAATGGAAATTCTCAGGCTGCTCGCTTCGCACCGCAGCCCGGAGAGCTTTGTTGGGGGCTCGACGCCGCTGAACCTGAACACGCTGCGTCGCTATCTTGGCGAAGTTAGTCTATGACGGTGTTCTCCGCAACCCTCGCCGAGCCTCAGCACTTCTCCATGGCGGAGAAACTGCTCCTCGTCGCGCTCACCATAGCCTCCGCCACAGCCTTCTGGCGTCGCTTCGGCGTGGTCCTGGACAAAATCCTCAAATCCAAGCCCGACGTCAGCTTCCGCCTCTTCCCCATCGGCCCCCGCATCCGCGATTTTGTCTGGGAAGTCCTCTGCCAGGCCAAGGTCATTCGCCAGCGCCCGCTGCCCGGCCTGGCTCACGCCTTCGTCTTTTGGGGTTTCTGCGCCTTTGCGCTGGTCACGCTCAACCACTTCGCCGTGGGTCTCGGCTTTGGGTTCCTCGACCCCGAAGGCTGGTTTGGCCGCTTCTACTTTTACTTAGCCGCCGCCTTCGCCGTGGCCTGCGCCACCGGCATTCTCGCCCTCTTTGTCCGCCGCTTTCTGCTCCGCCCCCGGTGGCTCGGCGCGAAGCTCTCCTGGGAGTCCGGCTTCATCGCCTTGCTGATCTTCGTCTTGATGGCCACCTACCTTGCCGCGTTTTTCGTGGCCGGCGCCAGCCCATCCGCGCGCCTTCTCTGGTGGACGCACACCCTGGCGATTTTGATCTTTTTGCCCATCATCCCCTACACCAAGCATCTGCACCTGCTTCTAAGCCCGGCGACCGTCTTCCTGTCTCGCGGCGGCTTCAGCCAGATCCCTCCGCTGGCCGGCGACGAGGACTTCGGCCTGGTGGCTGGCACGGACCTGACCCGCCTGGTGAGCCTCGAAGTCTACTCCTGCGTTGAGTGCGGCCGCTGCACCGAGCACTGCCCCGCCGCCGCCACCGGCAAGCTCCTTAATCCCAAAGAAATCGTTCTCGGCCTGCGCGACTACCTCAACGATCTCGGCACGGCCTCCGGCCAACCGCTGCTCGGCCAGTACAACTCGCAGGATGCCGTATTCCAATGCACTACCTGCGGAGCCTGCGAGTTTCAGTGTCCTGTGGGCATCGAGCATCTGCCCATCCTCGTCGGCCTACGGAGGGGCGCGGTCAATACCGGCGCATGGGAGAGCGACCACGGCTCCAAGCTCTTCCTGGCCCTGGAGCGCGGATCGAACTCCCTTGGCCTGCCCGCCTCCGAACGCGACAAGTTCATCGAGCGGGTAGGGCTGCCCATCTTCGATGGCACACAGGAGTACTGCCTGTGGCTGGGCTGCATGGGCGGCTACGACCCCAAAAGCCGCGAGATTGTGGCCGATTTCGCCCGCGTAATGAATTATCTCGGCACAAGCTACGGCGTCCTGCGCAAGGAAAAGTGTACCGGCGATCCCGTGCGCCGGCTGGGCAACGACCTGCTCTTCCAGCAACTGGCCGAAGCCAACCTGAAATCCCTGGCCGAGAACAAAGTCAAAAAGATCGTCGCCATCTGCCCCCATTGCGTGCGTACGATTCAAGAGGATTGGAAGGAATACGGCGTCCCGCCCCCGGTCGAGCACCACAGCGAATTCCTCGCGCGCTACGCCGATAAACTCCCCCGCCAACGCTCCGGCCCTGACAGCATCGTCTACCACGATCCCTGCTACCTGGGCCGCTATCGCAACGTCTACGAGCAGCCGCGCGCCATCGTCGCGCTCGCCGGAGAACTGGTCGAGGCTCCACGCTCCCACGAGCGCAGCTTCTGCTGCGGAGCCGGAGGCGGGCTTGCCTTTCTGGGCGAAGAGACCGGTGGGCGCGTGAGTCGCAACCGCGCGCAAGAGCTAGTCGCCACCGGAGCAGCCACGGTAGCTACGGCCTGCCCCTTCTGCAACAGCGTCTTCCGCGATGCGCTCGCAGAAGACGGCGACAGCGCGCCGCAACTGCTCGACATCGCCCAAATAACCGCGCGAGCATTGCCCCCAGTTCGTTTTTAGTTGCGAATTTCGTCTTTTCGCCGTACCTTGTCTCTGAGTCCTCATCCCATCCTTGGAGCGTCTCGAATGGTTCTCGCCACATTCCTCCTGCAAAATCCGCCCGATCCGGCGGAGGTTCAAAAGATCATGCTGGCCATGATCCCGGTCTTTTTCATCCTGATGATCGTGGGCATGGCCATCGTCATCGTGCCCTTCTGGTTCATCTGCAAAAAAGCCGGCTTCTCGCCCTGGCTTTCGTTGCTCAATCTCGTTCCGCTCGGCGGCATAATTCTCTGGTACGTGCTGGCTTTCTCCGAATGGAACGTTGTGCCAGCGCCACAGCCCGGCTGGATGCCGCCTCCGCCCTACCCGCCGCAGCCGCCCTATCCGCCCCAGGCCTGAACCTGGGCAGGGTCGCAAAGCCAGCAAGGCCCCGGTATGCGCGTTGCCGCCTCCGGCTGCAAAGATGCGTCGCCGCTCCTTGAAGCCATGGCCGTCTTCAGCCGCCGGCTCCGCCTCGCCCGCGCCCGCCAGGCCGAAGCCAGCCTTGTGTCGCTTGATCCGAGCACAGCCCCTCCCGTGGAATAATGAATCGTAGCCATGACCAACGCAAATCCAGAAAGCCCAGCCGCCGCCGCGCCCTCCAACTTCCTCGCCGACATCATCGCCGAAGATGTCCGCACCAAAAAATACGGCGACGCCCAAATCCAGACCCGCTTTCCCCCCGAGCCGAACGGCTATCTCCACATCGGCCACGCCAAGGCCATCTGCATCGACTTCGGCCTCGCCGACGAGTTTGGCGGCAAGACCAACCTGCGCTTCGACGACACCAACCCTGAAAAAGAAGAGCAGGAGTACGTCGATTCCATCCAGGCCGACGTCCGCTGGCTCGGCTTCCAGTGGGACCGCCTCTGCTATGCCTCCGACTACTTCCCCCAGCTCTATGAGTGGGCCATCCAGCTCATCAAAGCCGGCAAGGCTTACGTCGATGACCTCTCAGCCGACGAGATCCGCCAGCACCGCGGCACCTTAACCGAGCCCGGCAAAGACAGCCCCTATCGCAACCGCACCATCGAGGAAAATCTCGACCTCTTCACCCGCATGAAGGCCGGCGAGTTCCCCGACGGCAGCCGCGTCCTTCGCGCCAAAATCGACATGGCGTCGCCCAACCTCAACATGCGCGATCCGGTCATGTACCGCATCCTCCACGCCTCGCACCAGCGCACCGGCGGCCAGTGGTGCATCTACCCCATGTACGACTACGCCCACGGCCAGTCGGATTCGCTCGAGCGCGTCACACACTCCATGTGCACCCTCGAATTCGCCGACCACCAGCCCCTCTACCGCTGGTATATCGAACAGTTGGGCATCTTCCCCACCCAGCAAATTGAATTCGACCGCCTCAACATCACCTACACCATGCTCTCTAAGCGCAAGCTGTTGCAGCTCGTAACGGAAAAGCGCGTGAGCGCATGGGACGATCCCCGCATGCCCACCCTCTCCGGCCTGCGCCGCCGCGGCTTTACCCCTGAAGCCATTCGCGCCTTCGTCGCCGCCGCCGGAGTCTCGCGCACCAACGGCTCGACCGACATCGAAATGCTCGAGCACTTCCAGCGTGACGACCTCAACCACCGCGCCAGCCGCGCCATGGCCGTACTGCACCCGCTTAAGCTGGTTATCGACAACTACCCCGCCGGCCAGTCGGAGCTAGTCGAAGTCGCCAACAACCCCGAAGACCCCAGCGCAGGCACCCGCCAGGTACCCTTTTCCGGCGAGATTTATATAGAGCAAGACGACTTCCGCGAGATTCCTCCGCCCAAGTACTACCGGCTCTCGCCCGGCAAAGAGGTTCGCCTGCGCAACGCCTACTTTGTCACCGCCCAGAGCGTGGTCAAAGACGCGACCGGCGAGATCGTCGAGGTGCACTGCACCTACGATCCAGCCAGCCGTGGCGGCAACTCTCCCGATGGCCGCAAGGTCAAGTCCACCATGCACTGGGTCTCGGCCGCCCACGGCCTCTCCGCCGAAATCCGTCTCTACGGCAACCTCTTCGCCAAGCCCGATCCCTACGACCTCGCGGAAGGCCAGGATGTCCTCGACAACCTCAACCCCAACTCGCTGGAGATTCTGACCGGCGCAAAGCTCGAACCCTCCCTCGCCGCCGCCAAGTTAGAGGACCGCTTCCAGTTCGAGCGCGTCGGCTACTTCTGCCTCGATCCGGATTCGACGGCGGCGAAGCTGGTCTTCAACCGGACACTCCCGCTCAAAGACTCCTGGGCCAAGATCGAAAAGAAGTCCGGAGCATAGGGCGGCAACGGCGAGAAGGTGCTATATACGGGTTAGCTGAGCAAGGGCGTCGAAGTGTGCGTCGCGCGCGAACAATACCATCGAATGTTGCAACACCAGGGCGGCGATCCACATGTCGTTCGTGGGTATCGGTGTTCCTTGGCTCCGGAGTTGCCGGTATACCGCCGCATAGTGCTGCGTGGTCTGGTCGTCCGCGTAGAGAATGGCTACGCCCGGCTTGAGAAGAAACCTGCCAAGGGCCGCTTCGTTGCGCGTCCCCTGAGTGCCCACCGCGAATCCGGCGCGCAGTTCTCCCACGACGATGAAAGGCAGCCAGACTTCGTCGGCTAGCTCCACTGTTTCAATCACAGAAGGCTCGCCCCGGCAAAGGTCGGTGTAGCGGTTGGTGTCGAGTGCGAGCCTCATGCGGCGGCCCCGCTATAAGCTCGGCTCCGGCGCGCCGTTGGCTTCACTGCCACATCTCCTCGTCAACGGTGTCTTGCGCTGCCAGAGCGCGTTCAAAGGCGGGATCTTTTCTCCAGCTTCCGGCAATATCGCTCAGATCGCGCTGGCGGACTCGGGGCTGCCCCAGGCCGAATCCGCGAGCCAGGGCCTCGATCGCCACTTCGTTCAGGCTCTTGCCCCGCTCCCGTGCCGAAACCCGGAGAGCGGCATCGAGATAGTTCGGCACATTGCGAATCGTATACTGCATACAGATATTGTAGGCAATGCAGGCATTCCTTGCAAGCGCAAGATTCTCGCAGCGATGCTCCCCCTTTTCAGTCGATGCAAGGCAGAAGCCTTTGCTCGCCAATGCGATGCCTGAAGACCCTGGTGCTACCGGCTCAGCTCGCCCAGCAGCACCTTGGCTTTGGCGGCAAGCGTATGCGCGCCATCCACATCGCCGGAGGCCAGCGCCGCGCGAGCCTGCTTGAGAAACTCGGTAATCTGCGCGGCTGTCTTCTGCTCCTGATCGCTGAGCTTGCGGGCGATGACGCTCAGCCCGCGCTCCGTGGCAGCGATGGAGTCCACCGTCTGTTGCCGCTGGTCGGAAGGGTCGCCCGCGGAAAGCTGGCCAATGGCGCTCACGCCTGGGCTTCCGGCGGAGGCCTCTTGCGTTGGGGCGGGCGGAGGCGGCGCCGGCGCCGGCTTTCTGTGCCGGACTGGCGGCTTGGGAGCCGTTTGCTGCGCATTAGCGCCGGGCGCTGGAGTATGGCTGGGAACCGTCACCACCGGAGGAGGCAGGTTGGTGGGAGAGGGCTCGGGCTGGGGCGGAGGAACATCGACAATGGGCGGCGCAAGCTGCTCACTCTGCGTCTTAGCCTTGGGAACGCAACCCGTAAGCAACAACGGCAGCAAACACACGGCAATCGCGCCGGCCTTGTGCCAGCCTGGCTTCGCGATTTTCCGCTTTGGGCGCAAAGAGCGCGCCGGCGGCGGGGCATCCGGCAAGATCATTCCGCAAGCCCTTTCTCGTTGTCATCACTCGCCGGCTGCAGATGCCGGCGTCCCCAATCCGTGGCGGCGAGTGGAATTCGCAGCAGGAACTCCGTGCCACGGCCTATCTCCGATTGTACTGCGACACTGCCGTGGTGGAACTGAAGAATTCGATAGGTCATCGCCAGTCCGATTCCGCTGCCGCCGCTCTTGGTGGTGAAGTAGAGGTCGAAGATCCTCTCCCGAATATCTTCGGGGATGCCCGGACCCTCGTCGGCGATGCGCAGAACGCCTGTCCTTCCCCCAGGAGACGAAGACCTGTCGCCGGGATTGGCTGACCGGAATTCCTCTTCCAGAACCACCTCCAGCTTGCCGCCATGCGGCATGGCCTGCGCGCCGTTCTGAATCACGTTCAGCACCGCCTGCTTCAGCAGGTCGGCATCGATATTGGCCATCAGCGGCCTGGACGGCAACTGACTGACCAGGCTCACGCGGTGGGTTGACAGCTCCTCGGCAGCCAGCGCCAGCACATCGGCGATCACCGGGCGCAGATCCTGCTCACGCAGTTGCAGTTCCACGGGCCTGGAGAAATCCACCAGCGTCTGGACCACGCGGTCGAGGCGATGAATCTCCGCGTCGATCACCTCCAAATGGCGGACTGCCGGGGCGCTGGCATCGCTGAGTTTGGTCTTGAGCAATTCCATATGCACTACGATGGCGTTGATGGGGTTCTTGACCTCGTGTCCAACGCCGGAGGTGAGCCGGCCGATGGACGACATGCGCCGCGACAGTTCCAGTTCCGACTCGATCTGCTCGACCGACTCCAGGTCGTGCAGCGTGACCAGCGCGCCCAACCCCTGCTGCGATCCATGGCTTGCCCGGTCATCGTGGATAAAGTCGACCGAGGCCTGAATCCGCCGCCCGGTCTCGGTGCAAATCTCCACCTTCTCCAGGCTTGTGCCCGCATCGAAGGCCTCGAGCAGGGTCTGGCCCAGCACCGTCGAGGAGTCGAAAATCTCCCGCACGTGCAGGCCCAGGATGGCGACCCGCTCGATAGCCAGGAAGCGCCGCGCCGCCTCGGAGACCAGCACCGCCCGCCCATCTCCGGTGAAGAGCAGAATTCCGTCCTGCAGATTGAGAAGAATCTGATCCAGATTCCCCTTCAATGCGGAAAAAACCTCTTCCACATTCCTAATGCGCTGGCCGATGCGCTCGATCTTGTTGGAGACGCGGGCCGGCACATCCTGCCTGGGAGCCTCTTGCTCTTCGACGGCTGCTTCGATCGCTGTCCCGCCTGACCCGGTCCAATAGTCGAGCTGATGGCTGATCTCCTCCAAAGGCTGAAGGGCCACATTGCTCAGCAGAAAAGCGGCGATCAAGGCCGCGCCCAGCACAAACACCATCAGCGTGATGGTGGCCGAGAGCCAGGGCTGGTAGACGGCTTCCAGAAACGTTGTGCGGACGCCGACATGAACGGTGGCAAAGAGCGCGCCATTGTTTTCGAGTGGCGCCACCACGTCAAAGACGCGGGGCGGACCGAAGACTTCGGTCATCAGGCGAATGGGATTGGCGTCGAGAAGGACTTTGTAGTCGGGGCGGATAGGCAGCGGCTTGTCTTCGTTTTCAGGATTGGTGCTCAGCAGCGTGCTCTGCTGGCTGTCGCCGATATTGATGTCGTAGACCGTGAACGAGTAGCGGTTCACCGAGTCGATCACCGCCTGCAAGGCCGCGTTGTCGCGCACCGCTTCGGCGGCGAGATTGTGCAGTTCGGCCGGGTTAGCGGGATCGACCTTGCGGTCCTTGAGGCCGGTCTCCAGGGCATTCTGCAGGGCCAGCCGCACTTGTTTGGCTACCATCGAGTTGGTGTCGTAAGACTGCTTCACGGCCGCTTGCAGCAACTGGCTCACATAGACCAGCGAAAGCAGCCCGGCGATGACAAAGACCAGCAGGGTGATGGCCAGAACGAGTTTGGTCTTCAGGCGCATGGATCAGGCTTCACGTTCTTCGCGGGCATAGCTGTACTCTTTGATCTTGTTGTGCAGTGTCTTCAGGCTCAAGCCCAGAATTTCAGCGGCGCGGGTCTTGTTCTGCCCGGTGGCTTCGAGCGTCCGCATGATCAGCAACCGCTCGGCGTGGCTTACCGTCGAGCCGACGCGCACCTGCACGATGCCCGCGTCAAAGGCCTGCGCCTCTTGCGCCTGCGACTTGCCGAAGTCCACAGGCAGGTGACCCGCATCGAGCGGCGCTCCATCCTCGCAGAGAATCACCGCCCGCTCGATGGTGTTGCGCAGCTCGCGGCCATTGCCCGGCCAGTCGTAGGCCATCAAGCGGTCGAGCATCGACGCGGCCACGCCGGAGACACTGCGGCGATGCTTCTGACTCATCTGCGCCACCATTGCGTCGGCCATCGCCGGCAGATCATCGAGGTGCAGGCGCAAGGGCGGCATGGCGATGTTGAAGACGTTGAGCCGGTAGTAGAGGTCGGCCCGCAAACTGCCCTGTGCGACGGCCTGGCGGGGATCGCGGTTGGTCGCCGCCAGCACCCGCACATCCACCCCCTGCTCGGTGCGCGCGCCCAGCCGGCGGAGCTTCCGCTCCTCCAGAACGCGCAACAGCTTGGCCTGGGTTCCTGGGGGCATCTCGCCAATCTCGTCCAGCAGCAGCGTACCGCCCGAGGCCAGCTCGAAACAGCCGGCCCGCCGCTCCACCGCGCCGGTGAAGGCGCCTTTCTCGTGGCCGAAGATCTCGCTCTCGATCAGCGTTTCGGGAATCGCCGCGCAGTTGACCGCGACAAAGGGCCGTGCCTTGCGCGGACTCAGCTCATGCAGCGTGCGCGCCACCAGCTCCTTGCCCGTGCCGCTCTCGCCGGTGATGAGCACCGAGACGTTGGAAGGCGCAATCTGTTCGATCAGGCCGAAGATCTCGCGCATCTGCCGCGAGCTGCCCACCAGTGAGCCGAGCACGCCGGTCTCGCGCAGGCGGCGGCGCGCGACTTCAAGCTCGATCGCGGTCTCGCGCTGCCGCGTGGCGTTGGCCAGAATGGTTTTGAGCCGGGTGGCGTCCACAGGCTTCTGCAAGAAGTCGTAGGCGCCCAGCTTCATCGCGTCCACGGCCATTTGGATGGAGCCCATGGCAGTGAGCACCACGACGGCCAGATTGGCGTTGAGGCCGGAGCCTTCCTCGGTCAGCCGGGTCAGCAGGCCGATGCCGTCCAGCCGCGGCATCTTCAGGTCGGTGACCACGATGGCCGGGTTCCACGCCAGCGCCTTCTCCCAGCCTTCGATGCCGTCGCGCGCGGTCTCGGTGCGGTATCCCCAGCCGGAGATCAACTCCGCGAGGCCCATCAGCGCGTGGGATTCGTCCTCGACGATCAAAACTTTCACCGAATTCGGCATGGAAATCTCCGTTTGTCCTACAACTTACCTTACTACCATGCGGAATGTCGGGGAAAGAACTCGATTGCCGACGGCCGCGCCGGTCCCTATCATTGCACGGGAGCGGGGGCAGCGGCCGGAGTGGCCGGAGCGGCCTCGGGCGCGATGGCGGCGCGGTCGGCCGTAGCCTTGCGAATCGCCGCCAGCGGCGCGGCCAGCCGCGCATCGTCGCGCGTCAGAACCTGCGGGGCATGATAGACGGCATTGACCAGATCGAGCGGATTATGTTCCTGAATAAACTCGCTCCAGTCCATGAAGTAGACCCAGCGCGGCTGCGCTTGCAAAACTTCGACGCTGGGCAGGCGGCCCACCTCTCCCAGCGCGATGGGCTTGCCATTGGCCAGCGCGATCATGCTGGCGTAGTACTCCTGCTTGAATTCGCCGTAGATGTCGATGGAGACCAGATCGGCGTATTGCGCGCCGGGAAAGTAGTCGGCGATGGAGCCGGCATTGCCGCCGGGCGCGTTCACATTCCACACCCACAGCAGGTTGTCGAGATGATGCACATTGACGAAGCGGTCGTAGAGCTGGCGATAGAGCGCAGCTGAACCATCTTTGCCCGGCCGCCCGCCCCACCAGAACCAGTTGCCGTTCATCTCGTGATAAGGGCGATAGAGCACCGGCACATGGGCGTCGCGCAACTGGCGCAGATAGCCCGCGATCACGTCCACCTGCGCGCACCAGCGGATATAAAGCGGAGTGCCGGGGGTGAGCAGTTGCTTCCACTCATCGTCGGTCAAGTGGCCCTGTACGCTGTTGTGAAAGGTGACTGGCTCGTCGTCGGTGGGCCTCACCTCGTGCCAGGTCAGCGCGATCACCGCGCCGTTCTTGTATTGCCGCTTGACCTCTTCGATCATGGCCGGCCGCGAAAGCACCGAGTCCTTGTCTTCGCCACCGGAGAAGCCGAAGTCGCCGCCGAAAAGCCCCGGATATTTTGCCGTCAGGTCGTAGGCCATGTCGGTCCAGCGCGCGCCGACATTGGGATAGTTATGCTGCCCGGCGATCGTCGCCTGCCCGGAGATGGAATCGAGATACGCCAGCAGCGCGCGCGCTTCCGGCGTTGCATTGGGATTGACCGGCGCCGGAGCCGTCTGCGCCCAAACCGCGCAGCCAAGAGCGGTTGTTAAAGCGAGAACTATGAATTGCTTCAATCGCATGAAGAAAATCCCTTCGCGTGGAATTATAGATGATGTCGATATCTTCATGAATACGGCTGGATCCGCGACTTGCACTTACCGGCGCCTGGTCTCCAAGCGGTGAACTTTTCCCAGCTCGCGATTTGGATTTCGCGCTATAATGAACTTATGAGCGCATACGTGATCGGCAATCCGGTGCCCACCCCTGAAGAATTGGGCCGAATTCTTGGGCTGAGTTCCGAGCGCGTCGCTGCTGTGCGCAGCATCATGAGCACCCCGTCCAGCCGGAAGTCCTCAAGGAACAAGAGCAGGGCAGCGTCCTCCTTCAACACGAAGCGGAGCGGATCTCGAACCCCTTCCAAAGGCCGTGGCCAGCGATAGGAACGGTATGGCAAGTCGCAAGCGTATCGATTCCGTCTTTCTCAACATCCCTTACGATAAAGAGTTTGAAGACCTGTATGTGGCCTATATCGTAGGCCTCACCCAACTTGGCTTCCGCGTCAATGCGACGCTCGCTGTTCCGAATCAGGGTCGGCTCGAGACCATCATCGCATTGATTGCCAAGTCCAATGTCTCGATTCATGACCTCTCGCGGATTGAGGTATCGAAGGGGATTCCTCGCTTCAATATGCCCGTGGAACTGGGTCTTGCGCTCTATCGTTCGCACATGACGAGAGGCAGGCACAGGGTCTACGTCTTCGAGAGCAAGCCCTATCGAGCACAACGGTCTACCAGCGATATCAACGGGATCGATCCACAGATTCATAAAGGAACACCGAAGGGCGTAATGGCGGGACTGCGCAATATCCTACGGCAGCCGGGCGACGTCACTACGGTTCCTGAGATGCTCGCCAGCTATCGCGCCGTAACAAGAAAGTTGCCCGAGTTAAGGCTGAATGCAGGCGGGAAGTCGCTGTTTGAGGCATCGGTGTTCCATGACCTGATGCTTGCGGCGTCCGTGGAATCCCAGAAGCTGATTGAAAGGCGAGGCCGAATTCGTCGCCGCTGATGCTGTCTTCAGAAATCAATCTCATCGTGGTTGCCGCCTCAGTCGATCCAGGTCCAACGATCCTGCAAATGCCATCCGGCGAATCGCTTTATCCCGCCTTTTCCGTCAACTCGGCCCAGCGGGCATAGAGGGCGTCATTCTCGTGCTGCGCGGCGTCGAGTTCCCGCAACGCTTCCTGGAGGGCCGAGGCGTTGGTGGCAATATCGGGCGCCTCGACGCGGTCGCGGGCCAGGGCCAGCCGCGCGTCGGAGACTTCGACTTTGTGTTCGATGGCCGCGAACTCCCGCGCTTCCAGGTAGGAGAGCTTCTTCTTGTCTCCCGCGCCGGAGGCCGGCTCCGATCCGGTCCGCTGCGCGGAGCTTGAGCCGTCCGCCTTGCGGTCCGTCTTCGTCTGCGCATTTTGATCCTGCTCTACCCCATCTTGTTCTTCGAGCCAGTCTTCCCACTGCGCATAGTCGGCGAAGCGTCCGGTGTGGCCGCGGCCGTCGAGGCCCAGCACCGTCGAAGAGACGCGGTTCAGTAAGTAGCGATCGTGCGTCACCAGCACCAGCGCGCCGGGAAAGTCGAGCAGATTCTCTTCCAGAATTTCCAGCGTCGGAATGTCAAGATCGTTGGTCGGCTCGTCGAGCAGCAGCACGTCCGCCGGCTCCAGCATCAGTTTCGCGATCAGCACCCGCGCCCGCTCGCCGCCCGAGAGGTTGCGCACCGGCTGGTTGAGTTGTTCGCCGGTGAAGAGGAAGCGCGCGGCCCAACTGGCCACATGCACCGGCCGTCCCTGGTGCATGATTCCATCGCCCTCGGGGGCCAGCGCGCGGCGCAGGGTCAGGCTGTCATCCAGCTCGCGCATCTGACTGAAATAGACCATGCGCAGCGCCTCGGCCCGGCGGATGGTGCCCGCGGCCGGCTCGATCTCGCCTTGAAGCAGCCGCAGCAGAGTGGTCTTTCCGCTGCCGTTGGGGCCGACCAGGCCAACCTTCATGCCCGCGGTGAGGATGAAGTTGAGGCCGGTAAATAAGCGGCGGGCTACCGGGGCTAAAGCCCGTGTTCCATCCGTTGGCCCTACGCGGGGGTTGAAACCCCCGCCTCCCTCCGGATGGAGTTCTTCCGCAGCTTGCTCAGCGGGGCTGGGGCTGGCGGGCACATCGCAGGCCACATCCTTGAATTCCACCAGCCGCTTGGTCTTGCGCTGCGTGGCGTCGAAGTCGATACCGACCGTCGAGACCGAAGTCCGAGCATCCATCTCTTTCAATTGTCCGATCATCGCATTGGCCGTATCGATGCGCGCCTTGGATTTGGTGGTCCGCGCCTTGGGTCCGCGGCGCAGCCATTCGATCTCGGTCTTCACCTGGTTACGCAGGCTGTCTTGTTGCTTGCTCTGCGATTCCAGATAGGCCTGTTTTTCTTCAAGAAAGCAGCTGAAATTGCCCTTTACGCGGAAGAGTCCATCGGCAAAAACGCGATTCAGTTCGACAATCTGGCTTGAGGTGGACTCAAGAAAGTAGCGATCGTGGCTGACCGTGACGGCGGCAAACGAGGACGAGGAGAGCAACTCCTCCAGCCACTCGATGCCGGCCAGGTCGAG
>Ga0187847_10001114_pt1 | contig 25634 bp, 25 predicted proteins | sample June2016WEW_4_10_FD_132458 | JGI IMG/M metagenome (GOLD analysis project Ga0187847, IMG submission 132458) | Peatland microbial communities from SPRUCE experiment site at the Marcell Experimental Forest, Minnesota, USA - June2016WEW_4_10 | ecosystem: Environmental > Terrestrial > Soil >...
ATAAATTTCCCGGGCACCGAAGGCGAGCTTGTAAAACTCGACAGCCCGGATGCTGTCACGCACCAGCAGCCAGGGCGCAAGCGTTGAGGTAACGGGAACGTCGTGCGCCATGTTCCCATCTTATAGCCCGCCCGCAAGCGCCACCCAAGCTGGCCGCCCCGTTTGCCCCTGCATAAACCACACTGATAGACTAGTCGGGTTGCAGTAGCGCTGCCCTCACCTATTCGGACCCGCCTGCAAGTCAATACGTCAATCGACGAAGGAAGCAGAAAAAGCCCGTGGATACACAAACCCGTCATGCCCTGAAGAAAGACAAATTTGCCCAAGCCGCTGCTTCGAGCGCCAGTTGGATTGGCGAGCATAGAAGCGGCGTTCTCCGCTGGGTGATTACGGCTGCAGCGATTGTTGTTCTGGTGGCTGGGGCGGCGACTTATTGGGTTATACGCTCGTCGGCTGCCGATGCCGCGTTGGGCGCAGCGCTCGATGTCTACACGGCGCCGCTGGCGCCTCCAGGAGCTCCGCCGGAGCAGGGCGTGTACGCAACCGCGGCCGACCGCGCCAAGGAGGCGAATCGAGAGTTTGTGGCCACGGCCCACGATTTTGGCTGGCTGCTCGCGGGCTCCAAGGCGCACTACTTTGCCGGTGTGACTTATGCGGAACTGGGCCAGAATGGGGCGGCTGAGACCGAGTTGACGGCGGCCTCGCACTCTTGGAACCGCAATCTTTCGAACCTGGCCAACCTGGCGCTTGCCGGTCTGTACCGCCAAACCTCCCGCAACGATGAAGCTGTCCGCATCTATAACGAGATCATTGCCAAGCCATCGACCACAGTTTCCGTACCCGTGGCGCAGCTCGATCTTGCCGATCTCTATGCCACGGAAGGCAAGCAGGATCAGGCGCGCGCGCTTTGGGCCAAGATCAAGGACGCCGATAAGGATGGCGCTGCCGGCGAGATTGCGGCACAGAAGCTGGGTTCAAAGTAGGACCTCGGCGAAGTCCCGGCGCCCGGCGCAACTGCACACGTCTGTCCAGCGCGGGAGAGAGCAAGCCTGCGCATTTCAAGCCTGAGCACTTCAGGGGCCGCCTGCGTCTGGTACGTGATGAGTACCAGCCAGGCCATTTACGCAGGTTGGATGGAGATTCCCACGAGCGCGGTGAATGAAGACGCGCGCCGGCGCGCGGAAGATGCAGCCATCTCGGCGCTGGTCGACCAGTACGCCGCAGCGCTCTATCGCGTAGCCTACTCTGTCCTGCGCAATCCCTCCGACGCCGAAGATGCCGTGCAAGAGGCTTTTTTGCGCGTGCTGCGGCACCGGGAAACGCTCTCTGAGGTACGCGACCACCGCGTCTGGCTGATTCGCATTGTCTGGAACATCGTGCTCGACCGCAAGCGCAGGGCGAAGACCCGTCCGGAGACCGATGACGTGGCGGAACTAGCGCGGGTGCTGCCTTCGAAGGGACTTTCTCAAGAGGAAATTGCAGCCGCTGCGCAGCACCATGGTCGCGTACTGGCCTGCGTGGAGCGACTGCCGTCGAAGGAGCGCGAAGTGCTGCTGCTTTCGGCCTTCGAGGAGCTGACGAGCGTGGAGATTGCCTCGGTTCTGGGCATTACGGAGTCGAGCGTGAGGTCGCGCCTCTTCCGGGCCCGTAACCTGATGGCTGAGCTGCTCGATTTTGAGAGAAGTCAGCACGAGAGGAATTTGCGATGACTTCGAACCCTCATAGTCCGATGGTGGCGAATACCCATTCTGGGGAAGAGACTCTGCGGTTGATCGCCAGCCTCCCGGCTCCTGAAGGAATTGAAGAACGCGTGCACAAGGTGCTCCGCGCCGCGCCGCCGTGCATGGGCCAGGTTGTGGCCTGGCCGGCAGGAGTTGGTTTGCGGGTCTTGCCCCAGAGCAACCATGGCAACTGGATGCGTGCCGCGGCTGCCGCGGCGATCGTCTTTGTGGTTGTGGGCGGAGGCTGGGGCGTGTACAGCCGCGTGGAGCAGGGACAGAGCGGCAAAGTTGTAGTGATGCCAGCGCGTGTTCCGGCTTCGGGTGGGTTTTCAGGAGCGGGCGCGATTCGGACTCCGGAGACGCTACCGGGACCGAAGATCGGGGAACCGGGAGCAAGGGAGCAAGCCACCCCAGCGAGCACAGACCGCTCGCCGAGGACCCCGGCAGGGAACAAGGAAGCAAGAGAACCAGGAAGGCAGCCTGCGAAGAAGGCCGCTGCCACGAAGAACCGCAGCGTCCAGCCCGTTCCAAGTCAGGTTGCGCCACAGCCGACGGTTTCGAAGTAGTTCGCTACCCGTTCTTGGTAACAGCCCTGATCAGCATGCCCAGAAGCGCCAGCACTATTGCGCCCCAGAAGGCCGGGAAGAATCCGCGCACGCTGAATCCGCGCACGACGCTTGAGGCCAACAGGATCATCAAGCCGTTGATGACCAGCAGAAAGATCCCCAAGGTGAGAATGCTCAACGGGAAGGTGATGATTTTGAGGAAGAGGCCGACCGTGGCGTTGAGCAGGCCGATGACAAGCGACGCGATGAGCGCAGGCCACAGTCCGGCCACTTGAAAACCCGGCACGATTTTGGAGACGATCAAGAGCGCGAGGGCATACAAGAACCACTGCAAGAGTAGGATCACGGCAAAGCTCCCTTAAGTTCAGTGCGGAGCCGCATGGCTACGAAGCGGCTCCATAGTCTTTCGAGTCTATCGTATAGATGCGCCGATCCGGTGGGCAGAACGCCGGGAAGAGGGAATGCGGCGCGCGTCGTTTAGAGTGAAACCATGTTTGCGCGCCGCTTCTCGGTTGAACGTATAGATGCTGCGGGAGCGCGCCACGCGTGTCCGATTCGCCAAATTGACAGCTTCGCCATGCGCAACTTCACCAACGATGCAGTCTTCGACGATACGTTTCCTGCCGGCGATGGGCAGCTCGAGGCTGGGCACCGTGTTCCTGCCGACCGGCTGCAAGCGGCGATGGAAGACTGGTTCCGGCGCAAAGGGTATTTGAAGGCTGGCGAGCGGCTTGCGGTGACGGAAGTCAGGTGAGCTGTCAGCTTTCAGTTCTTGGGTTTTGACTTCAACCTCCGAAAAAGTCCCTCAAAAAACTACGCTATTGGAAACAAAACGCATTTTTGCGCTCTCTCCGAAACTGTATATAAGCTATTTATTTGGTGCGAGTTATGGTTAGCTCCACAGTTTCACAGTTTCTGTGTCGATACGCGGATTTGCATTTAAGTTACTTATTATGAGCCTGTTAGACGCTCCACAGTTTCACAGCCCTCTTTTTCGAGATTGTTATAGGGGGTGGGGTGCCGCAGAGTCGCCAGCTTCTGGCTCATACCAGGGGTAGTGGTGGGAGGGAATGGCGGCATAGGTGAAGGTAGGGGGTGGGGGGGTGAGTAACGAGGGGTGCGGACCGGTCACACCCTGAGAGATTGAACCCTGGCTCGAGGTTCGTGATTCGCGGACCGTGGACAGTGAAGGAGTAGATGCGGATTGAGGCGCGCATCTATGCGACGGCTTGGGTTGCTTGCGCCGACTTCCAGAGGCGGAGTTCGGCTTCACGGCGGGCCTTCAGGCCCAGGTTGACCTCTCCGCCGGCGAGATCCCAGACGAGGAGCTGCTCGGCGGCGGCATCGTAGCGGCTGGCATTGAGGGCGCGAAGCAAGGTGGATTTGGCCAGGCGCCCGGCACCGAGATTGAAGCAGAAGTCTACGAGGGCGTCGAACTGGCTCTGGGTTAGAACTACTTTGACCAGCCGGGCGACAGCACGCTCGGCCTCGGAGACGTCGGTGGCTAGAATGGCGGTGGCCTGCGGCTCGCTGACACCGTTCGGGAAAGACTCGGGCGGCACGATGCGATGGCCGTAGCCGATGGTCAAGAATCCGGCTACATCGGTGTATTGCTGGCTGCGAAAGCCTTCGAACCGCTTGATCAGTTCCAGTCCTTCTGCGCTTAGTTTCATGGAGAGCCCCTATCTGACGCGGAAACGCGAAAGGGCCTGTCGAGAACCCTTTCTCGGCAAGCCCTAAAACCTACGCTAGCAGAAGCTCGAAATTAATCGGCAAAGGCTGGGAGGCGATTTTTAGTGAGCCGGGACCGGAGTCTTGCCAGAAATCTGCAGGAATTGGTTGAGGACGCTGGCAAGGGCGGCATCGAAGTTCTTGTCATGGTTCTTTTGCAGGTAGGCGAAATCGATGGGATGAGTGATGGTCCAAAGGATGTAGTGAGATTTGCCGTCGCAGACGACCAAACGGAACATGGGTAGGGGGTCGGTCGAGCTGGGGCTGGGCACGGCGTCGGTTACACCGTTCTGCTTATAGGGATAGATGCGGTCGTTGTGGGCGGTGAGACTAAGCTCAAGGACGAGGTCGGCTTGAGCGGGATCGGCGGCCAGCGTGTAGTCGCCGGTGGCTTTGAGAGCTGAATAGAACTCGGTATACGGACGATCAGGATCTCCCGTAAAAGGCCCGAGATAGAGAGAGTAGAGGCCGCTATCAGAGCCGGCGTTGGAAACGAAGATGGTTTTTGCTGCGGCAAGCGCCGACGGCACCGGGCCGGCAGTGGTGTAGGTTGGCATTTGCGCTAGGGCGGTGGTAGCAACGGAAAACACAACGCCCAGGATCACGCAGGGAGCAACGAAAAAGGTACGCATCGTTCACCTCATTGTGTTCGGACGCAGCCAGAAGCCTCTCCCGAGATGGACCGAGCAAGGGCTGCGAGCAGAAACGGTTATCTTTCCGGTAAAACATTTGTTTTGAATGCTATGGGATGAAGATGCCGGAACTGATCGGAGGGTTGTCTGCGCGGGCGCGATGATTGCGGAAAGAGAATTTGGCCCAAAATGGGACAAATGAGCTGGCTTTGACCTGGCTGTAACTTACTCAAGCCAAAACCCTTACCGGGACAGCCGCCGGAAGAGGGGATTTTCAGCAAAAAACCTCTTATCTATATTGACAACTTCGGGGGTTGGCCAGTGCCGGCTTAGTAAAATATGCGAATGGTTAGAACACGGAAAACACGCAAGTTAAAGCGACGAGATCCGCTGTGGCTTTGCCTCATAGCGGGAGTGTCTGCCGCGGCACTGGCGACGCTGGTGGTGCTGATTTCGGCACGCACAGTACAAGCCGACGCGCGTCTTCCCAGAGCGACCAATAGCGCTCCTGCGACTCGAGAGGCCGCAAGCCCAACCCCGGCCTCGATGACACATGGGAGTCCCCAGAATGGACAAACACCCGAGGCACGGCGATGGAAGGATCGGCTGCATGGCGTCGCGTCCTGGTACGGAGGCGTCTTTAACGGACGCAAAACGGCCAGCGGCGAAGTCTACGACATGTATGCCATGACGGCCTGCCATCCGACCCTGCCTTTTGGTTCGGTTGTGCGGGTGGTGAACCGGACGAACCACCGGTCGGTGGTGGTGCGCATCACGGACCGCGGCGACCTATTGAATGAGGGACGGATCATCGATCTCTCGTATGGCGCGGCCGATAAGCTCGGGATGACGTTGGCGGGGCTGGCCAAGGTCGATCTCCAGGTTCTTTCGCTGGGCAAACCCAGCACCTCCCATCCCGAGAAGTAAGGGCCAAGTCTTACAACGAGTTAAATGATCCGGAAACCCCGGCAGAACGTGTGTCTGCTGGGGCGAATGGGTGCGTGCGCCGAGTTCCGGACAGAGAAATCTGGCGCTGTTTCGGTCGCACGGTATTTTCATAAACCACCGAGGCCGGCTGTTAACGAAATCTTGTCGCTGGAAAGACAGATGCAGGTTCTTCGACTCGTCCCTGTACGCCGGGATTCGCTCAGAATGACTTACGATCTTTGATCGTTCAGGGTGGCAGCGACGTTTTGGTTGTGAACCTTATTGATCCGGCCCGCAAATAGAGTGTCGGCCTCCCACCCATTTCGCGATAGAACCTGCGAAATGGATGGGGCACAGTGCTGGAATTTATGGGCCGGATCAATAGCGACAGGGACACTAGTTGTCTTCGGGCCTTTTATAGGGCTTTTGAAGATACTGACGGGCTTCGTTGACCGCACCCTGAGTGTTGTCGTTGGTCTGCACGGCTAGGCGATATTCATTGACGGCGCGGTCGCGCTGGCCGGTAATGTCGAAGATCTTGCCGATGGCAATGTGGCTCCAGACCTCGGTCCAGGCCGGCTCGTCGTCGCCGCGGAGGGAGTCGCGGAAGGCGTTAACAGAGGCCTGATAGTTGTGCTGGGTGAAGAGGACTTCGCCGATACGGTAGCTGGCGAGAGAGCTGAGAGGGTTGGCGTCGAGGGCCTTCTTATACTGGGCCAGAGCGTTGACCAAGTCGCCCTGCGCCACCAGTTGCTGGCCCTTCAAGATGGCAATGCGCACCTGCAGTTCGGGGGTGGATTTTAGCACCCAATCGCCGGGATCGACGCTGATGCGGCGGGGACGGCCGAAGGTATCGACCACGTACTGAGTGTCGGTACCCACAACGTCGATCTTCCGGGTTTCGGTTTTGCCGTCGGTTTCGACGCGCAGCTCGACGGGCATGCGGAAGAGGTCGAGGTCCTGGTTGATCTCGCCGATGGTGCGGAAGCCTTTGTTGTTGCCGAGACGGTAGACGGCGTACTTATCAGTGAAAGTTGGTGCGCCGGTACCGTCGACCCATTGCGAGAAGAAGGGTAGCAACTGCTGCTGGCTGAGCTCCTCAGAGACCTTTTCAAAGTCTTCGGTGCGGATGGAGCTATCGGTAAATTGGCTGAGCGTGCCTTTGAGGATGTTGAGGAAGGCCTTGTCGCCGACTTCGCCACGAAGCATATGGAAGATCATGGCGCCTTTCTCGAGGGTCATGGACTGGAATTGTGGCGAAAAAGGATCAAGTTGGCCAGTGGTGGAAAGAGGAACGGTGTCGTAGGCCAAGGCGCCTGCGGATACGTCTTCAAGCGCGGCGTTGAGGGCGCTTTTGCCGCTCTCGTCTTCGACATACATCATTTCGGCGTAGCGGGACATGCCGTTGGTGATCCATGCGTCGCTGAGTGAGTGCGGACTGATCTCGCTTCCCCACCACTGGTGGGCGATGGTGTTGGCCAGCAGGCGGACACCGGACTTGTCACCGACGCGGGAGCCCTGGATGGCGGCAAGCTCGGGTGCCCAGGCGGCGGGGAGGGTGTCGTCGGGCAGCTCCACGACATTGAGGTGGGTGGTCTCCGGCACGCCGAAGTCGTCAGTGAAGAAATCGAACTCTTTGGAGGCGGTTTGGGCGAGCTGGTTGCCGGAGGCCTGATGGGTGATGGTGAGGTAAACCTTGACGTTACCAGGGCCTGCGGTGAATGGGTCGGCGAAACGGCCGGCGATGACGGTGCCGGGAAAGCCGGGCTTGGTCCAGTTGAAGTCGTACTCGGAGCCGGGCTTGCCGCTGGATAGGGTGACAGACTTGGGCGTTCCCGTGGCGCCGCTTGCGAAAACTCTCATGCCCTGGGGCACACGGATGTGCATCTCGGCGGTGAAGCGGTCGGTCATGTAGCCGGTCGTGGGAAACCAGCGGGCGGGATAGAGCAGATAGGTGATGGGTTCCTGAATGGCCGCGAGCTTCAATCCTTCGATGGGACCGTCTTCGTTGCCGGTGATGATGCCGTCGTAAACGAATGTCCAGTGCACGGTTTGGCCGGCGACGAAGGGTGACGCGGCGGTGACGCGGATGGAGCCGTCGGCGGTGCGCTCGCCGTCGAGGAGCTTGCCGTTTTCATCGGTGATTTTGGTGACTTTGAGCGCGGGATGAAAACCGAAGTTGACCACGTCGAGATTGGCGGGAGCCGTGAAGCTGACAACAGCCGTGGCCGTGAGGTGGTGCGCCGTGGTATCGAGTTCCGCGTCAATCACGTAGCCCGTGATGTTGAGCGCGGGGCGCTCGCGTTGCGCAAGGGCGGGAAGGGCGGCGATGGCGCAGACCACGAGCAGCAGGGCGGGTTTGCATGGGCCAAGAATCCGCATCAGCCGGGGGCGAAAGCTTTCTGAGTGTCTAGCCATTCGATTGGTCATCCCTTATCGTTCTTCGTGCCTTGACGTTCTTCGTGCGTTGTCGTTCTTTGTGGGCCGGGGTGATTCAGGGGGAAATCCCGGCTTCGTTCAAGGTTGCGCGGCCTTAGGAGCCGCCGGGTTTGCCGCTTCAATCTCACTCAAAACAATGGCCGCCACGGTTTCGATGGCGTTCAAGTCTTTTCGCTGGCCGGGGGCCGGATGGCGGTGCAACGCTTCGCGGATGCCGCCCAACTCCTTCATCATGGACTCGCGAGCGGGGCCGTCGGGTAGCAACTGCTTGAGATGTTGGACGATATTTGCCGCGGTAAAGTCATGCTGGATGAGCTCGGGGACGACGCGCTTGCCGACGATGAGGTTGGCCATGGCCACGTGCGGCACCTTCACCAGACGCCTGGCGATAGCATACGTCAACGGGGAGACGCGGTAGACGACGACAAAGGGATTGCCGATGAGAGCGGCTTCGACGGTGGCGGTTCCGCTGGCGACGACCGAGGCACGGGCGTGGAAGAGCGCGGCGCGTGCATCGCCACCTGCGGTGGGGCTGACCGCGCCTTCGGCGCCAGGATCGCCGATCAGGTGAACTGCTAGCCCTGCGCCTTTGGCAGCGACGATGCGCTTGACGGTGGCACGCTGGGCGGCGTCGAGCGTGGGGGCTAAGGGGATCAGAAACTCGTAGGTTTCTTCTGGAAAGGCACCGGCGGGCTCGGGCTTGAGCAGGCTCCGCGCTGCCGCGAGGATCTCCGGTAGATTGGCTTCGATCTCCTTGAGGCGGCTGCCGGGCAGTAGGCCTACCCATGTTCGCGCTGGGTCGAGGCCGTTTTCGGCAGCGAATTGTTTGCGGGTGATGGAGGGGGGCGGCAGATCGGCGAGAGGGTGGCCGACGAATTCAGCTTCGACGCTGCGATCGCGATAGAACTTCTCTTCAAACGGGAAGATCACCAACATGCGCTTGACGAAGCGTTGCACGAGGCGGATGCGGTGCTGCTTCCAGGCCCATAACTGCGGACTGACGAACCAGATCACGGGAATGCCGAGGCGGTGGAACTCTTTAGCGAGACGGAAGTGGATTTCTGGGAAATCGATGAGCACGGCGATGATGGGCCGGCGGGCGCGGATGGCGCGCTTGAGCTTGTGGAACTCGCGATAGATGCGGGGCAGGTGCAGCACGATTTCCGTGAAGCCCATGACCGCCATGTCTTCGGCGCGAACGATGCATTCGACGCCGGCGGCGACCATCCTCGCCCCGCCCATCCCCCAGAGCTCCGCTCCTTGACCCTTTGGAGTAGATTTTCGGGAGAGCGCGGAGGCCAGCTCGGCTCCGTAGAACTCGCCGCTAGCTTCGCCCGCCGAGATGAAGATCGAAGGGGTCATGGATGAGGTGCTGTCCGATGCATCTGGCTCTCATCATAGCGGCTTGGAGGGTGGCGGATGGGCGGAGCTAGGGTGTTGAGTCTGAAGTCCGTTGAAGAACAAATGCAGGTCCTTCGACTGCGTTTGTCGCGCAAAACGCGGCAAACTTCGCTCAGGATGACAGATCATTATGATGCGAACTTCTGACTCAGAACACTAGCGGAGCAGCAGGCTCGATGCCAAGCCGAAACGGCTCATTGGAATGTAAGGCGATTTGCTATAAAATGTAAGGAGCTTGAATCATGTCGTCAACCTCATCCAAATCCGCGGCTACTGTTGAAGCTACAGTCACATCCAAAGGACAGGTGACGCTGCCCAGGGAACTGCGGAAGCGCCTGGGAGTCCAAAAAGGCAGCCGAATCCGGTTCCACGTCCCCGCCAGCGGCGCCGTTCAGGTCGAGCCGGTCCTCTATGACCTCGAAGATCTTTGGAGAATGGCCGATCAGGGCGGTCCAGCCAAAAGCATTATGACTTTCGAACAAATGGACGCAGCCAAGGCGCAGAGGAAATGGTGATGCTCGCAGCCGATACCAACGTATGGGCCCGAGCTTATCTGAACGATGACACGGCGCAGGCAGCCAAGGCACGTTCAGCTCTGACGCAAGCAGGGTCCGCGGGCGGAGTCTTCGTTCCTCTCATGGTTCTTGCCGAACTGTCATGGGTGCTTCGCGGCAGATGGGAAAGAGAAAGAATTCTGAACACCATCGAAAGCCTTCTTCAGACGCGAGGCGTAGTCGTCGAGTCACCGGCGCTGGTCCAGAAGGCTTTGAAAGCCTCCCGCAAAGGCGCTGTAGGCTTCGCCGACCACTTGATTGCAGAGATTTCCTTCGAGTCCGGCGCCGGCGAGATCATTACCTTCGACAAAGCCTTCGCACGCTTGCCGCACGTCCGCCGCCTGCAATAACCGAATCCCTATGCCGCCTGCCCTCATTAAGGGCGGAAAAATGCTCAATTTTTCGATCGTTCCTCCTGATGTTCCGGCGGGAAAATGCCGATTTCGGGATTATGGGGGATGGATATTGTGATCCTACATTGGTCCCTAGTTTTTTTGAGCAGCCATTGCGTTTCGCTTGGTGCCCTCATCCTCATTATTCTGAACGTTGCAGCGCTCGCTCTCATCCCTTTCGACGACTGGTATGCCCTGCATGGAGCAGCCAAATGCGAATCGAGCGTCGAAGAGCTGGAAGCTTTGTATGACCTGGAAGATCCTCGGGGAGTCGGCCATCCCCGGGTGCCGCGGCTCCGCGGTCGCCAGGGATAGGTCCACGCTGCTCCCGTTCCTAATTCCAATTGAAGTGTGCCTGCCCTGCTCTCTGCTACGGACCTTGGTTTGTGGCGCGGGTCAGGAGACCCGCGCTACGGCCGGTCAGCCACCCCAGCACGGAAAGATCGCGTGCCGGGGACCCCGGTGAGGAGACCGGCGCTACAAAGGTCTCGGTCGTGCTGCAGCCTGGCGATTTTTCGGGGTGTTGCATCTGAGTGGTAGGCTGGCGTGTGGAATCGAGGCGGGAGGGAGCCGTGCGGATTTTTCCTTGGTTTTGGACTATGGGCGTGCTGATGGCGGGAGGTTTGGGTTTGGGAGCGCAGACAACGCAACAAGTTGCTTCGGCGCATCCAGCAGGTATGCAGGCTGGAGCCGGACAAGTGGCGCCACTGGACAATCCTGTGGCCGATCCGAAGGCTGTGGTGACGGTCGGCAACGCGCGGTTCACCGTGCTGACGCCGCAGTTGATTCGGATGGAGTGGTCGGTGAATGGCAAGTTTGAGGATCATGCGTCGCTGGTGTTCATCAATCGGCGGCTGCCGGTGCCGGAGTTTACGACGAGCACTGTGAAACTGGGAGGTGTCCACGTTCTGGAGATCAAGACCGAAGCGCTCTCGTTGCACTACGTGATAACGGATAATGAGGCCGCCGATAAGGCTGCATTTGGCCCGGACAATCTGAATATCGTAATCCCGATGGGAGACGGCAACGCGACTTGGCGTCCGGGACAGACCGATACCGCCAACCTGCTTGGCACCACGCGCACCTTAGACCAGGCACGGGGCTCAAAAACCCAGCAGCCCATCGAGCCGGGATTGATCTCGCGCGAAGGCTGGGCGCTGGTGGACGATTCGACGCGGCCTCTGTTCGATTCCACCGATTTTCGATTCCTTAGCGGCGAAAAGAGTCCGTGGCCTTGGGCGATGGAGCGGCCGGCGAACGAGTCTCCGGGGAAATACACGGACTGGTACTTCTTTGGCTACGGGCACGACTACAAGAAGGCGCTGGGCGACTTTGTCAAAGTTGCCGGGCGGATTCCACTGCCGCCGCGGTTTGCCTTTGGGGTGTGGTGGTCGCGCTACTGGGCTTATAGCGACCAGGAGTTGGATGAGCTGGTGCGCGGCTTCCGCGAAAATGACACTCCGCTCGATGTGTTTGTGATCGACATGGACTGGCACTTGAGCAAAGAGCAACTGCAGGCCATGGGCGAGACCGATCAGTCGGGTTACGAGCTGGGCTGGACCGGCTACACGTGGAACAAGGAGCTATTTCCGGATCCCAACGCGTTTTTGAAACACCTGCATGAGGAAGGACTGAAGACCACGCTCAATCTGCACCCGGCGTCGGGTATTCAGCCGTGGGAGCAGGCGTACCCGGCGATGGCACGGGCCATGGGGATCGACCCGGCAACGAAGAAATACGTGCCGTTCGATCCTACAGACAAGAAATGGGTGACGGACTACTTTGACCTTGTGCTCCATCCGCTGGAGAAGCAGGGGATCGACTTCTGGTGGCTCGACTGGCAGCAGGATCCCCTGATGACCAAACTGGATGGCCTAAGTAACACCTGGTGGCTGAACTACTTGCACTTTACCGATCAGCAGCGCGAGGGCAAGCGGCCGCTGCTGTTTCATCGCTGGGGCGGGCTGGGAAACCATCGTTACCAGATTGGCTTCTCGGGCGACACGGTCTCGGTGTGGGAGTCGCTCGAGTTTCAGCCGTGGTTCACGGCGACGGCGGCGAATGTGGGCTATGCCTACTGGAGTCACGACATCGGCGGGCACATGCCGGGTGCGGTCGATCCTGAGCTGTTTACGCGGTGGGTGCAGTTTGGCGCCTTCTCGCCGATTTTGCGCACGCATACGACCAAGAATCCCGATGCGGAGCGACGGATCTGGGCGTATCCCGAGCCGTACGCGTCGGTGCTGCGGTCGGCGTTCCAGTTGCGCGAGGCGATGCAGCCGTATCTCTACACTGAGGCGCGGCGGACATACGACACCGGCGTGGCGTTTTTGCGGCCGCTCTACTACGACTGGCCGGAGGACGATGCCGCTTACACGAGCAAGGGCGAGTACCTGTTTGGCGACCAGATGATGGCGGCGCCGGTGACCGCCGCGGCTGACCAGGTGACCGGCCTCGCGACGGAGCCGGTATGGCTGCCGAAGGGCGAATGGATTGAGTGGCCCACGGGCAAACATTTCTATGGGCCTACAGGCTTGAATCGCAGCTTCACCATCGGGCAGATTCCGGTGTATGTGAGGCCCGGAGCCATCGTTCCTATGCAGCCGCCGATGCTGCACACCGGCGAAAACCCTGTCGATCCGCTGATCGTGAATGTGTGGCCGCTCGCCCGATCCAAGGATGAGTTCCTGCCGAGCAACTCCAGCTATTCGGTCTACGAAGATTCCGGCGCGTCCGTCGACTACCAGCGCGGCGTCTTCGCCCGTACGTCCATCAACGCAACGCGGACAGGTGACACGTTGCGCGTAGAGATCGGGCCGCTCGAAACAGGGCCTGGCGGCAGCTACCCCGGGATGCCGAAGACGCGCGGCTACGAGTTGCGGCTGCCTGCGGACTGGCCGCCGGTTTCTGTGACGGTGAACGGGATGCCGGTCACGTTCGCCAAGCCGGACGAGCGCGGCGGCTGGCGGTTCGAAGGCAACACGCTGACGACGGTGATTCCTGTACCGGCGCAAAGTACCGCGGCGAAGGTGGTGGTGGAGGTGCGCCGGACGAAGGGATTGACTGCGCAGCGCGGGAAGATCGACGGATTTGCGGGAAAAATGACGCTTTTGCGAGGCGCCTACGACGCCATGCAACAGACCGGGCCGGTGGCTGGGCCGTCCTTAGCTTTAATCGATGCGATGCAGAGCGGGGACCGGCTCAGCTATTACCCCGAGAGAATCGAGGACGAGCTTGCGCATTTAGATCAGGCGCTTGCGCAGTCGCAGGCGGATGTGGCTGCGCTGGACAAGGTGTTCGAGCAGTGGTTGAGCGACGCGTCGCGGCGGATCGGCGGATCGGCGCTGGCTCCGGCCGATATCGAAAGCGAAAAACAGAAGCGGCGCGATGCGCTGCATCGCGCCGAGGCGCTGCTGACGGAGGCCGGGAAGTAGGTCTCTGACTGCATGGATTCGCGCCTGTGGAGTTCGTGCCATCCCACCCATTCGCCCCAAAAAACCGGGCGAATGGGTGGGGCACGCGCAAACATTGCGTCTACGGCGCGCAAGCCTGTTCCCTCTGCCCTGTTCCCTGCCTTAATCGTGGCAGCACTTGGCGCCTTTGGTCTCGATTTTGACGACTTCGGGTTGCACGTAGCCTTGGTTTGGATCTACAGAGTAGCCGTCGGTGTACTTGTCGTGATGGCGGACCCAGGCCATGGTGTGTTTGAGACCGGCTTCGTCGCGGCCCTTGGGTGCCATGTCGAGGAAGTTATAGGTGCCCACCAGGATGTCGAGCCCGCGCGCATAGGACGAGTAGGTATGGAAAACCTGGCCGCTTGCGTCCTTATAGAAGACGCTCAAGCCGGGGCGCTCCGTGCTGGGAAACGCCATCATCTCGTAGTTGTAGAGGACCTGGGCTTGGCCGGCCTCTTCGGGGCGCTGCGAGACCTGGTAGTCGAAGTTGAAGTCGCTGCCATGGGACGACACCCAGGGGAACTTCCAGCCCATGCGCTTTTTGAAGGCTTCAATTTCGGCCAGCGGCGCATGCGAGATCACGGCAAAGGTGACATCGCGATTGGCCAGGTGGATGGTCATGCCGTCGAAATGGTCGGCAAGATAGGAGCAGCTGGGGCAGCCCTCCTTCCAACCCGGGCCGAGCATGAAGTGGTAGACGATGAGCTGGCTGTGCTTGCCAAAGAGACCGGCGAGCGAGAGTTTGCCTGACGGACCGGCGAATTCGTAGTTCTTTTCCACCTTTTCCCAGGGTAGTTCGCGGCGCAAGCGGCTGATTTCGTCGCGTTCGCGGGTGAATTCTTTCTCTTTCTTCAGAAATTCCTTGCGGGCCGTGATCCAGTCCTGGTGCGAAACGACGGGATGGTGCGCGATGTCTGTTGTGATGGTGGCCATGGGAAGACTCCTTCGGTAGAGGGTTGAAGCGTGGCACGAGACCATGCGGGAAAGGTTACTTCTTTCGACGGAACCAGCCGACGACGAGGGCCGCGAGCCCTCCGCTGCCGGCGGTGCTTCCGGCGACGACAGCTGCAGTAGTTGCTACACATATGGGACACATGGGACCTCCTCGGGTGGGGAATGGGTTGGACCTTCGCGACACCGGGGAACGGGGCGCGAGGGCTCGTGGAAAACTCTACGCCACCTTTGCCGCCTGCCGCATGAACGGCGGGAGCTCGTCGGCGCTGGGGCCCCAGGTGGAGGGGACGGCGATATCGAGCAGACGCAGATAGACGCTGAACTGGCCGCGATGCTGGTACCAGTGGCTGAGCATCACGTCGCGCAGGAAGCTCATGCGAGGCACGGCGAACAGCTCACGATCGCCGGCCACCAGGCGCCACGTCTCGTGCATGTACGCGTCGTCAAATTTCGGCAATTCGCTGCGGACGGTGGCGACGCTCTCGTCAAAGGCTTTCAGGATTTCGTCGAGGCTGGCGGGTTGGGGGAAGACGAACTCGGAGCGCGCTTGCCGGGGGTTGTCCTGGACCAGGCGAAGAACGCCGGCAGTGGTGGTGGCAATGTGCAGGGCAAGTTGGCCGGCGGTCATTGATTTTGGGTGTGGCTGCCAGGTGAGCTTGTCGGCGGGCAGGCGCTCTAGGAACTTGCGCGTGACGGGGGCCTGGGCTTCGAACTCAGCCAAAAACGATTGGGCGATGGAGTTGGTGACGATAGGTTCTGCTACAGGCATGACGATTTCCTCCTTGGGGATGTGGTGGGTAGAGGGAAAAACAATTGCAGATGACTCGAAGCGTTGGGGCTCGTTTCCCGGGTCTCAAATTCGAGACCCGGGGCACCCATTTTCGTGCTGGGTTGAGTGCACGAAAAGCAAATGCAGGTCCTTCGACTTGTACGTCCGCCGCGGCGAACGTACTCGCTCAGGATGACCCTTTGAAATTTGGGCTACGCCTTCTCGGCGCGCTTGCGCACGTTCTCGTGGATATTCGCCCAGCCGGTGACGACGCCCTTGCGGTGATCGTCCTGAATGAGGCCGAAGCCGGAGTGCCTGAACTTGATGACTGTATCGTCGCCATCTTGGCTCAGCCGGTACTGCACATTATTGGCGACGGGGTAGGACATCATGAGCGGGCCGCAGAACTCAAGCAGGGTGGGGCGCTTGATGGCCTGCACGGTCGCCCAGAAGTGGCCGTTGCCATCGCCGAGGTCGCGATACCAGCGGCCGCCGGGCAAGGGCTCGATCTTCATGTCCATCGGTGTGCCGTCGGGCCGGCGGCCGGATGGGCCTAATTCTTCGAGAAGCGCGGCGAAGGTGACGTCAATGGGAGCCTTGATGCGGATCTCCTGCTCGACGTTGAGGGTGAGGGCGTCTACATCGGGTGCGGTCATTGTGGTCATAGATCCTCCTTGGGGATTTTTGCGGTTGGCGAGCCCGGCTGCTCGGATGCGGGCCCGGAGTTGAACTGCGATTCGGCGCGTTCCTTGACGCGCTCTAACTGATGACGCCAGAAGCGCTCGAAGGTCTCGGTCCAGTCGTGCATGGGCTTGAGCGCGTCGGCGTTGGTGCGATAGAGACGATGGCGGCCGTTGCGGCGCTCGCGGACGAGACCAACGCGGCGCAGGACGCCGAGGTGCTTGGAGACCGAAGGCTGATCGAGGCCGATGGCCACCACGATCTCCCCGACCTGGCGCTCGTCCCCTGCCAGGAAGGTGAGGATCTGGCGGCGGCGGGGCTCGGCGACGGCGTTGAAGGGATCGGAGGTGGTTGCGGCTCGTGCCATGGTTTGAACAATACATTCCTATATAGGAATATGTCAAGCGAAAATTTTCGGGTACAGGTTTCTGAAGGCCGGAGCGAACAAAATTAAAGCCTCGAAGATGCGGGTGGCGTTTGTGCCGAGGGGCAACGCAAAGTAGCGTCCGCCTGTGATATAGATCGAGCCAATGACAGAGGGAACAAGGGTTCTGCGGAGCCTCTTAAAAGCGCTGTGGATTGCGATGCGCAGAGCGCCGAAGGACAGCCGCGCCCGCGCCAACCTCCTGAGGCTCCTCTTTTCCCTTGGAACGTTCGCCGCGATTGCTGGCACATATCTCTACATGTTTCATGGATTTGCCTCGGAATATGGTCTCGGACAACTGGGCCTTGTTCTTATCCCAAGCGTGGTGGTCATGCTGATCGTGTTTGTCGCGGTAGCGAGACAGAATGCACAACAGCGCGCCCTCGACCGCACGTCGCCGGCAGTTCCGCCCGAAACCAGGCGTGCTCTCTTCCGAGAGGCTTGCCTGCTTGCCATCCTGCTGGAGCGGCTGGGCAGCGAATCGTATCTCGAGAAGGAGATTCCGCCGGAGATCGTAGTTGTGACGCGGCGCGTTTTGCTCGATCGGCTCGCTGCGTTCGGGTTGCGTGACAATCTGGAGCCATGGCTGCTCGATCTTTTGCTTGCGCCGGACGGCCATTGGACGGCTGAGCAGAAGCAGCGCGCGGTTCCCGCTTTGGAGTGCCTAGTGGTGCTGCGCTGGGTTCTGGGCCTCGGCGAACTGCGCAGTTTGACGGTCAATCCGAATTATTCCGTCGCGGCTGCGCGATCGCTTTTTGAGATCAAACAGCCGGAGGAACTCAGCGTTTTGCCGTCGTGGGACGTGCGTCCGGCGCGCGATGGCGCCATGCAGTTCTTTCAGCGCTGCTGGGCAGAGCTGGTAGCGCGGAGAGCAATCAATAAGGCTCCGGAGGCCGATGTTGAGAAGGCTCTCGCGATTCGCGCCGAGATCGAGGGAGCGGGTTACACCGGCGACTACCTGGTGGGCGCCCGCACGATTCCGGAACTGGACACGCCGTTGCTGTTTCTGGTGGCTCGACGCGCTCATACGCGCTGGCATTTTCTCGCTCTGCTCGTCAACGTCCTGTCCGGCGAGAAGACAGTGGGCGAGGTCCGGAAATTCCTGGCGCAATATTTTGCGCCTGCGGAGGCCGTGCAGACTCAGGCCGCCGAGGAGTCCCGGTAGTTCGGATATAGTGTCGAGAAGAGCCGAACATAAGGAGTTACTATGACTTTCGATCGTAGGGCCTTTTTGAACGCCTGCAGATGCGCGGGGATTGCCTCGCCGCTGCTGCCGGGGATTTTGCTGACGCTGGCTGCACAGGCGCAGGAGCCGGGGCCAGATGCGGCTTCGAACGCGAGCCATGAGACCAAGCCGCCGGCGCTGCCGAAGATCACAGCGGAAATGCTGGACCAGGCGGCGGAACTGGCGGGGGTGGGACCGTTTACCGCAGAGCAGAAGAAGATAATGCTCGACGGGCTGAACGACCAGCGCGACGCGTATGCGCAGATTCGGGCCTTGAAGCTGACCAACGATGTGCCGCCGGCGTATGTGTTTCATCCGGGCAAGGCGGCGCAAACGGCTATTGAATGCGAAACGGCGCCGCTGGGAGCCACTGGACAGAGCAACATCCTAAGATTTACAGGCGATGGCGGATATGGGCAGTGGGCAGTTCCCTCTAACATCGAAGAGTTGGCGTTTTGGCCTGTGTCTCAACTGGAGATGGCGATTGAGTCTGGCAAAGTTAAATCGCTTGACCTAACTCTGATGTACCTCGCCCGCCTCAAACGCTACGACGCAAAGCTGCATTTCGTCATCACGCTCACGGAGGAGCGGGCGATTGCGCAGGCCAAGAAAGCCGATGAGGAGATTGCCGCGGGGCATTATCGCGGTCCGCTGCATGGGATTCCCTGGGGCGCAAAGGACCTGCTCGCCGTGAAGGGTTATCCGACGACTTGGGGTGCGGGAGGGTTCGAGCACCAATCGTTTGACGATGATGCGACCGTGGTGAAGAGGCTGGACGAGGCGGGAGCCGTTCTGATTGCCAAATTTTCGCTAGGCGCGCTGGCCATGGGCGACAAGTGGTTTGGCGGGCGGACGCGCAACCCGTGGAATCCGGCGCAGGGGTCCAGTGGTTCTTCTGCCGGGTCGGCGAGCGCGGTGGCCGCGGGGTGCGTGGGGTTTGCAATTGGTTCTGAAACGCTGGGATCTATCTCGTCGCCTTCGACGCGGTGCGGCTGTTCCGGTCTGAGGCCGAGCTTTGGCATGGTGCCGCGCACAGGCGCGATGGCGCTGAGCTGGACGATGGATAAGCTGGGGCCGATCTGCCGCTCGGTGGAGGATTGCGCGCTGGTGCTGGACGCGATTCACGGACCGGATGGGAAGGATCTCTCGGCAGCAACTGCGAACTTCGAATGGAATCCGGGGCTCGATTGGCACGGGTTGCGGATTGGGTATCTCAAGAGCGAATTCGACCGGCTGCCTGCGCTGAAGCTCAAAGAAGCTGCGGCGGGCGAGACGGATGAGGAAAAGAAGAAGCGCGAGGACGGGAATGCAGAGATGGTGGCCGGACGGGCGCGGCGCGAGTACGACCGGCGCTACGAACAGGCGGCGCTCGAGAAGCTGCACGGGATGGGGGTGAATTTAATTCCTGTCGAGCTGCCCAAGCTGCCGTGGGATGCGATGGTTCCGCTGCTGACAGCCGAGGCGGCCGCGGCCTTTGACGACCTGACCATGACGGGCCGCGACAAGTTGCTGACCGAGCAGGGGCCGGAGGACTGGCCGAATAATTTCAGAGTCGCCCGGTTTTATCCGGCGGTCGAGTACATCCAGGCCAATCGGGCGCGCACGCTGGCGGTGCGGGAGTTTGCGAAGATTTTTGAGCAGGTGGACGTGATCGTAACACCCTCGACCGACGCGCAGCTGATTGAGACGAATCTCACGGGGAATCCGGCGGTGATTGTGCCCAACGGCCTGCGCGGAGCCGACGCACCGAAGCCGCCGGCGATCGACGACGGCGACCACGACGACATCGGCGGCCCTGGCACGCCGGTTTCGCTCACGTTTCTGGGCGGGCTTTATCAGGACGCGAAGGTGGCCGCGTTTGCGCGGGCCTACCAGGAGGCGACGGGGTTCGAGAAGCTGCACCCGAAGCTGTAGCGTACCTGCCTTCGCAGTCTCCCATCCTTTCCCCAGATGATGCGGAAAAGGATGGAATACCGCGGCTCTCCAATATGATGCTTACTTCGGCTGGGACTGGGACGGCGGCGTGGTTGGCGCGGTCGCAGGTGCTGGTGTTGACGGCGGCGCAGATGCGGCGGGTTGTGCAGGCGCGGACGATTGCGCAGGCGTTGCTGACGGCGCGGTGGTAGCGGGCTGCGAGGGACTGGCGGATTGTGCGGGAGCCGAGGCAGGGGGCTTTGCCCACGTATCGTGTGGAGTGGGCACGGCGTTCGGTGGCGCGCTCGCGCCGGGATGCGGCGGAACTTGTGGCATGGGGCGAGTGGGCATCGGGGCCGGAGCCGGCATGTCGGTGACGTCGACGAGCTCTACATCGAAGATGAGGTCGGACTTTGCGGGAATGCCGGGAAAATCGGGCATGCCAGGGGCGGGAGCTTTACGAGGCTGCAAATCGCGCGTGCCATAGCCCAACTGCCAGGGAATGAAGATGCGGCGCTTACCACCGATCCGCATTCCGGCAAGTCCGAAATCGAAGCCGGGGATTGTGCCTCCCACGCCCTGCGGGAAAGACGCAGGTTCGGGGTCGCCTAGGATGAGCGTTTTGTCGGGGCCCATTTCGGGCTTGCCATCCGGGCCCATCTTCGGCCGCTTGTGTGTTTCCCACGAATCGAATTTGACGCCGTCGGCCGCGCGCCAGCCGGTGTACTTGAGGTGCCAGAGCTTGCCGGGTTCACCCACCGCGCCGGTGCCGATCTTGATGTCTTCGTAGTGCACCACGATGGGGCTGGTCTTAACGAGGCCGTGCGCCACGGCAGGCACGCCGGGCGGCAGCTTGAGCCAAGGTGCAGGTGAGGCCGCAGGTGTAGACACAGGCGAACTAGTGGTTTTGGAGGCGGTGGTTGTGGGGGCGCTCTTGGGAGCTGCCGGCGTGGAGGTGGCTGGTTTCGAGGGAGTTTGTGCGCTTGCGGCCAGGGTTGCTGCCGCGACGGTGAGGGCAAGGAGGAAACGATTCATGGCTGAGAGAATCTCCAACTTAATTCCAACAGGGAGTGTATCAGGCGAGCCGTGGTATGGCGCTACCGGCATTGGTTACGAAAGTGGATCTCTTCAAATGCAGGTCCACATTTGACTTCGATTGCCGCGCAATCTCGGCTCATGGCAGGCTTTCGACTCATTCACCTTCGGCGAACCCGCGCAGGATGACCGATATGGAGAACCCCGGAAGCAATGAACGAACCTCAGCCGATCAACATGCCGGCCAGAAGCGCGGTGCGTGGCGCGAGGTGCTCGACGAAGACCGATTCGTGTGGCGCGTGGGCGCCTTCGCCGACCGCGCCCATGCCGTCGAGCGTGGGAATGCCCAGGGCCGCGGTGAAATTTCCATCTGATCCGCCGCCGGTGGAGGCCTCGCTGAGGTCGATGCCGAGCTCGCGGGCCAGGGATTGCGCTTGGCGGAAGAGCTGGACGCCGCCGCGGCTGCGCTCCATGGGCGGGCGGTTGATGCCACCCGTTACCGTGAGAGCACAGCGCGAATCGATGGGGCGGAGCGAGGCAAATTTGCGCGCGATGCGCGGGCCGTCGGCCAGGCGGGGAATGCGCACGTCAATATCGGCCTGCGCATCGGCGGGAACCACGTTGCTTTTACTGCCGCCCGTGGCCACGCCTGCGTTCACGGTGAGGCCGCGTTTGAGGTCGGTCCAGCGGCTGACGGTTTCGATTGCGTGGGCCAGTTCAAGGAGGGCGTTGGCGCCTTTTTCAAAGTCGACTCCGGCATGGGCGGCGACGCCTTTGACCTCGATGCGCCAGTCGCCGATGCCTTTGCGCGCGGTTTTGTAGGCCAGGCCTTGCGCCGGCTCGAGGACGTAGACGGCGGCGCACTGGCGGGCGAGCGCTTCCGTGATGGGCCGCGAAGCAGGGCTGCCGATTTCTTCGTCGCCGTTGAGCAGGAGAACGATCTCTTGGCGCAGGAGGTCGGCTTCCGTGAGAAGTTCGATTGCGGTTGCGGCGATGGCGACGCCGGTCTTCATGTCGAGAGTTCCGGGGCCCCAAAGGCGACCATTGCGAACGCGGCAAGGCATGGATTGGAGCGTGCCGAGCTGCCAGACAGTATCGAGATGGCCTAGGAGGAGGATGGGCTTTGCGGGCTCGCGGGTACGTGTGGGCCGCGGACGAAAGCGGACTTCGAGGACGTTGCCATGGTCCTGTTGCCGGTGGAGTTTGATGCGGCCGCCGAGTTGCTTGAGGTGCGCGGCGGCGATGGCAATGCAGGAGTCGACGGCGGATTTTGCGTCGGAGGGGGACTCGGATTGGACGAGTTTGCGGGTGAGATCGAGGAGGGAGCGCTCCTTGCGCCGTGCCCCGGCGAGCAGGGCGCGCATGGGAAAAGAGGTTTCGGAGGCGGTTGGCATGCGTGCTCCTTTTCTTCCTGATTGCTGGTACGGCCGGCGGGAGACTTTCTGATTCTACGCTACTTAGGGCGACTTTACTTGCGATTCCGGGAGGGTGGCGAGAGTGGGTCCAGAGGGTCACAGTGTGGCAAAAATGCCACAGGACAGGATTCGGCTTTTGCGTCTAATCTGAACGCAAGACCACTTTTACAGGATTCGGGAGTTAGTATTTGGCTCAACTGGCGCACCTGGAACAGACGATCGCGGCACCGCTAGAGTTCTCAGGGGTAGGGCTGCACTCCGGAGCTCCCGTTACCATGCGGCTGCTGCCTGCCGCGGCCGGGTCGGGTATTGTCTTCAGGCGCACCGATCTCGACAACTTCGAGATTCCTGCGACCGGGCGAAACGTGGCCAAGGTCAGCTACGCCACGAGCTTGATGCGCCAGGGCGTGCTGATCTCCACTACCGAACATCTGCTGTCAGCCTTTATCGGCATGGGTGTCGACAACGTGATTGTCGAGCTCGACAACCTGGAGCTGCCGATTCTGGATGGAAGCGCCCTGCCTTACGTGGAAGCAATCCTGCGCGTGGGGATTCGCGAGCAGCGGCGGCGGCGCGAGACGTTGCGCATTCTGCAGCCGGTGGAGGTGCGCGAGGGTGACAAGTTTATCGGCGTGTACCCGGGCAGCGGCTACAGGATTTCTTACACCATCGATTTTCCCGCGCCCATCGGCCAGCAAAAGACCTGCGTGGACCTGGCGGCGGAGATGTATGGGACGGAGATTGCGCCGGCGCGGACCTTTGGCTACAAGGCCGATGAACGCAAGCTGCGCGACATGGGACTGATTCGCGGCGCGAGCCCAGAGAATGCAATCGTCCTGGGGAAAAATGGTCCGGAGAATGGGCCGCTGCGCTTTCCCGACGAGTATGTGCGGCACAAGGTGCTGGACCTGATCGGCGATCTGGCGCTGGCCGGGCGTCGGCTCGAAGGGCACGTGGTGGCGATGCGGGCCGGGCACGCTATGCACACGGCATTGGTGGCGCGGCTGCTCAAAGATCGCTCGGCGTGGGAACTGGCGCACGTGCCGGTGACGGCGGCGGAAGTGAGTGAACGCCGTCCCGAGGCAGACTCCGGCATGGGGCAGGCGGCGCTGGTGGGGGCGTAGCCGGGCAGCGAATCAGCAAGTCAGCACTGTACTCGGTCCGAACAAAGCACTGGTCATCCTGAGCGAGGTCGCCGCAGCGACCGAGTCGAAGGACCTGCATTTAGCGCTCCCCGCCGACCAATTGCTCCGGCGTGTACCACGCCTCACTCAGATCGATCCATGTTGGATTGTTTTTGAGGATTAGCGCGATTTTCTTCGCCCGACCCCATCCCTTCAACTGCTTCTCCCGCGCGATGGCGCTGCTGGCGTGCGCATAACGCTCGAACCAGACAAGACGGTTGCAGTTATAGTTCGCCGAAAAATCGTCGAAGAGTTTCGTCTTATGCTCGAAGATTCGTTTATCGAGATCGCCCGTCATCCCCATGTAGAGAATGCGGCTCCGGCTGGCCGCAATATAGGTGTAATAGTAGCGCTCATGCATTCAGGTCGCAGAGATTATCGCGCCCTCATATCGAAGAAGCAAATGCAGGTCCTTCGACTCGGTCGCCCAGCGACCTCGCTCAGGATGACCGGTCGAAGATAAGTGTTATCGGAAGGCTGAAAATCGAGACCCGGGGCATCCCTTGTTGTAGTGAGTTTTCTTTCTCAAGACCCGGACCACCCGCCACTATGCCTATTCAATCAGTGCCATCAAATCCCGGAGGAGGTCGTACTCCCGTGATGCCTTGCTCGCTGCGGAGGCGCGCAACTCGATCTGAGGCCGGAATCCGGCAACCGCGTCGTGGAGCGCAGTGTTCAAGGGCACTTCGATCCCAGATGCATCGTGGATCGCTCGGAAACCGGCCTCAGCTTCAAATGCGCCCAGCAGATCAACAAGCACGTCAAGCGCGGCTTCCCGAACGAAATCCTTATCGTGGCCAAGCATTTCTATGAGGAATGGGACTGCGTGAAGCGCAACTGGATAATAGGTGCCTGCATGATCGTTGCCGAGGGCGAAGAGAACCCGATGATAGGCACTTTGCGCATCCGTTCTGTTCTGAACATGAATCATCTGGCGCAATGCTGTGGGGACCTCGTCAGGTGAATTCGATTTGGGTTGTGGAAGCTCTGACCACTCAACTCCGCTGATCGTTTCGAGCATTCTGACTCCTGCGTTCAGGTTCCTCAAAGACCCTTTGTGAGTGAATCTTGGTTCTGATCAATTTGTTGAGTTTATTCATTCAACAACTGATCGATGGTTTCAATGTCGACCAGGCCGTTGCAGCCGTAGAGCGCGGGAAGCACCTGGGCTGCGGGATGCTTGCGGCGCAGGTCGGCGACTTTGTCTGTTCCGGCTCGATAGGCGGGCAGGTACATACGGCCTAGGAGCGGATGGCGTCCCCAGGCACCGGAGAGCTTGTTGGCGCGCTCTTCGGTGACGAGAAAATCGCGGCGGAGGGTGGCGGCAACCTCCTCCTGCTCGCGACCCTCGCCCCAGGTCATGTACGAAGACTGGTTCTTGGCGTCGTCTTGTAATAGTGCAAGAAGCACGCCGATCTGCAGGTCTTCGTCGGGCAACTGGTCGACTTCAGTCACGCCGTGAGCGATGAGGATGGCATTGTTGGCGATGCCCTCAAAGAGCGTGGCGGCGCGGGTATTCATGGTGAGGACGGTGGCTTCAAAGCCAGCCTTGCCGCGCACATACAAATCCTGCAGATAGGCGAAGGTGGTTACGTGTCCGGGAACGACTTCGTGGCTGACGAGCTGCTCGAATTCGGGATACGAAATCTCAAGCGAGGCGTTGATCTCGTAGCTGGCCTCGTAGAGCGGCGAGCCGGTCGCGGTACGGGCGCGGCCAATGTAATTCATGGAGCCCGAAAACCAGGCGTCCTTGATGGGCATGAAGTTGATGTTGGCGCGGGGGACGGTGGCGAGCTCGGACGGAAAGTGCGGGACGAGGTTTTTGGCGCTGAGTGCGTCGAAGTGGGCGATGACGGCCTGGCCGAGCGCCTGCACGGATGCCATCGGCGTGACGCGCTGGCGACGCCAGGCATCGACGGCGGCGAGAATGCCGCCCTCCTGCGTGGAAGAATGCCCAGCGCGACCGAGGAGTTCGGCAACGCGCTCGCGTTTGGCTTCGGGGCGCGAGGGCTCAGGCGGCTTGGCGGTCGAGGCTTCAACGGCGCGCGCATAGGGGACCGGATCGCCCTTGCCGAGGACTTCCATGGCGAGATCCCACATGACTTCGAGCGAGACGGCGAGGCCCTCGAGATAAGCGCGGCGCAGTTGGGGACAATTCGCGGCTTCCTTGCGCAGGCCCGCGATCGCGGCGGGGAGATCGACGTCGCGCAGATAG
>Ga0187847_10001115_pt1 | contig 25630 bp, 19 predicted proteins | sample June2016WEW_4_10_FD_132458 | JGI IMG/M metagenome (GOLD analysis project Ga0187847, IMG submission 132458) | Peatland microbial communities from SPRUCE experiment site at the Marcell Experimental Forest, Minnesota, USA - June2016WEW_4_10 | ecosystem: Environmental > Terrestrial > Soil >...
AAGCCCGAGATGAATGCAAAACACGAGAACCAGCAAAAGCAAAGGCAAAAACGCCACTAAGGAAAAAACAAATGCAAAAACAAAAACCTTGACAGCACCAGCCGTCTCATAGAAGGCCCGGAGACCCACAGAACAGCCGACAAGGAGGTCGGCGCTACAAATTTACGCATAGGCTCTAAGGTACGGACAAGATGGAGCTTCTATCAGAAGTCGCCGTGCTCAAGGACATCCCGAGAAGGGACTGGTTCGCGGCCAGGTTGGAACCGTCGTCGAACTGCTTGCCCCCTCTGTTGCCGAGGTCGAGTTCAGTGACGATCAAGGGCGCACCTATGCCATGGCTGCACTACGCTCCGAGGAGTTGATTCGCCTCCACCACCGCCCATACGAACGCGTAGCGTAGGTACGGTGTAGCGACGCGCTTCCGGGTTGCGCCCATCTCTCGAGACCGAAACCTGGGTACCCGGCAATGATTATGACCATGATGCACAATCCGGCCAGCCCGGGCGAACTGCTGCAAGAGTTCCTCGGCAACAGGACCGCAACCGAGCTTGCCGAGCATATCGGTGTGGCGCGCGCCACCATCTCCCGCATCCTCAACGGCCGCACCTCTGTTTCGATGGATCTCAGCATCCGTCTCGGCCAGGCTCTGGCGCTCTCACCCGACTTCTTCTCGAAAGCTCAGCTCCAGTATGACCTCTGGATCGAATCGCAGAAAAAGCGGCCGAAGATAAGGCCGCTAGCCGCCTGACCACCTGCGGTTATGCCGACTGCCTGCGGCGTGAAACACATACGATAATCCGCATCCATCCTTGAATCAAAGAGTGATTCAAGGATGGGCACCTGTCTGAAGCCTTATCAATAAAATAGACAAATGAATATCAGGGGTGAGTCAGATAAGACTCGAGATCAAATATTTGAAAGTAAACGGTATGCTGATCGGGTCTTAGAAGGTGGGAGCTTTTGTCTCTGACCACTCCAAAAGCTGCTTCAGACATGAAATCACAGAAAGATGACGAATAGGCACGTCGTTTTTTGCTTTGTTCGCTGGTAAAGTCGCAATAAATGTCGACGGGTTTGGATACGTCGTCGTTGAACTCAAGCGAGTTTCTGATGAAGGGAGCATTCGGGGGTGCTACTTGGGCGATGCTATTCGCCATACGGAATTCTCGCTTGAATCGATCTTCAGAACCACTTGCGTCTGCGTAAACACCCACATCCGTCAGTCTCCATTTGCAGAATCCCGGTTGAAACTGGTCCCGCATGAGTTTCCAGGTTCGTTTTCCATTCCAAGAAGCAGTCATTTGCAGAGGAACTTCCTTGGAAATCTGAGAGAAACCAGCTTCGGAGACAAGCTGCTGGCAGAAGATAGACGTCCTTGCAGTCTGCCACCTGGCAACCACATGCGCATCTACTTTATCAGAAATGTTCCCAATGATTTCAACCCTGTCTATTGGATGAAAATTGGGCAGAGGACCACGGATCAGACGAAAAAAAGAATACATAAGAACAATGACGGAGAGAATGAGAAGAACAAAGTACCGCTTTCTATGTTTCATTGCTGCTCCATAAGATCAAAGCCGCCGGATACCGTGCGCCCAGCTGCAAAATAGTGAACTTGCAAAGAATCATAATCGACACTTTAGGCTACCACTAACCGCTTAAGTTGAATGCGTCCGGCAGGAATCTGCGCAAGGTCGTAGTGAGCCTGCTGCGTAATCCAACTTTGGGCGCTGCCGCCAAAGACCTGGGAGAGCCGAATAGCCATCTCCGGCGAGATGCCGCGCCTGCCATTGACCAGCTCAGAGAGAGTGGTGCGCGTAACGCCCAAGGCTCGCGCCGCTTCCGTAATCGTCAGGCCCAGCGGTTCAACACACTCGCTGAGAACAATGCTGCCCGGATGCGGTGGATTCTTCATCGGCATGGGAAACCTCCTTAGTGGTAATCCAGATAATCGACATCAAAAGCTTGGCCCTCGGCAAATCGAAAAATCACTCGCCAGTTGGCCCGCACCGTGACCGCCATAAGGCCGTGCAATTGGCCCTTCAGCGGGTGCAAGCTAAAGCCGGGAAGATTCATATCCTCCGCTGAGCCGGCCGCATCCAAGCGTGCAAGGATATTGCGCAACTTCATTAAATGTTCCGCCAAAATGCCTCGTGGGTCGTCGTCCTCATAGAGGCGCTTCAGACCCTTGTGGCGGAAGGATTAAATCACAATCAAGCGTAATGCGTAACGTAACGAAGGTTAAATAAATTCCTTGTGGAATGCGTCAGTTCGGATCTGGGAGACATCGCACCCCACGAATCCAACCCCTGCCGAATGCGTCCGCCCGGACGGCAAGTCCAGATTGGCCCTACCGCAGGTGGTTGCCGAAGATTACCCAACGTCGGCGCACACTAACAGATAGAAGAAGAGGTTGCGTAGAAGAACAGGTTGCGGTAACCCCTCTCCGACCGGAAGAGCCATACCCCCTCCCCCCTATTTATATTTGCAAACTCAGCTAATTTTTTGCATATATTTCCCTGCGAAAGAATAAAGCCGCTCCAATATATTCAAAATAAAAGCCTTCCAAGCACAAAAAACGCGCAAGCTGTCAACTCCGAAGTTATCGAAATCCAGTCCAAAGTTGTGTTTGGAATGCGGTTTACAGTAGTTTTCCCGCGGCCAGATCGCGGATTAGTCCGCGGTCGGCGGCCAGAAACTCATAGTCGGGCAAGTCTTCCAGCTTCGTCCAGCGCACTTGGTGATAGATGCTGTTAACGATCTCGCCGGCGAATTCGCGGACAGCAAAGAACTGCAAATCAACGGCGCCGCCGTGGCGATAGTTGTGGCGTACGCGGGTGACGCGGGGACCGATGACAGCGTGAATGCCGAGTTCCTCGTCCAACTCTCGGGCCAAGGCCTGCTCAGCGCTCTCGCCAGGCTCAATCTTTCCGCCAGGAAACTCCCACTTGAGCGCCATCGGCTGGTCGGGACGGCGTTGACCGATCAGAATCTCGCCGCCACGTACGATCAGCGCCGCCGCCACGAAGCGAAGGGCGGGACCGGCAGGCCTGGCATCGGAGTTTGGCTGAAGTTCTTCCACGCTCTCAGTTTAACCGCACCAAAAAGGTAGCGGAGTTCGAGACACCTTTTGTCTGGTTTGACGCAGTAAAAGCGACTCTGTTCCTTCAGCGAAAGGTTTTATCCGCCGAGCCAGAAGCTATTCGCCCGCCACAGCCGCTTCGGAGCCCTCGGCGATCTCAGGCCGGAAGTAGCCCCAGCCGTTCTTCGCTGCCGCCTCGATCAGCGCCGGCGATGGATTGACCGGGAAGGCGTGGCGCGCGATCCGGAGCATGGCCAAGTCGTGGATGGAGTTGCCGAAGACCGCATCGGGTTGGGCGAGTCCCGCGCGCTTAAGTGCGACAGCCTTGCCCTCACCGGTAGGCACGTCGACGACTTCGCTGGAGATGAGGCCGTCTATGACGCGCACCTCGGCAGCCAGCACGCGGTCTTCTGAAAAACCAAAATTGCGCACACCCTCAAAGACTACCCACTTGTTGGTGGAACTGACGGCCCACAACTCAACGCCGGCCTGGACGAGCGTGGCCAGCAGCGCGGCCATCTCGGGGAATACGCGCGGCTGAACAAACATGCTTACATAACGAGCGGCAGCCGCGCGCAACTCCTGCTCGCGGAGCCCGGCGTAGATCTGCACCATCTCGCCGCAGATGTCCAGCTCGCTCACCTTGCCGGCCAGGTAGGCGCGATAGCGGGTATCGATCCAGTCGCTGGTCGAGCGCGAGACCAAGCCCTGCTCGAGCGACCAAGCCATGAAGCCATAGCCGGAGTCGCCGTTCCACAGCGTTCCATCGCAATCGAAGACCGCAACCCTCGGTTTGCTCGCTAGGACCAACTGTTCGAACTGGGGGACAGTCCATCTGGTGATTTCAGTTTGCGTCCGTGTCAATCGTTCCTCAATCGTGCTCGAATTGTTCTGCTCGAAAAGCCATCTAACTCCATTCTCTGCCAAATGGCACACTTTTGCACGTAAAGGTTTGAAGAACCGCCTTGCAGACAACGCGGCTAGAGGTTTGCGGGCGCGGGGTTGGATCAGTACCAGTGCTTAAACTCCGGCCAATCGGCGGCATAGGGACGCTTGCGATGGCACAGCCAGAGGTAGTGCTTATGCTCGAAGTCCATGATCCAGGGCGCATCAAAGAGGCCGAGATCGACGACCTCTTCGTAGTCGTTCATGTAGTCTTTGGGGTTGTCGCCAAGGGTCAAGACTGATTCGCCGGTGTAGCCGTTCCAGCCCCAGTAGAAGTAATTCTGATGGCCGCTGATGGCGGTGGGCAGGCCGTATTTTGGGCCGAGAATGTTGACGGCGCTGGCTTCGCCGTAGTTGCCGCAGAAGATGGCGGTGCGGGCGCGCACATCGGGCGGCAAAGCGTTATAGCGCGCGGCAAAGCCTTCGACCATTTGCGGCCAGCCGAAACGGTCGGAGAGAAATTGGGGCAGGGGACTGGTGAATTTTTCTTGTTTGACACTGGTGTTCACAAAGTGGGTAGTGAAGGCAGCGTACCTGTCCGGCGGGAGAATGGTAAGCATGATTGGAGCCGTGACGCGGCAGAGGAGGCAGACGAGGATTACTGCGTAAACGATGGACGGCCAACTGCGCCGGGTGAGTTGGCCGAAAGCTATAGCTCCAGCAGCGAAGAGTATCGGATAGATGGGCGCTACGTAATAATCCTTGGCGTGCATGAGCATCATCATAGCCAGGAAAGAAAGATAAGTGAGAGCCATAAAGCGCCACGCGCGGCCACTGCGGCAGAAGGCCAGCCAAGCTAGGCCGCCGATCCAGAGAGGCGCAGAGACGATGAGCAGCATATTGACTTGTTCGCGCAGGAAGGCTAATGGAGGGAGCTTAGTGTTCTTGTCGGAGTGGGCGATGCCGTTCAACAGCTCATAGGTGGGGAAATGATGGACCCACTGCCAGAGGAAGTTCGGCAGGGCTAATAGCAGCAATAAGCTGACTCCGGCGGCGCAGCCTTTTGTCCATAGGATGCCTCGCTGAGGGCTGAGAATGAGACCGAGCAAAAGCGCGACCAGAAAAAAGACCGTGGAGTGCTTGTTCTCGATGCCCAGTCCAGCCAGCAGACCGAAAAGCAGCCAGGTGCGAGGAGCGGCGCTGCCATCGGCCAGACGAAGGAGAACGAGCAGCGCGCCCATCCAGAAGCAAGGCTCCCAGGAATTCATGGAGAGGAAGTTGGCCGCGCCCAAAAAGACCGGAGCGGCGAGGACTGCAGTCATGGCCAGAACTTGTGCGGTGCGGTGGCCGCCAAGCTGCCAAGCGAGTAGGCCGGTGAGGCCAACCGTCATCCCGCCGGCCGCGAAGCTGAGGATGCGAATGCCGGTCGGCGACAGGCTGAAGAGCGTCTCGGCCAGCCGCGCCTGCAAGGCTACCAGCGGCGGTTGATCCACATAGCCCCATGCCAAATGATGGCCGCAGACCAGGAAGTAAAGCTCATCGCGAAAGAAGCCGTAGCCCAGATGGCTACCCCAAAGCGAACTGGCCAGATGGACCAAGAAGGTGAGAGCGGCAAAGAAAGCGGAAAGCAATAATGCATAGCGCAGCGGGGTTCGTGCAGGGATGGGCGAACGGGTTTCGAGCAAGATGAGCGGTCTCCTGGACGACAGTCTACGCGATCTTACGCGGGAAGAGCGAGGAAGGTTCCGTCAATTCATTCGGCGCTGGTTTCATGTAAGGATGATTCGGAGCAGGCCTAAAACCCTTCATTAAATGGCGAAGGCCTGTGCGCACATGGCGTGAGCGCTCTACCGTTTTCATTACTCATGGAAGCGACGGACCATCTTTTAGTAGCTTAGTATGCAACGGCTTCGCGTGATGCAAACCAACGTGCAGGCGCACGATCTCTCCTGGCTCTGCATTGACGCGAAACAAGGCCATCGTTCCGGCGATTTCCGTTGGCTGAGGATCGGAGTCGACCTGCCATCCTTGCGGGACAAACTGCTCGACCACAAACTGCCTCGTCTCGGCGGTTACATTCTGGAGAACGTATTCCTGTTCTGTAATGCTGATCCAATTGCGCCGCATTTCATTGCCGACGATAGTCTCCTCCATATGTTCAGAGGAAGCTATGGCCTCCAGATGGCAGATCGTGGAATCCTTGCGCAAATGCGGTTTCTTTTTTACATCACTCTGGAGAGCGGGATATGGCAGCAGGCGGCATTGCTGGTCTACATGGATTTCCTTGAACGCCGAATAAGGAGCCCTGGCGACAACTGAATTGGATGCAGGCTGCTGCGACTCTTGCGCGGACGAGCTAAACTTTGCGAGAGAAGCCGCGGCACCGAGGAAGAAGAGGGTTGAAAATATCTTCGTCGCAACCATATGCAACATCCTACCACAGGATGGAGGACCCAATGATCAATGTAATGCGAACGCATTCTAAACTCCTACTTCAACGTAAATTCCAGTCCTTTTCCGCTGTCAGGTATGGTTGTCTGCCAGGCATGGGTCGCATTGTTCCACTTACTATTAACAGTTTGACCCGCAACCTTCGCATGTCCATCTGGAGCCGGCCAGCCGTATACTTCGATTGTTATCTCCGACCACCACGCCTCGTAACTTCCCCGATGCGGACCTACGCGAACGTGAAGTGTGTTGTCTTTTAAGGAGCAAGTGCTATCCATTCGGAGAAACTTTCCTTGTTCAAAATCGTAGGACTTGCCATCATCCTGGTAAAGTGTTCCCTTGCAGTTTTCACCCACGTATACGCGCAATGTGAGGGGGCCAGTCGGCTTCTCCATTGTGCTTTGAGTTAGTGGTGCGATGGGTATGATCGATCCGCCTCTTACATACACAGGCAGTACGGCCACATTAGGTTGAACGAGTAGTGGCTTAAGCGCGGCCCTTCCGGGCTGTGTCTGCATACCCTTCTTCCACTCCGCATCATGACTTTCCACGGCGGCCGAACGATCGATCCGCTCTCCTGTCCAATAGTCGTACCAAATACCCGGTGGCAGTTGGACCTCATATCTATCTACCTCATCCGGGTATGGCGCGGGCGCGATCAAAATGTCAGGACCGAAGAGAAACTCACCAGGTGAATCGAGATCGATAGGATGAAGATCCTGCGCAGCGTTGGGAAACTCAAGAAAGAGAGTTCGCTCGATAGGTAGACCTGTTCGTGACATTTCTTCTGCCGTGGTGTACAGATAAGGCATGAGCTTGTAACGTTCTTCAATGTAGTGGCGACGAATCGCCTCTTGTTCCGGCCCGTTAACCCACGGCTCCTGATCGTTGGTTCCTGCAGCAGTGTGATCCCGATCGATAGGTTGAAAGGCTCCAAGCTCAAGCCACTTGGTAAGAAGCTCTGGCTGCGGCGAGCCGGCGAAACCGCCCACATCCGCTCCGCTTAGGGCGAATCCACTTAGGCCAAGATTCTCCAGCATCGGGGTAGTCAGCCGCAGGTGGTTCCAGGTTGAGCTATTGTCGCCGGTCCATGTGGCTGCGTAGCGCTGCCCGCCGGCATAACTTGCGCGAGTCAACACAAAAGGGCGCACATTGGGTTCGAGGTTTCTTAGACCGCCATAAGTGGCGCGTGAATTCAACATGCCGTAGACATTGTGGATTTCGAGATGGCCGGCCGTGCGCTTGCTGAATCCTGGTTCATCGATGTGATGCTGAATGTTATCCGGCATAGTCTTTGTCGGTACCCCGAAGATAGCAGGCTCGTTCATGTCATTCCAGAAGCCTGCGATGCCGTCGGCGACAAAATCCTTATAGAGCGAACCCCACCAGACGCGAGTCTGTTCCTGCGTAAAATCGGGAAAGACAGAATCCCCCGGCCATACCTTACCAACATAGGTTGAGCCGTCTGGATTCTTTACAAAGTGATCGCCTACGATGCCCGAGTCGTAGGGAGCGTATCCAGCATTCGGCAGTTTGGCGATATGTAGGTCTGTTATAGCCACGACATGAAAGTGCTGGTTCGCAAGATCCTTGATCATTTGCTCAAAAGTAGGGAATCTTTCCCGATTTACGGTGAAGGGTCTATTGTTTTGCTGATAGTCGATGTCGAGATAGATCGCGTCCGCCGGAATTCTATCGGAGCGCAGATGATTTGCAATTTCACGCACCTTCGCCTCCGGGTAATAGCTATAGCGCGATTGCTGATAGCCGAGTGACCAAAGGGGCGGAAGCGGCGTGGGACCGGTCAACCATGCGTAGTCCTCTACCACCTGCTTGGGGCTCGGCCCATACATGAGGTAATAGTCTACCGGGCCGTCGGGAGCGCCGAAAGAATATGCATTAGCAAACTCCTTGCCGAAATCGAAGCTTGCCCGCCACGTGTTGTCAAAGAACACGCCAAGCACGCGGCCCTGATTCCAGGACAGAAAGAATGGAATGCTTTTGTAGATTGGATCTGTAGACTCCTGCCAACCGAAGGAGTCAGTATTCCAATCGGTGAATGCCTGGTTGCGGCGATCAAGTGGGCCGGCTTTGTCGCCGAGTCCGAAGAAGTGCTCCTCCGGGGCCATTGTCTTATAGAGTCGGAAGGACGAGCCGTGATACTCGATGGGATGGTCATCTTGCTGTAGGATATGACCCGATAGATCGCTCACCGTGAGCCGCATGCTACTGTCGAAGCTGACATGCAGTGCTTTGGTCCTGAAGCCTGCGCTCTCCGAAGCAACCTGAACATTTGCTTTGCGCGGTCCGGCTAACACAGCCCAAGACGTATCTTCGTCGAAATCTCCGTTCTGGCTAGCGCGCACACGAAGCACATCGTCACGCAGCGCCGTTACCCGAATTGTGACTCCACGGCCGGATATCTCGATGCCATTTGGCAGGTGGCGAGTCTGAACATCAGCTGTCTGAGTTATGGACGCACTTTGTGCTCCAGATAGTAGAACCGGCAACGCGGTGCCAATAGCTAGGGTAATAAGTGCTGTACTATAGCGAGTGAAAGTTGTTATCACCTGTCCACCTTGATGCCTTTTTCAATACTTACACCTGAGTTAGTCGCATGGTTGTGAATATGCAAAGACTTATCGCGCATCGTACACGAGAATCGACTCTGCGGGCTCTTCGATGTGCAGCTTGTCCCCACGCAGGATAGGTGTGGCTCCCGCTGTCGGGGCGAGAGGATGAAACTCCGTGCAATTAGCCAGCCCCGTCTCTTTCACTGGCAGGTCCAAAACTTTGCTTTGCTGGGCCTTGTTGACAACGATTAGCAGCCGCTGTTTTGAAGGATCAATCGAGTGATCGACCGTGCAAGCCGCGTCATCTTGCGATCGAAGAAAAGCGAAGCGATCTTCGTCTGCAAAGAGGTCCTGTTGCAGACCAGTTTGCAGCGCCGGATGAGATGCCCGTAGCGCCAATAAACCTGAGGTCCAAGCAAAGATATTCTCCTCAATGGGCGTCCGGCCAGCCTTGGTGAAGGCAGTATGTGCGTCCTCGTGAAAGCCGCCTGGGAAGTCGTGGCGATTGTCCGGGTCCTCACCGCCCATCATGCCAATCTCGTCTCCGGAATAAATCTGCGGCATGCCTCGCAGGGTGACAAGGAGGCCTAGCGCGAGTTTGAGTTTGGGTACCGAGCCATCGGCTTCGGTCAAGAAGCGAACCGTATCGTGATTGCCAATGAACGGAACGAGCCGCGCGGGATGGGGATAGAGTGCGTCCTGGCGCAGGATCTGGTCCAGATCCGTCATGGGCTTGCCATGAGCCAGAGTATCGCGCAAAGCGAAGTACACCGGAAAATCGAATGGCGTGTCGAGCCCGGTGTCGATGCCCTGATGCGTGACACCTCCAGCGAAGTACGAGGTGACTTCTGGATCGCGATCGAAGACCTCGCCCACGGTGGTGATGTGCGGGTAGACGGCGTGCAGCGTGGCATGAAAGTCATGCCAAAAGGCGCGGTCCACATATGGAAATGTATCCAGGCGGATGCCATCGAGATTGGCTGTCTCAACCCACCACAGCGCATTCTGGATCAAGTAGCGCGAGACCAGCGGATTCTCTTGATTCAGATCAGGCATGGTATCGGTGAACCAGCCGGTGGTGATAGCGCTCCATGCTTGGCGGGGAGCATGCGGATCTAAAAGTTCGTAAAAGTCATGCTGCGCCGAGCGATGATTCTGCAGCGTCCCGTGAAACCAATCGGGAGCGGGCGGATCAAGCACCCACGGGTGCTTGACGCCGAGATGATTGGGCACCAGATCGATCACCAGCTTCATCTTCTTGGCGTGGAGCGCATCGGAGAGATGCCGGTAGTCCTCAATGGAGCCGAAGTGCGCGTCTACCGCGTAGAGATCTGTGGCGGCATAGCCGTGATAGGACTCGGGCATAGCGCCGTTTGACACAACGGGCGTGGTCCACAGCGCCGTGACGCCTAGCTCGCGCAGATAATCCAGGTGCTGCTCGATGCCGGCGAAATTTCCGCCGTGCCAGCCGCGCGCGGCAGCGTGATTCGAGCCAGTCTCGTTGTTGGTCGGGCTGCCATCGGCGAAGCGATCGGTCATGATGAGATAAAGCACATCGGCGGAAGAGAAGCCGCAATGCGCGTTTGGGTCGTGCGAACGCTCGGTCAGTTGAAAGGCATGGCGAACTTGGCCCTGATTGTTTTTGGCCGTCACCCACAAGGTTTGCGGCATAGCAGTTCCAATTATTAGCCACAAGAACGCCCAGTGGCCATTCTCCGATGGTTGCGCGCGTTCAAGGGTTACGCCTTTGCCGTTCAGTGTGAAGCTCGCCTGATTCAGACCCTCGCCATGCACCAGCAGCATAAGATCGGGAAGACCGATGAACCATCCAGGCGGATCGATCTTGTCGATACTGGGAGCTTGCGGACTAGGAGCCTGCGCAACGGATGCGGCAAGCGCACAAGACAGCCAGAAAGACAGAAAAAAATAGCGTCGCAATCGCACAGTGTTCTCCAGAGATCGCTCCTCTGAGAAGTGAGCGAGTCGTCATTCCTTAGCCTGCGCTCTTGCGCATCGCAAGAAGGTTGAGTTAGGAGAGAAAGTCCGCGGCAGCTCCAGAGAAACTGCCGCGAAAATAAGAGATGCAATCCAGAGATCAGAAGGTGAAACGGGCCGCTAACTGAATCTGTCGCCAACTGTATATCTGAAGCGAGGTAATCTGCCCGAAGTCTCCATAATTTTCGTGGTATTCCGGGTTAGCGAATATCGCTGTGTTGAAGAGGTTGAAAGCATCCGCATGCAACTCGAGCTTTTGCGTATCCGTCAGGCGGACGTTCTTCTGGACGCTCCAGTTGACCACTCGGTATCCGGGCCCAATGATCTGGTTGCGGCCCAGGGTTCCCAAGCGGTTATACACTGTGCCGTTCGGGGTGTTAGTGGTTGGAATGGTGGATGAAGAGAGTGCGTTGATATCAAACCATGTCCCGGAGGTGATGGCTTTCGGGTACGTCATAGGTTTAATCAGGTCAGGACGGTTTCCTGGCGCGAGGGTGTTCGTGGTGACATCAATCGGAGTGCCAGACTGAACCTGGGCTGTCAGGCTGGTCTGCCATCCGCCAACCACCCAATCCATGGGACGTGAGACACCGCCGGCAAAGCGCTGTCCACGGCCGAAAGGCAGCAGATAGAGGATAGATGAACTGAATACCTGGCGCTGATCTTGGCTGGAATTGCCGTAGCTCGCCATCGGATTAGCGTAGAGAGAGGCGGACTGCCCCTGAAACGCCCCCGGCGAGTCATCCAGAGTATGCGACCACGCGTAGGAAGCGGTCCCGGTCAGCCCATTTGTGGCGCGGTGTTCGGCGTGCACTTGCAGGCCGTCGTAGTTGGAAATGCCGTTGTAGTTGTTGTAGTTTATGTCGCCCAGTCCCTGGAAATTTTCGATTCCCGTACCAAACTGTTCAAGGTTGTATGGATAGTACGTCGAGAGATTGCTGCCCCTTGTCCCGACATAGGCGACGTTGACGACGTTCTTAGATCCCACCTGCCGCTCAACTTGCAGGTTCCACTCCTGGACCATGCTGTTCTCGTTGCTCTGATTGACGGCGAGCATGGTCAGGCCCGCAGGAGGAGCCGCTGGGTTGAAGCCGGGGTAACCGCGCGCCGGAAGGGGCGTCACGGCAGTAGTTGGACCGGTGTAACCTTTGCAATTGTAGTCGCCGCCGGTAGTTACGGTCGATTGATTAAGCTGCCCAGTAAATGTGATGCAGTAACCGTTGCTGGCCAGATAGCTGTTGCTGCCGCCGAAGGGTACTTGCTCTCCGAGCTGGTTGTTAATGCCGCCGTAATCCAGGAAATAGAACATCCCGTAACCGCCGCGGACCACGGTCTTCCCGTTTCCAAACACGTCATAGGCAAAGCCGGCGCGCGGGCCGAAGTTATGGTAGTCCTGGTTAACGATGCTGCGAGAGACACCGTTCTGCCCCGCTTCCAGGACCTGGCCGTATTTGGGTGTGCCGTGGGCAACGTCAAAGGAGGCCTGTTTGTTGTGCATTTCGTAGGGATGCGTCAGCAGATCCCAGCGCATGCCGAGGTTGAGTGTCAGGCGGCGGTTGACGCGCCAATCGTCCTGAACGAAGAGGCCGTCTTCCTGACCGATATTGGAGAAGTAGCCGAACTGCGAGCCTATCTCGTAGTTATCCACGCCGCCGGCCAACAGTTCGGAGACCTCATAGCCGGTAAAGTCGATCTGGCCGGCATCGATCCAGAAGTAGCCCTTTCCCTCTTGCGGGTTGAAGAACGACACCTGGCGATGAATAAATATGCCTCCAAACTTAAGGGTATGAGTTCCGCGCACCCAGCTTGCGGAATCGTTGAGCTCAATGGTGTTTTGAGGAACCGAGTAGAGGCCATAATCGCCGGTGTATTCCAGTTGGCCGCTATAGCCGCCGATCAGGGCGCCGCCGGTGGTTTCTGCGTTGATGTTGGCGTTCACGATGCCCAGGTCCTTCGATACATACTGACCGAACATAGGCGGCTGATAGGCGTACATATCGCGGTTATACGCAAGGTGCGCTTGATTCAAAATGGTGGACGAGAAAATGTGCGTGTAGCCAAGGTCATAACCGCGCGCATGGGTGGGATTCGTTCCAGATCCTCCGCCTGCCGGCAGATTAGCGAATTCCGAGGTCTTGGCATTGACCGAATTGTCATAGCTGAAACGGAAGAACGCCGTGTCACTGGAGTTGGCTATCCAGTCGAGCCTTACGTCAAAGGTGTTGTACTTGTTGTCTGACGATTGGGTGTCCAAATAATTGTTGATGTAGCGATTCGTGTACGTGGGGGTCGGATACGCATTCAGGTAGTTGACCGCGGCCGGATTTAAGCGGCCTGTCGGAATGACGTTCGGTGTTCCACCGCCGTCCGCAACCGAACCAAACTGCGCAGGTGGATGCACTCCAGTTGGATCGCAGGTTGTCGGATCGAAGATGAATCCCGCTTGGGGGGCGCCTACGGGTGAGCCCTTTCCCCATGTTGGCGAGCCGGCATATGAGTGTGAGTTACCCTGCGCATCCGTATAGCTGCCGGGATAACAGCGCGGATACTGTGTGGGGCTACCACCCAGGTTCTGCTCCGAGGTATTGAGCAGGTCGGTAAAATTTCCCGTGCGCATCAGCGTGGTGGGAATTGTCAGGTTGTGGGCTCCGACGCCAATAACTTCGCGCAACGCCTGGTAGTCGCCGAAGGCGAAGAGCTTGTTCTTGATGATAGGCCCGCCCACAGAGAAGCCGGGCTGGTTGCGGAGGAAGCCGGGAGCAGGAGATGGCCCTGCACCAAAGAACTGGTAATTCGGGTTGGCGTCGAAGCTACGGTCACGGTAAAACTCGAAGGCCGAGCCGTGATACTGATTGGTGCCGGATTTGGTGGAACTAACGACGACGGCTCCGCCCGCGCGGCCATATTCGGCCGGAGAGACGCTGGTATTCACCTTGAATTCCTCCGTCGCATCGATGTTGGGGTAGAACAGAATCGTGTTCACCAGGCCGTCGTTGTTGTCCACGCCGTCCAGAATGTAGTTATTTGCCTGGGGGCGAAGGCCGTTGACCGATATGCCCGCCGAGCCGCTCTCGTTATAGCGCATGGTTTCAGTCGGGTTGGTGCCGCCGCCGCCATTGGCGTTGTCGCCATAAGCGCCACGGGTTACGCCGGGAGTGAGCAGGGCGAGCTGGCTGAAGTTGCGGCCATTCAGCGGAAGGTCCGTTACTTGCGCACCTTGAATTGTTGCCCCAATCACTGCGTCGGAGGTGTCGACCAAGGGCGCGGCGCCCGTGACCTCAACGGTCGTTGACTCGCCGGCGGTCTTCAGTCGGAACGGAATGTTCTGGGTGGTGGTGACCGTGATTGTTACTTTTACCGATTGTGACTGAAATCCCTTTGCCGCAATCAGGACCAAGTAATCGCCACGGGGTACGGCGAGAATCTTGAATTCGCCTGCGCCGTCTGATGTGGCAAAGAATTTGAGTCCGTTGTCGATATTTGTAACGGTAACGGTTGCACCGGGGATCAGTGCGCCGGTCGTGTCAGTCGCCGTTCCCACGATACTTCCTGTGTCCGACTGCGCGAACAGGCTGGGCAGAACCAGGCAGGACAGCAGGATAGCAAGGGCTGTAAAGAACAAGCTTCTGCTGCGGTACTGCTCTGTGGGTAGAAAGGTGCTTCTATTGAACATCACGTGGTCCTCCAAAGAACAACGTTGGGTAGCGTTGAAATCTCAGGTCCAAGGGTGCGGCAAATTCAGCCGCTCGCCTCGTAACCGAATTCGACAACACTCCGCGGAGGCAGGAATGGTCAATTCACATCACGCCAATTCGCCGTCATTTGATTATCTTCATCTAAGTGATTTATTCCTTATTGAGTTGAAGGCGAAGTTCTCCTCGAAATTTGAGGATTTTTCAGCTCGCCAATCGACAAATGGAGCTTTTTCAACTCTCCACGGTATACTACGTGCCGAGGATTCGCCGGGGATTCATGACAACGGAACAGCACAACAACAGCGGCAAGCGGGTGCAGTTCGGTATTTTTGAAGCCGATCTAAGGAATGGTGAACTGCGCCGTTCCGGTGTGCGCATTCGGCTTCAGAGCCAACCTTTCAAGCTGCTAGCGTCGCTTCTCGAACAACCGGGCGAGGTCGTCTCCCGCGAAGCGCTGCAACAGCAGCTTTGGGGTGCGGACACGACCGTTGATTTCGATCACAGCCTGGGCATCGCGGTGAACAAACTTCGCGAAGCTCTGGGCGATCACGCCGAGAATCCGCGTTTTGTGGAGACGCTGGCGAAGCGTGGCTACCGGTTCATCGCCCCGGTCAAGACGATTGAATCGCAACCATCCGCGCAAGCAGTAGAGTCTTCTGTGAAAGGCAAAACCTCCGGCATGCGAATCGCCGGCGTCGCTTTCTGGCTCTGGATTGTGGTGCCGCTGGCATGCGTTTCTCTTGCGCTCGGACTTGCTCTGTTTTTCCGAATGCCTGCCCGCATGCCCTACCGGGTAGAGCAGGTCACCTTTTCCGGGCACGTGCTGGCCAACGATCTGGATGTTGAGAGCTTCTCCAGTTCCGCGAGCGATGGCACGCGTCTCTACTTTTCGCAGATGGACAACGGCAACTTGGAACTGGCGGTTGCGCTGGCCGCCAATGGAGAGATCAGCCTCGTTCATTTGCCTTCGGAGATTGGTGCACCGCTGATCGGCGCGCTTGCGCCGGACGGTTCCAAGCTCGTTCTTCATAGTCATTTGGAAGCCGAGCCGGAACAGCCTCTTTGGATAGTGCCCACGCTGGGCGGTGATGCTCGCCGCGTGCCTAATGTGTTGGCTCACGATGCCACCTGGATGCCGGACGGCCACCGTTTACTTGTTGCCAGCGGAAATGAATTGACGATTGTGGGCGCAGATGGCAGCGACTCGCACAAGCTGATTGCCACGCCAGGCTTGGCCTTTTGGCTGCGCTGGTCGCCGGATGGAGAGCGTTTGCGTTTTACTCTGCGTGACCCCAAACGCCAGACCACCGAACTGTGGGAGGTGAGCGGCGATGGCGGCAATCTTCACCCGCTGTTGCCCGGCTGGAGCAAGCCTGCATCGGAATGCTGTGGAAGCTGGACCTCGGACGGCGAGGATTTTGTGTTCCAGTCCTGGCACAACGAGCACTATGAGATTTGGGCGCTACGCGAACGCCCTTGGCTCCTGAGGGATCGCGAACCCCGGCAAATCACCAATGGACCACTCGATTACGAGGTGCCCACCACATCGCCGGGAGGCCATCGCATCTATTTTGTTGGGGTCAATCAGCAATTTGAACTGCTGCACGCTCTACCCAAAACGTCTGCATTCGTCGATCTAGACCAGAATCTAAGCGCAGCTTCGCTGGCAGAATACTCTCTGGACGGCCAATGGGTGGCATGGCTCAACGCCTCGGACGGTTCTCTGTGGCGCAGCCGCATCGACGGCAGCCAGCGCATCGAATTGACGACTCCTCCCTTGCGCATCTTCACCATGAAGTGGTCACCGGACAACCGGCGTTTGGCCTTGATGGCCAAGGAGCCGGGGATGCCGTGGAAGCTCTATCTAATCGACTCGGAGGGCGGGAAGCTTACCCCCCTGCTCAATGAAGACCGCAACGAAGCCGATCCGGATTGGTCGTCTGACGGGCAGTCGATCGTCTTTGGCCGGCTGCCCAACCGCATGGACAGCCGCCAGCCCAAGGCCATCTACCTCTTGAACATTCAGAGCCACAAGGTGACCGAGATCCCTGGCTCGACCGGTTTTTTCAGTCCACGGCTTTCTCCCGATGGCCGCTATATTGCTGCGATTCGCCTGGACCAGAGAGCACTGCTGCTCTTCGACCGGGCGCAAGAACGTTGGACCACCATCGCCACGCATGGCGTCGGCGATCCGGCATGGGCTCATGACGGCCGTTATCTCTACTTTCAGGATTTTCTTGAAAAGGGAAAGCCCATTTACCGCATCGCTGTTCCTGCGGGGGAGCCGGAGTCGGTGGCCAACATCACCAACCTAAGTCCCATTGCGGCAACCGACTACCGCCTGATCGGTCTGGCGCCCGGTGACCTGCCAGTCGTCAGCGCCCATACCTCCACGGTCAATCTCTATAGCGTGGATCTGGACGAACGCTGAGAGACTTCGCGCAACTGAGTCCAGGCGAAGTACAGACGCGGATGGTTCGATGAGAGAAAGCTCTATTGGCTCAAGAACTCCTAAAGCTGTGATGAACTCTATTCATCTATCGATGATCGCTCGGTAGCCTTGTAACCGGCCTGTGGCTCTGCCAAACAGCGAGAAGTAAGGAGGAGATTGTGATACAGAATCGTGATACTTCAGCCCCGATGCTAGCGGTAATCAAAAAACATCATGCAACAAGCCTTCATTACGATCTCAGGCTCGGTTGGAATGGGGTGATGCTGAGTTGGGCGATTCTTCAGGGGCCCAGCTACTGCCCTGAAGACAAGCGCGTGGCCATTCAGGTCGAGGATCATGCGAGGGAAAACGCCGGCTTCGAGGGGATTATCCCAGCAGGTCGCTATGGCGCCGGTATCGTAATGTTGTGGGATACGGGAACATGGGAGCCGCAGCCCGGATATGGTGATGTAGCTGCAGCACTGCGAGACGGTTGTCTCAAATTCACGATGCTTGGAGAAAAGATCAAAGGCAACTGGACGCTGGAAAGAATGGCGGGGGAGAGCAATAGACGATGGCCCCGCTGGTTGCTCATCAAGGATCATGACCAGTTTGCGCGAACTCGTCATGAGCCGAGCATTCTAGACGAAGCACCAAACAGCGTGAATAAGGGAAAATCCCTGGAAGAGATTGCTCGAGATTGGACAAAAGGCAAAAGCAAGAATACATCACAGGCAAGTCTTTTTGAAAGCATTCATGATGAAGAATGATCCACAAACCGAAATATTTAGCCAAGCAGCGCCAAACAAACAGACCGTTGACCCACGGTATCCAGGGATATGCTATTGATTTCTCCCAAAAATCAAATTGTCTGCGGTGGGAGGCGGCCGGGAGTCGAATCCGGCACCAGTATTGAAAACATTTAGCCTACTGATTCTGAGAATCCCTGCATTGCAGAGGATGCCACAATGCCTAAATCTTCAGTACACATCATCTATAAAGATTAACCAGAATCCCAAGAACTCCAGACCTCCTCACCGCCGCTTCAAGGGCCTGGCACTTTGAAGTGCTTTGGAACTTTTGTATATCAGACATTGCAAAGCAAAATTTGCTTTGCGCCAGCGTGCCGGTCATCTGGAACATGAGATCCCTGAGGAAACTCCCGAGCAGTAAGCGCTTCTGCCAGGCGAGATTGTGGCGCCTCTTCGTGTCGATGATGATTTCACTGATTGCAGAAAGCAATTCGCCAATAAACATCGTCGCGACAGACCAATAAGGAGAGCAATTTGAATCTGGTTGGCCCTTGATCAACCACCAATATTTTTCGGGTGTTGAACGATAGTCAGTTGTCTGGATAACTTTTTTTAACAACACTGGCATCTCAAAATATGTTTGGAGAATTTTGTTATGAGCCAGACATCTTGGCGTATTTGCGGCCTGGTTGTAATGTTGGCATGGCTGACCGAGCCAAGTGCTTGCGGCGCACAGCAGACGGGGATGTTGATAACGAACAATCCGGCTGATGTACCAGACGATTTACCGAATGCACTGAGCGCGACTCCGGATAAGACGACTTTCAACTCGAGATTCGGAGTCGCGACACGAACAGTAATAGGCAACTCCGAAAATAAATTACATCTCGTCGTTCAACCAAGCGAGTTTGCTGAGCCACTGAACGGCAGCGAAAAAATCGACCTTGCAGTTAGAAGCCGATTCACACTGTCCGATCTCGCGTCGACGGCTTTTTCGGCTAGCTGGAGCCAGATGCGCGATAGCGTTCCGCACTTTGGCACCAACAGTGGCGCTTTTGGTGAACGCCTGGGAGCCTTGGCACTCAAGCAGACGTCGCAGTCAATTTTCAGTTATGGAATCTACGCGAATCTGTTTCACGATGACCCTCGATATTATGTGATGGGTCGGCAGAAGCGGGTCGGCGAGAGGGCGCTCTATTCGGCATCGCGCTTGGTCATCGCGCGGAAAGATGACGGAACAGCAGCGACCAATTGGTCAAAATTTGCGGGCATTGCGAGTGCAACGGCCTTTACCAATGCCTACTATCCCAAACACGACCACGGATTCGCCAATGGAGCCGTATCGTGTGGAATGTCCATATGGACCTCGATACTCAACAATGAAGTCCACGAATTCATCGGTGATGGTCTACGCCTAATGCGGCGCGACCGAAACTGATTGGCACACCGAGTCGAAGACCAGAGAATTTTACCCTACTCGGACCTGCTCTCACCCTACCGCGAAATCGCACTTGACGACCTTGCGGAACCGCTCCATTTCACAGGCCACTTCAAGCTCCGGCTGTTCGCCGGTTCCGCTGTCGCAGATTACTGCGAATCGAACACACCCACTCTAATCTTCATCTCGTGCATCATCAGCCGATTTTTTACCCCCCGTCAATGAACTTCGTCAACGGCTTGCGCGCATTGGCGGAACTGACGCCGATTGGCTCCATCATATCCGGCGCGGCCGCCCGATATCGGCGTGGACTGCAAGGTCCGGCTATACACGATCATCGCCGTAGGACGAGGCTTGCGTCCGGCAAACTCACGCAGCAAACTGCGCAGGTCCTCGACCATGATTTCAAAGCTGTCGACATCTAGCTATCTGCGTGGAGACAATGTCGATTTGAACTCTCCCAACCAGTAGAGCGCATGATTCTCAGTCACCGAGGATAGTTGAGCGGCTGCAATCCTTGCAAGCAAGACTACATACCACAAGTACTGCGAATGCGATGCCTGGCTCATCCAGAACCAGCGGGCGAGAGTATACTAGCCCGAAGTTGGATTTGCTATTTGGATATATCATTCGGAATGAAATAAAGAGGCGAGTATGCGCCATCAGCTTTCCGATTTGCCGTTACAGAGACCTGGTATGTGGCATTCCGACGGCGCAAGAACAGTGCATCATTCACGCGCATGTGCAGGAAAAGGAGTCCTAGATGACCGCTGAGTTGATCCATCGCGTGCACTTTGCTTTCACCGTCACCTTCCACTATCTCTTTCCCCAACTCACCATGGGCCTGGCGCTGTTGATTGTGGTGCTCAAATCAGTGGCGCTCAAAACCGGAAGCGAACAGTGGGACCGGGCGGCGCGCTTCTGGGGGCGCATCTTCGGCATCAATTTCGTATTCGGTGTAGTCACTGGCATCCCCATGGAATTCGAGTTCGGGACTAACTGGGCTCGCTTCTCTCGGCTTTCCGGCGGCGTGATCGGCCAACCTCTAGCTATGGAAGGCGTATTCAGCTTCTTCCTCGAGTCGGCCTTTCTGGGCCTGTTTCTTTATGGCGAAAAACGCATCTCGAAACTCATGCATTGGTTCTCGGCGGTGATGGTGTTTGTAGGTTCGTGGATTTCGGGATTCTTTATCATCGTTACCGATGCGTGGATGCAGCATCCCGTGGCCTATGATCGTCTGCCCAATGGACAATTCGAGGTACTCAGCTTCTGGCAGTTGTTGCTAAATCCATGGGGCCTGCTGCAGTACGCGCACAACATGACCGGTGCTGTCGTGACCGGCTCGTTTGTCATGAGCGCAGTGGGAGCTTTCTATCTTCTCGAAGGCCGTCTGGAAAGCTATGGCCGTATCTTTCTCAAGGTCGGAGTTATCGCTGGTCTTTTTTCCTCACTCCTGATCATCTTTCCCACCGGTGACTTACATGGCAAGTATGTGGCGAGAAACCAGCCGGCCGCTATGGCCGGTATGGAGGGCCTTTTCAAGACCGAAGCCGGCGCGGGGGTTGTGTTAGTGGGCCAGCCTAATGAGGAGACCGGCCAGATCGACAATCCTATAGTGGTTAACGATCTGTTGAGCTTCCTAATCTACGGAACCACCAAGGCAGAGGTGAAGGGGCTGGACCACATCCCGCACGATCAGTGGCCTACAGCGTTGCCGTTGCTCTATTACGCCTACCACATCATGGCCGGTCTCGGAACCTGGTTCGTAGTGGTGATGATCGTGTCAGCTCTCTTGCTATGGCGCAAGCGGCTTTATACGGTGCGCTGGGCATTGTGGGCTCTGCTGCTCAGCTTTCCGCTACCCTACATCGCCAATACAGCTGGGTGGATGACAGCCGAGCTTGGCCGCCAGCCTTGGCTTATTTATGGTCTGATGCGCACCAGCGAGGGTTACTCGAATACGGTCTCGGCGAGCAATGGCCTGTTCACCTTGCTGGGCTTCATGGGGCTTTACCTGCTGCTGGGAATTCTGTTCACCGTGTTGATCTATCGCGAGATCAGCAACGGGCCCGAAGCTAATGAGGCCAATGTGATTCACGCCGATTGATACTCTCCAAACTGCGCTGAAAAGAGGGAGAAAGGAACTTGGCTATGATGGGATTTATTTGGTTCTGGCTGGTTGCCGTGATGATCGTCGGCTATGTGGTGCTGGACGGCTTCGATCTTGGTGTGGGCGTACTTCATTTATTCCTAGTGCATAATGAGGCAGAGCGGCGTGACACACTAAGCAGCATCGGCCCTGTCTGGGACGGCAACGAGGTCTGGCTATTGGCTGGCGGCGGAACGCTTTACTTCGCTTTTCCGTTACTCTATGCTTCGGCTTTCAGTGGCTTCTATCTGCCGCTGATGATCGTGCTTTGGCTGCTGATCCTGCGTGGCGTCAGCCTGGAGCTGCGCAACCACATCGAAGTCGGCGTTTGGCGCGCGCTGCTGGATGGAATCTTCGGCTTATCAAGCGTACTCCTCACTATCTTCTTCGGCGCCGCTTTGGCCAATGTCCTGCGCGGGGTTCCGCTGCAGGCCGATGGTTACTTTTTTCTACCTTTGTGGACTAACTGGCAGCCCGGCTCGCAGCCTGGCATTCTCGATTGGTACACGGTGATCGGCGGCCTCGTCGCGCTCGTCGCTCTCACACTTCACGGCGCTCTCTGGCTCACCATCAAAACTGCTGGCGAGTTAGAGCAGCGCGCTCGGGGCGTCGTAAGCCGCCTCTGGTTCGCTCTAGTGGCGCTCACCTTGGTCAGCTTGGCCGCAACCATTGCCGTGCGGCCTGCCAGTCTGAATAATTACTTCAATTATCCGGCGACATTCATCGTTCCCGTAGGAGTTATCGCGTCGTTGGCAGGTATCTGGTTCCTTAATCGTAAAGGCCAGCCGGTGAAGGCTTTTCTCTCTTCGTGCTTCTATCTGTTTTTCATGCTGGCTGGGGCGTGTTGGGGACTGTATCCCACGCTGCTTCCAGCCACCACCGGCTCAGATCGCGACATTACTCTCACCCGCGCCATCTCCGGTCCGCACACACTCGCAGTAGGACTGGCCTGGTGGGGATTCGGCATGGCGCTAGCTATCGGCTATGTGATTTTTGTATATAGCAAGTTCCGCGGCAAGACAGGTCTCGTTAGTAACACGAGCAATCACTGACATAAGGACCTTTACCGGCTCGCTCTCGCCACGCTGAACCACCAGAGAGGAGTAACTCCTTGAGCGGGAATTTCAAGTTAGAGGGCCTCACACGGCTGCAGACAATCTGAATTACAGCGCCGATATCTGAAAGATATGGCCAGTCAAGATCCAGATGTAAGAGCCCGAAGGGCGGATACTCCCGCGCCGAGGAGAGCAGTTTCGTCGTCGGGTGGAAGAATTTCGAGCGAATAACTTTGCAGCGGGCTCATCTTGACCATGGTCTCAAGATGGCTGCGCAAGAGAGGTAACTCGAGGAAGACCACATTGTGGCCTGTGAAATAAAAACGGCCGGGGCCGGCCAAGTGAATAAATGAGGCTGTGGCGGCGGCAAGGGCGCGATGCCACAGATCGACAAACTCCCGGCAGCGGGTATCACCACTGCGGGCTTGGGCAAAAATCTCTTCCGGTTCGAGGTCGAGAAATCTCATGCGCATGGCGCGATAGCCCATGATGCCTTCCAAATGGCCCACGCCGCCGCAACCGCAAAAACGCTCCTTGGGATCGAGGGTCACGGTGATGTGCCCGCCTTCCCAAACGCCTTCGACGTAGGGCCAGCGGCCATATCCGATGCCGTTTCCGATGGTCCAGACGCGGGTGAGTTTGTTGAGCTGCCCGCGGGTGGCGGCCACACCTGCGGCAATGGCGTCAGCATCGTTGGCAATGTGGACAGGTACTGCGATCTCGCGGTCATGGAGGGCTTTTTTTAGTTCATCGGCGAGGCGCATTCCCTTGATCTGAGCAAGATTGGGCGAGTCCTCGACCACACCGTGGCGGATGATGCCGGGAACAGCAACCCCGACAGCGTCTACGGGGCCTTCGCCGTTGCCGGCCAGCGTGCCAATCTGCGCAGCGAGCTTCTCGACCAGTTCACCTCCGGGAAGCGCCGAGAGTGCATCCAGGTCGTCCGAGTCGTCGGGATAGCGCAGGAGTTTTCCGGTGAGGCGCTGGTCCTCAAGCCTGCCGGCTACAATGTGGTCGGTCATTACAATGCCGATCGCGGTAGTCATTGCATCCTCCGTAGTGATAGGGGAGATGGCGTGCCCGTTTACTCCGCCTGATAGCGTCGCAACCTGCCAATGCCGTTGAAGGCGGCCACCTTGTAACACTCTGCGAGCGTGGGATAGTTGAAGACGGTATCGATGAAGTAATCCACCGCGCCTCCCAAAATCATGACCGCCTGGCCGATGTGAATCAATTCGCTCGCATCCTCGCCGATGATGTGCACGCCCAGAATCATGCGAGTATCGCGGTGGAAGATGAGCTTCAAACGTCCGGTGGTGTCGCCGCGAATTTGGCCTCGTGCGGTCTCGCGATAGTAAGCCATGCCCACCTCATAGGGCACGTCTTCGGCGGTCAATTGTTCCTCGGTCTTGCCGATATAGCTGATCTCCGGAATAGTGTAGATTCCATAGGGATAAAAGCTGGGGTTGGATGCGGCGGCCTGGTCGTTGAAGGCGCTGGCGGCCGCGATGCGTCCCTGCTCCATGGAAACCGAGGCAAGGGACGGAAAGCCCACCACATCGCCCACGGCGAATATGTGCTCGACCTTAGTCCGGTAATGTTCATCGACTGGGATGCGGCCGCGATTATCGGCTTCAAGCCCAGCGGCTGCAAGGTTGAGGTCATCGACAGCGCCCTGGCGGCCCACCGCATAGAGCAGCGCATCACCAGAGACTCGTTTTTTGCTCTCTAGGTTGGCAACCACGGTGGCGTCAGGCAGCTCTTCGACGCTCTGGACCTCTTCGCCCAGACGAAGGGTGACGCGGGCGTCGCGCAGGTGATAGCTGAGGGCCTCGATGATCTCCCGGTCGGCGAACTCGAGCAGCCGATCGCGTTTTTCAATGAGCGTGACGCGGACACCGAGGACGGCGAACATGCAGGCATACTCGACGCCAACCACGCCGCCGCCCACAACAACTAGGGAGCGAGGCAGCTCCGGCAAGTCGAGAATCTGGTCGCTGTTGACGATGGTGCGGCCGTTGATGGGCACTTTGGGCGAAGAGGCCGGCCGTGTGCCAACCGCCAGAATGATGCGGTCGGCTTCGAGCGTCGTATCGGCCTGAGGGCCCTCAACGCGTACCTGATGTGGATCGACGAAGCGAGCTACGCCGTGGACCACATCGACACCATTGCGCGAAAGCTGCGCCTCGGTCACATCCACTTCGTTTTTGATCACCGCCTGGATGCGGAAAGCCAGGTCGGCCATGGTGATCTTTTCCTTGACCCGATAGTTGACGCCGTAGATCGAGCGGTAATTGTAACCGGAAAGATGCATTACCGCCTCGCGCATGGTCTTGGAAGGAATAGTGCCAGTGTTGATGCAAACGCCGCCAACGACGGCGCGCGCTTCGACGACAGCCACGCGCTTCTTCATTTTGGTGGCAGCGACGGCTGCCCGCTGCCCGGAGGGTCCTGAACCGATGACGATCAAGTCATAACTAGCGGCTTTCATGCGCCTATCTCTCTCTGGGGTTCGGTGCGGTTTGGACCGCAGTGGGTTCCGTCGAAATGCTGGGGAAGGTCCCCAACCGGAGACTACCATAGCGCGGGGCGGCTGGAGATAGCCCAGTTAGATGAATATTGGAATTGGAAACGCTTCCAACGACCGGCGACTGTGCCAATAGCCTATTATCTCAAATGACGTATATCTCACAAAAAACACGGGCCATTTTAGTGTTAAGTTCATTTAAAGCCAGTCACAATTCCAACTCTATTGATTACAATCTGTGGCTCTATCAGAGCAGACAAATCATAATCATGGCCCCCGCGATTCGCTGCATTTATTATGAGCAAAAGGAGACTTTTTAGTGTTGCTGCCCTTGACACGTCGATCTTTCATGACCTGTTCGGAACTTCCTGTGCGAGGATCTTTGGACACCGAAAACCTTTATTTAATCGAAGATCCGTACTCAAGCTGCCTCAGGGCTCAAGATTCCAACTCTTGTCGGCAGCAGTTGAGATCTTTGACCGTATCCATTCGGGGAACCACATTCTTCCGTTTGAATTCGCGGTGTGTTGAAGTGGAGGGATGGATTCCAACAGTATTGCTAAAGCGTTTCGAAGGCGGAACCGGGTGGAGGCGGATGGT
>Ga0187847_10001116_pt1 | contig 25606 bp, 20 predicted proteins | sample June2016WEW_4_10_FD_132458 | JGI IMG/M metagenome (GOLD analysis project Ga0187847, IMG submission 132458) | Peatland microbial communities from SPRUCE experiment site at the Marcell Experimental Forest, Minnesota, USA - June2016WEW_4_10 | ecosystem: Environmental > Terrestrial > Soil >...
CGATGGCAGCGGGCTCACCGGCGCAAGCTTCCTGACCGAGGCCGTGCAATTGGCGCAGCCGTTCGACTACGTCACGAACTCGCTGGAGACCGGCATCGCCTGGGCCGGGCGCAAGGCGAGTGTCCGCGTGAGCTATTTGGGATCATGGTTCGACGACGACTACAGTTCGTTCACCTTCGCAAACCCCTACCTGCCGATCGTCCCCGGCTCGACGCTCGGACAGCTCGCGACGCCGCCGGGCAACACGCTGCAGCAGCTCTCCGCCGCCGGCAATGCGCAGCTGCCGTGGCGCACCACTCTGACCTTCACCGCCTCGATCGGCACGCTCAAGCAAAATGCCGCATTCCTGCCGGTGAGCGCGCTGCCCGGTGCGCAGGTTCCAACCCCCGATTCGCTCGACGGCGATGTGCATCTCTCCCATTACGCGCTGGGATTGGCGTCGCGGCCCCTGTCGAAGCTGAGTGTGCGCGGCAACGCCACGTATGACGGGCACGACGACAAGACCTCGCCGCTCACCCTTCCCTACGTCGTCACCGACACGTTCCCGGGCGGCACGGCGCTCACGCCGCGCTACAGCGAGGATCGCGTACGCCTCGACGGCGGCGCGGACTATGTGCTCGCGCACTGGATCAAGATCGGTGTCGGCGGCAAACTCGATGACATCCACTATGGACCGGGCCAGGTGGTTACTTGGACTCAAAACGCCGAGAGCTGGGGTCGCGGCACGATCACGCCGATCGCACCTTTGAGCATCACTCTGAAGATCGGCAATGGTCTGCGCAAAGCCTCCTCCTTCGATGCGGCCGCGCTGCCCCCCGATGAAAGCCCGTTGATCCGCGAATACAACTACGCGCCGCGAGACCGGGTGTTCTACACGCTCACCGGCGCATGGACCGTGACCCCCACACTGACGTGGTCGGTGGAGGGCTCCATCGCCAAGGACGACTATCGGTCATCGCCGTTGGGCCTGCAAAGCGTCCATGAGCAGCGTGGGTCGACCAATCTCACCTGGACGCCGCGTGATACGCTGAGCGCATACATCGAGGGCGGATACGAGCGCCTGTTCAATCTCCAGAGCGGCTACAGCGGGCCCGATACGATCCCGTGGCTCGCCGGGGACGCTCAGCGCTTTTGGAATCTGAGTGCCGGCGGACGTTGGGTTCCGCAGGAGCGATGGACACTCTCCCTGGACTATCTATTGGCGCCCTCGTACGACAATACCGACACCACGGCGGGCGGATTGCAGCAGGCCTTTCCGCAAAACTGGACCAAGCTCGATTCCACCCGGCTCGACCTGGCCTACCGGTGGACTTCCGCCATGCAGATCCATGTTCGCTATGTGCGCGAAACCTACAGCTCCAACGACTGGGCACTCGATGGCGTGGGGCCCTCGTCGGTACCCAATCTCCTCGCGCTCGGCGTTCAGCCTTTTGGCGACAACGTGAACCTGTTTGCTCTCACCGTGCGCTATCAATTCGGCCGCGACGGCACCAAGCCGCAGGCCTCGAAATGACCATGCACGACGGGGTAGTCCGAGAACACCGGCCGATCGACGGGCCGTCCCCGGCGCTCGCGGCACCGGGAAAGGCGGCGGCCATACGCCGTGCTTTTCTCGCCACGCGCCCTCCCTTCATGATCGCCGCCGTGACGCCCGTGGCGGTGGGCACCGCCTGGGCGGGCGCCGCTTATCACCGCTTCGACGGCCTTGAATTCGGGCTGACGCTCGGGATCATGGTGCTCACGCTGGCGGGCGCGAATGTCTACAACGATGTCGGCGACGACGTTACCGGCGCCGATGCCGGCAACATCGAGCACATTTACCCCTATACCGGTGGCTCGCGCTTCATCCAGGCGGGGCTTCTGTCGCGAGCGCAGATGACCCGCCTCGCGATCGGTTTGGGCGTTGCCGCGCTCCTGCTCGGTGCGTTGCTCGCGGTATTGCGCGGCCCCGGCGTGATCTGGCTGGGCTGCGCCGGGCTTGCGCTCGGCATCCTTTATTCGCTTCCCGGCGTGCAGTTGTCCGGGCGCGGTCTCGGTGAGGCGACGGTGGCGGTCGGCTTCGGCGCGCTGCCGGTGCTCGGCAGCGTTTGGCTGCAGGCCGGCGTCATCGACACCGGCGCAGTCCTTCTCTGTTTGCCGGTGAGTGCGTGGGCCGCAGCGATCTTGATCATGAACGAGGTCCCGGATATCGACGCAGACAGCCGTGCCGGCAAGCGCACGTTGGTGGTGCGCTGGGGCGTGAGCGGCGCGCGCTGGTTATATGGCAGCCTCGTCGCGGTGTCCCTGGGCGCCTCGGCTGCGGCCATCCTAACGCGGGCACTGCCCTTGTGGTACGCGCTGCCGGCGGTCATTTTCGCTTGTCTCGGTCTGCGCGCGGTGCTTGGCATGTCGAGCGAGCCAGGTGCGCGTCCACGCTTGAAGCGCAGCATCGAATTGACCTTGGCCATCCACGCCCTCGGTTGCGTGACCATGGTTGCAGCCATCCTGTCGAATTTCGCCGGCTGAGCGGGCGGGCTCCTTTCCAGGGATAGAGGTTAAGTGCGGTGCAGGCGCGCCTCGAAGGCGGCAACCACGTCGTCGAGGCCGGATGGAAGGACGCTATCGACGAGGTGCTGGATGAGCCCGGAGTGCGTCTCGATTTGAGCGATGACGCTGACCTGGCAACTGCCAAAAGTCAGCGCGTCGGATGGCAGCGCCTCGAACAGCCAAGTCAGGCTGAACTGCCGGAAAGGCGCCTGCGTCGAGGTGACCTCGATGCGCTCCGGACGATGCAGCACGGCCTGGGATGAGAATTCCAGCCGAAGCGGCCCGAACTCGATGACCTGGTCGACCCAGCAGACGTCGGATTCGCGCCTCACGATGCGCGCCGAAATCCAACCCGGAAGAAAGCCGGGATAGCTCTCGATGTCGGCAGCGAGATCGAACGCCTGCTCGCAACTGAAGGGCAGTGCGCCGCTGGTTTTTTTGATCAGGGACGCCATCGATCGATGGTTATCATACCGGGCGGGGCAGTTCTGTACGGAAACGCACTTACGCTCCGGCGGAAATGAGCGAGGATTAGCGTATGACGAATCGTACCGGAATCTATATTGTCCCGACGGACCGCTGGTACATCGAAAGGACCGTCTGGCTGATCGCCGGGATGGTCTTGCTGGGCAGCACGCTCCTGGCGGAGCTGGTGAATCCGTTGTGGATCTTGGGCGTCACGGGCACGGGCCTCGTTTCCATCAACGTCGCCTTCACCGGTTTCTGTCCCATAGGCAACATTCTTCAGCTGTTGGGATTTCAACCCATGCTCGGCTCAAAAGCGCCGACGCGCACCAATCTCTATTTCCTGCAAATCGACAAATGGTATCTCGAGCGACGCATCTATCTGACCGTCGGAGTCAATATCTGCATCGCATCCCTCCTGGTGCTCGCCCACTCGCCATGGTGGATGCTGTTCACCGGTTTCGTCGGGTGCGCGATGGTGTGGTTCGCCGCCACCGGCTATTGCGTTCTCGCCAACATTTTGTTGTGGCTCGGTGCCGAGCCGCGACTCAACCCTCAGATGATGCCCTCGGGTCGCTGTGCGGACTGCACGAAGTCGTCCATCTGCCTGAGCCGCGATGTTGAGCACGGCTAGCAGATCGGGGCCGGCGTTACCGGCCACGCCGACCCCAATAACACCCGATGAGGCCTGGTGGCGGCACGTGTTCGCAGTGATCGATGCGCGCGATGCAGCGGGTTTCGTTGCGTTACTCACGGCCGACGCGCAGTTTCGTTTCGGGAATGCGACTACGCTGGTCGGCAGCGATGCGATTCGCGCCGCCGTGAGCGGCTTTTTTGCGGCCATTGGCTCCTGCAGTCATCGCCTGATCCGAACTTGGAGCGGCCCCGCCTGGGTGGCCTGCGAGGGAGAGGTGACCTACCTTCGCCATGACGGTTCCACGGTTACGGTTCCCTTCGCCAACGTATTCGAGTTGCGCGGCAAGCTCATCGCGGTGTACCGAATATACATCGATAACTCGCCACTCTTCAGCTAAAAGCCATAGCCGAACTTGAGCCCAATGACCCGTGGATGCATCGGCGTCTGCGCGACGATGTATTGATCCGCATTGGTGAACAGGCTGGTGTTCTTGTTGGCCAGGTTTTCCGAGTATAGCTGCGCGTTCCACGAGTCCTTGGAGACACCGATAGCGGCGTCGATATCGGTGAAGGGTGGATTCTCGAACCGCAATCGCGTCGTGCTGACGAATCCCTGCGCCGCAATCGTCGGATTCGAGCCGGCCTGCGTGAACGAATGCGCACTGTGCGCGGCGCTTGCTTGAATGAATGGCTGGTAACCGCCGTCGAGCGTGAACTCATAGCGGGCGCGCACGCTGAACTGCATCGGCGGCGAAAAGGCGGTCGGCGCGCCAATCGGGCCGAAGGGATTGATGACCGGAGTGCAGCTCGCTCCAGCGCTGTTGCAGGTTTCCGTGATGGGCTTGCCGTAATTGACGCTCAGTGGGTTCTGGTCGATCAGAGCGGGTGAATTTGTCTGCTTGCTCTCGTTCCAGGATGCCGAGGCCTGCGCGGTCAATCCGCGCGTAACCCTCGCGACGAGCGATGTCTCCAGGCCTTTGACCACGAAGTTCTGCCCGTTCGTGTCGAAGGTCACGTTGCCGGCCACACCGGGATCCAGAAAGCTGACCTGCACATTGTTCCAGTTCTCCCGGTACACGGCTCCATTCCATTGCAGGCGGTGGTCGAACCACTCCGTCTTCCAACCGATCTCGTTGTTTATCAGGCTATCTGAGGTGTACCCCTTGGGCACGACGAACTGCGGCACCCCGTCGGGTCCATCCGCGTGCAGCGAGCCCCCGTTCTGATTGAAACTGCCCGGGCGGAAACCCTGGGAGTAGGTGTAATAGATCATCGCATCCGGCGTCACGTGCCACGTGAGGTTCGCACGGCTGCGGAATCCCGACTCCGTACTGCGCAGACCCGAGGTGTTGAAATTGAAGGAATCGGAGAGGCAGCCGTTCGGCGGCGTGCCTTGTTCGAAGCAGGTGAAGCCCTGCGTAAGGCTTCCGACCTGCGAGTTGTCGAAGCGGAAATGGCGGGTTCCCGCAGTGAGCGTCAATACCTTCGGCACGATGTCGAAATCCGCAGACGCGAAGAAAGCGGTCTGCTTGGTGTCGCGCAGCGCGTCCGGGTAGAACGAAACATCGTCCCCCTGAATGCCCGGACGCCCGACCGTTGCGCCGGGCACCGTGCCGATGTTCGAGAGACAGCCGCTGTTCCCGGGCGTCCCGGGCGCCCCATTCGAGGTGCACGCAGGTAGGGTGGTCTCGATCCATTCGGTCTGGTCGTACACCTTGTTGTCCTCGACGTACGCGCCGACGATGCCACGCAACCGCCAGTCCTCCGGCGTGCTGAGTCGAAATTCGTTTTGGAGGTGCACGTTGCGCTCCAGCACCGTGTCCCAGGTCACGCTGGGCGAGAAGCAGGTCGACTTGAGCTTTGGGTCGCCTTTGCCACCATTGATATTGGAGCCGGTTCCAGGGCCGTAGCATTGGTAGTAATCGGCATATAGGCCGCGGGAATAATTCGTATAGTCGGCAAGCTGATGGACATCGCGGTTCAGATATCCACCGGTGTACACGGCCTTCAGGACACCCAACTTGCCATTGATGGTCCACGCGGTGTTCGAAAACTTGTCCTGGTCGTACGTGGGGTTGAAGAGCGTGACTTCCAAAGGCTGCAGCGGCGCACCGTCAGAAGCGTTAGGTTGCTGGTAAAAGACGCCTTGGGCATTCATGGTCTGGTACGTCTGGCTGATCAGCAGATCCCAGTCGTCGTTGAATTTGTACTTGAGCTCCGCGCGGATGCCCTGGTAGGTGACCGGGTTGATGTCCGATCCGACGAGGCTGGCGTTGTTGAGCGTCGGACTGCCCGGTGGCACACACCAGCCTGAGTTGGGCAGGCCGTCCGGGCACTTTCCATTGACCGCCGGGTAGTTCGCGTAGTGGATGCCCAGGTCGGTATTCTTTCGGGTAAAGGTCCCCGGCACATTGTCGATGTAGCCGCCGCGGTGGTCGTCATAGATGACGGCGCGCACCGCCATCTTGTCCGGAATCAACGGCAGATTTAGCATCGCCGTCACGCTCGCGTTCGGGTCACCGTGGGCCACGGCGCCGTAGTTGGCGGTGACGTTCCCTTCGGTTTTATCGAGCTTTGGCGCGTTCGTGATGTAGCGGATCACGCCCGCTTCGGCGCCGGCACCGAACAGAGTGCCCTGGGGGCCCTCGAGAACCTCGATGCGGTCGATATCCACCACGTAGACATCGAGATTTCGGGTCGGCAGCTGCACCGACTGATTGTCGAGGTATACGGCGACATTCGGAAAGTATCCCGTGGAGCCGCTGCCCTGATACTGCTGGGCGCCGGCACTCAAGCCGCGCATGTAAATCTCGCTTTGGCCCGGGCCATTGCTCGCCGAAGAGACGTTCGGCAGGTATTTGACGTAGTCGTCAAAGTTCGTGATGTTCAATTCCGTCAGCACGCGCTCGGTGAACGCCTGCATGGCGATCGGCACGTCTTGCATTCCCTCGTTGCTGTGCTGCGCGGTGACGATGATTTCCTGCAGAGCTCCGTTATCGGCGTCGCCGCCGTCGGCTGCCGGCGCTGCCGCGCGGACACCATGAGATGTGGCGCCTAAGATGGCCGCTATCGATAGGCTGAGTTTCCGCTTCATTGATCATCCCCTTACGTTTCGTTCCGGCGAGGGGACGTTAATCTGACGCGACAACTTCGCTCAATCGCGATGCATGCGCCCGGTAACTTTGCTCGATCATGGGGCACGCGGCCGTGGCTCACATGCCAGAGCTTCATGCTCACCTTATCGAATTCACCCCAGAAAACATTACTTATTGTTATGTGCGATTGTATATAGGACAAAGGCGACTTAGTCCAGCGTGCAAAATGACCTCGAGGCGGCTCACTTAGTCAGCGATCAGTTTGCCTTTCGGCTCAGCGAGAGCCTCGATACGGTGGAGCACGGCATCGGCCGCAAGCGCGACCTGCACGCGTAATTCCGGCACGGCCGTTGACTCCCACTCGTCGGCCTTGCGCAGCGAGCCGATCAAGACGAGATCCTCGATGATTCGACCCTGCACCATGGCGCGGCCGTCAGCGTTGCTGCGCACCCCCAATCCCAATGAATCTCCCTCCAGGCATCCGGAGCGGATGAGACCCGAGATCAAAGGCGGCAGGCCAATGTCCTGGCCGGAGCCGGGGCCCGTACAATTCACGATCCAGTCGAACTCGAGCACCTCAGCAGCCGGGGCGCCGCGCCGACGCACCGTCAGCGCCACTCCGTCCCGGGACCCGCGCGCCGCCACAACCCGCGCCGCGGCCGTGCTGAAGATGCCGGCACCGACAGCTTCTCGGGTCTCCCCGGCCACCGTGGGCGCCATTCGATGGCGCGCGACCTCCCAGAATGCTCTCGCATGGCGCATGAAGCGCTTTCTCTCGCGCGGTGGCAGTGCCCGCCAGATGCCGGAAATGTGGGGCCTCAGGCCATCGATGACCTGCCGCCAATCCTGACCTGAAGCTTCGGCCGCCCGGACTGCGCAACGGATCTTTCGAGTGATGGAGCGAGTCGTGGTTCCACTTTCAGGGCGCAACAGCGGTTCGAGCCATCCGAGCGGGTCGATCCGCATCAGCGCAGAGGGAGCGTGCGCGGACGGCAGCAAACCGCGGCGCGAGAGCCCAACTACGGCGGCTTTACGTCCGCGCCGCAAGAGGCTCTGCAAGACATCGATGGCGGTCAATCCAGTGCCGAGCAGGCAAACGGACTCACCGGGTTCGATGGCGCTGAGCGCAAGCGATGACCAGGGATCCTCGATGTAACGCACTCGCGAACCGGACCAGCGCTGATGGAGGGGATCCAGCGGCGGGCGGTGTCCCGTCGCCAACACCACGACATCGGCTTCGACGGGCGGGCTCTCGCCAGAGTGGACTCTCCAACCACCAGCGACGCGTTCCAGGCCATCGGTCTCTTCGCGCCGGATTTCGATGCTGCCCGTCGCGCCGGCGTGCTCGACGGCCTCCAAGAAGGTGGCGCGCAGATATTCGCCATAAGCATGGCGCGGCAGAAATGAATAAGGCATCACCGATGCGTCCCGGGCCCTCGCCCAGTGCAGGAAATCGTCGGGCCTGTCGGGCCAGGCACTCATTCCCGAGGCGGGCACGTTCAGCAGATGCCGGGAGTCGGGCGTTCGGTACGCCGCTCCCTCCGCGATTGAGGTCTGCCGATCGAACATCACAACATGCACGGGTTGATCGGAGCGCGCGCTCTTGCGCAGCAAATGAGCCGCCACCATCGCCCCTGAATAACCACCCCCGATGATCGCGACGACGGGGGCAGATGGCATCCGTCGCCGCAGAAACGCGGTGGCCGGTACTCGGCCTGCCGACCGTGGCGTGAACACCCGGAGTTCCGGGATGGGCGGGGCGTACACGTGGACGCTCACCAGGGGTTCCTTGCTGGAGCCGTCGTTACGGACTGCGTGGATCACGTCGCCCGCATCCAGTCCGACCTCGCCCTGTTGCAACTCCCCGGCGCTGATCGGATCGACCAGGCTATCGCACGCCCGTGCAAACCGGGTCTCGTGCGCCGTTCCCTGTAAGATCTTGAATGCAGATACCGAGCCCGCGTGATCGTGAGCGCCGCTGCCCTGCCCCGGGAGCCAGGTCATCACCAGGACTTCATAGGTTTCCGTTCGGGCAACACGCCGACGCGCATAGGTGTCCGGCTGCCGCGTGATGTACGGCGCCACATCATCGATATCGAGGCGGCTCCGTGCCAGGATCTCGACGACCGCGTCTCCAGTGATCGCCGCCCCTAAAGAGTCGAGCGCGTCGAGAAGGGTGCGCATGGGGTCGATCGAACCGCAATGTGCGACGCCGTTCAAAGCATATCCGCGATGGTGGCCGCTTCCAGGCGATTCGACACGAGGTCGCGCACTTCGCGGAACACCCGCAGGAGTCTGCGCTCGCGCTCGATCGGTGACGGTTTATAGAAGTATCGGCTCGTGGACTCGGTAGGCGCCAGTGCACCATCGAACAACCGGACGATCTCCGCGAGCGTTACGGCATCGACGGGCTTGGCCAGTTGGTATCCCCCGCGTTGTCCCTTGGTGCTACGCAGGTATCTCGCGCGCTTCAGCGTAAGGAGGATCTGCTCCAGGAACTTCGGCGGAATGCCCTGGGCGCGCGCGATGGTCTCGGCTGACACGAGCTCCGCGGACTTCTGCCGCCCCAGATATACCAAGGCGAGCAACGCATATTCACTACGAGCGGTGAGTTTCATGATATTTAATGTCGACTAATTATATAGGAATAGTATAGTTGTCTGGAAGCATTGCAGGGATCCACATCACACTTTCGGACCGACAAATGCCGGCAGGCTGCAGTTTCAAGCGCAAACAAGTTGCGATGCCGCGCACCGGGGAACAGCTTGGAGTGATCCGGCAACTCCGCCCTTACCTCGGCGCGCCCTCCCCTGATCCCGCCAGCAATCGGTCGAAATCACGCTCGATATGATCGAGCAGCTTTTTTTTGAATGCTTTCAGCAAAAAACCGAGCGTGACATGAAGGCGGATTTCCGAAGCGGTCACGTGCATCTCACCGTCAACTCCCGACCGATGAAAGTGCAGCGAGTCACCGTGCCATTCGCTGCTGAGGCCGTACTCGGTCGCCAGTGCGTCGGCGGCTTGCTGAACCAGCGCCTTGGCCTTCGCGACCGCCAGCGTATGTGGTTTGACCAGCTCGATATCGGCCATGCGTCTGCGGCTCACTGTTGATGCCGGATTATATCCGAAGCGTCTCGCGGTCGTCTCAATGGCGGCCAGCCTGCAGCGCCTCCAGAGTGCGTTTCAGCGCCTCCAATTTCTCGCCCGCCTCTGCGAGCTTTCCGGCCGCCGTCAGCTGCTGATAGTCGGCGAAGTCGCGAGCGGCCTCCGCAATCGACGCGTCTATATCCGACGAACCTGCACCGGCACCGCTCGTGGGACTTCGTGCCCTTGCCGCGGGAGCCGCCGACGAGACCGGCACACTGAGCATCGACGGCGCAGTGCCGAACAGCGCGGCCATCGCGGATTCGAATGTCGGCCCGTACGCGAGGCGATCTTGCACGGCCAGCACGACCAGCCGCAACTCGGGCATGGGGCTGCGATCGGCCTGCAAGTAGATGGGTTCCGCATACAAGAGTGCCCGCCCGATCGGAATGACGATGAGGCTGCCGCGGCGTACGTGCGAGCCCTGCTGGTTCCATAACGTCAATTGTCCCGACAACTCGGCGTTCTGATCGATGCGCGCCTCGATCTGCAGGGGCCCGTCGATCAGCTTGGTTTTCGGGAAATCATAGACCAGGGCCTCGCCGTAGTGCTCGCCGTCGCTTCGGCCCGCTATCCAGCCGATCAGGTTGTTGCGGTTGGCGGGGGTGAATGGAAGGATGGCGATGAACTCGGTCGCGCGCTCGCCGGGTAGCGTCATGAGCACGAAATTCGGATCGCTGGCCTCCTGCCCGTGATCGGATGCAGCCGCAGGCACTGTCCACAAGTCCTCGCGGTTGTAGAACACATCGGGATTGGTCATATGGTACAGGCCGTAAACGGCGGCCTGCACCTTCAGCAAGAGCTCCGGATATCGAACATGTGTTCGCAAACCGGCCGGCATCGCGGCCGCATCGGCGAACAGGGCGGGAAATATTTTTCGGTAGCCGGCGATGATGGGATCGTGCGTATCGAACACGTAGAAGGTCGTCTGTCCGGTGTACGCATCGATCAGCACTTTGACGCTGTTACGAATGTAGTTGATGCTCTCATTGCCGAGAGTGACACGCCGCGCATAGGGGTAGCCGTCTGAAGTCGTAAAGGCGTCCATCAGCCAGTAGATCCGGCCATCCCCGCCGATGACCACATACGGATCGGGATCGAACGTGAGGAAGGGCGCGAGCTCCTGAACGCGTTCGCTCAGCTTGCGCCGCATCAGCAGGCGGCTCTCCGAATCGACATCGTCGCTGAACGGCAGCTTCGCAATGTCGCCCCGATCGTATGCAATGAGGGTCCGCCGCAACCAGCCACCCAGTCGAATGCCGCCATTTCCCTGATAGGAGGTGAGGTTGTTGGCGTCGCCTTGGGGATAATTGAACTCCTTCTGCCGGGTCTTGACGTAGACATCGGTATCGGTGAGCTCGCCGAAATATATTTCCGGACGTGTCACGCTCAGGCCTGCAATCGCGCTCTGAACCGGCATGTTGCTCAAAATGAGCGTCGGCAGTCCCTCCGGGGTGAAGCCGTTGACGGGATTCATCGTGACGCCATAACCGTGGGTATAGATCAATTTTTCATTGATCCAATTGCGGCTGCTCTGCGGGAGCTTCTCGACATTGAGCTCACGCACGGCCAACATCACTTGCCTGACCGAGCCGTCGATCTCGTATCGATCGATATCGATATCCGGAAAGTCGTAGTAAGTCCGGATTTCCTGGATCTGACGAAGCGTGTCCTGAAGCGCCCTCGCATCCCAGAGCCGGATGTTGCCGAGTGTCGTTTGGTTATTGGCGGGTTCCACCGCCTCGATTCCGGTTTCCGCGGGAAACGGGTGCGTCTCGATGCGGTCCAGCGCGTAGGCTCGGCGCGTCATCTCGATATTGTGGGCGATGAAGGGACGCTCCCGCACCAATTGATTTGGGGCGACGACAAAACCGCTGACGTACCAACGCACGGCGGCGAGCAGCAGATAACAGACGATGGCCGGAATGGCGGCCACCAGCAGCCGTCGCGGGCGCGGCGCCGATGTTGCGGCAAGCCACACCACGACGGCACCGGCAGCGAGCGCCAGGCAGATCAACAGCGTTCCGCCCAAGGTAACGTGCGCATCCGTGTACGTCACACCCGAGAAGACGGTGCCATCCTGGAAGAGATAATCGTAACGGCCCAGGTACGCGCGCACCGCGAGCATCAAAAGGAATGCGCCCACACTGATCGACAGGCCGCGCCACAGCCGCGTCGGCGCCCCGGCAATTTGCCGCTGCATCCAGATGCCGGTGCCGCCGCTCAGCAGAACGAATGTGGTGGCAATCAGGCACGCGAGTACGCAGAGGGACAACAGCCACCCGGAAACGAGCTGCATGGCGGGCAACGTAAACAGATAGAAATCGAGCGGTCTGCCGAAAATGGGATCCGGCAGGGTCGCGCTGCGCGGTGCTTCCCAGAAAAGCGCGAACGTGTTCCAGTGCTGCATCATGCTGATGCCCGCCACGGCGGCGCTCACCAGGGATAATGCCAGTCCGGCCAGCTTTTGGATGGCGTCGATGGGCAGCGTCACACGCTGCCGATTGATGAGGATGGAGCTTCCGATCAGCCGGCTCACCGAATCGGGCACGAGCGCCCGGAAGACGCCATAGACCGCCAGAAAGGTAACGAGCGAAAATGCCGCGAAGATGGCCGCCTGCAGGTTGAGCCGTGTCCAGAAAACGGACCCGAGCCCCAACGAGTCGAACCACAGTGCATCGACGAAATAGGAGATCAGCGCGCTTGCGGTGAACAGCACCACGCCGGCGCCGACGAGCAAGCCGATGCGAAATTGTCGGCCTCGACGCAGCCGCGCGTCCACCAGGCTCGCGCCCTGATTTGCTTGTGTACCCATGATGATGTTGATGCCTCGAGCACCATTCTGCCTGCAATCTTTCTCCAAAGGTCCGCTTTTGTAGTTTTTGACCGCACTCTTCCTACGCAGTTTCACCTATGGTGTTGGCTGCGACCCGGCGTAGGATGATTTTGGCAAACCGACGAGGAGCCGCAGATTGTTGTATAGAAAGATCCTGGTCCCTGTGGATGGTAGCGAAACGAGCCTGCAGGGCTTGCAGCACGCCATCCTCCTCGCGAAGGATCTCAAGGCCGAGTTGCGCTTGTTGCACGTGGTGCATGACTATTTGGTCGCCGACGGTCGCCACGGCCTGGCGAAATGGGGTGACTTGCTCGAAGATCTGCGCGAGCAGGGTCGGAGCATCCTCAACGAGTCAGCAAGCATCGCTCGCAACCAAGGGTTGGAGGCGGGTACCGAGTGTGTCGAAACCCCGATGGGATCCGTGGGAGCCGCTATTACCGAATATGCAGGCCGATGGCCCGCGGACTTGATCGTGATCGGTACCCATGGACGACGCGGCATTCGCCGTCTGGTGATGGGAAGCGACGCGGAGTATATCGTGCGCACTGCGGCGACTCCGGTGTTATTGGTGCGCGGGACGACGGCAGCTCCGAAGGATTAGTGTCCCGAGCAAGGCAGGAAGGATTCTATGCGGCCAAAGCCAAGCATGTATTGCCTCGCGATTATGAGCTCGATATTCGCGATCCGTTCGGAGGCGGGCGAGGCTCGGGATTTGTCGGGCGCAGAACTCTATAAGTCATTTTGCGCCAGTTGCCACGGTGCGCAGGGGCATGGCGACGGTCCGGTCGCGCCGAGCTTGAAGAAGCGGCCGGCCGACCTGACGTTGCTTGCCCAAAGATGGGGCGGAGTATTTTCAGCCGAGAAAGTGCATCAGATGATCGACGGCCGATCAATGCCGCGGGCGCACGGCTCATCGGATATGCCCGTCTGGGGCTGGGAGTTTTATGGTTACGAGGGTGAGGATGCCACTCGTCGCCGACACGTCGCCGAATTCATCGATCAACTGGTCGATTATCTACAGTCCATTCAAAGCCCCCTCAAATGACGAATGAGATGAGGTTAAGCAGCATTCGGGTGATCGTCGCCTGAATTACAGGCGTACAATGTTCCGAGATGAGTAGACCCTACAACGTACGCACGCTCCGACCGCTGCAATCCGCGTCGAATTCCAGTTGGCCTTCCGAACTCGGCATGGCGTCGACCAGCGGCACGTCGGCGGAAATGCGTTACGCATACTTCCCGCAAATTCGGCGCTTGGCCGTTGAATCCTTGGGCGTTCTGACGATTTACGATACCGCCGAATATCAATTTCGCGGCATGCTGCAGGCGCACTCGGCGGAGGCTGTAGGCGTCTCCATTTTGACTCAGCGCGGCCGGGTGCGGCTGAGCGACCTGGCGACGGTGTCGTCACCGCCGTAAATTGGATCAACTGCGCTTTGTCTTACGTTTGCGCACAGCCAGCTTTTTCTTCGCCTTGCGCCGCATTTTCATCAGCGCGTCCACCAGAGCGTCGACGGGTTCGTGCTTTTTTGCCTTACGCCGCATCCACACCAGTGCGTCGAGCAGATCGTCCACCGCTTCTTGCTTTCTTTTGGCCATGCAGCATTCTACTCGCGCACCCTGGGTTGCGGAGTGTGCTTTGCAGCATTCAGCCGGACACGGCGCCAGCGCGCCCTCAGCCGATGAGGCGCTGCAGCCGTTGCGTGCGGCTTCCCTCTCGCTGCCCCGCAAGACGCGCCAGAAGTTGCCTGGCATCTGCGGCCCGCAACGGCCGGCTGAGCAGGTAGCCCTGCGCCAGGTGGCATTGATGCTCCTGCAACTGCAGGAGCTGTTGGAAATCTTCGACCCCCTCGGCCACCACGTCCAGCTTCAGTGTTTTAGCCATGCCGATGATGGCCTCCGCAATCGTGCTGTCGCTGCTGTGGGTTGCGATGTTGGCCACGAAGGAGCGGTCGATCTTGAGCCGGTCGACCGGCAATTCCCTGAGGCGGGCAAGACTCGAATAGCCGGTGCCGAAGTCATCGATCGAGAGCATGACGCCGAGCGCTTTCAGCTCCCTCAGCGTTTTCATCGAACGTGCCTCATCGCTCATGAGCGCGCTCTCGGTGATTTCGAGCTCGAGTGCGGAGGGATCGATGCCGGTGTCCTGAATGATTGTCAGAACGAGGGATGGGAACTCCGCTCTCACGAACTGGCACGCCGATACGTTCACCGCCATGTGGATCGACGGCAGCCCTTCATCCGTCCAGGCTCGCTGCTGAGCGCACGCCGTGCGCAACACCCATTCGCCGATGGGGAAGATCATGCCGGTGGCTTCCGCGATCGGAATGAACTCCGATGGCGGCACTGCTCCGAGGTCCGACGTGTTCCATCTCAGCAGCGCCTCGACACCGGCGATCAGCCCCGTCTGCAGATCGAACTGCGGCTGATAGTGCAGCGACAGCTCCTCTCGCTCGAGCGCCCCGCGCAGCTTCGTCTCCATCGTCAGCCGCTGCAGCGCGCCGGCACTCATCAGCGGGTCGTAGAATGCGAATTGACCCGGGGCCTTGCGCTTGGAGAAGTACATGGCCAGGTCGGCGTGGCGCGAAAGATCGTCGGCGGACGTACCGTCGGCGGGAGAGACGGCGACGCCGACACTTGGCGTGATCAGGATCTCATGACCGTCGAGCTGCATCGGCTTCAGCAATGCATTGATGATGCGCTGAGCCACGATGCCCGCATCGGTGGAGACGGCCAGGTCCGTGAGGAGGACGGCAAACTCATCACCGCCCAGCCGCGCGAGCACGGAGCGGCCTGCGGACACGCCCGCGCGCGTGATCTCTTCGGGAGTGCGCAATGATGTTCTGATCCGCTCTGCCACGACGCACAGCAATTCATCGCCGACGCCATGGCCGAGCGTGTCGTTGATGCGCTTGAAGTTGTCCAGATCGATGTACAGCATCGCAAGCGAGCGGTCCGCCGATCTCGAGGTATCCAGCAGGCCGATGAGACGGCGTCGAAAGCTTTCCCTGTTGGGCAGCCCGGTCAACGTGTCGAAGTAGGCGAGCAGCTTCAGGTCGCGCTCGGCGCGCCATTTGGATCCGAGCGCCGTGGCCATCTGACGCACTTCGAACGGATGAAACGGCTTCTCGATATAGAACAGCTTGTCGGCCGGCGGCAGACGTGACGCTATCGCCGCGGGATCAACGTCCGAGTAAGCGGTGCACAGGACGATCTCGATCTCGGCATCCAAGGCGCGGATTCTCTCCGCCGCCCAGAGGCCATCGGGTCCGGGCGGCATGCGCATATCCAGGAACACGATCGCGAAAGGACGGCTCGCGCCGCATGCCTGCGTCGCGGCGGCGACTGCAGCCTCCGCCCCGTCGCAAAAAACCAGCTCGAACCGGGTTCGACGCGATGGATCCGACTTTGCTGCAGGGTCGCTCTGGCCCGCGCCGAGCACCTTGGCGCGAAGATTCTGAATCATCGTGCGGCTCGAGCTCAGCTTGGGATCCTCGAACACCTCGCGGTACGCGTCGCGAATCTTCGCCTCGTCATCGGCGATGAGCACTCGGATCGATTGGTGATTAATTGGCATATGCTCGCTCAAGCCGCCTGCCGGGCGGAGTCGTTCGACGTCGTCTGGGCAGGCACCAGCACCCGCAAGCAAGCGCCGCGCCCGGCACCTTCGCTCGTGGCCGAAATCGCCCCGCCGAGCGCATTCAGGACGTTGGCACACCAATGGAGCCCGAATCCCGAATTGGTAACGTGGGACTTGGTGGTAAATCCGCGCTCGAACAGCCGGGAAACATTCTCCGGTGCCACACCCGCGCCGTCGTCGGTGAGCGTGAGGTCGAGCAGGTCTTTGCCGCCGTCGCCATCGCCCATCTCCCGCGCGCTGACCCTGATGACACCGCTCCCCCGGCCGCCCTCGCGGATCGACTCCGCCGCATTCAGCATGATGTTCTGCAGGACCTGCTGGAGAGCAATTCGCGGGAGCCTCCGGGTACCCATCTTCTCGATCAATGGGTCGATCTCGATCCTTATCGTCGCAAGCAGGTCCTCGGGAATGACTTCGGCCGCCTGGCGCACGAGCGCCTCGACCGACGTGTCCTCCGCGATCGGGCCGCGACGGGCGAACCGCTTCTGCTCGGCGAGCAATTGCTTCACATCCTCGACCTGACGCCGGATGATCTCCAGCTCTTCCTCGCTTCGAACGATCACCTTCGCGCACTCGCGCGCGAGGAGCTCGAGCAACGCTTCGCAGTCCGCGTGCCGGGCCGCATCGGTACGGCTCGTGGCAATCTCCGTGATCGTGGGCTCGACATCGGCGGCGGGAGCCGCTCGCAGGCGCTGTCGCAGACCCTCGATGCGCACGGTCAGGGGCGTGATGGCATTGCCGATGTTGTGCAGCGCTCCGCTTGCCATTTCGCCCACTCCCGCCTCGAAGGAGCGTGCGACGATCTCGCGCCGCGCCGCCTCGACACGCTCCATCATCCGGTCGAATTCGTGAGCGAGGACACCGATCTCGTCGCTTCGATCGATATTGAGCCGCATTGCCATGTTGTCCCGCCGTCCGATCTCGATGGCATGGTCGGTGAGATGGGCGAGAGGTGCGAGCACCATGCGGCGAAGCGTGATCAGCAGCAACCCAAGGATGAGCGTGCCGATCACCGTGAGCGACAGAGTGGCGAACATCACGATGCGCCGGCCGTGCCGGCTGATGGTACGGGGCACATGCGCGCGGAGCGTGAACGTGGCCCGGCCATCGACACTTTTCAGGGTTCGGTAGATCTCGGTGACGGTTTCGCGCTCGATGAGGGTGTCATCCTGGATATGGAGGGCACCGGCGTTCGACATGCCGGTGAGCAGTTCCACCTTGACGTGAGCTTGCTCGGCGATGCGACCCATTTGAGCCCGCGTCAGATACCGTCCGAGGAGGACGCCACCGCGGGAGGATCCGCCCCCGTCGCCGTCGAGAATCGGCGCGATGCTCGCGATCAGCGGGCCGTCCTCGGTGCTCAATAAGCCATCGCCGCTGCCGCCGGTCCGCAGCGCCGCGCGCCACGGAAGAGCGGCGACATAGGAGGGGGGCGCGGATGCGTCGAGCGCGCGCGCAGCTGACGACCCGGGGGGCGCCGCCAGCGACCATACGATCCGGCCCTCGGCGTCGAACAGGATGAGCACGTCCACTTTGAGGTCGTGGAACTGCTGTTGAGATAGCGCGTGGACGCCTGCTGAGTTTCGATCGTCCATGAACCTGTAGAGCTCCGTCCAATCGCCGTAGTCTCGTGACGTCACCGCAAGTTGATCGATCTCGCCGTGCAAGGCGTCCGCGACCCGATCCATATCCACATGCGCATTCTCTCGCTCGAGTGCATCGAAGCTCGGGATCAGCAGGCGGGTAGCCACGACAACCTGCGCAATACCCAGCGCGACGATCAACAGTGCGATGAGGAGCGCGATTTTATAGCTGACTTTTAGTCGCACCCGACCCGTCCCGCATCCATGCATGAACGCAATAGTGGCATCCATCTACAGATCGGCCGCTGCGTCGCCGCCTTGAACGATTCGGGAAAAATACCCGGCGTTCTGCGGGTCCGATCACATATGCGCCATACGAACTTCCCTGGCTTCCGGCCCGAATGTCGCCAACAGCGCCAGGGCGATGGCGCCCACGCCGGCCACCCAGGCCATGGCCGTGCCGAAGTCGACGTTCAGCCGGTCGGCCAGGGCTATTTGAATCGTTGCGTTGCCGGCGGCGAGGAAGTTGCCGAACTGGTAGGTGAAACCTGGAAACGTCGCCCTGGACTCGCTCGGCGATATCTCGTTGAGGTGCGCCGGCATGGCGCCGAACATGCTTTGGACCAAAAACTGCATGCAGAATGCCGTTCCTGCCAACATCACCATGCCGGAGACGCTGGCCCAGACCGGCATGAGCGCGAGAGCCAACAGGGCCGCGAGCGCCAGTTCGCGGCGGCGACCCAACCATTGCGACAAGGTCCCCCCGCAAAGACAACCCAATATCGCACCGATGTTGTAGACGATCGCGATAGCAGATACTTGGTGTACCGAGAAGCCGTGCTGAACCCGCAAGAAGGTCGGGTACAGGTCCTGGGTGCCATGGCTGAAGGTCGCGGCCGCCGCCATCAACGCGATGGCATACAGATAACGTGTGATATGTCGCCCGCGCGCCGGCCGTGGCGTACTTGGATCCACAGCCTTGGTACGCAATGCATTCCAGCCCGGACTTTCGGATACCTTGCTGCGTATATACAGAACCAGCAACGCGGGGAAAATGGCGACGATGAACAAGCCACGCCAGCCCAAGGTGCTGAATCCGGCCCCAAATGCCAGCGCAGCCAGCAAGTAGCCGAAGGAATAACCGGATTGCAGAAGCCCGGATACGAATCCGCGCCAGTGCGTCGGAATAGATTCCATGGTCAGGCTCGCGCCGATGCCCCACTCCCCGCCCATCGCGATGCCGAACAGCGCACGCAAAACGAGGAAGGCAGTCAGGTTGGGTGCAAATCCCGAGGCACACTCGAGCACGGAGAACAGCAGAATGTTGACCATCAACAGGGGCTTTCGGCCATAACGGTCAGCCAGCCGCCCGAACAGAAGCGCGCCCACGACCCGCAAGGCCAAGGTCAGCGTGATGGCCCAACTCACCACCTTCACCGTCGAGCCAAACTCCTTCGCGATGTCGGCCATCACGAAAATGAGCAGGAAAAAATCGAAGGCGTCGATCGTCCAGCCGAGAAAGCTGGCGATCACCACGTTGTACTGCTGCTGCTTGGCGAGCACGGTGAGATCCCTGATTCAGGCCCCCTGCCAAACCAATTTGGCGTTGGTCAGTTCCCTGGCACCCAATGCGCCGAGCTCACGGCCAAAGCCCGAATTCTTGACCCCCCCGAATGGAGCCCGCGGATCGGAGCGCACGAAGTCGTTGATGAACACGGCTCCCGCCTCGATTTGCGCCGCGATCGTGCGTGCCCGGTCGAGGTTTTTGCTGCACACCGCCGCGCCGAGCCCGTATTCGGTGGAGTTGGCAAGATGAACAGCCTGCGCATCGTCCGCGAATGGAAACAGCATGGCCACGGGACCGAAGCATTCCTCGGCGACGATGGGTGCATCGTGACGCAGTCCCGTAAGTACCGTCGGCTCATAGAAATAGCCGGGGGCTGCCATGAATTTCCCGCCCGTCAGGATTCGGGCACCCTGCGCGAGCGCATCCTTGACCTGCCGATGGACGGTGTCGCGCAGGTCGCTCCGAGCCAAAGGCCCGAATTTGGTCGACGGCTGCATCGGGTCGCCGACCGCGATGGCCTTCACGGCCTCGACGAAGCGGGACGTGTATTCCTCGAACACCGATTCGGCAATGAGAAAGCGTTTCGCAGCAATGCAGCTCTGCGCATTATTGGAGAAACGCGACGTGACCCCGAGCTGGACGGCCTTCGTCAGGTCCGCGTCATCCAAAACGACGAAAGGATCGGAGCCGCCGAGCTCGAGCACCGCCTTCTTGCCGTACTGACCCGCGACAGCGGCCATTGCGCGGCCGGCCGCGACACTCGCCGTTACGGTGACTGCTCGAATGCGTTCGTCCGCAACGATGGCGGGAAGAGCCTTGCGATCGACCATCAGATTCACGTACAGCCCGTCAGGACCGCCGGCGTCTTTCACCAACTGCTCGAGCGCAAGCGCGCAGCCCTTGACGTTCTCGGCATGCTTGACGATGACGGTATTACCGACGAGCGCCGCCGGAATGAAGAAACGCAGAACCTGCCAGAACGGCAGATTCCACGGCATGACCCCGAGTATGGGCCCGAGCGGCTGATAAATGACTTGAGCCTGGGTGCCGGGAATCACCTCCGGCTCGATGTATTCGGGGCCCGTTTGCGCAAAATGCCGCGCGCCCGAAGCCGCCTTCTTCACCTCGGCTTGGGCTTCCGAGTAGGGCTTGCCCATCTCCAGTGTGATCAGGCGGGCGAACTCATCGACCCGGCTCTCGAGGACCGCGGCAAGCCTGTTCAGAAACGCCGTTCGCATCGCGAGCGGTACGCGCGACCAGCTCTTCCAGCAGGACCACGTGCGGACGAGGCAAGCCTCGATGTCGGCGGCACTGTGTTGCGGATACGTCTCGATGATCTCGCCCGTCGCCGGATTGCGTGATTCGAAGCTCATGCGGTACTCCTCCAAATACTGTTTCAGCAGACCGTACGGAAGCGCTCGATGCACGTGGCGATGACCTCCGCGCCGGGCCGCTTCCACCAATTTTCGGCGGAGAATATCTCCACCTCCTGGGGACCGTGGAACCCGGCCTGCTCGATGTCCCCGCGTATTTGCTTCAGGTCGATGACGCCATCTCCCATCATGCCCCTGTCGAGAAGCAGATCGCGGGTCGGCACCAGCCAATCGCAGATATGGTGCGCGAGAATTCGGCCCGTGCGCCCGGCGCGCGCGATCTGCGCGCGGATCTTCGGGTCCCACCAGGTATGGTATACGTCGACGGCAACACCCACGCCGGCACCGAGGTCATCGCACAGATCGAGCGCCTGTTCGAGGGTGTTCACGCAGGCACGATCAGCGGCGTACATCGGATGCAGCGGCTCGATGGCGAGCGGCATTTGGCAGGCCCGCGCATGAGGGAGCACGGCGGCGAGCCCATCCGCGATCAGCGCGCGTGCCGCGGCAAGATCCTTCGATGTCCCCGGCAGACCGCCGACCACCATGACCAGACAATCGGCGCCGAGCGCAGCCGCCTCGTCGATGGCTCGACGGTTGTCATCGATCGCGGCGGCGAGCCCGACCTCGTCCGAGGCCGGAAACATGCCGCCCCGACAAAGACCCGTGACCTTGAGGCCGTTCATTTTGACGATCTGCGCCGCTTCATCGAGACCGAGCGCGGCGACCTGATCGCGCCAGGGCGATATCGCAGTGATGCCCTGCGCGAGGCATGCGTCGACGGCGGCGGCAAAGCCGAATTGCGGGCGTACGGTCGCGAGATTGAGCGACAGTCCACGCACGCTCATGCATCACCGCCGATGCCACCCTGGGCCATCACGATTGCGATGCGCGCGGCCGCCAGCTCCGGATCGCGCAGCACACGTGCCGCATCGGCGAGGCGAAACAGCTCCGCGAGATGCTGCAGGGAGCGTAAGCTCTGTTGGCCGCCGATCATTTGAAAGTGATTCTGCAGGCCGTTCAGGTAGGCGAGAAACACGATCCCCGTCTTGTAGTACCGGGTCGGTGCCGTGAAGATGTGGCGCGACAAGGGAACAGTCGGCGCAAGCAGCTTGCCAAACCCCGGCTTGTCGCCTGCGGCAAGCCGTTCGAGCGCGAGTGACGCAGCCGGTGCGATCGCATCGAATATGCCGAGCAGCGCGTCGGAGTATCCCCGCTCGTCGCCCTCAATCAGCTCGGCATAATTGAAGTCGTCGCCCGTGTACATGCGTACACCCGCGGGCAGACGCCGACGCATGAAAATTTCCTTCTCCTTGGACAGGAGCGATATTTTCACGCCGTCTATCTTCGCGGCGTTGGCGCTGATGACGGACAGTGCCGTCTCCATCGCCTGCAAATGGTCGTCGGCACCCCAGTATCCCGCGAGCGCGGGATCGAACATCTCGCCCAACCAATGAATCACCACGGGATGACGAACCTGGCGCAACAGGCGATCGTAGACTCTCTGGTAATCCGCCGGTCCCCTGGCAATTGCAGCCAGCGCGCGGCTTGCCATCAGAATGATGCGGCCACCCAGTGCCTCGATGGACTCCATCTGTGTCTCGTAGGCGCCGATCACGTCATCGAGAGTGCGCGCCTCGCCTGCCTTGAGGTGATCCGTTCCAGCGCCGCAACCCACAAGGACGCCGGGGCGGTGCTTCGCCTCGGCCAGCGTGCGCCGGATGAGTTCCAGCGCAGCCGGCCAATCCAGACCCATGCCGCGCTGTGCCGTGTCCATCGCCTCGGCGACGCCGAAACCCAAATCCCACAAATAGTGGCGGAACCTCAACGTGGCGTCCCAATCGATGGTGACGTCGAGCTGCGGATCGCCTTCCGCCAGAGGATCGACGACGACATGTGCAGCGGCATAGGCGGCCCGATTGAATGTCGGGGGGACTGTGCGGCTGCCGGGTGTCGGCAAAGGAGCATTTCTGACGGCGTAGCGCTCGACTCGGCCGCCGGGAACGGGAAGACGCACGCTCGTCATCAGGGTGGTCCGCTCAAGTACCGGTTTGGCTGAGCGCGGGAACATCGATCCAGCGGCGCTCGGCCCAGCTCTGCAGGGCGAGTTCGGCGAGTTGCACTCCCTTCGCGCCCTCCATCAGGTCATGGTGCCAGGGGGTGTCCGCCATCACGTGACGGATGAAGTCCTCCCATTGCAGCCGGAAGCCATTGCCGAAGACTTCAGTATCGGGCACCGCACCCCACTGTTCGATGAACTTCATGGTCTGAGGCTCGTCCGGATTCCAAACCGGGCGCGGCGTGTTGACCCGCTGCTGTGTGACGCAGCGGGTCAGTCCCGCGACTGCGGACCCGTGCGTGCCATCGACATGAAAGGTGACCAGGTCATCCCGATTGACGCGCGTGGTCCAGGACGAATTGATCTGCGCGATGATGCCGCCTTCGAGCTCGAACGTCGCATAGGCCGCGTCATCCGCATCCGAATGATAGCGTCGGCCCTGCTCGTCGATGCGCTCATCGATGTGGGTCGCGCCCCGGCAGCTGACGGCCTCGACCTTGCCGAAGAGATTGTCGAGCACGTAGCGCCAGTGCGGCAACATGTCGAGAATGACGCCACCGCCATCTGCCTTGCGGTAGTTCCAGGAAGGGCGCTGCGCGGGCTGCAGGTCGCCCTCGAACACCCAGTAGCCGAACTCGCCCCGAATGGAGAGGATGCGGCCGAAGAAACCCGCCTCCCGCAGCATGCGGAGCTTGCGCAATCCTGGAAGAAACAACTTGTCCTGTACGACGCCGTGCTTGATTCCGTGCGCCTTCGCCAGCCGCGCCACGCGCAACGCCTCCGCAAGAGTTTCCGAAACCGGCTTCTCGCAATAGATGTGCTTGCCGGCCGCTATTGCGCGCTCGAGCAGCGCAACCCGCATCTGAGTGGACCCGGCATCGAAGAACACGCTGTCCCCCGCATTGGCCAGGGCCGCGTCCAAGTCCGTGGTATGTCGCGGGATATCGTGAAGCCTGGCGATTTGCGCGAGCTTTTCGGCATTGCGGCCGACCAGGATGGGATCGGGCATCGCCCGGTCGCCGTTCGGCAGCAACACCCCGCCCGACGAGCGGATCGCGGCGATCGAGCGCACCAGGTGCTGGTTGTAGCCCATCCGCCCGGTCACGCCGTGCATGATCACGCCAAGCCGCTGAACCGCCATACTCCCCGCCCCGCTTGTAACCTGTTAGTTACTTATAATCGCGCGTCGGGCGCGATGTCAACCTCAGCCCCGCGATCAGACCCGGCGTAGATAAGACAGCGTGACGTCCACCATGTGGCGGCCCCAGTTCTCGACTTGCTCCTTGGCCAGCAGATCACGGCGAAAGACCGTGGACAGCGTCCAGCGATTCGACAGATAAAAGAATCCGAGGGCCGCGATCGACACGTATACCTTGACGGCATCCAGCCCGTCGCGGAACACGCCCTGCTCCGCTCCACGCCTGAGCAGCACCGAGATCCGCTCGATGAGCGGCGAGTTGAGCTCGAAGATCCGCGCAGAACGCTTCAGGAATTTGGCGCGGTGCAGGTTCTCGGTATTCAGCAGGCTCAGGAATTCCGGATGCGCGAGATAGTATCGCCATGTGAATAGCACGAGGTCGGTGATGCCATCGACGGGATCCCGATCGGAGAGGTGCAGACCGTGCTCCGCCGAACGGATGGAGGTGTAGCTTCCTTCGAGAACGGCGACGTACAGTGCCTGTTTGTTGCCGAAGTAGTGATACAGCATGCGTTTGTTGACACCGGCGCGATCGGCGATGTTATCGACGCGGGCGCCTTCATATCCCCTCTCGGTGAACTCCTTCACCGCGGCGGCCAGTATTGCGGCGCTGGTGGATTCGGGATCGCGCGTGGTCGCGCTGCGCTGTTTTTTCTTCTTGCCGGGGCGGTGGATCTTCGGCCCGCTCGCCGGGGGCTTTGGCATTTGCATTATCTTGGACCTTCGATTCGAGAAGCGTTCAGGTTCGCCCGCATATTAGTACCCGCACTGCCGCAGCCCCGCAAATGTGGGTCGATTTGCCCGCCAATGGACGTGTTTCTTCCGCAGTTGACAGTGTCGCTCACTTTTGATTATAAGTAACTAACAGGTTACAAAAATAGGGAGCAAAGATGACAATCCAGCGACACCGCTCAGCGCTTCTCGCCGTCCCGGCGATCGTCTTTGCCGCCTCGGCGGGCGCCCAGACCGCCGCTACCACGGACAGCACCACCACACTCGGTGAAATCGTCGTGACCGCCCAAAAGCGCGTCTCGACGGTTCAGGACACGCCGATCAGCATCACCGCGGTGAGCGGCGCCGACCTGCAGGACCGCGGCATCTCCGATGTCTCGACGCTCGCGGCGGCAACGCCGGGCGTCTCGCTGAAGAGCAACGGCCCCGGCCAGACCGAAGTGGAGATGCGCGGCATGACCTCGAGCGGAGGTAACTCCGCCACCGTGGGGTTCTACCTCGATGATGTGCCGATGACTGCGCCAGCCGGCGCACAAAACGGCAAGGTCGTGATCGATCCGACGCTCTACGACCTGAATCGGATCGAGGTCTTGCGCGGCCCGCAGGGTACGCTGTACGGCGGGGGCTCCATGGGCGGCACGGTCAAGCTCATCACCAACCAGCCGAACCTGACCGAGTCCCACGCCAGTGTCGAGAGCATCCTGTCCGGCACCGACGGCGGCGGCTTCAATCACAACGACAATTTCATGTTC
>Ga0187847_10001118_pt1 | contig 25537 bp, 22 predicted proteins | sample June2016WEW_4_10_FD_132458 | JGI IMG/M metagenome (GOLD analysis project Ga0187847, IMG submission 132458) | Peatland microbial communities from SPRUCE experiment site at the Marcell Experimental Forest, Minnesota, USA - June2016WEW_4_10 | ecosystem: Environmental > Terrestrial > Soil >...
GCACTGGTCGGCGACCTCCGCGAAGTCCTCGAACAGTTGCTTCCGCGCGTCCCTGGCCGCGACGGCGCCGCCTGGTTGAAAACCATCGAAGCCAGCAAGGGCGCATGCGCCGTGCGCGACATCAAGAACATCCCCGACTACGGCCATCTGTATGCGGCCCACGTCATGCACGATCTGTGGCGCATCACTGGTGGAAACGCCATTGTCGTTACTGACGTAGGCCAACATCAGATGTGGGAGGCCCAGTACTTCCACCACGAGCAGCCGCGCACGCTCATCACCTCTGGCGGCCTCGGCACCATGGGCTTTGCCTTGCCAGCAGCCATCGGCGCAAAATTCGCCTGCCCTGGCAAGGAAGTCTGGGTCGTCGCCGGCGACGGTGGTTTCCAGATGACCGCTGCGGAGCTCGCGACCATCGCCCAGGAAGGCATCAAGATCAACATTGCCATCATCAACAACGGCTACCTCGGCATGGTTCGCCAGTGGCAGGAGTTCTTTTACGAGCGCAACTACGAGGCCACCCCGCTGGTCAGCCCGGACTTCGTCAAGCTTGCCGATGCCCACGGTATTCAGGGGCTCGCTGTAAGCACCCGCGCTGAACTTGCAGCGGCCGTCGACACCGCCCGCTCCGCCAAAGGCACATTCCTGCTCAACTTCATGGTTGAAAAGGAGGAGTCCGTTTACCCCATGATTCCCGTCGGCGCAGCGCTCCACGAAATGATTCGCCGCCCCGAACACGACCCGCTCATCGAGTCGCCGAAAGACAACTAGCAAAGTAGTCGACAGCTGACAGTGAACAGTGAACAGTTGCCCACCAAACACACGGGCAGTTCACTGTCCACTATTCACTCCACACTGTTCACTGGAAAGGCCCGTCATGTTGCATACTTTCGTCGCATACGTTGAAGATCTGCCCGGCGTGCTCACCCGCGTCGCGTCCTTGTTCCGCCGTTTGAACATCAACATTAATTCCCTCACCGTTGGCCGCAGCGAACGCCTCGGCCTCTCGCGTCTTACGCTGGTTTGCGACGCTTCCGCAGAAGCGGGTAATCGCATCCGTGCCAGCCTGTTCAAACTGGAGAACGTTGTGGATGTCGACGACATTGCAGGCGCTCCCGCGGTCACCCGCGAACTCGCGCTCATCAAAGTCGCCGCCACGCCACGCAACCGGGCCCAGATCTTCGACCTCGTTGAAGTCTTCCGCGCCCGCATCGTCGACCTCACATCCGAGTCGCTCATGATTGAGATGACGGGCGTCGAGAGCAAGATCGAAGGTCTCATCGAGGTACTGCGCGAAGACGATGGCCGGATCCTCGAAATCTGCCGCAGCGGTAAAATGACCATGCGCCGCGGCCATCACACCTCCAGCGTTCTCAGAGCCATGGGCGCGGGTCAAGCCGACCCGGAGACCGAACCCGCGGAGCATTTCGAAGACAGCGTCGCCGCTGAACCGGAATAAACTTGATATTGCTGGGTGCCAAATCCTCGCTGTTGTCACCCTGAACGCAGAGAGTCGAAAGCCTGCCCTGAGCGTAGTCGAAGGGGGCCTGCTTCTGCTCTTCAACTTCAATCGCCGGAACTGTACCCTGTCACAGTCCCAACCACATAAAGGAAAACAAGAGAAAATCATGGCCAAGACTTACTACGATCACGACGCCGACCTGACTCTTATCCAAGCCAAAAAGGTAGCCATCATCGGCTACGGCTCACAGGGTCACGCGCACGCCCTCAACCTCAAGGACTCCGGCGTCCATGTCAAAGTCGGCCTCGCCGCCGGCTCCAAATCCATCGCCAAGGCACAGAAGGCCGGCCTCGAAGTCGATACCGTTGCCAACGCCACAAAGTGGGCAGACGTGGTCATGGTGCTGGTTCCCGATCAGACTGCGGCCAAGCTCTATGCAGACGAGATCGGCCCCAATCTTGCGGCTGGAAAACTGCTCCTCTTCGCCCACGGCTTCAACATCCACTACAAAACCATCATCCCCGCGCCCGGCATAGACGTGGGCATGGCCGCCCCCAAGGCTCCCGGCCATCGCGTCCGCGAAGTTTTCACCGAAGGCGGCGGCGTACCTGGCCTCATCGCCATCCACCAGGACGCCACCGGCACGGCCCACGCACTGAATCTCAGCTACCTCAAGGGCATCGGCTGCACCCGCGCCGGAGTTCTCGAAACCACCTTCAAGGAAGAAACCGAGACCGATCTCTTCGGCGAGCAGGCCGTGCTTTGCGGCGGCGTCAGCGCCCTTATCAAGGCGGGCTATGAAACCCTGACCGAAGCCGGCTATCAACCCGAGAGCGCCTACTTCGAAGTCCTGCATGAATTGAAACTCATCGTCGACCTCATCTATCGCGGAGGCCTGGCCTACATGCGTTACTCCATCTCCGACACCGCCGAGTGGGGCGATTATGTCTCCGGCCCGCGCGTCATCAACGACGAAAGCAAGAAGGCGATGAAGGCCATCCTGACCGAAATCCAGGACGGCAGCTTTGCAAAAAGATTCCTCGCCGACCAGAACTCCGGCCGCAAGGAATTCCAGGCTTTCCGCGACGCCGAAGCCAAGCACCCCGTAGAAATAGTCGGCAAAAGACTCCGCGCCGCCATGCCCTTCCTCGATCCCGTCACCGTCGAAGAGGTCGCCAAGAACCGGTGAGTATTCATTCGGCAAAGAACAGTGCGGGCGGCCGAAAGACCGCCCCTCTTTTTTGCGCTGAATGAACTCCTTTTGGAAGCGTGAAAGGAGCAATTCAATTGGTATTGGTCAATCAGCCGGTTGGCTTGCAAGCAAGGGGTCCGCTGGAGCGACTTCCGCCGTGGCTACTCGCGCTTGTCCCTGCCTACTGACATTCTTACGCATGTACGAAGCAAGGAAGAGATTGAACTCCCGTGAACCCGAAAGACGCCGTTGAAGCTGGAACTTTTCGAATCGTTCTAAAACAGGGTGCATGCTATCTTCGAGTCCGTCCCCGCATGCCAACGCCGCATCACAGAACCACCGGTCGTCTTCAGAGAATCCTTTAGCATTCGCGATGCCCTCAGCCCATGCCTGCGCCGCGTGCGCATCTCCGCGCAAAACTGCGTGCCCGAAGACTAGCGCGCAAATCGAACCTGCGGTCATCACTTCAGCCTCGTGATTGTAAGAGGCTTGGGCATTTGCCACGGCTTGAGCGCTCGCTTCAACAAGACCCCGCTCAAGCAGACACTCACTTTCCATCAGGTGGAAAACCACGCGGTGCGCCCGTCCAATATCGGAGGCAAGCACACGGCGCAACGCGTCAAGATCGTAATCCCGCGGCCGATTCGGCGTAACGGCTATCGAGCTGCTGAATGAAAGAATCCAGTGGTAGTCGTCGAGCACACTACGGGCGAGTATCTGATAAATTCGCGCCCCGTCAGAATAGAAAGCGTTGGATCGGAGCGGAATGACGTTCAGAACAAAAACGCCAAGAGAGAGAATTCCTGTCCAGGAACAGAATCCCCAAAGGGCGTTTGAGCTGCCAACTGGAATTGTTGCTGCACAATATAGGAAACAGAGTCCCGTAAACAGATTCGCGCAAGGACCCGAAGCAATTTGGATCAAATTGCCAATTCGGTCGCGTTCTGGCGATGAGGGGATCATCCGGACGCCTGCGGCAGCTCCGATTGCGATCCCGCGAAGGAGATGAAATCTCCATCGGCCATCAAACTGGTAAACATAAAATGGGCCAAGCATGAGGCCGCTGAGCTTCATGCCTCCCGCAATCCCGGCAACGATATGTCCTGCCTCGTGGATGAAGATCACCACGCCAAGTTCGGCAAGCCACAGTACCGACCCGCCAATCCAATCAGCCGAGTAGAACTGGTGAATCTGTGACCAGCGCCACCACACTTCACCCGCGACGACAAAAACGATTACCTGCAGGGCCAAAGCGACCCGGTCCCAACCACGGCTTGTTCCATCGCCCTGGACCCGCTCCGGCACGGGAGCAGCAGCCGTTAGCGCGGAACCGCGCGGTGCAAATGCAATAACACCAGGGATGCCGACAACGAGTGGGGGGATCAGGAGAAAAATGAAACCTTCGCTCAAGATTACGCTCATCTGCCCTTGGTAGGCGAAGAACGGAATCACGAAAGCAATTCCCTGAAGCACAGTAACAATGCTGGCGGCTAATGCCCATGATCGTGCCGAGCGCTTGGCTTGACGAATTGTCCACCAGGCTGTCGCGTAAAGGGCTGTCAGCGGAATAGGCAAAGTCGCGACCAGTAACGCAAGAACCAGTAACGCTTTGCTCAGGACGCCAGTGCTGCCCGACACACTGTCGGAGGAGGACGCATCCGTTAGTTGCGAAATAAACTTTGGCAGGTTCGCAGCACAAAAACATGACGCGCTGCAATATATAAGCGCCAGGAATCCGAAGGCAGTGCGAAGAAGGCGCCTGACCACCCGCATGGTTGCTCCTCTCGCCGAATAGGGCGATTCATTGTCGCTCGTTGCCGGCCCCATATTGGTGTGGACAGAGTAACAGAATACGAGTCCGGCGAAACGAGGTTCTTTCCTGAACGGCGCAATAGGCTAATAACCAATCGATCAGTCTCCGCAACAGCTACCACGCAATCCTTTCCAACATCCTCCTCAGCCGTGCGCCCTTCTTCGGATTCACCATCTCCACAAATCCCACGCGCCCCTCCAGGTGCTGCCGAAACGCCGCGTGCCCCTCGCGATTCTGGCTCTCTGCTCCATGACGCACGCAGTTCGTTAGAATCGCTTTCAGCTTGTCGAAGTCCCCGCGCACAACATTCAGCCGTTCATTCGTCACAAGTCCCGCAAGGTACTGCCGTACCCCACGCCGCATCACGCGAGTCTTACGGTGATGCACCTGGAATCCCTCTTCAAGCAAAATCGCCGCAGCCCGCAGTGCGAACCGCTCCACGCATCGCTCAAATTCCTCATCGCCTGAAAACGCCAAATCATCCGCGTAGCGCGTATAGGTCGCGCCCGCTGCTTGCGCAAGCCCGCTCAACCGGCTATCCACACGCCACGCGCACAGATTCGCGAGCCCTGGTGAAGTTGGCGCACCCTGCGGCAGATGCGCCCATGCGTACAGCGCCCGCGCGTCCGCGATCGCCAGCGGATCCAGTCCCTTGCCCAGCGTCTTCCACATCCCGCGCGGCGCGGCGTTGGTGCAGATGCCGCCGAGCCTGTCCGCCACAGCAGCCGGATAACCGGCCGTCCGAAATAGAGCCCGTACCCGCGACCCGGATATCGAGGGAAAGAAATCCCGCAGATCCATGCGGAGCACCACGCGCCGTCCCACATGCGGCGCAGCAAACGTTTTGATTGACCGGCCCTTCACAAATCCGTGCGCGGCGGCATGAGAAGGAATCTGCTCCAGGATTTCGCGCAGAATAACTCGTTGTAACTCCTTGAGCTTTTCTTTTGGTGCCTCAATAAGTCGGATGTTACCGCTTTTCTTCGCCAAAACGCGATAGTGATAGTGCTGAAGCGTCTCGCTCTTGGTCCGCGCGTTCATCCGTTTCAAGTCGGCGAACCACTCAAGCTCAGTAGGGCTCACATTGAACCACGCGGCCAACTCGCCCACCGACTCAATCCGAGTCACCGCCCATGCACGCGCCGCCTGCACCGGCTGCATGCGCGCCGGCTCCGTCAGCCATTCCGCAATGCGCAGCTTATCCCGGTATTTGTACTTCGCGTAATTGATCCCCTCATCCGTCCGAAGAAACTCAATAACATCCCTGCGCGTGGGCCTTGTCTTTCCGCCAAATGCGCGCGCATAGCGCTCAGCCAGGGTCCGTATCCAGCGCCAGTTCTCACCAAGCGTCCGCCGTATCCGTACAGCAACAGCGTCAGCCTCCGGCTCTCCCGCGAGAATCGAACGCGCCAGCGCGGAATAAAATTGGGTGCTTGGCATGGTGGCAAAACAGCGGAATGCTCCAACGAGTCTGACCCTGCGTGAGCTTCTCTGCGCAGCGCGCAGTGCCGGTCACGCGATGAATGCCGAGTTATTCACGTTGCCCTGGGGTATCCCCAGAGAGGACTTGGCCGCGCCCGAAGGCTCGACCGAATCCGGCTTGGAGCATTCCACTGCCTGACGCATGATACCGCGACTCCCGTCCTCAGTGCCGCTTCCCGGGCACTTCATGCACAATGCACGGTCAAAACGCCACCTGAAATCGCGAATGGTAGCCGTCGCGGTGATAGCATGTCTTGGAACATTCCCGCAGACGAGGCGCGCCATGAGCGAACACCCCGATTTGGACACTCTTTCCTCCGAACAGATCACCACCATCACCCGCCAGAACAACTACGGAACCTGGCGATTCCAGAAGACATGGAAGCCGCTCCACATCGCCGATGCCGAGGGCTGCTGGTTCACTGACGGCGCAGGCAAGCGCTACCTCGATTTCAGCTCGCAGCTCATGTGCGTCAACCTCGGCCACAAGAACCCCGCGGTAGTCGAAGCCATCGCCGAACAGGCTCGCGAGCTAGCCTATGTCGCTCCCGGATATGCGACGCGCTCCCGCGCCCGCCTCAGCGCCAAGCTGCTTGAAGTTCTTCCCGAAGGCCTGACCAAGTTCTTCTTCGCCACCAGCGGTACCGAGGCCAACGAAGCAGCCTTCAAAATTGCCCGCATGTACACCGGCAAAAACAAGATCATCTCCCGCTACCGCTCCTATCATGGCTCAACCAACGGCTCCATCGCCGCCACCGGTGATCCGCGCCGCTGGGCCATGGAACCCGGCGGCAAAGGCTCCGGCTTCATCTTCGCCCCAGAGACCAACTGTTACGACTGCCCCATCAAGCACACCTATCCCACCTGTAACATCGCCTGTGCCGACTACATTGAGCACATGATCCGCAACGAGAGCGATGTGGCCGCGGTCATTCTGGAGCCGGTGGTGGGAACCAACGGCGTTCTCGTTCCGCCGCCCGAGTACTTCCCTCGCCTGCGCGAAATCTGTGACCGCCACGGCGTGCTCATGATCGCCGACGAAGTCATGGCCGGCTGGGGCCGCACCGGCAAGTGGTTTGCCGTGGACAACTGGAATGTGAAGCCCGACATCCTGGTCACCGCCAAGGGCATCACTTCGGCTTACATGCCCCTCGGCCTTTGCGCCACAACCACAAAAATCGCCGACTACTTTGAGGACCACTACTTCTCGCACGGCCACACCTACGAGGCGCACCCCATGACTCTCGGTCCCGCCGTAACCACCATCCAGGAGATGCAGCGCCTTAATCTCGTGGAGCGTGCCGCCGGGCTTGAGCCCTATGTGCGCGAGAAACTCGAAACGCTCAAGGCCAAGCATCCCTCAGTGGGCGATGTGCGCGGCCTCGGCCTCTTTTTCGCCGTTGAAATCGTGAAGAACCGCACCACCAAGCAGCCCTTCAACACCATGCGCGACAAGGTGGAAGGCAAGCCGCTGGTGGTCGATCAGATCGCAGCCAAAATGATGGCGCAGGGCATCTCAATCCAGGCCTGGGTCAGCCACTTTGTCATCGCCCCGCCGCTCATCGTGACCAAGGAAGAGCTCGACCTCGGCATCGCTGCGCTCGACGAACACCTCGCCATCGCCGATGCGCTCGTGGAATAGCCTGCCGCGAGGTGCGTCAGTATTCTTTCTTGTTCGGCGAAGCAATCCATGCCGCAAAACTGGCCCATGCTTCATCGCTCAGCAGTTGGGTAGCCGGCAACGAACGTGCCGGTTGCTCCTTGCGAAACTCCTCGTAGAGAAACGCATCGTCAAACCCGGCACGCGTAGCGTCGGCCGCGCTCGCGCCATAGTAGATCGCATCCAACCGCGCCCAGTAGCAGGCGGCGAGGCACATGGGGCAAGGTTCGCAGCTTGTATAAAGCTCGCACCCGGCCAGCGTAAACGTCCCCAGCGCCCTGCAAGCCGCTCGAATCGCGTTCACTTCGCCGTGGGCAGTCGGGTCATGTGTCGTCGTAACCGAGTTCGCGCCCTCGCCAACAATTTTGCCGTCGCGCACAATCACAGCCGCAAACGGACCGCCTGTGCCCGCGTTCACGTTCTCAATCGCCAGCTTAATTGTGCGGCGCAAAAATTCCGGATTCGGCTTGGTGGGAATTGCCAACTTGCTCTGAACCTCCCTAAAGGGCGAAAGTAATCACAGTATGGCACAAGCCTTCCGATCGACGAACGTGCTGACCGCCGATGGCCTGAGACCCGCCACGCTGCTTGTCGACGGCGAGCGCATCGCCGAGGTGCGCGCCTGGGACGACGTCCCCGCCGATACACCGCTGCGCGACTTCGGCGATCTCGTCGTGCTCCCCGGCCTCGTCGACTCTCATGTTCACATCAACGACCCCGGCCGCGATTGGGAAGGCTTTTCAACCGCCACGCAGGCCGCGGCCTCCGGCGGCGTCACCACGCTCGTCGACATGCCCCTGAACTGCATTCCCGAAACCACGAACATCGAGGCCCTGGAAGCCAAGCGTGCGGCTGCGCAGGGCCACGCCTGGGTGGACTGGGCTGCCTGGGGCGGAGTAGTCCCCGGTAACGCCGATTCCCTTTTGCCGCTAGTCGACGCCGGCGTTCCCGGCTTTAAATGCTTCCTTATTCACTCCGGCATCGACGGGTTTCAAGCAGTCAACGAATCCGATCTGCGCGTTGCCCTCGCGAAGCTGAAAGGCACCGGCCTCCCGCTGCTAGCCCACGCCGAGGTATCCGGTCCAGTCAATTCGGCAACTGAGGCACTGAATGCGGCGAGCGCGGACTGGCGCAAATATTCCACCTACCTTGCCTCGCGGCCCGACGACGCCGAACTCGAAGCAATCGCCCTGCTCATTCGCCTTGCTGAAGAGTTTCAAACACCCATCCACATCGTGCATCTAGCATCTGCGCTGGCTCTGCCGATGATTGCCGATGCGCGCAGCCGTGGCGTACAGATCACCGTTGAAACCTGCGTCCAGTATCTATGGTTCTTTGCCCACGCAATTCCCGATGGCGCAACCGAGTTCAAGTGTGCGCCGCCAATCCGCAGCATGACCAATTGCGAATCCCTGTGGGATGCTCTCGAATCTGGCCTCCTCGACATGGTCGCGACCGACCACTCGCCCTGCCCGCCCGCAATGAAGCGTCGCGACGAAGGCCTCTGGAATCAAGCCTGGGGTGGCATCGCAAGCCTCGGCCTCGCGTTGCCGGTAATGTGGACGGCTCTCAACCTGCGCGGAATTGACATGAATGAAAGGGCGGAGCGGGTGGCCGCATGGATGGCGTCCGGCCCCGCGCGCCTCGCCGGTCTCACCGGCCGCAAAGGCGCGCTCATCCCAGGCGCCGACGCGGACTTCGTCGTCTTTGACCCCCTGATTGCCTGGAGTGTCACCCCCAAGCATCTCCACTTCCGCCACAAGCTCTCACCTTACGTCGGCCACGATCTCCACGGCCGGGTTGAGGAAACCTGGCTGCGCGGCGATCAAATCTTCAATGCGAGCGGCAAAGGCACCGGATTCATCGGCACACCGCGCGGCCAAGAGCTTACGAGAAAGCCGGTCCTTCCATGACAGACCGCGCCGCACGTGCCATCGCCGAATGCCGCCTCATCGCCACCATGACGGAGGAGCCCGGCCGCATCACCCGCCGCTTCCTCACCCCGCCCATGCACGCCGTCCACGCCCACTTGCGCGCCCGTATGGAGGCGCTGGGCATGTCCGTCCATGTGGACGCAGCCGGTAACCTGCGCGGCATCTGGCAGCCGCCAGACGCGAAGCACAAACGCCTTGTTCTCGGCTCCCACATCGACACCGTCCCCGATGCCGGCGCCTTCGACGGCGTCCTCGGCGTGACCATCGCTCTTGAATGGGTCGCCCTCGCGCAGGAACTCAACCTTCCCTTAGCCATTGAGGTCATTGCATTCTCTGAGGAAGAGGGTGTGCGATATGGCCTGCCCTATCTCGGCAGCCGCGCCGTTGCCGGACGCTTCGACCCTGCGCTCCTCACCCTCATTGATGCCGAAGGTATCACCGTCGACGCCGCCCTACGCGCGTTCGGCCTCGATCCCGGCCGCATCGGCGAGGCCGTCCTTTGCCCCGATGCCATTTGCTTTGTCGAGGTACACATTGAGCAGGGTCCGTTGCTCGAAGCCGAGAACCTGTGCGTCGCCGCCGTCACCGCCATCGTGGGCCAGACCCGGCTCACCCTCAGCTTCACGGGACACGCCAACCACGCAGGCACCACCCCCATGCATCTCCGCCACGACGCGCTGGCCGCAGCAGCCGAGTGGATCTCCGCCGTCGAATCTCTCGCTCAACGCACTGAAGGCCTCGCCGCCACTGTAGGCCGCATCAGCGTAGAACCCAACGTGGGAAACGTCGTTCCCGGCGTCGCGCGCGTAAGCCTCGACGTCCGCCACACTCGCGATGCAGTCCGCAATGCAGCCGTCGATGAACTGCTCGCCAGAGCTGAAGCTATCGCCACCAAGCGCGGCCTTACCTTCACCCGCGTCCGCCAGCTCGAACAGCCCGCCGTGCCCATGGACGAACGCCTCACCTCGTTCCTCACCGATGCCATGGAAGCCGCCGGCTTCCCCGTAAAAACCATGCCCAGCGGCGCGGGCCACGATGCCATTGTCATGGCCGGCCGCCTCCCCACCGCGATGCTCTTTCTCCGCAGCCCTGGCGGCATCAGCCACCACCCCGATGAATCCGTGCTTGAGGAAGATGTGGAAGCATCGCTCCTGGTCGCTCGCGAGTTTCTTCACCGCCTTGCCAAAGATATTGGGTAGAATGCCGAAACGAGGTCAAATTTGCATCACCTGGGACTCACCCGAAGCAGTCTGAAACACGATCACCTGCTGCAAACGCCCAACACGTTCGTCCGCACACCGCTGCCCGGCGCCGCTGGCGTGGAGTTCGTCGTTCACGTTGGCCCACGCCTTGGCGCAAGGTTCACACAAATGACTGCGGAGTTCATCGCCGGCGGCACACTCGGCCCCACGCCGGCACAGCGCTTTCTCTACATCCTCGATGGCGAAGTGGAACTCACGGCCGAGGGCCAAACCCACCTCCTCGGTCCCGGGGGTTTTGCCTATATTCCCTCCGGCGCGCAGCACACCGTCCGCGCCCTTTCCGCCGCCCGCGCCGCGCTCATCGAAAAAATCTACGAACCTTATCCCGGCGACGAAACACAAACGCCCGAAGTCCGCATCGGCAACGAACTTTCCATCACGTCCGTCCCGCTGATGGGCGACGACGCACTCCGCGTTCGCTCCCTCATGCCCGATGGCCCCGCCTACGACTTTGCCGTGAACACCATGACTTACGATCCAGGCGCAGCCCTCAGCATGGTCGAAATCCATGTCATGGAGCACGGTCTGCTCATGCTGGAGGGCGGCGGCATCTACCGGCTCGGCGATTCCTGGTACCCGGTTGAGGCGGGCGACTTCATCTGGATGGGTCCCTATTGCCCGCAGTGGTTCGGCGCGCTTGGAAAGCGTCCCGCAAAATACCTCATTTACAAAGACTGGCGCAGGCACCCGCTCGGAGGTTGACTCACCCATGGCCCCTGATTCCCAACCCGTACCGCACGTCGAAGTCGACACCCTTTGCGAGGAACTCGCCGCGCTTGCGCTTATCTCGGAACACGAGCCCCCCGTGGTCACACGCGTTGTCTTCAATGAGGCGGACCTGCGCGCACGCGCCTACGTCAAGAGCCTCTGCGAAGAGGCCTGGCTCACCATCACCGAAGACGCTATCGGCAACACCTTTGCCCGCTGGCACGGCTCCGAACCGGACCTTGCGCCCATCGCCACCGGCTCGCACATCGACGCCATTCCCAACGCCGGTTCCTATGATGGAACCGTCGGCGTTCTTGGCGGCCTTGAAGCCATTCGCTCCCTGCAACGCGCCGGCTTCCATCCCCGCCGATCAATCGAGCTCATCATTTTCACGGCTGAAGAACCCACGCGCTTCGGCATCGGTTGCCTGGGCAGCCGCATGATGGGCCATGTGCTCTCTCCCGATGCCGCGCGGGCGCTCCGCGACAAGCAGGACCAATCCCTCGACCACTTGCGCAACGAAGCGGAATTTCGAGGCCCTCTCGAGTCCATCGCACAACCGGTTGGCCGCTTCCATCAATTCGTCGAACTCCACATCGAGCAGGGTCCGCTGCTGGAGCAGGAAGGAATCGACGTCGGCCTCGTCAGCCACATCGCTGCCCCTGCCAGCATGCGTATCCAGATCGAGGGCGAGGGCGGCCACGCCGGCGGCAAACTCATGCCCGGTCGCAAAGATGCTCTTGTGGCCGCGGCAGAATTGATTCTCGCCATCGAAGCTGCTGCCAGGTCCACCGGCGACATCTCCACGGTGGCAACGGTCGGCGTATGCGATGTCTTTCCCGGAGCCGTGAACAGCATTCCCTCCCTCGTCAAGCTTGAAACCGACATTCGCGACATTGATGGCCCGCGCCGCGACAGCGTAATCACCGCCATCAAGGTAGCTTGCAATGAAATTGAATTGAATCGCGGCGTGGTTATCAATACTAAGATGGTCAACGCCGATCCGCCCACTACTTCCGACCCTGCAATCCTCGCCGCCTTGGAGGCCTCAGCCATCGATGCGGGCCGCAGCTACAAGCGAATTGTCGCCCGTGCCTACCACGATTCCTCTTTCATGGCCTGCATCGCCCCCGTCGCTATGTTATTCATTCCCTGCCGCGGCGGAGTCAGCCACCGGCCCGACGAATACGCCTCGCCCGAGTGGATCGCCAACGGCGTCGAAGTACTGGCTCGCACGCTGGCCCGGCTGGCAAGCTGACCGCCCCGCTTTGCTCGCCAGCCCGCTCCGTTGTATGCTATGCCTCAACCCGTACGGCGATCCGGGCTTCCCCAAAGCATGAGCACGAGCGACAAAACTCGCATCGTTGGCGCTCCCGTCCTCCGCAAGGAAGGCGTAGACAAATTGCTGGGCCGCGCCCGATATGTTGACGACATTGAGCGCAAAGGCATGTGGTTCGGCCTCACTGTCCGTAGCACCATTCCTCGGGGTTTTATTCGCTCCATCAAGTTCGATCGCCGTATCGATTGGAGCGAGTTCACCATCGTCACCGCTGCAGACATCCCCGGCAAGAATCACGTCCATCTCATCATCGCCGACCAGCCGGTTCTCGCCGATGGCATCGTCAATCACTGCGATGAACCGATCCTTCTCCTCGCCCATCCTGACAAGTACAAGCTCCGCGAAGCCGCCTCCGCGGTCCACATTGAGTACGATCCCCTCCCGCCCGTCTTCACCATCGATGAAAGCGAGCGCCAGCAAATCATCGTCTGGGGCGCGGACAATCTCATCAAGAGCTTTCTGCTTGAAAAGGGTGACGTCGACTCCGCATGGGCCAGCGCCGCGCACATTGTTGAAGGCGAATACCGCACCGGCGCGCAGGAACATCTCTACATCGAAAACAACGGCATGATCGCCGAGTGGAATTCCGAAACCGGCATCACCGTCTGGGGTTCGCTGCAATGCCCCTACTACGTGCATAAGTCGTTGCTCGCGGTTTTCGATCTGCCCGAAGACAAGGTTCGCGTCATCCAGACTGAGACCGGCGGCGCATTCGGCGGCAAGGAAGATTACCCTTCCACGATTGCCTCCCACGCCGCTTTGCTCGCATGGAAGTCCGGCCACATCGTCAAAATGGTTTACGACCGCATGGAAGACCTTGCCGCCACCACCAAGCGTCATCCGTCGCGCGTGCGCCATCGCACGGCCGTAGACAGCAACGGCAAGCTCCTTGCTTTGGACATTGAATTAGCCACCGATGGCGGCGCCTACACCACTCTTTCTTCCACCGTGCTCTCGCGTGCAACCCTTCATTCACCCGGCCCCTACGTCTGCCCCAATGTTCGCGTTCGCGCGCACGCATGGGCCACAAACACCGTTCCCTATGGCGCATTCCGCGGCTTCGGCGCGCCTCAGTCCATCTTCGCCATCGAGCGCCACATGGATGAGATCGCCGCTGTCATCGGCCTCGACCCCATCGAACTCCGCCGCAGAAACTTCCTCCATGACGGCGACACCACCGCAACCGAACAGGTGATGCGCGACCCCGTGATTCTTGACAAGCTGCTCGATCGCGCTCTCGCCGAGAGCGATTACTACGCCCGGCACAAAAAGTTCGTGCTGGAAAATCAAACCAATCCCGTTAAGCGTGGACTCGGCATTGCTTCCTTCTTTCATGGCTCCGGCTTTACCGGCTCGGGCGAGCGCTATCTTAATTCTCTAGCCGGCATCGATGTCATGCCCAAAGGCAAAGTCCGCATCCTTGTTGCCAATACCGAATTCGGCCAGGGCACCAACACCGTTCTCTCGCAGATTGCCGCCGAAGCCCTAAACATTGGTTACGATGACGTAATCGTAGCCCAGCCCGACACCTCGGTCGTTCCCAACAGCGGACCCACTGTTGCCTCTCGCACCACCATGGTCGTCGGACATCTCATCGAACGCGCCGGTGCGCAACTCCTGACTATGCTTCGTGACCATGCCGGCCTCGGAGCACAATTCACGCCCGAAGAGTTTTTCGCCGCCTGCGAACGCTATCGCGACCTGCATGGCAAGGTCGAATCTTTCTGTCGCTATGAAGCGCCTCCGGGCATCTTCTGGGATGACAAGACCTATCACGGAGAAGCCTATCCCGCCTACGTGTGGTCCGTGCAAGTTGCGCAGGTCGCCGTCGACACCGTCACCTACTCCGCCGAGGTCGAGGACTTCTGGTCCGTCCAGGAAGTCGGCCGCGTCCTCAATCCCATCCTCGCCGGCGGCCAGGTTGAAGGCGGAATCGCCCAGGCAATCGGTTACGCGCTTTACGAGAAGGTGCTCCTGCAAAACGGTCACATGGCCAACAACCAGATGACCAACTACATTATGCCCACTGCCGAAGACGTGCCGCCCATCCACATCTACTTTGAAGAAATTCCTTTCCGCTATGGCGGTTTCGGCGCAAAAGGTATTGGCGAGTTGCCTCATGACGGTCCCGCACCCGCAATCCTCAACGCCATTCGCGATGCAACCGGCGTCGCCTTCAATACCATTCCTCTCCTGCCCGAAGATCTCTTCCTCCAATTGGTTGTGCGTAAACCGCAGGTGGAGACAGCGCCCGTATGAGTGACGACTGTCCCACCATTCGCTTCACCGTGAACGGCCAGGATGTTGCCGTCGAAACATCCCCCATGAAGCGTCTCCTTGATGTGTTGCGCGAAGATCTGCGCCTTACCGGCACCAAGGAAGGATGCGGCGAAGGCGAGTGCGGCTCCTGCTCCGTCCGCATGAACGGCGAGTTGGTGAACAGTTGTCTAGTCCCCGTGCTGCAAGCCGAAGGCGCATCCATCCAGACCGTTGAAGGCCTCGCCATCAATGGTGAACTTCATCCCCTGCAGAAGGCTTTCCTCCAATGCGGAGGCGCACAGTGCGGTATCTGTACGCCGGGCATGCTGATGGCCGCCACTCAACTGCTCGCCGTCAATCCCCACCCTGGGATGCCGGAAATCCGCGAAGGCCTTGCCGGCAATCTCTGCCGCTGCACCGGCTTCTCCCGCATCTTTGAATCCGTAGTTGCCACTGCTTCCGCTGACGCCAGCAACCTACACGACCAGGCCGACCATGCGAGGTAACCCGCACGCACACCAACTCATCGCTCCCGGCAGCCTCTCCGCGGTGCTCGAACTCATGGCCGCCGCGCCTGGAGAGTGGACACCTATTGCCGGCGGCACAGAGCTCATGGTGGCGCATGCGGCCGGCAGGCTCAATCAAGCCAAGCTCGTCAGCCTTTGGGGAATCCCAGACCTGCGATTCATTACTGTCAATCCGGATACCATCGTCCTCGGCGCTGCCACCACGTTTAGCGATCTGCGCGCACGCGTCGGCATCGCTGCCCACCTGCCGCTGCTGGCAAAATCTGCCTCATGGATCGGCTCCATCGCCAACCAGAGCCGCGCCACCATCGGCGGCAATCTCGTCAATGGATCGCCCGCCGCCGACTCCTCGCCTGCCCTTCTTGTGTACGACGCGGAGATTGAACTTGTCTCAGTCCGCGGAAGTCGACGCATTCCCTATGCCCACTTCCACACCGGCTACAAACGGAACGTCATGGCGGCCGACGAGCTGCTCTACGCAGTGCATCTCCCGCTCCGGTTCGCCCATCACCGGCAGTATCTGCGCAAGGTCGGCACGCGCCGCGCCATGGCCATTTCCAAAGTGGCGCTGGCCTCAGCCACTCTTGTTGAAGACGGGACCATTCACGAGATCCGCGTTGCCGCTGCAAGCCTCGCAGCCTTCCCCACGCGCCTCTATCAAGCGGAGTCCGCTCTCCTCGGTCGTCGAATCGACCCACATGCAATCCAGTCCGCACGCGCCGCTTTGCTCGCCGAAGCCAAACCCATTGACGACATCCGCTCCACAGCCGAGTACCGCATCCGCGTCGCCGCCAATCTTCTTGAAGAATTCCTGAAAGAACTGCAATCCTCGGAGACTACCGCGTGAATGCTACCCTCCAAGCCTGGAACGCCGCCGACCCCGCCACCGCGCTGGACGCGATGCTCGCCTGCTGCGCAGCCCGCCGATGGGCTGCCGCTATGGTTGCTCTTCGCCCCATCGCAGGAGTTTTGGAATTGAGTGAAGCCGCCGACCGCATCTGGAGCACCATGGAAGAGCCTGACTGGATGGAAGCCTTCGCGGCCCATCCCCGCATCGGCGACCGCAAGCCCGCGCACGCGACCGCAAAGTCTACCGCATGGTCCACGCAGGAACAATCGTCAGCCAACACGGCAGGAGAAAAAGTGCTTGCAGACCTCGCTCAAGGCAATGCACTGTACGAGCATCGCTTCGGCTTCACTTACATCGTCTGCGCCACCGGAAAGAGCGCCGTCGAGATGCTTGCAATCCTCAATCGCCGCCTGAGCAGTGACCGCGCCACCGAGTTGCGCGAGGCCGCCGAACAGCAACGGCAAATCACGCAGATCCGTCTGGGAAAGTGGCTTATAGAATGAGTGCGATCACAACGCATGTTCTGGACGCAGTGCTGGGCAAGCCTGCCGCCGGCATCGGCGTAAAGCTGGAGATGTGGGTCAACGACACGTGGGATACTGCTGCTGAAAGCGCGACCGATTCGGATGGACGTTGCCGCGACCTGACGCAGGATGCAGACGCAGGGCTTTATCGGCTTACCTTCGCCACAGGCGCTTACCTGGCCCGCATGGGCCGCAACAGCATCCATCCCGAGATATCCATCACCTTCACCTGCGACGGAGTGGCGCATTATCACCTGCCTCTCCTGTTAAGCGACAACAGCTACACAACCTATCGAGGAAGCTGACGCCATGACAAGACTCGGATCGAATCGTTACGGAAAATCGCGCGTACGCCTTTCGCGCATCACGCGCATTGGAGGCCATCACGAATTCCACGAGTGGACCGTGCGCGTCTTGCTTGAGGGCGACTTCGAAACCAGCTTCACTGAAGCGGATAACAGCAAGATCCTACCCACAGACACCATGAAGAATACGGTCTACTTTGTAGCTCGCGAATCAAAGGCTGCAACCATCGAAGAGTTCGCAACCGAGCTTGGCGACTATCTGCTGTCCCACAACCCGCAAGTCAGCGGAGCGCTGGTTGAGATTGAAGAAAAGGCCTGGGAGCGCCTCGTCGTCGATGGCGCACCGGAGCCAACGACCTTCAAACTTTGCGGACCCGAGGTGCACACGGTGCGCGCTGTTCGCGACCAGGGACGCGAGTGGTCCGTCCGATCCGGCATCGACGGACTCACGATTCTCAAGACCACCAAGTCCGCATTCACCGGCTACATCAAAGACAAACTCACCACCCTCAAGCCCGCCACGGATCGCATCTTCGGCACCCGCGCCACTGTCACCTGGGAGTACTCAGTGGGGTCCCCTGATTACGCTCAGGTTCGCGCGCGCATCCTCGCAGCGCTGCTCAAGGAGTTTGCCGCGCATCACAGCATGAGCGTGCAGCATACCCTTTACGACATGGGAAAAGCCGCACTCGAGGCCGCCCCGGAGATCGCAAGCATCACCCTCACCATGCCCAACCTGCATCACCTGCTCGCCGATCTCACGCCCTTCAGCCAGGACAATCCCAACCACATCTTCGTGCCCATCGACGAGCCACACGGCTACATCGAAGCCACCATCAAACGATAAGAAGTGCCCAATAGAAATCACTGAAGCTGCGCCAGGTCGTCAGGCTCGTCGATATCCACGGCGCCCCCTGGAAACGGAAGCGTAATCATTGGGCACGGCGGATGCATCAGCAACCCACGTGCTCCCCTGTCTCCGCTCAGTGCAAGCAGATCCGCGAATACCTCGCGCGGAAATATCGCTGGAATCCCAAGCACGCCCGCGTAAGCCGAAGCCACAATCGAAGCCTCGCTCTGCGCAGTGAACTTCACAATTAATCCACGCAGATGCTCGGCGCTCAATCGCGGCTGATCGCACGCCAGAATCAGAACTCCGCGCACAATTACATTCAGCGCGTTTACGCCCGCATGAATCGAACTGGCGATTCCCTGCTCCCACTTGTCGTTCATCACCACGGTCGCACTATCCGCCGGAACAGCCGCGCCAGTCAACTCAGCATATGCTCCAACCACAACCAACACCGGCGCAGCGTCAGCCTCGCACGCCAGCCTCACACTCCGCGCCACCAGCGTCTCCCCATCCAGCATCAGTAACTGCTTCGGCTGTCCCAGCCGTCGGCTCGCTCCAGCCGCCAGCACCACAGCTGCAACGGATCCCTTCACGGCTGTCCCTCGGTGTCCGGTTGCAGCATAACCAGCAGCACCACCGCCACCACCATAAACATCCGAAACGCGGCCTCCTGCCCATTCCACGTGTGCGACTGCCACATCAGGAACCACTCCCCGCCCACCGACAGAAAAGCCACCAGCCACATCAGTAGCGAAAGCGTCAGCGCCATCACCGGCACGCCCTTCGCCGCGTTAAACGCCTTCACTGGCAGCCGCACTGCCATTAGCAGCCGAACAACGCCCCACCACAGCAGAATCGTCGTGGCAATCTCCCACGCAATAATGCTCACGTAAAACGCCAACTGCAATCCCAGCGAAGGAATTGCGCGCCACATCCCATGGTTGCCGGGAAAGGTCGAATCCATAGCCAACACGTGATGCACAAACTGGTAATTCGAGTCGAAGTCTGTCGCATTATTGAAGACAACCAGGGAATAATAGACGGCAATCCCTGCCAGCAACAGCAACTTCGCGGCGCGCGTAATCATGGCTCATGCTAGCTCGACGCCATCCATTTCCCCAAGATAATTCCCGCCCGCGCGTGCTACATTCAAATGCAAATGACGCCGACTTCATCGCCTGAAGAGAACCTCGCCGCCCTCGGGCTCACGCTCCCCAACCTGCCCGCGCCCGGCGGCAATTACGTCTCCGCCAAGCGCGTCGGCGCCATCCTCTACCTGTCCGGCGTCATCTCCGCCAGTCCCGACGGCATTATCACCGGAACCGCCGGCATCGATTGCACCATCGAAGACGGCTACGCTGCGGCCGCAGCCTGCGCCCTCACTCAACTGGCCGTTCTCAAGCGTGAACTCGGCTCGCTCAATCGCGTAGTCGAAGTTGTAACCGTCAATGGATACGTCAATGCCGCTCCGGGATTCGCCGATTCCCCCGCCATCATCAACGGCGCCTCCGACCTTCTCGTCCGCGTCTTCGGCGATGCCGGCCGCCATGTGCGCGCCGCCGTGGGCGTCAGCGCCTTGCCGCGCAATGCCCTCGTCGAGTTACAAATGACCGTCAGAGTCACAGAGAGGCCGGCCGAATCATGACCGAACACATTCTCTCCGCCGAACCCACTCACTCGGTCTGGAACCGCTCCATCCCTCCGCGACTGCATATCCAATCCGGCGACGAGGTTGCCTTCGAATGTGTCGATGCCAGCGGGGGGCAAGTGCGCCCGGGCATGACGACCGAGGAATATTTGACCATCGACCGTACCCGCATTCACGCCCTTACCGGCCCCGTCTGGATCGAAGGCGCGGAGCCAGGCGACGTCCTTGAGATCGACGTGCTCGCCACGCGACACGCCGATTGGGGGTGGTCCAGCGTGATTGAAGGCCTCGGCTTCCTGAAGGACCGTTTCCGCGAGCCATATCTCTTTCACTGGCAACTGGACGGCGAATCCACTTCGTCTCTCGCGCCCGCGGTGGTTCCGTTGCGTCCCTTTCTCGGCGTCATGGGTGTAGCCCGCGCCGAAGACGGCAAATTCCGCACTCGCCCGCCAGGCCCCTTCGGCGGCAATCTCGATGTGCGTGAACTCTGCGCGGGCTCCCGCCTCTATCTGCCCGTCTACAATCCCGGCGCGCTCTTCAGTTGCGGCGACGGCCACGCCGCCCAGGGCGACGGCGAAGTTTGCATCAACGGCATCGAGTGCCCACTTGACGTAACTCTGCGCTTCCACCTGCATAAGCACCAGCCGCTTGCCGGTCCGCTCATCGAGTCCAGTGAGGCCGCCGCAGCTGACTCCCCAGCCAACGCCTGGGTGGTCATCGAAACCGGCACCGACCTCGCCGACACCGCCCGCGCCGCCACCAGCCGCATGGTCGACCTGCTCGTGAGCCGCTGGGGCTTCTCCCCGGTGCACGCCTACATTCTCTGTAGCGTGGCCTTGAAACTCCGGCTCAGCCAGGTAGTCAACGAACCCGTTTACACCGTGAGCGGCGCCATTGCCAAACAGATTCTTCCCCGCCGCAAGATCTTCCCGTCCCAGTGACTCTTCCCATGATCATCAACAACCCTGAAGTTGTAGCCGAACTCGCCGCACTCTATCCGCGCTATGAACATGCGCTTGTGACGAACGATGTGGAAATCCTGGTCGAAATGTTCTGGGCAAATCCTCACGTCATGCGCTTCGGCACAACCGAAAATCTTTACGGCCCGGAAGAGCTGGAAGCGTTCCGCAAGAGCCGTCCAGCGTTCAATCTGGCCCGCACCGTCACCCGTCTCGACATCGTCGCTTTTGGCCGCGATTTCGCAAGCATCACGCTCGAATTCGAACGCGCCGCGGCTTCCGGAATCGTCCGTGGACGGCAAAGCCAGGTATGGGTCCGCTTTCCGGAAGGTTGGCGAATCGTGCAGGCCCATGTCTCACTATTGCCTTCTGCATAAGCATTTCCTGCCCGATTTTGCACTGCCGGAAACGGCAAATCTTTAGATGATTTTTATGTAAAAATAGATAATCTAACCACACCCCGTAGTTCAAAACGGCCCATATCAGACCGAAAACGAGCTCAACTCGTATAGTGCTGTTGTTTCCTGCTTTTTGAAACATTCAAAACGCATCCTCCTTACCGAGCGTTTTTTGAAAGATCAAAAAACCTATGGGGAAGACTTTATTTTCGAGGCCCGCCACTTGAGGTATTCCATGCGTATTTTCTCCTCTCTGCTTCCCCGGCTGCTGGCAATCGCCGCAGTCGCTGCGCTGTGTTGTTCTTCTCTGTTTGCACAGCAGACACTCGGCGGAATTACCGGCGAGGTCAGTGATGCATCGGGTGGCGTCATTCCCAATGCCAAGGTAACCATCACCGACGAGCAGACCTCGCTCTCGCGTGCCACAGTGACCAACGGCTCCGGTGAGTACTCCTTCGTCAATCTCCCCATCGGCACCTATACCCTTACCTATACCGCCGACGGGTTCGATGTGCAGAAGACCCAGCACATCACGGTAGTCGGCAATCGTACGGGCACTGTAAATGCCTCCCTCAAAATCGGCCAGACCTCGACCACAGTGGAAGTGGAAGCCGCACCCATGATGAATGCCGCGGACACCACCAACGGCTACGTCATGGAAAGCACGGAAATTGAATCCGTGCCGCTTCCCACCGGCAGCTTTACCGGTCTCGCCACCCAATCCACCGGAGTCACGGCCGAGTTGAGCAGCGGAACCGGCGCAAACTCCGGCCTCGGCAATGCGCCCATCTGGGCTAACGGCCAGCGCGATACGTCCAATTCTTTCCTGCTCAATGGCGTCGACGCCAGCAATCTCTTCAACGGCAAAAGCACCAGCCAGGTCGCCTCTGCGCGCGTCATCAACTCCACCGGTGTCCAAACCACTCCCGGCGGAGGCGGCGGCGTGATTCCCTCCGCTGCCTCTATCTATCTCTCCATCGGCAACGCCATTCCCACGCCAGCCCCTGAATTCATCGCCGAGGTTCGCGTCAATGCCTCCATGTACGATGCGCAGCAGGGCTCTACCTCCGGCGCGCACATCGATCTCAGCACCGCCTCCGGCACAAACACCTGGCACGGGTCCGCCTACGCGCACCGCGGCACCAACTGGATCAACGCCGCACCGTTCTTCTTCAATCAGGACCCCGATGTTCCGGCTGGCGAAAAGGTACCAAACCTGCACCGCTACATTGCCGGAGGTACTTTCGGCGGGCCCATTATCAAGGACAAGCTCTTCGGCTTCGTCGGCTATCAGCACCTGCATGTCGCCGACGCGGAACTCGGTGACTCCTTCCTCGACGTTCCGGTCGGCCTCACCGATGATCGTTCCGCCAATGGCATCGCCAATGTCAGCAACAGCGCGTTCGGCGCAAGCACCTACATCGACAACCCGGTAACCTCCGCGCAAATCGACCCTCTCGCGCTCATCCTCTTTAACTCGCCTTCGCTTCCCGGCGAGCCCGGCAAGTGGCTCATTCCCAACGATTCGTTGAATGGAGCACCCCCCACCGTTGCCCACCTGGATAACGCCTTTATTCCTGGGACAGGGCGCTTTAACGCCGATATTGCCGTGGCTGACCTCGATTACAACGCCACCAAGAAGGACACCCTCGCGCTCAAGTACTTCTATCAGCACGATCCCACCGTCGCGCCCTACTCCTATTCCAGCGTTCCCGGCTTCGCCGAGCATCTCGACTCGGGCGCGCAGGTTGCAGCCATCACCAACACCTTCATTGTGAAGTCCAATCTGAGCACCACCCAGACCCTCGGCATCATTCGCGAAAAGAACTGGGGCGATAATGAGCAGGCCTTCGGGCCAGGCTCCATCCCCGGCGGAACTGCCGGAACCGGGTCCATCAATATGTTCGGATCCAACTACTTCCCCGGTGTCTCCATCTACAACGTGCTGGGCCAGTATCAGCCTTCCGGCGTCAGCAATGTTTATCTCAACATCGGCCCCAACGCCGAGTCGCAGTCTTCCAACACCGGCGTCTTTCAGAACCGTCTCGCTCCGCGCGGCGACGCCGTCTGGATGCTTGGCAAGCACACCATCAGCTTTGGCGCCAGCTACACATACACCCAGCTCAACACCATCGACAAGCGCACCGGCATGGGGACAATTGCAACCGACGATTTCAGTCAGTTCGTGCAGGGCTTCGTCTCGCCCGGCAGCTCGGCTTCGGGCTTCTACGTCACCTCCTTCCTGCAGGGCAACGCCAGCCGCTACTACCGCTCCAACCAGCTCGGCACGTATGTTCAGGACAAGTTCCAGGTGACCCCGACTCTCGTGCTCACCGCCGGCGTGCGCTATGACTGGGATGGCGGCCTCACTGAAAAGTACGGGCGCATCTTCAACTTCGATCCCAGCCTCTACAGCTACAGCGTCGGATCCGACACCATCACCAACACCGGCCTCATCATCGCCGGTAACAACACCAACGGCACCAGCGGCGTCAGCAACACCACCCTCACCGGCCGTCAGTGGGGCATCGGTCCCCGCGTCGGCGCAGCCTGGGCGCCCGCCATGAACCACAACAAGGTCGTCTTCCGCACCGGCGCAGGAATCTACTACGACCGCGGCGAGCTGTTCAGCTACTTCTCGCCCGGCTACGCCATCGGAACCGTCACCGGCGGACCTTTCGGCGTCAACCAGCAACTCCCGTTCGTCAACTCGTCCCAGTGCCCCTCATCCTCGCAGTCGCTTTACCAGTACTACATTCCAACCTGCGGCGGAAATGGCGGCTACGGCCCACCCACTGGACCGCCGACTGCGGAAACCGGTGATCTTGAAAACCCGTATGGCACCACGCTGGAATACGCCGCGCCCACCAACCCCAAGGCCTCCGATCTCAGCAACTACCTTCCCAATGCCTGCAGCATCGAGAGCAATGGCCTCGGCGGCATTCCGGGAATCTGCCCCTCATCCGGTACCAATCCCAACGGATACGCCATCAACAACGGCCAGCCCATTTCGCTCGGCGTTTATGACCGCAAGAATAAGCTGCCCTACACCATCAACTACACCTTCGACATGCAGTGGCAGCCGCGGCCCGACCTCGCCGTAGAACTCGGATACGTCGGCAACGTCGGCCGCCACCAGGTCATTCCCGTGCCTTTCAACCAGCCCAATATCGCTTCTCCCACCAGCCCCACGCTCTCGGGCGGCGCCTTTCAGCAGAAATACAGCTACGGCTATAACGTCGGCGGAGCAACCCTGCCAGATGGTTCCAGCTATCTGGCAAACTATGAAGGCGGCAACGTCGACCTGCGCGTTCCCTACATCGGGTACGCGGCTGAATCCATTGACTACAAGGCCGCCGGCGTTGATGCCTACAACGCGCTTCAGGCCCACATTGAAAAGCGCATGAGCAAGGGCCTCCAGATGGGCGCCTCTTATACCTGGTCCCATGCTCTCGATGAGCAGAGCGGGCTTGGTCTCTTCTACAACGGCAACAATCCTCTCAACCTGCGCAGCGGCTATGGCTCGTCCGACTTCGACCGAACCAACATCATCAGCACCAACTACATCTACCAGGTTCCTGACTTTGCCAATAAACATTCCCTTCCAGGCAAGCTAATCGACGGATGGTCCCTCGTAGGCCTCGCGGTGGTGCAAAGCGGCCAACCGTACAGCATCATCGACTTCTCCGGAGCGGTGGGTAGCATCTACTACTCCACCTCCGACGGCATCACCAACCCCATCGTTCCGCTGGCTCCGGGATGCACTGCCAAGTCCGCGCTCACCGGCCACTCGGGAGCATGGACCCCGGCTGGCGCGCCCCCAGCACTCAATTCCGCGTGCTTCACTCTCCCCCTGCTTCCTGCGGGTGAACTGGGCGGCGCGATCCCCACTTCAGATCCCTACGAGACCGGCTACACCACCGGCCAACGCAATATCTTCCGCCAGTCCTATCAGAAACGTGCCGACGCCTCGGTCGTGAAGATGATTCCTCTCACCGAGCGCTTCAACATGAAGTACACCTTCGACGTTTACAACGTCACCAACACTACCAGCTTCGATATTCCCGGCAACGAGGTCTCTCAAAACGCGGGCTACAACGCATTCCCGGCATCGGGGACAGCCGTTCTGCCCACCGGTTGCGGCACCCCAAGCGCTACCAACAACTTCTATAGCTGCCCGTCGGGCCTCGGCATCGTCGGCCACACCATCGGCGCTCCACGACAGGTTCAAATGTCTCTCCACCTCGATTTCTAAAACCGGCTGATCCTTAATCGGCATAGGGGGGAGAGTCACCTCTCCTCCCCTGCCACACCACCCGGCATGCGGGTCCGCACCGGGCGGTTCGAGAAGTTGAGGTTTAC
>Ga0187847_10001119_pt1 | contig 25536 bp, 19 predicted proteins | sample June2016WEW_4_10_FD_132458 | JGI IMG/M metagenome (GOLD analysis project Ga0187847, IMG submission 132458) | Peatland microbial communities from SPRUCE experiment site at the Marcell Experimental Forest, Minnesota, USA - June2016WEW_4_10 | ecosystem: Environmental > Terrestrial > Soil >...
AAACCCGCTGGTCGTGCTGCCGTAAACGCTGTAGGAACTGATCGAGCAGTTAGCCGGTGGAGTTACCGCAGTCCAGCTCACACCGATCGCGCTGGAGGAAGACGCCGTCGCTGTAACTCCGGTGGGCGCCGAAGGAACTGCGGTGCAACTACCGGTCGGAGTCTTGGTCGAAGCCTGCGCCGAAACTGGCGATGTGCCGTCGGCATCAACTGCTGCCACCGTGTAGTAGTAAGTCGTGTTCGCCGCAAGGCCGGTGTTGGTGAAGCTCGTGCCTGTTACTCCACTCGCGATTATCGTAGTCGGATTTGCTGCCGTTCCGCCGTACACGGTGTACGAACTGACACTGCAGTTGGCAGGTGGAGTTACTGCGTTCCAGTTCAACCCAATGGAACTGGAGGACGCCGCCGTGGCCGTGAGCCCGACAGGAGCAGAAGGAACCGCGCTGCAAGTGCCGGTGCCAGTTGTAGTGCCACTTCCCTGCGTCGAGGCCGCCGATGAGCCATCTCCGTCGGCCGCTTCGACAACGTAGTAGTAAGTGGTTGCAGTAGCCAACCCTGAATCTGCATACGACGCGCTCGTCAGGCCTGAAGCAATCTGATTGCTCGAGCCCGGTGTGAAGCCGGATGTCGTGCTGCGATAGAGGTTGTAGCTGACTGTGCAGGGGGATTCGGCAGTGCTAGCGCCCCACGTAACACCGATTGTGCTGGAAGAAGTTCCCGTGCCGGAAGGCTTTCCAGGAACGCTGGGAACCGCTGTGCAACCGCCGTTTGTACCTCCCCAGGAGCTTACGAAGCTGATGTACGACCCTGACTGCGCCGCTGTGCCCGCATTATCCGTAACTCCGGGACTGTCTGACGCAATGGTGTAGGTGATTCCGCCGCTTCCTGCCAGATAGACAGACACCAAATCGCTGAACGTAACTCCGGTAGCAACCGGCGCGGCGATTCCGCTGTTTGAGAATATCGTGACTCCCGCCACATTGAAGAAGGAGTAAACGCCTAACCCATAAGCAGCGTGAGTGGTGACTGAAGGCGCAACATTATAGGACGCATAACCATTTAAGCTGCCGTTCATCCATGAAGCCTGGTTGGGCACGTCGTACGGCATTTCGCTCTGGTAGAAGATGGTCTCGCCGCCCTCACCGTTCCACACCACTTGCTCTGCCTCGAAATGCTCGACAGCCAGGCCAAGTGCTGTGACGTTGTCGCCGTTCACCACCAATCCGTTCATGGCGACGTTGCCCGTCCAGGAGGCGTCAGCTCCGTGATCGGCGCGCCATGACCACATGTTGTCGATGATTACGTTGTCGCTGTCGATTTCCGTGGCGATCGTTGCAGTCCCGGCGGTCGCGCCACCGATGCGGAAGTTCACATCGCTGATCGATGTCGGATTACTTGCGTGACTAACCCGCGATGCGCCCTTGACTCCGATCTGCAGGAGTACCGGCGAATTCACCGGGCCGGCGTCAATCAGGAACCCGGCGATTTGCACTCCGTCCACGTCGGCAACCGTCATCGCCGCCGTTCCCGTCTGTGGAACCAGGTCCGCGTAGCCTAGTCCGAGCACAACCGTGTTCGGATTGGTGACGTTGATGGCCCCGGAGTACTGATAGATGCCTGGGGTCAAAATCAGGTTCTTACCCGACGCAAGCGCTGCGTTTATGCTGGCCAGCGTGCTTGAGGGCGTGGCGATGAAGAAGGTGCTGATGGCCAAAGAATTGCCGGGGCCCGGATTGGTGCTGGTCCAGCTTGGGCCAACCGAGTTCGTCCTCAACGTTGGAGAAAATACCCAGTAATTGCCGCTGCTGTCTTGATACAGAAATGGCTTTTCACGCACAACCGGAGTTGTGGCAAGGACGGCATAATTATTTCCACCGCCGCCCCACGCCGGGGCCGGAGCGCCATTGTCGCCGGAGAAAGTCATGTTCCACAGATTCCCCGTCCAGCCGGCAAAATTCGTATTGCGTGTGTACCACTGCTGCTGAGAACAAGATTCGATGCTTCCCGTGATCACACTGTCGCCGATGAATCCGCCGCTGGCTTCACCGCAATTCGTGTTCGTCAGCTCAACGCTGTCGTTTATATCCATGCGCCGAAAATCCGCGCCCTGCGACACACCCCACTGCTCGACATCCCCGGAAGGCAGAGACATTTCCATGTTCTCGATCGACCGCCAAAAATTTGTCGTCAGATTTCCATTGCTGTCCGTCGTGTTCACAGTCAGGTAGCCGTTGGTTATCGCCGTTGAAGTGGGCTCCTCGCCGAGCCCCGCGACTGACATGTAGTAGCCAACCTGAGATTCGACGCCGTTATAGGTACCAGGTTCAAAAAACACCGCGTAGCGGTTGGTACTGAATTGCGCGTTGCCGCTCAACGTGGCGAGGGTCGAATTGATTGTCGACACCGGAGTGCTTGGCGTAAAGACGTACACGTTCGGACCGAAGATCGTGCTGTTCTGCCCAAATACCGTGTTGCCAAACAAGAAAAGCGTTGCAAGCACAAAAAGGCAAAAGATCCGGCTCGCTAGAAAGCCTTGGTTAGATCGAATATTCATCTGAAGTCGACTCCAATCGACAGTTGTTGAAGCGAATGCGGGGCAAGATTGATGTCGGGGCAACCGAGACTGAACTCTAGGGAAGTGATGCAGCGAAAATCGATGCTCGGGTCATTTGGTTTTTTTGCTCGTCCCAACTCAGTGCCGACTTGTAAAGAACGGGCAAAGCCAATTGCGCGACATTCCGCGCTCCAACACGCTTCTGGCAAGTGAATAGCCGTTCATTCACGGATAACGTAATGGAGATCGCGCACAACCGAAGCCGGAATCTTGGGGTAAAGACCGGTTACTATTGCCTCATTGAGTATGTAAAATGTTTATAATGTTCACGTTACGCATAATTCAAATCCAGGAAACTTGAGCCCGGGTTTTCCGCTACATTCTCCTTGTTAATTTCGTTAACGATGCCGTTAAGGCCGCCTTCCACGGTTACCTTCAGGTGGCTATAATGATTACCGCCGTCCGCTCGAAGGAGCATGAACCCCAATGTCCTTGGCATACCCGGAAGTCCGAATCCCTCAGGAAGAAGAATCGCGGGAGCTGCAAGCGGTTCTGCAGTCGGACATCTTTAAGAAGGCGCCTAATCTTCTACATTTCCTGGAATACGTCGCAGAGCAGCATTTTGCCGGGAAGGCTGACCAGATTAAGGAGTACAGCATTGCTGTCCAGGCCCTTCATCGGCCCGAACACTTCGATCCCCAATCGGACACCATCGTGCGGGTCACAGCTCATGCCCTCCGGAAGAAGCTTGAGATCTACTATGCAACCGAAGGTGCCGGCCACCTGGTTCACATACAACTTCCGCCAGGTAAATATATGTTGCAATTCGTCAGAAAGCCTGACGAACTGGCGGGCTATTCCGGTTCTTCCGCTCCGCAATCCCAAGACGTCCCACAATCAACGCCGGAAGACCCTCAGCAGCTCCATGCACCGGAACCCCGTCACAACTGGGTAATTTGGCTGGGAACCGGCGTTGTGACGGCCGCTCTGCTGGCAACCATTGGGATGTATCTGAACAACCGCAAACAGATGGTGCATTCGATTAAATCTGGAAGCCCAGCCCCAATCCAGACTGCCGGCCAGGAATCGATAACGCGCATCCGGTTTGGAAAGCAGGACAGCCCCTACATCGATGCCGCTGGACAACAATGGACTCCGGACAAACACTGTCAGGGAGGCGCCCTCTTTGCTCACCCCGGCCATGAAATACAGGGTACGGACGATCCTGTCATCTTCCAGGAAGGCCGCGAGGGCAAGTTTCAATGCAAAATCCCCGCGGCTCCCGGAACCTACCAGCTCCAGCTTCTTTTCGCGGACACAGCGGGCGATAAGGAAGCCGCCAGGCAGGTCGACTTCACCATCAACAATCGGCGAGCAGAAGCTCTCGATATTGTCGATGAGGCGGGCGGCGATGACATTGCGATAGGAAAGATCTACACCGGGATTCAACCCATGAGCGATGGGGCCATCCATCTTGACTTCACTTCCGATGGAGCGTTCGTAAATGCGGTCGAAATTTCTCGTGCCGACTCAGATGCTGCGCAAGTGTTTCGAATGATTGCCGGCCCCGCGGTCTTCCGCGATGACCAGGGCAATACGTGGCTGCCGGAGCGATTCTTCCAGGGCGGCCGAAGAACATTCCACCCCGACGGCCTGCCCAAGGTTCCAAACTCCAGACTTTTCGAATGGGAACGATATGGTCACTTTCACTATCTCATTCCAGTCGTTGCGGAAAAAGAGTACAAAGTTCGCCTTTATTTTTCCGAGGGTTGGTTCGGAGGAAGCAATGGCGGTCCGGGCGGCATCGGGAGCCGCGTATTCAACGTATATTGCAATGGAACGACTCTGCTGAAGGACTTTGACATTCTGAGTGCACAGAAGAATGGCGCCACCGTGATTACATTCGATCATGTAACTTCGACGGCCCACGGCATGCTCGATATAGAATTCACACCCGTCAAGAATTACCCGCTCATCAACGCATTAGAAGTAGAGCCCGAAAGCTAGCCCTGCCGGCGACCAGGACAGGATCTTTCTAAACCACGGGGATGGGAATGGCGTGTGCGATTGCCAGCACTGCAGAGAAAACTTCGATCCGGCCACCGGCTTTACTCACCCAGCGCCATCAGCTTTTCCTTACCGCCGGCCCGATAGCGCCAGCGCCACAGTTTCGACCCGCTGGGATTGACCAGAAGAAATAGACCTTCGCGGTCGTACATCTTAATAGGGCTTGGCAGCCGGTTTCCTCGCCCGAATTGCTGCATCGGTCAACGCCATATTTTCTGCTCCAAAAGCACAGATTTTGATCTGTACCCCACCCTTGAATGGAATTGTACCCCAATCCGTACCCCACCTTTTGGGCGGATGTTGGTGCACGATTACGAACGCAAATACACTTAAAATCTTCGTAAACGATTGTTTCTTAATGAATTTTCGATTGAACGGGGAGGTTCGGGAGGGTGCGCAGAAGTGCGTTTTTGGCTGCCCCCCAGGGATTCGAACCCCGATAGGCTGCTCCAGAGGCAGCTGTCCTACCATTGAACGAGGGGGCAGCAAGTGTGCCTCGCGCGGCTCTTCTTGCAACCATATTGGCCCGGGTCGCAGCAGCGGGCCGGACGCCGAAGACCAACCCTTTCATCATAAGAGGATTCACCGCCTCGGTCAAACTCGCCGGGCAGACTCCTGCTGCAAGACCAGCGCATGAGGCCCCGTCAAGACCACCATGAATATCTGTGAAGAATCATGGGTTTATCAGTATCTTTAGAGAATCCTTGGCGGTCTCCCCCTAATCTCCTTAACAGATCAATCATCAGATGGCCTCTTGATGCCATGTCTTCGTGAGGTAGAATCGGGAGTGAGAATGGAGCTGGTACTCAATCTCGCATGGGCGTTGTCGGCCGTCGTGATCATTTGTCTTTGGCTGCGGTTTGGACCCCAGGCAAATGCGGACAGACGAACCCAGGTGGTTGCCTTGGCCGTGCTCATTCTTATTCTGTTTCCCGTCATCTCGGTTACTGACGATTTGCAGGCAGTCCAGAATCCGGCTGAAGTCGACTCTTGCCTTCGCCGCAACCACGTAACCTCCAATGCCCACTCTATCTTCCCCATGGCAGCCGCACTCCCTTTGCCTGCTTTCGCGGAGTTTTCCTTCGGTCTTCTGCAGCTCGTAGCTCCGGGTCACCAGCTCGAGCCGGCTATCGACCATCCCGGACTCGATTCCATTCAGAACAGACCCCCTCCAGTAGCTTAGTCGTTCACTCAGAATTCCCACATCCTTGATATTCTTCCGCTCTGTGTTCGCTGTGCCCAGGCCGGCCAGCAGTGGAATCCGGGATGGCGCACACCAAATCCAACGAACCTCTGTGTCGACTCCGTCACCACGGCTCGCAGGCCCTCCACCAAACTCAACGGGACCTCGTAACTCTGGTCTCGCTCTAAAAGGTTGTGTATGAAGCGACTCTTCAAGTCTCCGCCCGTGCGAGCGATGGCAGTGCTGTATTTGCTCGCTCTGACGCCGGCTCTTCTCGCAGCGCAGCAAGCCCTTAACTGGGATCAGATAAAGGCAAAATTCGAGTCGACCAATCCAACTCTGAAGGCCGAAGCCTTGAATGTGGATGAGATGAAGGCTGAAGAAATAACTGCTTTTCTCAGGCCCAACCCGCAGTTCACCCTATCGGCAGACGGCACTCAGATTGTTCCTCACGACGGAGCATGGGCTCCACTGCGAGGCACGGACGTGCAGCCCAACTTCAGCTATCTGCACGAGCGCGACCACAAACGCGAACTCAGATTGAAGAGCGCCCAGGAGGGCACGCAAATAGCCCAGTCGCAGCACGCCGACCTCGACCGGACCCTGCTCTTTACGCTGCGCTCGGCCTTCATACAAACCCTTCAGGCCAAGACGGTGGTGAAGATTGCGCAGGAGGACCTGGAGTACTACGACCACATCATCCAGATCAGCCGCGATCGCTTCCGCGCCGGCGACATCGCCCAGATCGACCTGGACCGCATCGAGTTATTGCGGGTCCAATATGAGTCAGAGATTCAGACGGCTTTGGTCAACCTTCGCACCTCCAAGATTCAGCTCCTGCAACTGCTTAATGACCGTACCCCTGTAGAGCAATTCGATGTGAATGGACCATTCGATTTTTCCGACAGCTTGATGCCCCTCGAAGACTTCCGCAAGATTGCGCTGGACGAGCGACCCGACCTCCGCGCCGCCATCCAGTCCCTTGAGCAAGCTGATACGAACCACAAGTTGGCCGAAGCCAACGGATCTACTGACCCGACGTTTGGCGCGTGGTACACCTATAATTCCTCGAATAACAATCCCGACGGCATTCAGACCCTCGGTCTCAGCGTCAGCATTCCGTTGCGCATCTTTGACCGCAACCAGGGCGAGAAACAGCGGACGCAGATCGATATTTCGCGCAATCGGCAGTTGACCGACGCCGCGCAAGCCCAGGTCTTCAGCGATGTGGATTCCGCCTATGCCCAGGTAGAGAGCAACATCGCGCTCCTGAAGCCTTATAAGGCCAAATACAACGACCAGGCCACACGCGTGCGCGACACCGTCACCTACGCCTATCAGCACGGGGGAGCATCACTGATGGACATGCTCAATGCGCAGAGCGACTACCGCACCGTGCAACTGGCCTATCTGCAATTGATCGGCGCGTATCTGACGGCCGCCGGACAACTGAATCTTGCTGTAGGACGCGAGGTAATCCAATGACGACCAAATCACTTTTCCTTCCCGCCGTTTGCCTTGCTGCCTTTACTTCCCTCTCGGCGTGCAAGAAAGAGTTCAAACCATCCGATGGTGCGCCGCCCTCGCCTCAGGTGGTGACCACCGGCGATATGAGCCTGGTGTCGGTCGATAAGCCCGACCAATTTCCCCTCGTGGCGGCGGAAGAGCAAGAAGCGCCCTCCGAATTGAATGTGACTGGCTCCGTCTTCCCTGACATCTCACGCCAGGTTCCCGTCATCACCCTCGCCAATGGCCGGGTGTTCAATCTCAAGACCCGGCTCGATGACAACGTAAAGAAGGGCCAGTTTCTATTCAGCATTCAAAGCCCTGACATTAGTAATGCCTTCGACGCATATTTGAAGGCCGTCAACGATGAACAGATGAATAACAAGGCCTACATTCGCGCCGAAGATCTCTTCAAGCACGGCGCCATCTCGCAAGCCATGCTCGAGCAGGCTGAAGACGCTGAGAAGGATGCGAAAGCTGATCTCATAGCCGCCGAAGAACAGTTGAAGGTTCTCGGTGTTGACAAGGACCATCCCAGCCCCATTGTCGATGTTCACGCTCCTATCACCGGAGTCATCATCGGCCAGAACGTTACCAATGCAGCGGCTGCCGGCGTCTCCCTCTCCGGTTCCGCCACCGCCTTCACCATCGCCGACCTGTCCACCGTTTGGATCCTCTGCGACGTGTACGAGAACGACATTCCAAAACTCAAATTGGGTCAGGAAGCGAAAATCAAGGTCAGCGCCTATCCAGACAAGCCCCTTACTGGCCGTGTAAGCGACATCGGCCCGGTCCTCGACCCTTCGATCCGCACCGCCAAAGTGCGAATCGAAATCGCCAATCCCGGCATTCTCAAACTAGGCATGTTTGTGACGGCCACGTTCCAGAGCACAACCAAAAACAAATACCCGGTGGTGCCCGCGGACTCCGTTCTTCATCTGCATGATCGCGATTGGGTTTTTGTCCCTGCACCCGACCAGAAGTTCAAGCGGGTCGAAGTCCATCCCGGAATCATGCTGCCGGACAACAAACAGGAGCTACTCTCGGGCATCAACCCAGGCCAGCAGGTGGTCTCCAACGTTCTTCAGTTGGAAGCCACGCTAGAGGCGCAATGATTGAGAAGCTTGTAGATTTTGCGCTGAAAAACCGCTTCCTTGTTCTGGCAGCGGTCGTCATGCTCTTCGTGTGGGGTGGAATTTCGTTCCACAATCTCCCCATCGATGCCTATCCCGATGTTGCCGACAACTACGTCAACATCATTACCCAGTGGCCAGGCCACTCTGCTGAGGACATCGAAAAGCAGATCACTGTTCCTTGCGAAATTGCCATGGCCGGGATCCCGGACATGAAGAACTTGCGCTCCTTCAGCCTGGCCGGCATTTCCAGCATCATGATGAACTTCAATGATGCATCTGACAACAGCTGGAATCGTGAGCGGGTTCTTGAACGACTCACGGGGATTACGTTGCCCGCGAATCTTGTCCCGCAGCTGCAGACCGATTGGAGTCCCGCCGGACAGATCTACTGGTACACCATCGATAGTAAAAATCCGAATATCGATGTCATGGAGCAGAAGTCGCTTGAGGACTGGACTCTCACCAAGCAGTTCAAGAATGTTCCCGGTGTCGTTGATGTCGCCAGCTTCGGCGGCATCACCAAGGAGTATCAGATTCGACTCAATCCCGATAAGCTGATCGACTACGGCCTGAGCATCGCCCAAGTTGAGCAGCAGCTTCAGAACAACAACGCCAATGCCGGCGGAAGCTTCATCGTTGCCGGAACCCAGCAAATCAACGTGCAGGCACAAGGTCTGTATGAGAATGTGCAACAGATTGAAGACACCCTGATCAAGACGCAAGGTGGATCGCCGATTCGTATCAAGGACATTGCGATCGTCGAACAGGGAGCCAAGATCCGGCTCGGTCAGATCTCCAAGACCTTCAGAGACGACAAAGGCAGGCTCATCGACAATCCCGACGTCGTTGAAGGCTCAGTTCTGTTACGCAAGGGTGCGGATGCTGACCCTGTGCTCAAGGCTATTGAAGCAAAGGTCAAGGAGATCAACGATCACATTCTGCCTAAAGGCGTGACCGTCGTTCCCTTCCTCGATCGCAGCGATCTGGTTCATCTCACCACGCACACCGTGCTGCATAATCTCACCGAGGGAATCATCCTCGTATCGGTCATTCTCTTTTTCTTCCTCGGTAACGTGCGCGGCGCCGTCATCGTCGCAATCACCATCCCGTTCGCTCTGTTGTTTGCCTCCATCTGCCTCGACTTGAGTCATATTCCTGCCAATCTTCTCTCTCTCGGAGCGCTCGATTTCGGCATGGTCGTGGATGGCGCCGTAGTCATGGTCGAGAACATCGTCCGTCATCTTTCCCACAAGAATGAAACTCGCACCCCTCAGCAGAAAATCCAATTGGCAGCGCACGAAGTTCAGCGGCCGGTCTTTTACGCCATCGCCATCATCATCACTGCTTATCTGCCTATCTTCACCTTGGAGTCTGTCGAAGGCCGTCTCTTCAAGCCGCTCGCGTGGACCGTCGCATTCGCTCTTCTTGGTGCTCTCCTCTTTTCCATCATCGTCGCGCCCGTGCTCGCCAGCATCCTGTTCCGCAAGGGCGCCAAAGAGTGGCAGAACCCGTTCATGGGATTCTTGACCGACCGCTACAGGCATGGAGTCAAATGGGCCATTCATCATCGCGGTCTGACTTTGGGTGTCAGCGTTGTTGCTGTTGTGGTGTCGATCTACCTTCTGGCCACTGTTGTTGGCTCTGAGTTTTTGCCGCATCTTGATGAGGGCGCGATGTGGGTACGCGGCACACTCGCGCCATCCACCGGGCCCGACGAATCCCTTGCAATCTCCAATAGAGCTCGCATCATTCTGGCCAGCTACCCTGAAGTTACTGAGGTCGTCGATCAGATCGGCAGGCCCGACGACGGTACGGACTGGACCGGCTTCTTCGACACCGAATACTTTGTAAATCTGAAACAGAAAGACGAGTGGCGCCCCGTCTTCCATCAGGACAAGGACGCCCTCATCGCGTCGATGAACGAGCAACTCGAGAAGATTCCTGGCGTCATCTGGGGATTTTCGCAGCCTATTGAAGACAACATGGAGGAAGCCGTCAGCGGAGTGAAGGGCGAGCTGTCGGTAAAGATCTATGGCGACGACTTCAAAACGTTGGAAGCAAAAGGCAATGACGTAGTCGTCACGATGAGTAAGATTCCGGGGATAGCCGATCTCGGGCTCTTCCGCATTATTGGCCAACCCAATCTCACCTTCACTGTCGATCGTCTGGCCGCGGCCCGCTGGGGCATCAATGTCTCCGATATTCAGGACGCAATTCAAACCGCGGTCGGTGGTTCCACCCTTAGTGAGGTGCTGAAAGGCGAGGCACAGTATGACCTTGTTCTGCGTTATCAGAAGCCATATCGCGACACTCGCGAAGCCATCGAAAATGTCCGTCTTCTGTCGCCCACAGGCGAACGAGTTTCGCTCGCACAATTGACCAAAGTAGCAACCACCGATGGCGCGGAAGAAATCTATCGCGAAGGAGAGCAACGCTACATCGCTGTCAAGTACAGCGTGCGTGATCGCGATCTGGGAGGCGCGGTTGAGGAGGCAATCTCCACGGTGAACAAGGCCGTCCCCTTACCCAAGGGCTATCACTATGAGTGGGCCGGCGAATATCAGAGCAAACAGCGCGCCGATAAGCGTCTCGCAATGATTGTACCGCTGACTGTTTTGCTGATCGCCATCATTCTCTACACCATGTTCAAGTCGTTCAAGTGGGCGGGACTGATCATGGTCAACGTGGCGCTAGCTCCCGTTGGAGGATCGATCGCGCTGCTGGTCTCGCACACCAATATCAGCGTCTCGTCCAGCGTGGGTTTCCTCGCCCTATTCGGCGTCTCGGTGCAAACCGGTGTCATCATGCTGGAATACATCAACCAGATGCGAGCCTCGGGCCAGCCGATTGAAAACGCCGCAATCGAAGGAGCTGTCCTGCGCCTCCGGCCCATCATGATGACCGCGCTTGTCGCGACGTTGGGACTGTTGCCCGCTGCACTCTCGCACGGTATCGGCTCCGACTCGCAGCGCCCCTTCGCGATCGTCATTGTCGGCGGACTCATGGTCGATCTGGTTATGAGCATCTTCCTGCTGCCCACCCTCTACGTCTGGGTAGCCCGCGAACATGATGTTCTACCCGTAGCTGAAGTCACCGGCGAAGAATTCTAACGACATAGAATTCAACATCAAATGATCGAGCCTCCCGGATCTTGATCTCAAGCCTGAGGCACACGGCGATGGGGTGAAATGTCTGCTTATGGGGTTCGTGCGGTAACGTTAAATGTTCGCCCAGATGGTTTCTTTTCGTGCCAAATGTTCGCTCAGATGGTTGCAGAAATTGGAGGGGTTAACCTTGTGGGCCCCTATAAATTCGGAATAGGTTGCTGAGAATTAGCCGGATTAGACAAAAGGGTTGTAGAGAATTTAACCGTGTTTTCTCTTAAGTGGCTTAAGCGAAAGAGAAAACTGGCGTAAAGCTTTGAAATATTGCCATTTACTGTCATTTGTGTTGACTGTGCACGCGCACTAAGAATTGCCGCGCGAAACCGACGAATCTCAGCCTGCCGGTCGAGGCCTCGTCCCTCCTACTCTCACTCTTCCCGCAAAACTTCCAGCGGCCTCAACCCAAGAATCCTGTAGCTCGCAATCCATCCCGTCGCGGTCGCGAGCACTGCGGTTCCAACCAGCGCAACCAACGTCGCCGGCCACTCGATATGGAATCCCACTTCCAACTTGCGCAGAAGCACTCGCGTCAGAATGTTCGCAAACACCACGCCCACTGATCCAGCCAGCAACCCCAGCACGCTGAACTCCACGCTGAACGTTCGTACAATCCGCATTCGTGTCGCCCCCAGCGTCTTCAGGACCACAGCCTCCCGTATCCGTCTGAAGCGTGTGCTCGCAATGCTGGACGCCAGAATCATCAACCCCGCAAAAATCGAGAAACCCGCCAGGAATCGCACCACAAACGTGATCTGATCCACAACGCTCTCAATCCGCTCCAACACATCTGCAAGGTTGATCACCGAAATCGAGGGATACGCGACAAACAACGCCCGCTCCATGGCTCCCACTTGTTTAGGGTCGATGTGTAACCCGCCATACCAGGTTGCCGGCTCGTCCTTCAGCAGACCTGAAGGCAACACAAACTGAACCTGCATTCCCAAGTGCTGCCCGTCGGCTCGATAAAGCGAAGCAACTTTGAGTGCCCGCGAAACTCCGCCAATCTCGACCTGCACCGCCGAGCCCACGCCCAAGTGCAGGCGCTGCGCCGTGCCTTCACCCACTGCCAGCTCGGCCGCATTGGTATCGGTCCACCACTTGCCTTGCGTCACCTTGTCGCCGGCCGGCGCAGTATCAGACCAGCTCACCCGTGCGCTCTCCAGCATGCGCCGCGGGAAATGCTGCTCTTTAAGCTGATCCAGTGTCTTTCCGTTGAGAGAAACGAACCGCATTGTCGCCATCGGCATCAAGTCCAGCGCCTGGCTCACTCCAGACTGGTGTTGGAAGAAATCCTTCACTCCCGGAATCTCGTCCGTGGTAATGTCCACCAGAAAAATATTTGGCAGCGTGGGAGAAGCCGTTTCGCGCAGGTCTCGCAGCAGCGCCGCCTGCATCAGGTAAACCGCCAGAATCAGCATCACACCCGTTCCCAGCGCAGCCAGCACCGCAGCCGACTGGTTTCCCGGCCGATAAAGATTCGCCAGCCCATGCCGCAGCGACGAAGGCAACCGCAGCCGCACTCGATTCAACAGAAAGCGCAGCGTCCACAAAGCCGCTGCCGCCAGCACCAGCAGAACCACCAACGCAATCGTGAAGAGCACCGCGAACCAAGTGCCAACCTTAGCAGAATCCGAAAGGGCCCAGGCAATCCCGCCCAGCGCCAGCACCACCGTCGCGGAAATCCCAATCTGCAACCGTCGCGCCCACCATCGCGCAAACCATCCGCGAATCCCCTCAGGTCCTTGCTCCACCAGCCTGCGCAGCACCAGCACTGGCCTCACCGCGCGCACGTCAAGCAGCGGCGGTAAACAAAACAGCAAAGTCGTCAACAGCCCGGTTCCCAGTCCCGCCAGCGCTGATCGCCATGGGAACTCCAGCGCCGTATGCACCGGCAACAGCTTTCCAAATACCGCCGGCAGCGCCACCATCACCCCGACCCCCGCGGCGACTCCCAGCACACCTCCAGCCAGTCCGAGCCCCAGTGTCTGCAATAAGAAAATCCGCAGCAGGTCGCTCGAGCCCGCGCCAATCGCCTTCAGAATTGCCAGCATATCCATGCGCTGTTCCAAGTGTGCGTGCATGGCCATGGCCACGCCAATCGCCCCCAGCACCATCGCCACCAAGCAGATCAGGCTCAAAATTGCAGTCGAGTTATCCAGCCCCTGGCTCAGCGCCGGATTCCCTTCGCGGAAATCCATCACCTGCGCATCCGGCAGAGCTGTTTCCATCTGCTTGCGCATCGCCACTTGATCTACGCCCGCCGGTAGCTTCATCAACAACCGCTCGCTCGCCCGGCTGCCCGGCGCCATCAACCCCGTCCGCTGCAGCGCCGCCGTCGAAATCATCACCCGCGGCCCCATTCCTGCGCCCGCACTGAACCGGTCCGGCTCTTGCTTCAGCACCGCTGAAATTCTGAAGTTTCTCCCTCCCAGCCGCAGCGTCTGCCCTACCTTCGCATTTAGCCGAATCAGAAACTCCTCCGCAACAACAGCCGAATCCCCGTCCAACGCCTGACTGAGGTTCATCGCAGGCTCCAGCTCCGCCGTGCCGTAATACGGATACTCCGCCGGGTCCACCGCTTTAAGCGAAACCAGCAACGGCACAGGATCAGGCGGTACTGAAGCCATCGAAATCGTCTCAGTCACCCAGGTAGATCGGATCCCTGTTGCTTGAGTACCTGCTGCGGTTTCTTTGTCACCGTCCTGCTTCTCAATGGCCGCAATCTTGGTCTTTTCCTCATCCGTAGGCTGGCGAAAGATCCGCGCACTTAAGTCGCCCGCCATCAATGATCTGGCTTCGGTGCTTAAAGTCTTTCGAAAGCTCTCACTGAACCCCCTCACCCCCACCAGCGCCGCAACCCCAACCGCTACGCTCAGCACCACAAACCCGAACTTGCCCGGCGCGGATTTCAAATCTCGCCAGCCAATCGCCCCCGCACGCTTCCAGCTCAATGCCCTCTCAGCCATGCAGCCCCACTTCCGATTCTGGAACCGCCACCTTCGCCTCGAACGGCAGCGTATCCTCTACCACCATTCCATCTCGCAACACAATCTTCCTGTCCGCCCTGCTCGCTACTTCAGGGTCGTGTGTCACCAGCACCAGGGTCGTCCCTGCTCGCTTGTTCCGATCCAAAAGCAGGTCCAGCACCAGTTGTCCATTTGCCGAGTCCAGGTTCCCAGTCGGTTCGTCGGCCATCACAATCGGCGGTTCCACCACAAACGCCCGCGCCAGCGCCACACGCTGCTGCTCGCCACCCGAAAGCTGCACAGGATAGTGATCTACCCTCTCTTTCAGGCCAACTTCATCCAGCAACCGCCGCGCCTTTTCGATCCCGCTCCCCACCACATTCAACTCGTATGGCAACAGAACGTTTTCCAAAGCCGTCAGTGTCTGAATCAGTTGATACGACTGGAATACAAACCCAATCTTCTTCCCGCGCACAGCGGCCAGTCCCGACTCCACCAGATTATGGATCGGTGTCCCATCCAGCCAGATCTCCCCCGAACTCGGTGTATCCAGGCCCGCCAGAAGGCCAAGCAGCGTACTCTTCCCACTTCCGCTTGCCCCCACAATGGCCACGAACTGCCCAGCCGGAATCGTCAGCGAAATCCCCTTAAGAATCTCCACTCGCCGCGAGCCATTCTGGATCCACTTCTTCGCATCTCGAACTTCGATCACCTTACCTCCACACTTCGGTCCTCAATCTCTTCGTTACACTATCCATGTGTACGTAATCCGCAGTCTTGTTGTTTCAATCTGCCTGCTCCTTATCGGCGTCCCACTGCTCACAGGTAAAGCGTGGGCTGCCGACCGCCCCATACTCGTCTGCTTTGGCGACAGCATCACCGCCGGCTACGGTCTACAGAGTGGCCATTCCTACACCGACTTCCTGCAGCAGAAACTCGATGCCCGCGGCTATCACTACAAAGTCATCAACCAGGGCACCAGCGGCGCAACAACCAAAGACGCCGTCGCGAGCCTTCCATCCATCTTGCGCCTGCACCCTGAAATCGTGATCGTCGAATTCGGCGGCAACGACGGCCTCCGCGGCCTGCCACCGGATGTCACGCGCCACAATCTCGACACAGTGCTTACCGCACTTCAAAACGCACACATCAAAGTCCTGCTGGCCGGAATCACTCTCCCACCCGACTACGGGCCGGACTACATCAAATCGTTCGACCAGACCTTCAGCGATTTGGCAGCCAAGCACCGAACCGCCTTCGTTCCTATGATCTACAAAGACCTGGTCCACATCCCCGGCACAATCCAGCAAGACGGAATCCACCCCACCGCAAAGGGATCCGAGATCATCGCTGACACGCTTCTCCCCGTTCTCAAACCTTTGCTACGCAAGTAGGAGTGATCAGTTTTCAGTAGTCAGTTCTGAGCGCGGTTAAACGCAAAGCCAAATGGAACGGGCAAATCATCACAAGCTGCAAGCCGATTCACCCCATCACCACCACCGGCTGAAACAGCGTCCCAGCCACCCTCTTTGCAACTCCCACCAGCTCTCGCTGTCCAGCAAACACCTTCACCAACGCCGCACCGGAAAACTCCGGCAGATTCGCTTGCGCCCCATTTCTCAACCGCCCCAGCGCCTGCATATCGCCGGTCACAGCGGGCATTTCCGGCAACAATTCCCGGGGATGCACACACAAACCCTCCAGTGCCCCCACGTTCCCCGCCAACGGTTCCAGTTCCTCCAGCGTATGAGCCTCATCAAGCGCAAACGCCCCAGCCCGTGTCCTCCGCAACCGGCTCAAATGCGCCCCGCATCCCAAGTCCTTCCCCAGTTCGTGAGCCACACTGCGCACATATCCGCCCGCGCTGATGCTCATTTCAAAGAGCGCTTCCGCATCTTCCATTCCGGTGATCGTGAAGGTGGCAATTTGCACTCTCGCCTTCTTCAACTCCACCGGTTTCCCTTCGCGTGCCAGCTTGTAAGCCGGTGTGCCGCCAATCTTCTTTGCAGAGTAAGGTGGGGGCATCTGTTCCATCTCACCATGGAACCGCCCAGCGGCCGAGCGCACCCACTCCAGAGTTAGCGCCGTCGACAGATCCGGCCATTGATCTGGGCCGTCTTCCGTGCCCTCAGCGTCGTATGTGTCGGTTGAATATCCGAAGCGGATCGCTCCGGTATAGCTCTTCTCCGCAGAGGAGAAGTACTGAGCAAGCCTTGTAAAGTTGCCCAGCAGCAGCGGCAGGACGCCGGTCGCCATCGGATCCAGCGTGCCTAGGTGCCCAATCGACTTCTCGCCGGTAATTCTACGCACGCGAGCCACCACATCGTGGCTCGTTATCCCACCCGGCTTGTCGACAACAAGAAGCCCGTTCACTCGTCTACTCTAGTCGACCGGGCCCAGCCACCGCGCGCCTATCCGTGCTGCCTAACCAGCGACAGGAACTCAGCCCGCGTCTCTTTCTGCTGGAAGCAGCCCACCATCGCCGAAGTCACCGTCGACGAACTCTGCTTCTCCACTCCGCGCATCATCATACACAGGTGCTGCGCCTCGATGACCACGCCTACACCCTGAGGATTAATCGCCTCCTGAATCGTATCCGCAATCTGCCGCGTCAGGCGCTCCTGCACCTGCAGCCGTCGAGCGAACACATCGACAATTCGCGGTATCTTACTCAACCCAATCACTTTTCCATTCGGGATGTAGGCCACGTGAACCTTGCCGAAGAAGGGTAACATGTGATGCTCGCACATAGAGAACATCTCAATGTCTTTCACGATCACCATCTCGTCGTAGTCCACATCGAACAGCGCACCGCGCAGAATCTTGCTCGGATCCTCTTTGTAGCCTTTGGTCAGGAAGGCCATCGATTTCTCTACGCGGCTCGGCGTCGCCTGCAGTCCGTCCCGATTGGGGTCTTCGCCCAGCCGGCTCAGGATCTCACGATACATCTCCTCGGTGCTGAATCGGTTCAACCCCTCGTCGATCTCCAGTACCCCGCGAACTGGTTTACTTACTGCAATTGGCTGCGCCATTCTTCACATCCCTCTTCTTTCGATTGTCATCCTCAGCGATAAATTTCGAGCAGTCATCCTTAGCGTAGTGAGGCGAAAGCCTGTCTGCCGTCGCAGAAACCCGCTTCTCCCCGCAAACTCACTCACCGTAATACTCAAAAAAATTGTTCTCCGTCTCTTCCACGCGCACATACTCCAGTTCACCTGCCGGAATTGCGCCTTCGAGCAATTCAAATACCGCCTTGCAAAGATTCTCCGTGGTCGGCACTTGACTGGTAAAGAGCGGATCAAGGTTCAGATTGGTGTGATCAAACCGCTCAAGCACTCTTGTGCGCAGCGCTTCATCCAACGCCGCCAGGTTCACCACCATGCCGGTCTCTGGATCCACCGGCCCCCCCACCAGCACCTCCACAACATAGTTGTGTCCGTGCCCGAAAGGGTTGTTGCATTTGCCGTAGGCCGCACGGTTCTCCTCGGTCGTGAGTGCATCACTATGCAGCCTGTGGCTCGCGCTCAGCCCTGTGCGCCGCCCAAAATAGGCTTTTCCCTGGCCAGGGTTCATTGTCCGCCCCGATATTCGGCAAAAATCTCAGGGGTCTCATAAAGGCGGATCCGGCTCAATCGCGCCCCGCCAGCCCTATTCACAGCAGCTTCAAGCCGCTTCCACGCCGCAATCGCAAGATTCTCCGAAGTCGGAATCATCTTCCCTTCTGCAAACTCCGTGACTTCCTTATTCAGGTGACGATGGTCGTATGCCGCAAGCACTTCCTGCTCCATCACGTCCTTCAGCCACTTCAGATCCACTACAAACCCGGTCACCGCGTCCGGCTCGCCCGCGACTGTAACCTCCAACGTGTAGTTGTGGCCGTGCCCGTTCTTGTTGGCGCAGCGCCCGAAGACGCGTTCGTTCTCCTCCGCCGTCCACGCCTCGTTCCAGTAATAGTGGGAAGCGGAAAACGTAGCCCGCCGCGTCAAAAAGATCATCGTGCCCTCATTAGAGAAGATGCCGTAACCCAAGATCCGGCTTCATTCGTTCCAGCGTCCATTCCGTGCAATCGGAACGCCTTAGCTCGCGTACTCCCTACCCTTCCAGCTTACCCGCTTCAGTATCCGATGCTGAAACCAGCTTCTGTACAACAGCACCACGAACAACGGCAGTCCCAGCGGCGCCAGCGCGCAATCCGTAAACGGAAAATTCGACTTCGCCACCCTCGCATAAAACCGGAACAGGGTTCGTGCCCACAGCAGCGCCAGAACCCAGCCCGCTCCCAGCCACTCCAGTGAATGCAACGCAAAGTGCCCGTTCCACAGTTCGATAGTCAACAAAGGTAGTCCAAAGAGAAGAAGAAAATCCAACGCCCGCCAGACCGCTAACGCCAGCGAATTATCGAACAACAGCGCCAAGTTCTTCGTCCAGCCCTCCACCATCGCTGCCGTCGACCGATACATCCTGGTAGCCACCGCATCATCTGCATAGCGAAACCACAGTCCGACCCTGCGCCGTTTCGCCAGCACCGCCAGTTCCACATCCTCCAACACCCGGTCTGCCACGCTCGGATGCCCACCCAGCCGTCGGTAAGCTTCCCGCTCCACCAGAAGAAACTGCCCATTCGCCGCCGCGATCCGCTGTTGCGGGTCCGACACCTTCGCCGGCGGATAGGCCAACGCCAACTCGCAAAAAACCAGCGGCATCAGCGTCCGCTGCGCCAGTCCGCTTGCCAGCTGCCGCGGCGAGTAGCTCAGTAACCCCACCTTGTGCCGCTCAGCTTCATGGATGGCCCTCCGCAGGTCCCCTGGCTCATGAATCGTATCCGCATCGGTAAACAGCAGCCACCGTCCGAGCGCCTTACGCGCCGCCGTCCAAATTGCGTTGGCCTTCCCTGTCCAGCCCTTTTCAAGCGCACCGGACTCCATCACTGTCACACCCGCGAATCCGCGCGCAATCTCCCTCGTACGGTCGGTCGAGTGGTCATCCACCACCACCAGCTCCCAGTCCTTCTCGAGCTCAAAAATCTCTTCTGACTGGCTCACCAGCGACTGAAGACAAGCTTTCAGGCAGTCCTCCTCATTCCGCGCCGGAACCACCACCGTCAGCTCAATCAGCTCCGCCGGTTCCGGTTGGTCGAACACCGTTCCCGCTCCCAAACCCCACCGTCCTGGTACGACCACAGGCTCGCCGCCCTCATCGGAGAGACCAAGCACGGGTCTGAACCGTCCGGCTAGATTTCCTACCCCGTCTTCCGGCCCGTCCTTTGCCATCGCTCGCTGCCCTTTCGTTTGCGCCTTTCGCTCCGTATTATAGGAGTGTGCGGTCTTCTCGTTTACTGACTCTCACTTTGCTACTGCCGCTGGCCGTCCTCACCGCTTGCGACCGCGGTGCCCATCCCGCACAAATCTACCAGCCGGCTCCTGACTTCAACCTCTCTGACGGAAGTACCTCCGTCCATCTCGCCAGCTATCGCGGCAAAGTCGTTCTAGTCAACTTCTGGGCCTCCTGGTGCGCTCCCTGCATTCAGGAAACGCCTTCCCTTCTCCAACTTCACCGTGACCGCCCTGACCTGGCCATGCTCGCCGTAAGCATTGACGAAGATGCGGACGAATACAAACGCTTTCTCGACCGTCGTCACTTCGACCTGATCACCGTCCGCGATCCTAACCAGACCGCAGCCAAGCTCTTTCACACTGAAATGTGGCCCGAGACCTACATCATCGACCGTCAGGGCTTCATTCGTCGCAAGTTCATCGGCGCCCAGGACTGGTCCGATCCTGAGGTCCGCGCCTTTCTAAAAACTTTATAGATTTGCGAAACCACATCGTCGATCGCGCATCTTGCTATCATCCTCTTATGACCCAGCTCGAAATTCTCTATCGCTATACAACCCCGCCCACTGAGGCCGTGGTCTTCGCGCTGGCCAATACTCGCGAGGTCTACGGCATCCGCCGTCTCACATTCGATCGCGAGGCGCATACCCTCCGCGTCGAGTACGATGCCACACGGCTCAACGCCGCCAGCGTTACCCAACTCGTTCGCCAGGCCGGTCTAGAAATTGCGGAGGAACTCCCCCTGATTCTGCCCCTGTCCACCCCGGAACCAGCTCCCGCGGCATGACATTGCTCGATTGCGTCGCCGTCTGAACCCTGATAATCTGTCTTAGGTCGCTGCGGCGACCACCCGCGTGCGCCCGTAGCTCAGCTGGATAGAGCGACTGACTACGAATCAGTAGGCCGGGAGTTCGAATCTCTCCGGGCGCACCATCGAATCCATAATTCATCTGTCAGTTGCGGCATTCCTGCCGCTTTCATTTTTTTGCGGCCAACTCTGCAGCGTTCCAAATTCTGCGCCCGCTTGATAGATTCCTGAGATTTATTTCATGACGTCGGATTTCCGATGTCTTACCCAGTTGGGTCTATAATCCCAATAAATCGAACATCAAGACGGGTTTCCCCTTAACCCTGACTTCAAGAAAATCATGAGGAATGGCTTGCAAGTTAGCCCATTACAGGTCGGTCCCCGTCCCAAGAGCCTCTGGTGGCGGAAACATGCGTTCCCGATCCGCCTGGCATGCTGCTTCTTCTCCATCACCATCGCCACCGTTTACGTCCAGTTCTTCGAGCGTAGCGCCCCCACCGTCAACCTGATCTGGGTCGCCAACGGACTGCTGCTTACCTACCTGCTCCTGGCACCCCGCTGGCGCTGGCCGGCCTACCTCATCGCCGGAGCCGCCGCAATGATAGTCGGCAGCATGCTCATCGACGAGTCATGGCAGACAAATCTTCTCTATAACGCTCTGAACCTCGTCGAAATAATGACCGGCGTTCTCCTCTTGCGGAGAAAGTCAACTGAGCTTCCTCGTTTTACAGATGGAAAATACGTTGCGCAGTTCGTCGGCTCTGCGGTGCTGGCGGGCCCCGTCACAGCGGGTGTCATTCTCACGCTGGTCATGACGTTCTGGAAGCACGCCGGCGAGGCGAAACCGCTCTTCGACTGGGTGATCAGCGATGGGCTTGGAACTGCTGTCATCGTTCCAACCTTTGTGGCTATCTTTCAAACCCGGTTTACGGACTCCGCTAGCCTGAAGAAACATTGGCCCTATCCCATCTTGCTCGCGGTAGTCGCCGCCACTGTCTTTGCTCAGAACCAGATGCCTCTCTTCATCCTCATCTTCCCGCTGCTCGTTCTCGTCTTGATGCGGCTTGGGCTTGGATGGGCGGCGCTTGGCACGCTTTTCACAGCGGCATCAGCAAGCTGGTATAGCATCCATGGCCTGGGTCCGTTCGCGATTTCAGGCCCCGTGTACTCAGTTGAAGCAAAGATTCAGTTGCAGTTCTTCTTTGCCTGCTGCATCTTCATGGTCTACCTGGTCTCAGTCATCCTTGAAGATCGAGACAATACAGAATATCGGCTCCAAAAAGCTGCTTCGATCCACTCGATGGTGACGGACAATTCACGCGATGTAATTCTGCTCGCCGATCTCGATGGCCGCCAGACCTACGTTTCTCCGGCAGCCGAAAGTATCTATGGCTGCAGGCCTGAGGAACTGATCAACCAGACACTTTCTGAGCAAGCGCATCCTGATGATCGCGGTAAGGTTGAAGATGCAATTCATCGGCTCCGTCACAGTTCAGAGGGAACAATCATCGAGTACCGCACGCAAAGACAAGACGGAGACTATATCTGGGTCGAATCGACTCTCCGCTTGTTCCGCGACCGAAGAACCCGCATTCCCGCCGGTATTCTGAGCCTTGTCCGTGATATCACTGAGCGTAAACGCAGCGAGAGTCTGCTCCGCGAGGCAAACGAATCGCTCGAAAAACTGGCTGTGGTAGATGCGCTTACGGGAGTAGCCAACCGGCGGCGATTTAATGAGTACTTGTCCAATGAGTGGAGCCGGGCGGTCCGTCTTCAAAAGGCCCTCTCACTGCTGCTGGTCGATGCCGACTCTCTCAAGCACTACAACGATTCCTACGGTCACCTGAGCGGCGACAGGCAATTGAAGCAGATCGCTGAAGCAGCCCTCGAAGCCGTTAGCCGGCCGGAAGACTTGGTCGCCCGCTTTGGTGGCGACGAGTTCGCCATCATACTGCCAAACACAGACCACCATGGAGCAGTCGCAGTTGGCAACAAAATCCGAGAAGCCCTGAAACGGACCAATCACATTGGCGGCGAAAATCCGGACGAACTTGTGACGATCTCGATTGGTTGCGCTACCGTGATCCCAAAGCCGGGAGAGCAATCGGAGACTCTGATTCAAATTGCAGATGACACTCTCTACAAGGCCAAACGCAACGGACGCAATCAGCTATGCAGTAGCCTTATCCCGCTGTCATCGCTGGGGGCGACAGCAGGCAGCGGTCCGCAGAGTGCTTCCCTTGGAGATTAACGCTCCCAGCAATGACTACGGTTTAAACTCTCCAGTAGTCTCGACATCCAGCGCTGCCTGCACAGGAAGCTTGTCGCTCGACCCACCCGCAAGGACCCGCACCTGTTCTTTTTCCACGCGCCAAACGTGCCCCGCTACGTCCCAATACGCCAAGTCACGCGCCTTCAACTGGAGCGTCACATCTCTCTCCGCTCCAGCCTCAATCCTTACCCGCGCAAATCCCTTCAGTTCCAACTGCGGCCGCTCGACCTTCGAACCAAGATGCTGCACATACAACTGCACCACTTCGTCCCCGGCACGCTTCCCCGTGTTCTTCACCTTAACCGTGGCCTCAACGCTGCCATCCGCCGGAACTCTCTCCGAACTCAGCTTCAGACCTTCATACTTGAAATCCGTATAGCTGAGTCCGTATCCAAATGCGTACAGCGGCTTGTCTTTGCTGTAGAGATACGTCCGTCCATGCAGCAGGTTGTAGTCCATCAGCGGCAGCAATTGCGCATCGCCAGTGGGCCAGGTCTGCGTCAGTCGACCGGCGGGCGAATAGTCACCAAACAGCACATCTGCCAAACCGTGGCCTTCCTCCTGGCTGTTATGTGTCATATGCACAATCGCCGGGAGGTTCGCCTGGCTCCAGACAATGGCGTACGGAAAGCTCGCTCGCAGCACCTCGATTGTCTTCGGATTCGCCGCGAAAATCTGCTTCACCAGCTCTTCCTGTTCCAGCACAATCGTCTTCCGGTCCACGCTCTCTTTCCCATTCGACGGCGTCGGGCAAACATTCCATCCCGCATTGCATTCCGGATGATTCCCCACCACTACAATGGCCACATCCGCCTTGTGCGCGAGCGCTGCGGCCTGCGCCGCATCTGAGCCATCGTCCCACAGCACCTTCACACTTGGTCCTGCTGCCTCGCGAATCCCCGCGAGTGCACTCACAAAGTACGGCGGCGTTCCGCTATACCAGTCCAGAAGCACCTGGTCCGCCCACGGTCCAATCACCGCAATCGTCTTCAGTTTCTTTCGGTCCAGCGGTAGTGTATTGCTTTCGTTCTTTAGCAGCACAATCGACTCATCCGTCGCCAGCCTAGCCAGAGCCTTGCTTGATTCCCTGTCCCACGGCGGCGTCAGCGCATCGTCCGGGTTGATATTCGCTCCAGCGGGTTTCTTCCCAATCTCCCCATAGGGATCCACTCCCGCAGGGTCCATCTCGCCCAGTCGCAGATACACACGCAGCAAATTCTTCTCCACCACATCGATATCCGCCTCGGTCACCAAACCGTCTTTCAGCGCCTTGTTGAGGTCGTCCTTGTACGTATCCAAAAAATGATTGATCCCCGCCTTGATCGCCGCCGCCGCCCCATGCTCCTTGTCCGGGAATGCATGCTGCGCTGTGATCAACAGTCCCAGCGCGCCGCCATCCGTGCAAATGATCCCGTCGTTGCCCCACTCCTTGATCATCACGTTTTTCAGCACGGGATTCACCATCATCGTCGTGCCGTTCCACGCATTGTAGGAGGCCATCACCGCTCGCGATCCTCCCTGCTCAAAGCCCATCCTGAAAGGCACCGAGTAGTATTCGCGAAACAGCCGTTCATCAAAATCCGACGACGAAGACGAGCGTGTGTCTTCGTTTTCATTTGCCAGAAAATGTTTCATCAGCGATGCGCTCAGCCAATGCTTCGGATCAGGCCCCTGCAGTCCCTGCACAAACGCCGTCGTTAACGTACCCACCAAGTACGGATCTTCGCCCATCGACTCTTCAGTCCGGCCCCAGCGCGGATCGCGGCTCAAATCCGCATTGGGAGCGCGGATCACCAACCCGCCCCGGTCGTATATGGGGTTTTGGTAGTCGTACCGCGCCTCGTAGCCTTCCACATCGGCAATCTTCTTCAGCAGGCCCGCATCCCAGGTTGCTCCCAGCCCCTTCTCCTGTGGAAACGTAGTCGTCGGCAGCGGCGTTCTGCCCCTGCCGCCCCAGCCGCCAGGTCCGCCAAGAGCGAGGCCGTGCAGCCCCTCCACCTGTCCGGAGAAAACCAGCCCCAGCCTCGGAATCTTTGGATGGTCCGACATTAGGTTTACTTTCTCTTCCAGCGTCAGCCGGCTCAACAAGTCCGCAATGCGCGCATCGTCGCCAAGCTTCAGATCCCGAAACGGATAATCCGCCTGCGCTTGAAGCCCGCGCACAAATCCAAAAGCTAAGACCAGTCCCGCAATGACACACATCAAGCGCAGCAGCCGCATCAATATTTCCTCCGAATTTCGAACTTCGAAGATTAACACAGCCAACCCTGCGTCAGCCTTAGGCAAATCGCTTAAGCTCAATTCCCGCGCGCAAATCGGGATAGGGGGGAGAGTCACCTCTCCTCCCCTCCCACACCACCGGACAAGCGGGTCCGCATCCGGGGGTTCGATGAGTTAGTCCTCTGCCGCACAACACAGAGGCCGGAGGTTCAAAGAACGCCCGCCGATGGTGGTTTCGCCGCTCGTCGAGTTCCATTGCAGGCTTCACCGGCTCCCAACTCGCTCAAGCTCAGCCCAAAGGCTGATGGGCTGGCGCATGGCCACACAT
>Ga0187847_10001121_pt1 | contig 25489 bp, 22 predicted proteins | sample June2016WEW_4_10_FD_132458 | JGI IMG/M metagenome (GOLD analysis project Ga0187847, IMG submission 132458) | Peatland microbial communities from SPRUCE experiment site at the Marcell Experimental Forest, Minnesota, USA - June2016WEW_4_10 | ecosystem: Environmental > Terrestrial > Soil >...
GGATTTGTCGGTGCGAATCATGCGCGGCGATCGGATCGGCATCATCGGACCGAACGGCTGCGGAAAATCGACGTTGATCAAGCTGCTGGTCGGTGAGATCGAACCCACCGAGGGCACGATACGCCGCGGCACGAGTCTCAAGGCCGCGTACTTCGATCAGCAGCGCGAACAGCTCGACACGAGCGCTTCGATCATGGACAACGTGACCGGCGGCAGCGGCGACAGCGTCATGATCGACGGCCGCGCACGCCACGTCTCGGGGTATCTGCGCGATTTTCTGTTTCCGCCGGAGCGTTTGCTCGCGCCCGTGAGCATGCTGTCGGGCGGCGAGCGCAACCGTCTGCTGCTCGCGCGGCTGTTCGCGAAGCCGAGCAACTTGCTGATCATGGACGAGCCGACCAATGATCTCGACGTCGAGACCTTGGACTTGCTCGAGGAATTGGTCGCGAACTACGAGGGCACCTTGCTGCTCGTGAGCCACGACCGGGAATTTCTCGACAACGTCGTGACCAGCACGCTGGTCTTCGAGGGCGGCGGGCGGGTCAATGAGTACGTCGGCGGCTACACGGATTGGCTGCGCCAGCGCAGGGCTCCGGGTCGCGCCGCGCCACGTGCTGCGGCTGCCGGCTCGTCCGTGGCGGGTGCGGCGGGCACGCGCGATGCGAGCACCATCCCGGGCAGCGCCAAAGCGCGGCGCCTCTCGTTCAAGGATCAGCGCGAACTCGAAATGCTGCCGAACCGGATCCAGGCGCTCGAGCAGGAGCAGAGCGAATTGCACCTCGCGATCGGCGACCCCGAACTGTTTCGCCAGTCTCCCGAACGCGCGGCCGCGACGGTCAAGCGGCTCGATAGCCTCGCCAAGGAACTCGAAGCGGCCTATGCGCGCTGGGACGCGCTGGAATCGGCGCGGCCTGCGTAGGCGCGCCGGCTAGCGGCGCGTGCGGCCGCGCCCGAGTAAATCGCTGGGATTGGGCAAACCGGCGCCGCCGGCGTCCGGAATCACGAGCGAGGAGGCTTGCTCGCGCCGCAGCTCCTGCAATTCGCGCATCGTCTGCTGTACGGCCGATTCGGCGGCCTCGCCGAACTTCGATACCGCGACCGCCAAGCTGTCGGCCTCCAGCTCGAAGCTGATCGGCAGCGCGCCCATCGGCGTCATGACTTGCGCCTGGCCGACGTAGATCACGGGCCGCGCGGGGTCGGCCGCACCGTCGGCCGTGACCGGCGTCAGGCACCGTATCGTGCCGACCTTGCGATCGGTAAAGACGTCTTCACGATAAATCTGGGTCGCGTCCATGGTTGCCTGACGGCCTTCGGCGGTGGAGCTCATTGCGTGGGTCATCCTCTACAGCGAGTACGTTGAGATCAATTGACGCCAACCCTAGCAGTTTCCGGTGCTGTTACGATAGGCGCCTTCTATTTTAGTGGATTGACGTCGGTTTGCCCAAAGACCTCACGAGACCGCCCACCGGCAGCGCCCGCAGAATCCCGGCGTGGACCACGTTGCTCGGCCTGGCCTTGCTCGGATTCGCGCTCTGGTGGCTGCACCACGCGCTGGCCCAATATCGCTGGCATGACATCGTTGCGCAGATGCGCGCGATACCGGCGCCGGCCCTGCTCACGGCGGGCCTGCTGACGCTCGCGAGCTACGCCTGCCTCACGCTCTACGACTTGTTGGGCGCGCACTTGGCCGGTGCGAAGGTCCCGTATCGCCGGCTTGCGATGATTTCGTTCATGGCTTACGGCATCGGGCACAACGTCGGAATGAATACCTTGAGCGGCGGGGCGATTCGGTTTCGCACGTATTCGGCGCTCGGATTGAGTGCGAGACAAATCGCGACGATCGTCGCGTTCGGAACCGGAACATTTTACTTGGGCGCCGCCACCTTGCTCGGCGCATCACTGCTGAGCCAGGCGGCCTTGTCGGTATCGGTGCTGCACTTGCTGCACATTCCGCCGGCCCTGCCGGCCGCCATGGGCCTTGCCCTGCTCGCCGGAGTGGCCGCCTATCTGATCTTTGCGTGTACGCGCCGCGCGCCGTTGCAATTTCGCGGGCACGAGCTGCCGCTACCGGAGCCGCGCGTCGCGTTCGCTCAGGTCGCGCTCGCATGCACCGATTTGATGCTATCGGCAGGCATCGTCTACGTGCTGCTGCCGCCGCATGCGGGCGTCGGTTTCCTGGGATTCGTAGGTCTCTACATCATCGCGATCGCGGCCGGCGCGATCAGTACCGTGCCCGGCGGCGTCGGGGTCTTCGAATTGGTGCTGCTGCAGTTATTGGTCGTGGTGCCCCGCGACCAGCTGTTCGGCTCCTTGCTCGCGTATCGCGCGATCTACTACCTGGCTCCGTTCGCACTCGCGCTGAGCTTGCTGGGCGCGCATGAAGTTTGGGCGCACCGGACCCAGATCGGGCGAATTTTCCGGCTGGCCAGAACCTGGCTCATCGCGATCACGCCGCAGGCGGTTGCGATCGCGGTGTTCGGCGCGGGCGCGGTACTGCTGTTCTCGGGAGCGACCCCCGGTCTCGGCGAACGCATGGCGATCCTTCGCGACGTCGTACCGTTGCCGGTGCTCGAGCTGTCGCATCTGGTCGGCAGCGCGGTCGGTGTCGGCCTGCTGGTGCTCGCGAATGGCCTGTATCGGCGCCTCGACGCGGCTTGGTGGTTGACGATGTGGCTGCTGTGCGCCGGCGTTCTGGTGTCGCTGCTCAAGGGTTTCGACTACGAAGAAGCCATCGTGTTGAGTATGGTCGCGAGCGTTCTCGCGTTAGCGCATGCGCGCTTCACGCGCCGGGCCTCCTTGATCGAGCAGCGCTTCTCGGCCCCGTGGATCGTCGCGCTGGTGATCGTACTCGGCACTTCGGCGTGGCTAGTGAGTTTTGCATACCGGCACGTGCCCTACGCGAACGATCTGTGGTGGCAATTCGCATTCGAAGCGTCGGCTCCTAGAAGCCTGCGCGCATTGCTGCTCGCCTTGGTGCTCGCGGCCGTCTACGGCTTGTGGCGTCTGCTGCGCCCTGCGAAGCCCGCACTGCTGGTGCCCAGCGATGCCGATCTTGCGCAAGCGGAGACGGTGATCCGGGTATCGGAGGATACGACCGCGAATCTCGCGTTGCTTGCCGACAAGAACCTGATGTTCAGCGCGGATCGCGGTGCATTCATCATGTACCAGGTCTCTGGGCGTAGTTGGATCGCGATGGGGGATCCGGTCGGACCGGAAAGCGCGCGCGAACCGCTGGCGTGGAGCTTTCTCGAGAACTGCGACACGATGGCTGCCTCGCCGGTGTTCTACCAGGTCACGCCGGAAAATCTGCCGATCTACGTCGATCTCGGCTTGAGCCTCAGTAAGCTCGGCGAGGAGGCGCGGGTCGCGCTCGAATCCTTTTCGCTCGAGGGCCCGGCGCGCGCCGATTTGCGCCAGACCCATCGGCGGGCCGCGCGCGACGGCGCGGAGTTTCACATCGTGCCGCGCGAGCAGGTCGCGGCGATCATCGGCGAGCTTCGCGCGGTCTCGGATGCATGGCTGGCGTCGATGCGCGGCGGCGAGAAGGGATTTTCGATGGGCTACTTCGATGCGCGCTATCTGACGCGCTTCGACTGTGCGATCGTGCGCCGCGGCGGGCGGATCGTCGCGTTCGCCAATCTGTGGTTTGCGGGCAAGACCGAACTTTCGGTCGATCTGATGCGCTATGCCGAGGGTGCGCCGAAGGGCGTCATCGATTTTCTGCTGATCGAATGCATGCTGTGGGGCAGGACCCAGGGTTATCGCTGGTTCAATTTAGGTATGGCGCCCCTGTCGGGCTTGGACGAGCATCCGCTCGCGCCGGCATGGCACAAACTCGGCCGCTTGCTGACGCGCTACGGCGAGAATTTCTATCATTTCGAGGGGCTGCGAAAGTACAAAGAGAAGTTCCAGCCCGTGTGGCGGCCGCGCTACCTCGCGGCGCCGGGCGGCGTGGCGCTTGCCGGCGCGCTGCTCGATGTCACCAATCTGATCTCGCGCGGTGTCGGCAAAATATTGACGAAATAGGAGTGGGCGTGAACAGAGCAATGGCGGCGGTGCTGTGGGCGGTCTGCTGGTCGAGCGCGGTTAGCGCGGCGCCGGCGGAAACGATCGACTTCGGGCGCTTCGGCCCGGTCACCATCTACCGCAGCGACGGCGATGCGCGCGACCTGGTGTTATTTTTCTCAGGCGACGGCGGCTGGAACCTCGGCGTCGTCTCGATGGCACAGCGCCTCTCTGTCAAGGGCGCGATCGTTGCCGGCATCGATATTCGCGGCTACCTCGCGGCATTGGAGAAGTCCCGGGAGAAATGCGTCTCGCCCGCCGTGGACCTGGAAAACTTGAGCCACTTTCTGCAGGCGAAATTGGGCATCAAGAAATATCTGCAGCCGACCCTGGTCGGCTATTCGTCGGGCGCCACACTCGTCTACGCGGCGCTCGCCGAGTCGCCCGACGGCTTGTTCAAGGGCGCGCTCAGCATCGGATTTTGCCCGGATCTCGACTTGAAGAAGCCGGTGTGCAAAGGCACCGGCATCGAGGCGACACCGCGCCGCGACGCCAAGGGCGTGCTCAAAGGCGTCGATTTCCTGCCGACCAAGACCTTGCCGGGATCGTGGATCTCGCTGCAGGGTGAAACCGATCAGGTTTGCCCGGCGCCACTGACCGCGAAATTCATCGCGACCGTACCGGGCGCCGAAATCGTGATGCTGCCGAAAGTCGGACACGGCTACGCGGTCGAGAAAAATTGGGTGCCGCAATACGAGTCGGCTTATGAGCGCATCACGCGCGGCCACGCGGCGCAAACGCCGGCGACATTGCCTGCACCGGTCGCGGATCTACCCCTGACCGAGGTGCCGGCGAGCGGCGGTGCGAGCAGTCCCTGGCTCGCGGTTTTTCTCTCGGGCGACGGCGGTTGGGTCGGTCTCGATCGCGGCGTTTCCGAAGCGCTTGCGCAGCACGGCATCCCGGTCGTCGGCTGGGATTCGCTCAAATATTTTTGGTCGCCGCGCACGCCGTCGGGGGCGTCCGCCGACCTCGATCGCGTGGTTCGCCATTATTCGAGCGCATGGAACAAATCCAAGGTGCTGCTGATCGGCTATTCGCAAGGTGCCGACACGATGCCCTTCATGGTCAATCGGCTGCCGCCCTCGTCGCGCGCACTCGTGGGTCTCACGGCGCTGCTCGGCATCAGCGACAGCGCCCTGTTCGAATTCCACGTGGCCAACTGGCTCGGCAACCCGAGCGGCGGTCTGCCGACGGCTCCCGAACTCGCACACTGGACCGGTAGTCCCTATGTCTGCATCTACGGCGAGGAAGACGATGATTCGGTCTGTTCGAAGGTGACCGGCCGCGGCGGCGCGGCGGTCAAAATGGCCGGCGGCCACCACTTCGGCGGTAGCTACAGCGAGATCGCCGACGAAATCCTACAGCGATTGCCGGCGCGCTAAGCGATTTCGCGTTCGACTTTCGCGGCGACTTCGCGCATTTTCGGCAGGAACTGGTCGAGCGCGGTCCGCAGCGGCACCGCAGTCGCCGAATAACGCACCGTGACCGACGCGAGGATCCGATCCTTGGCGCGTAACGGTATTGCGAGGCTCGTCTCCTCGGAAACGCGGCGCGCACGCTGCGAGATTGCATAGCCTTGAGTCCGCGTCTCGTTGAGCAAGCGCTCGACTTCTTGGCGATTGCGCGCGAGTCGATCCTCGGGCAGCGATGAACGCGAGAGCAATTCGAGCATCGCTTCGCGCTGCGGTGCTGTGCAGAATGCCAAATAGGCGCGGCCTGCGGCCGACGCCAGCATCGGAACGCGCACGCCCGCACCGTAATGTTCCAGTGCGAGCGGACTCTGGTGGTCGGTTGCCTCTCGAATCATCATCGCGGCTCCCGAGGGTGTCGCGATCGCGACCGGCCAGACGATCTGCTCGCAGAGCGTCGACAGATGCGGTCTCGCGAGATGGGCGAGCATCGCCTCATCGTCAAATCCGTCCGAGAGCGCGCGCACCATGATCGTCGGTCGATAGCAATCGTCATGCGGATCACGCTCGACGTAACCCGCGAGGCGCAGTGTTTCGAGAATTCGATAAGTCGTCGTGCGCGGCAATCGTACCGCCTGCGCGATCGTGTTGATTGCGGCGCGTTCGAGACGATTTAGTTCGGTGAGTACGTCGAGACCGCGGTTGAGCGCTCGAATAGGGCGAGTGGAATCGCGCATGCGATTGTCGTTCGTGTCAGCAGCAAAACCAACTTCGGCGTCCATGGTGAAGTGCCCTCGATGTTGCTTCTCATTCAGCCTAAATTGTACATTAGCGGGTTGTACAAATCATAGACAAGAAATGTCAATATCCGCGCGCAAATTCGTCGCGCGGAGTAGGTGTCGCTCGCAATCGATTGTCAGCAATTGACTACTGCGCAAGTGAACGCATCGGCTGCGGACGGCTCATGTACCCCGGAGCGATTTGAGGGCCGCCAGAGCGGCGCCGCGCGCCTCCCGGTGTTCGACACAGGGGCGCGGATAATCGAGGCTCAATCGCACTCCTGCGGCCTCGAGGACCGCCGCAGGGGCCTCCCAGGGCGCGTGGATCCAGGGCATGGGAAGCTTCGCGAGTTCCGGGACCCAGCGGCGCACGTACGTGCCCTCGGGGTCGAACTTGCCGGCTTGCAGAACCGGATTGAAGATCCGGAAGTAGGGCGCCGCATCGGCACCGCAGCCGGCCGCCCATTGCCAGCCCAAGGTGTTGCTCGCGAGATCCGCGTCGACCAGCGTGTCCCAGAACCAGCGGGTCCCCGCGGTCCAGGGGGACAGCAAGTCCTTGACGAGGAATGAGGCAACGATCATGCGCGCGCGGTTGTGCATCCAACCCGTTATCCACAGTTCACGCATGCCCGCATCGACGATCGGGTAGCCCGTGAGGCCGCGTTGCCAGCGCTGCACGGCTTGCGGGTCGGATCTCCACGGAAAGTCCGCAAATCTTGCGCGCAGCGGCTGTTCCGCCATCGCCGGAAAGTGAAACAGCAGGTGATACGCAAATTCACGCCAGCCGAGTTCAGTCAGAAATTGCGATTGCCGCCAATTTGCGCCGCGTCCCTGCGCAATCGCAGAGGCGCGCGCCGCGGCCCAAATTTCCCGAGGCCCGATCTCGCCGAAATGCAGATGCGGCGAGAGTCGCGAGGTGCCCGCAAGATCCGGCCGGTTGCGTCCCTCGTGATAATCGGCAAACCCATCGCGCAAGAAAATCTCGAGCTGCCGCTCGGCGCCGACTCGGCCCGGCGTCCAAGCCTCGTGCAAGCCCTCGGTCCAGGAACTCGCGGGCAGCAGCTCGAGCTGTCCGAGGTCCACGCCCGCCGGCCAGGCGGGCGGCGGCGCGAGTTGCAGCGGCGCGGGCAGGGGATCGGGCGGGTCGGGCAGCGCCAAGCAGCGACGCCAGAATGGCGTGAACACCTGGAATGGCGCATCGGCCTTGGTCGCGATTTCCCAAGGCTCGTGCAGCAGTGCACTGTTATGGCTCTCGGCGAGCAAGCCTGCCGCGCGCAATGCCGTTTTTATTTTCTGATCGCGCAGGACCGCGGCCGGTTCGTAGCGGCGATTCCAGAGGATGCGATCCGCACCGCAGCTGCGCGCGACGGCGAGCAGTTCCTCGAGTGCGCTCGTGCCCGTGCGCAAACTCAAGCGCGATCCCAGCTGCGCGAGCTGCTCCGAGAGCCGCGCGAGACTCTCATGCAGCCACCACCGGCTCGCCGCGCCCGGGGCCCATTCGCCCTCTTCCGCTGGCGCATGAATGTACAGCGGAACGACCGCGCTCCCAAGCGCCAGCGCGGCGCGCAGCGCCGGATTGTCTGCGAGGCGAAGGTCCTGCCGGAACCAAACGAGGGTCGTCATCGAGCCCAAGAGTGGTCGAGCGCGCGGCTGAGCGCAAGCGCGCGGCGAGCCGGCTTTCGGTGCCGCAGACGGCGGGCGGTTCGGATACAATTCAGCGGCGTCAAGAACCGCAAAAAATCACTGCCAAGTACGAGGAATCGCGCGCGCTATGTCGGATCAAGGTGCACTAATATCGTCGGAGCCGATAGCGGCGGAAGCGGTCATCATCGGTGCGGGGCCCGTGGGCCTGTTTCAAATCTTCGAACTCGGGCTGCTCGGGATCAAATCGCACATCATCGATTCGCTCGCGCAAGCGGGCGGTCAATGCACCGAGCTCTACCCGGACAAGCCGATTTACGACATTCCGGCGCTGCCGGTCTGCGGCGCGCAGGAACTCGTCGATCGGCTCATCGAACAGGCGAAACCGTTCCACGCGACGTTCCATCTCGGCGAGGAGGTCACCGAGGTGCGCTGTCAGGCCGACGGCAAGATTCATGTCGGCACCGCGGCCGGAACGCAGTTGATCGCGGGCGCCGTCGTGATCGCGGGCGGTGTCGGTTCGTTCCAGCCGCGGCGGCTCGCGGTTCCCGGGATCGAGGCATTCGAAGGCAGGCAGGTGCATTATCGGGTCAAGTCGGCCGGGGATTTTTACGGTCAGGACCTGGTCATTTGCGGCGGCGGAGATTCGGCGCTCGATTGGACCGTCGCCTTGTGCGAGAAGGCGCGCTCGCTGACCCTGGTGCACCGGCGCGCGGAATTTCGCGCGGCGCCCGCGACGGTCGCGCGTATGCGTGAACTCGTCGCGGCAGGCAAAATGCGCTTCATCGAGGGCAATCTCATGGGCCACGAGGTCCAAAACGACGAGCTCGTGCGCGTCGAGATCCACGCAACCGACGGGCAGCACGTCAATCTGCCCGCGCAGCAGGTTCTCGCGTTCTTCGGATTGCATCCGAAGCTCGGCCCGATTGCCGAGTGGGGCCTCGAGTTGGAAAAGAAGGCGCTCAAGGTCGACACCGAGAAGTTTCAGACCAGCGTGCCCGGCATATTTGCGATCGGCGACATCAATACCTATCCCGGCAAGAAGAAATTGATCCTGAGCGGTTTCCACGAGGCGGCGCTTGCGGCGTTCGGCATCCAGGCGCATTTGTTCCCGGGCAAGCGCCAGTTCCTCCAGTACACGACGACCAGCCCGATCATGCAAAAGCGCTTGGGGTTAGCCGGCGCCCAGGAGCATTGAGCATCCGTCCATGAACCGATTGCTCGAAGACCTGCTCAAGGTGATGACGCTCGAACGGCTCGAGCTCAATCTGTTTCGCGGCGAGAGCCGCGACATCGGCAGTCCCCAGGTGTTCGGCGGGCAGGTGCTCGGCCAGGCGCTGGTCGCCGCGACCGCGACCGTCGATGGTCGCGCGGTTCACTCGCTGCACGCGTATTTTCTGCGTCGCGGTGATTGCAACGCGCCGATCGTCTATGAAGTCGATCGAGCGCGCGACGGCAACCATTTCTCGACGCGGAGAATCCTTGCGATTCAGCACGGCGAGCCCATTTTCAACATGTCGGCTTCGTTCCAGGTCCCGGAAACCGGACTCGATCATCAGGCCGATATGCCGCAGGTTCCGCCGCCGGAATCCTTGGTCGATGCGGAAACGTACTACCGCAATCTGAGCACCGAATTGCCCGCGGGCCTGCGCCGATTGTTCGAGCACCGGCGCCCGTTCGAATTCCGGCCGGTCCATCCGCCGAATCTGTTGCAGCCGCAAAAGTTGCCGCCGCTCAAGAGCGTCTGGTTTCGCGCGGTCGGCGCGCTGCCGGACGATGAGTCGCTGCACCGCTGCTTGCTGGCGTACGTGTCGGACTTCCATCTGCTCGACACCGCGACGCTGCCGCACGGCGTGTCTTATACGAGCGGCAAGCTCATCATGGCGAGCATCGATCACGCGATGTGGTTTCATCGCGGCGTGCGCGTCGATGAATGGCTGCTGTATTCGATCGACAGTCCGAGCAGTTCCGGCGCGCGCGGCTTCACACGAGGCAGCATATTCTCGCGCGACGGCCGGCTCGTCGCGAGCACGGCCCAGGAAGGCCTGATTCGCGTGATTTCCGGGTAAAAACGCAGCGCCGTGCTCAAAACGATCCTCATCATCGGACTCGTCGTTGCGGTGCTGGTCGGCGGCTTGGTGACGCTGCTCACGAGCCGCTCGGTCGGCAACCCGAGCGGCGAGCTGCTCGAGCGGGCCAAGAAGCGTGCGCGCGAACAAGCGCAGAAAGAGGACCGCTAGTAGACCTGGCGACCGTGCGAGGCTTCCCAGACGGATCGCGGCAGCGTGTAGAGATGACAGTCCCACCAGCGGTTTTTCGCACGGCGGTGCTTGCGATACACCGCTTCCCAGCGCATGCCGACCTTTTCCAAGACGCGCATCGAGGCTTGGTTGTTGACGTCGACCGTGGAGATCACCCGATCGGCGCGCAGATCGAAAAATGCGGCATCCGCGAGCGCCAGCGCGATTTCCGTTGCGTAACCCTTACCCCAGTCCGGATGACCCAGCATGTAGCCCAAATCGACGACGTCGCGCTCGATCAAGGACAGGTCGCAGGCCCCGATCAGCCGGCCCGATGCGCCTTCGACGACGGCAAGCTCGAATCGTGTGCGCGGCAGCTCGAGCTGCGAGGCGAGCAAGCCGTCCAAGTAGTGCGCCGTGCCTTCCTCGTCGCGTGGGCCGAAGAACAGGTAGCGCGTGACGCGCGGATCGGACGAGAACGCGTGCATCGCCTTGAAATCGTCCTTGACGAATTCGCGCAAGCTCAGCCGCTCGGTCAAGATCGGCAATCGCAAGCTGCGCATCATTGCAGCACCTTGCCGGGGTTCATGATGCCGTTCGGATCGAGCGCGCGCTTCAAATCGTGCATCACGGCGAGTTCCACGGGGTCGCAGCGCCGCGCTAGCTGGGGGGCGCGCAGGCGGCCGATGCCGTGTTCCGCACTGAAGCTGCCGCCGAGGCTCTCGACGAGATCGAACATCGCCTCCTCGAGCGCGTCCTTGCGCGCGAGGAATGCGGCCTTGTCGCTGCCACTGCGTTGGCTCACGTTGAAATGCAGGTTGCCGTCGCCGACGTGTCCGTAGGCGATCACTTCGCCTTCGGGTGCGAGGTGCTCCACCAAACGGCTGCCATCGGCGACGAGCTGCGGCAACGCCGAAATCGGCACCGAAACATCGTGTTTGAGGCTCGCGCCATGACGGCTCTGCGCCTCCGGTACCGATTCGCGCAGCTTCCACATTGCCTCGGCCTGCGGCCCGGAATTCGCAATCAAGGCGTCGACGATCGTTGTCGCGGCCGAGGCTTGCGCCAACTCGTCCGTGAGCAGCGAAGTCAAATCCTGGCGCGGATTCGGCGAGGACAGCTCGACCAATGCGTACCAGTCGGCTTTCAACGACAGCGGGTTGGCGACTCCGTCGACGTGTTTCACCGTGAGTTCGACCGCGCGGCGCGGCAGCAGTTCGAAGCTCGTGACTTGGTCGCCGGCGGCGCCGCGCAAGCGCACGAGCAGCTCGAGCGCACGTTGCGGCGACTCGAGCGCGACGAGCGCGGTCGCGGTGTCGGCCGGCTGCGGGAATAGTTTCAAGCAGGCCGCGGTGATCACGCCGAGCGTTCCTTCGGCGCCGATGAACAGCGACTTGACGTCATAGCCGGTGTTGTCCTTGCGTAGCGCGTGGAGCGCGCCGAGGATGCGACCGTCGGCGAGCACCACTTCCAGGCCCAACACCAGGTCGCGCATCATGCCGTATCGCAGCACTGCGGTGCCGCCCGCGTTGGTCGACAAGTTGCCGCCGATCTGCGCGGAGCCTTCCGAGCCCAAACTCAAGGGGAACAGCCGGTTTGCGGCGCTTGCCGCGGCCTGCGCCTCGGCGAGCGTTATGCCCGCCTCGACGATCATCGAATAGTTGTCGGCATCGACCCTGCGAATGCGCTGCATGCGGCGCATCGAGATCACGATCTGCGAGCCGCTCTCGTCGGGCGTCGCGGCGCCGCAGTAGCTGGTGTTGCCGCCTTGCGGAACCACCGCGATCCGGTCGCGATTGCAAATCGCGAGAATCTTGGCGACCTCCGCAGTCTCGCGCGGCAGCAACACCAGCGGCGTGGATCCGTGATACAGATGCCGAAAATCGCCGACGAAGGATTCGACATCCTGCGCACCCTCCAGCCAGCCGCCGTTGCCGACGACGGCGCGCAGCTCGGCCAAGGCCGCGGTGCTAGGTTTTCGGGGCATGAATTGTCGCCAAACTCGCGCGCCGCGATCGCGGTTTGGTCAAGAGCATTTGCACGTCGCCAAGCTGCCGTTCCTCGAATCCGCCTTCGCAATAGCACAGATAGTACTCCCACATGCGCACGAAGGTCTCGGGGTAGCCGAGCGCGCGTACCTCCGTCAGGCGTGCGAGAAAGCGTTCGCGCCACAGCCTCAGCGTATGCGCGTAATGCGGTCCGATGTCTTCGAGATGAAACAGCTTCATATCGGTCGCGCGCGATACCGAGTCGATCATGGATTGTACCGAGGGAATATCGCCGCCGGGAAAAATGAAGCGCTTGATGAAATCCACCGAGTGAATCTGGCTCTCGTACAATTGATCGCAAATCGTGATGGCTTGCAGCAGCATCGCCCCGTCGGGCTTGAGCAGATTGCCGCATGTGCGGAAGTACGTGTCAAGATATTGATGGCCGACCGCCTCGATCATTTCGATCGACACCAGCGCATCGTATTCGCCGGCGAGATCCCGATAGTCCTCGAGCAGCAGCGTGATCCGATCGTCGAGGCCCGCGCGCGCGATCCGTTCGCGCGCATAGTCGAATTGTTCCCGCGAAATCGTCGTCGTGGTCACGCGACAGCCGTAATTTTGCGCCGCATGGATCGCGAGGCCTCCCCAGCCGGTGCCGATCTCGAGCAGGTGCTGACCGGGTGCGAGCGCGAGCTTGCTGCAAGCGGCATCGAACTTCGCGCGCGAGGCGTCCGCGAGCGTCGATTCCGGATGCTCGAAAATGCCGCTGGAGTAGGCCATGGTTTCGTCGAGAAACAGTTCGAAGAATCGATTTCCGAGATCGTAATGCGCGGCGATGTTGCGGCGGCTACCGCTCTTGTCGTTGCGGTTGAGCCGATGCGCGAGCTTCAATAGTGGCGCGCTCACGCGCGACCAGCCCGAGTCCATGTCGTTCATCATCTCGCGGTTGACCACGAACAGGCGCACGAGGCCGGTCAAGTCGTCGCATTGCCAGAGGCCGTTGATGTACGCCTCGCCGGCCCCGACCGTGCCGGCGAACGCGACGTCAGAATAGAACTGCGGTCCGTGGACGCGCACGGTGACATCGAAAGGCCCCGCTGCGCTGCGCTCACCGAAACTTTGGTCCAAGTCGCCGTCGATCAAACGCAGGCGCCCATGCCGGATTTTTCTCAATTGCCCGAGAACCAGCCATTTCGCGAGCTGTGTCAGCACCGAGACCTGCTCGGTGCGCTCCTCGACGATGTTCGCCGGAACGATGTTGCGTCTCATGAATCACTCGCTCCTTGGACAGATCGGTGCGCTGGATGCACATGGAACGGCGTGCGCTTCCACCAGAGCCGCAGCGCCTCGTAATGAATCGCGGCGACGACTTTGAGCGTCATCAGCGGATAGGCGAGGAGCAGTCCCAAGAGCGCAGCGGGGCTCACGGGCTCGCTCCGCAGGCACAGTGCGGCGTCGAATTGGCAGGCGCCGCCGATGAAGTTCTGCATGTGCACGAACAGGTGCTCTTGCGGCTCGCTGAAACTCCAGTGGTAGTGCATTTCCATCGGCATGAACGGCGATACGTGAAAATCCTTGTCGAATTCGAACCGCATCGGTCGCGCACCGGCCGCGACCGACGCGGTCTCCGGAACCCCCAATACGTACTGGTGGCGCTCGCCCCAAGGCGTATTGGTAATTTCCGCGACGATCGCATCGACGCTGCTGCCCGCGGCATCGAAGCAATAATAAAAGCTCACGGGATTCATGCAATACCCGAAATAGCGGAGGTGCGTCAGCAGCCGGATCGGGCCCGCCGGGCGGCGGCCGAGACGCCGCTCGACGAGGTCCCGTACCGCCAGGTCGAGTGGGCATTCAGGGTCGCCGAGGTAATCGCCGCGCCGAAACCAGGCGGGCGCGGGACGCCGCGCCGACCACAACGGCGTCGAATCGAACAGCTGCGGCAGTTCCGCGAGGTCGACATAGAGCATGAACAGAGAATAGCGAAATCGGTGTTGCGTCGGCGCCGAGCGCCGATGCCTAACCCACCCTTTGTAGATGCGGCTGTTCACGTGTCTCCTGCCGTAGAAAATCGTCGACCGACGCGAGCGCGCTCTTGACGCCGTCTTCGTGAAACCCATAACCCCAATAGGCCCCGCAATAATAGGTGCGCCGGGTTCCATTGATTTCAAGTCGCCGCTTCTGGGCGGCGACCGCGGCGCTCGTGTAAACCGGGTGATCGTAGAGGTAGCGGCCGATGACCTTGCTTGGGTCGACTTGCTCGCTGCGATTGAGCGTCAATAAGAATTGCGCCGGAGCATCGAGCGACTGCAGGATATTCATGTTGTAGGTGACCGTGACACGATCGTACGCTTCGATCGGCAGGTGATAGTTCCATGCCGCCCAGGCGAGCTCGCGCCGCGGCATCAGGCGCGCATCGGTATGCAACAAGGCTTCGTTGGCCTGATACGGGAAAGCGCCGAGAATCTCGCGTTCCTCGGGCGTCGCATCCGAGAGCAGCCTCAAGGCTTGGTCGCTGTGGCAGGCCACGAATACCTGATCGAAATGCTCGAGTGCTCCGCTGCGCAAGCGCAGAATTACCCGATTTCGCCGCCGCTGAATCGATGCAACCGGTGTTTGCAGGCGAATGCCGGTCGCATAGCGGGCCGTGAGCTTCTTGACGTACTCGCGCGAGCCGCCGCGAATCACCCGCCAGGTCGGGCGGTCGTTGACGCTCAGGAAGCCGTGATTCATGAAGAATTCGACGAAAAATCGCGCGGGAAACTCCAGCATGTCGACGGGCCGCGAGGACCAGATGGCCGCACCCATCGGAATGATGTAGTGATCGACGAAATAGCGCGAGTAGCGTTCGCGCTCCAGATAGTCGCCGAGACTCGAGCGGTCGGCGGCCGACTGCAGCAACGCCGGTGCGCGACGATTGAATCTCAGGATGTCGGCGATCATGCGCAAAAACGCCGGCCGGATCAGATTGCGTCGCTGCGCAAACAAGGTGTTCAAGCGCGTGCCGTTGTATTCGAGCCCGCTCTTCTCGCAGCGCACGCTGAAACTCATCTGGCTCGGCTGCCAGGCGACGTCGAGCTCACGCAGGATCTCGATGAACCGCGGGTAGGTCCAGTCGTTGTAGACGATGAACCCCGTATCCACGGCGTAGTGCTGGCCCGCATGGTCGACGTCGACGGTGTGCGTATGTCCGCCGACGCTTGCGCCGGACTCGAAGACCGTGACTTCATGGTCGGCGCTGAGGCGGTGGGCCGCAACCATCCCGGAGATGCCGGAACCGATAACCGCGATTCGCATGGAGTGAACCCACCTTGGCCGCGCCGGGAGATCCGGCTTACCGGTGTTATTCGGCGGGCAAGCGCGAACGGATGCGTCCGATCGCGGATTCAGCGCGCTTCAATAGCGCTTGCCGACTCCGTCGCGGGCGGCGCGCGGCACCGACTTCAAGTCCCAAATCAGGCCGAAAAACGCCATGAGCTTGAGCATGTAGAAGGTCATGTCGAACTCCCACCAATAGAATCCCTGGCGCGCTGACGCGGGGTAATGGTGGTGATTGTTGTGCCAACCCTCGCCGAGCGTGATGATCGCAAGCCAGGGATTGTTGCGGCTGGTGTCGCCGGTCTTGTAACGCTGACGGCCGAACACGTGCGAGAGCGAGTTGATCGTGTAGGTCCCGTGATAGACGGCGACCGTGGAGACGAAAAACCCCCAGACGAGCATTTGCCAGCCGCTCGTGCCGAGCCCCGGCGCAACATGCTTGAGCAAGACGCCGAGCAGGAACACGCCTAAGCCGAGCGCTGTCGGTACCGCGATGTCGAATCGGTCCAAAAACCGCAGTTCCGGATACTTGAGCAAATCCTTGACCCGGGACAGGTCGGCCACGAAATTCTTCTGGGTCAGGAACCAGCCCATGTGGCTCCAAAAGAAGCCGTGCTGTTTCGGCGAATGCACGTCTTCGGGCTTGTCCGAATAGACGTGGTGGTGGCGGTGATGCGCGGCCCACCAGATCGGGCCGCGCTGGACCGCGGATGCGCCCAGCAGTCCGAAAATGAACTGTCCGGCGCGCGAGGTCTTGAACGTGCGGTGCGAGAAATAGCGGTGGTAGAACCCCGTGATTGCGAACATCCGCACGACATAGAGCGTCGCCGTGACCGCGAGCGCGACCCAGCTGAAGCCGACCCAAATCACCGCGAGGCAGGCGACGTGCATCAGCAAGAACGGTACCGTGCGCGGCCAGTCGATGCGGCGGTCGTGAGCTTCAGCGAGCGACGCATCCGGTTGCCGCTCCGCGAGCGCGGTGTTGTCGAACCATCGCGACAGTTCGCGATTGACGCGCAGCGCCGCTGCCGGCGGATGAATCGAGTCCGTGTTTTGGCTCATTGAGTTTCCTGGAAAGACGCAGTGGTGTGTAGGTTTGAAGAGGGCGCAAGGCTCATGCGCCGCGCAGCGCCTCGATCGGTGGATGTGACATATTGCGCGGCAAGTCGGTGCCGAGCAGCCAGGCTTCGAGCTCCGATTGCGGCTGCGCGATGACCCGAGCGCCCATCGTGCGTTTGGCGATCCACTTGGATAAAGCCAATGAAATCAATGCTCCGCCGAAGCCGAAAGCGGCCGAGAAAACCAGCAGGTTGCCGATGCCGCCGCCGCCGAGGCTCACGCCGAGGACCTGCTCGACCACGAACAGTATGAGCCCGAGCAGTGCCAAAACTGCCAAGTTGGTCATCAAGAACAAGAAAATTCGTTTCATGAGCCTTTTATTTGGGACCGGTTAACTCAATATGCTATCCCGGCGCTGTAATGGCCGGAACGTTTCGGTACATCTGAAGAGGAATCGACCGAGCATCGAGAATCCTTAAAGCCGGGCGATTTGAAGAGCCGAATCGCATAGATTGGGCGCTCCAGGGGACCATCAAGTGTTAACAAAGGTTTGGCATGCAATTTAAGGACTATTACGCAATTTTGGGGCTTGGGCGCGAATCCAGCGCGGAGGACGTCAAGCGCGCCTATCGCAAGCTCGCGAGAAAATACCATCCGGACGTCAGCAAGGAGAAAAACGCCGAGGACAAGTTCAAGGAGCTTCAAGAGGCTTATGAAGTGCTTCGAGACCCGGAGAAGCGCGCCGCTTACGACCAGTTGGGGCGCGACTGGCGCTCGGGCCAGCAGTTTCGCAGGCCACCGAATTGGGAACAGCGCTTCAGCACCGGCGGTGAACATGGTTTCTCGGATCTCAACGGTTTCAGCGACTTTTTCTCGTCCCTGTTTGGCTCTTCGGCCGGGGCACCCCAACCGGATGCAGATGCGGGTCATCTGGAGGTCACGGTCGAGGAGGCCTTTGCCGGTACGCGCCGGCGTGTAACCGTGCATGAGCACGGCCGCCCGCGCGTCGTCGACGTGCAAATACCGGCCGGCGTCGCCGACGGCCAGGCCTTGCGCATCAGCGGCGCAACGGGCCGGCAGGCGCTCGTGTTTCGCGTGCGCATCCGCAGCCACGCGCTCTATGTGGTGCAGGGCAAGGATGTGCTCATCGAATTGCCCCTCGCGCCCTGGGAGGCGGCTCTCGGCACCAAGGTCGCCGTACCGACGCTCGGCGGCACGGTCGAGTTGACGGTGCCGGCCGGGGCACAGTCCGGCCAGAAACTCCGGTTGCGCGGGCGGGGGCTGCCCGGCAGTCCCGGCGGTGACCAGATCGTCACGATCAAACTGGTGACGCCGGCCGCCGAGTCGGTGGCGCAGAAAGAGGCCTACGAGAGAATGAAGCGTGAGTTGAAATTCGATGCCCGGGCCAATTGGCCGGCAACGTGAAGCGCCTTGAAGTTGGCGGATTCGGCCCCAGTTTGTGGGGTTGGATGCATAACACCGAAGTTCCAGGGTCATCGAGATGAACGCACAAATACAGCCCGAAATCAAAGAATTCCAATCCGAGACCAAGCAAATACTGCGCTTGGTGATTCATTCGCTCTATTCGCACAAGGAAATCTTCCTGCGCGAATTGATTTCGAATGCGTCGGATGCCTGCGAGAAGCTGCGCTTCGAGGCGCTCGCGAAGCCGGAACTGCTTGGCGGCGACAATCTCGTGATCACGCTGATGGTCGATGCGGCTGCCGGCACGCTCACGGTTCGCGACAACGGCATCGGCATGAGCCGCTCCGAGGTCATCGACAACCTCGGCACGATCGCGCGCTCGGGCACGAAGAAGTTCCTCGAAACCTTGAGCGGCGACTCGGCCAAGGATTCCCAGCTGATCGGCCAATTCGGCGTCGGCTTCTACTCGTCATTCATCGTCGCCGACCGGGTTACGGTGCTCAGCAAACGCCTCGGCGATCTCGCGGAACAGGGCGTGCGCTGGGAGTCGGATGGTGAGGGCGCTTACGAGATCCAAGCGAGCGACAAAGCCGATCGCGGCACGGAAGTGGTCCTGCACCTGCGCGAGGAGGACAAGGAATTCCTCGAAGAGTCGCGGCTGCGCCAGCTCGTGCGGCGTTATTCCGATCATTTGAGTCTGCCGATCGTGCTGAAGATCGGCGACAAGGAGGAGCGGCTCAATCAGGCGCAGGCATTTTGGACGCGATCGAAGACCGATCTAAAGGACGAGGACTATCAGGCGTTCTACAAACATCTGACCCACGACAGCGAGGAGGCGCGGACCTGGGCGCACAACAAGGTCGAGGGCAACATCGAATACACGTCGCTGCTCTATCTTCCCAAGCGCGCGCCGTTCGACCTGTTCGAGCGCGAGCAACGCGGCGGCGTTCAGCTCTACGTCAAGCGCGTCTTCATCATGGACAAGGCCGCTGAGCTGCTGCCGCCCTACCTGCGCTTCATGCGCGGTCTGGTCGACACCGCCGACCTGCCGCTCAACGTATCGCGCGAGCTGCTGCAAAACAACCGAACCGTCGAGAAAATCAGGTCCGCGCTCGTCAAGCGCACGCTGGATCTGCTCGAGGATCTCGCGACCAACAAGCCCGAGGAGTATGCCGAGTTCTGGAAGACCTTCGGTGTCGTGTTCAAAGAGGGCATCATCGACGATGGCGGCCAGAAAGCGCGCATCGCGGCGCTGCTGCGCTTTCATTCGACGGCGGTGGAGGGCGATGCGCCGACGGTCACACTCGCCGACTACTTGTCGCGATTGAAGCCGGATCAAAAATCCATTTATTACCTGACCGCAGACACCTTGAGTGCCGCGCGCAACAGTCCGCACCTCGAGGGATTTCGCGCGAAAGGCATCGAAGTGCTGCTGCTGACCGATCGCATCGACGAGTGGGTCGCGAACCATTTGCATGAATTCGACGGCAAGCCGCTCGCGAGCGCCTCGAGCGCCACGGCTGAGGTCGCATCGGCGATACACACGCCTGACCAGGCAGCCGCTGAGACCGAATTCAAGGACAGCCTCACGCGTCTCGGCAAGGTGCTTGCCGGCAAGATCGAGAGTGCGCGGATTTCCGGCCGGCTCACCGAATCCCCGGCGGTCTTGGTCGCCGGCGAATTCGGCATGTCCTTGCGCATGGGGCGAATACTCAAGCAGGCCGGTCAGAACAATCCGTTTGCGACCTTGCCGATCCTGGAAATCAATCCGAAGCATGCCCTGATCGAGCGCCTCAAGGCGACCGACGATGATGCCGCCTTTGCGGATCTCGCGACGGTTCTCTATGATCAAGCGCTGCTCGCTGAGGGCGGTGAATTGGACGACCCGGCGAGCTACGTGCGGCGCGTCAACAAGTTGATCGTCGACGGATTCGCCGCGCAGCCGAAAATCATCTTGAGCTGAGTTCGATCACCCTCGATAGCGGAAGGAGAGCCATCTCATGATCAAACACGTCGAGCCGGTCACGCTGGCCGTGCCGCCCCAGCCAACGGACCACGCACTCGGCTCCGAGCATGCGCAGGTGACGATCGTCGAGTATGGGGACTATGCGTGCCCGAGCTGCAAACTCGCGGCGCCGACGCCGACCCTGCTGATCGAGCGCTATCCGAACAAAATTCGTTTCATTTATCGGCATTTCCCGCTCGAAGATGCGCATCCGCAAGCCCTGCTCGCGGCCGAGGCCGCGGAAGCGGCTGCAGCCCAGGGAAAATTCTGGCAAATGCATGATCTGTTGTTCGCGCATCAGGCGCACTTGAAAGAGAAAGACTTGACGCATTACGCCGCGGACCTAGGCTTGGATACCGTCCGCTACGCGGCCGAGATGGGCGATCACATTTACTTGCAGAAGGTTCGCGAGAGCGAGGCCGGCGGCCGCCGCAGCCATCTGCGCGCGACCCCGAGCTTCTTCGTCAACGGCGTGCTGCACGATGTATCTTTCGGCATGGACGCGCTGCACGAGGCGGTTGCCGCCGCGGTTCACCGGACGCGCTGAGGCGCCGATTCGTCTCTGATAGAATCGCCCGATACCAATGATGAGTCGGGGGATTCTTGCATGCACGCAGTCACACTGCCGCGCTTCGCGGCATTTTGCTTCCTTGCGCTTGAGGCCCTCTGTCTGCCGGCAGTCGCCGACGATGCGCCGCCGCCGTCCCGAATCCTGCTGCGCACGGGGCATTTGCTCGACACGCACACCGGCAAAGAGGCCGCCGACCAGACGATCATCGTCGTCGGCGGCGTGATCAGCGCGATTGCCGCGACCGCCGATACGCCGCGGCAGGCTGCCGATCAAGAAATCGATTTGCGCGCGATGACGGTGTTGCCGGGGCTCATCGACGTGCATACCCACCTCACGATGGATACGAATTTCGATCCCTATCACGAATTGTCGACGAGCATCGCGCAGAGCGCGCTGATCGGCGCTCATAACGCCAGGCTCACGCTGCTCGCCGGCTTCACCTCGGTCCGCAATGTCGGCGCCGAAGGCTTTGCCGACGTGGATCTGCGCGATGCCATCAATGCGGGCTTGGTCGAAGGCCCGCACATGCAGGTCAGCGGGCCGGCGCTCGGCATCACGGGCGGACATTGCGATGAAAACCTGTTGCCCTATCAATACCACGTGCAGAGCACCGGCGTCGCCGACGGCGTCGAGGCCGTGCAGCACAAGGTGCGCGAAGTCATCAAGTACGGCGCGGACCTCATCAAGATCTGCGCGACCGGCGGCGTGCTCTCGAAGGGCGATGATCCGCAGGCATCGCAATATACGCTCGAGGAATTGAAGGCGATCGTCGCGGATGCACACCGCCTGGGCCGCAAGGTCGCCGCGCATGCGCACGGCGCTCAAGGGATTCTCTGGGCGACGCAGGCCGGCGTGGACTCGATCGAGCATGGATCGTACATGACCGATGAGGACATCGCCGCCATGAAACTGCACGGCACGTATTTCGTCCCCACAGCCTACTTGATCGACTGGATGCAGCAATTCGGCAAGCTGCCGCCGATCTATCAGCAGAAAATGAAGGACGTCAGTGCGGTCGAGAAGGCGAATGCGAAGAAGGCGATCGCCGCCCACGTCAAGGTCGCGCTCGGCACCGATGCCGCTGTATATCCGCACGGCTTGAATGCCCATGAACTGCAGGTCTATGTCGATCAGTTCGGCATGTCGCCGCTCGAGGCAATTCAGGCCGGCACGATCAATGCGGCCGATTTGATGGGCTGGTCCGACAAGATCGGCGCGCTCCAACCCGGCAAATGGGCCGATATCATCGCGGTGCGCGGAGATCCTCTCAAGGATGTCACACTGCTGCAGCACGTCGCGTTCGTCATGAAAGCGGGCGAGGTCTACAAGACCGAGACACCTTGACCGGGCGCCCGTTCGGTCAATGCCGACAGCATGAGCTGATGGACCGGGCGAATGCCGCCGGCGAGCCGCAGTCCCGCCGAGCGAATCAGCCGGTGCAGCGGCCGCGAGTCGGTGTAGACGCGCACGATCGCGTTGGTTGCGTGAAATAAGGCGCGCGAGTCCCTGCGGTGCGCCGCCTCGTAGCGCCGTAGCACCTGGGGTGCGCCGATGTCGATTCCCTGCGCGGATGCGCGTTGCAATTCCTTCAGCAGCGTCTCTTCGCTGCGCAGGCCGAGGTTGAATCCGTGCGCGGTGACCGGGTGCATGCCGACCGCGGCATCGCCGATCAGCGCGCAGCGCGCGGCGACGAAGCGCCTCGCGTAACTCGCGACCAGCGGGTAGGCGTGACGCGTGCTCGAGAGGCGCATCGCGCCGAGTCGGTGCTCGAATCGCGCCTCGATGTCGCGTTCGAATGCGCTCGCGCCGAGCTGTTGCAGATGCAAGGCCTCGGCCGCCGTTACGGTGACGACGACGCTCGATTGGCCGCCGTTCAACGGCAGCAGCGCGAGCGTGCAGCGATCCTGGAACCACTCCCAGGCGCACTGTCGATGTGCCACCTCGTGATGCATGCGGCAAACCAGCATCGTCTTGCCGAAGTCGAGCATGTCGGAGGCGATGCCGACCGCGCGGCGCGTATCGGAGAAGCGGCTGTCCGCCGCAATCAACAGCCGGCCGCGCAGGCGCTCGCCCTGCGAGCTGCGCATGCTCACCGAGTCGCGATCGATCTGCAGGCTGCTGACCTGCCGCGAGCAGAGCAGCTGCACGCGCGGCTCCTCGGCGACGCACGCATGGGCTGCGGCGCGGATCAGGTGATTCGGGACCAGGTAGCCGAGCGCTGCGCAGCGCGCCTCGTGATGATCGAACCGCAGTCGGTGCGCATCGCCGCTCGTCATCACGACCGCGTCTTCGAGTGCGGCAATCTGATCGCGCTCGATTCGCGGCCAAACGCCGAGCGCCGCCAGCGTGCCGATCGAGCGCATCGTCAGCGCGATTTCCCGGCCGTCGAACGCGGGCTCGGCGATCGTGCTCGAGGGCAGACGCTCGAGCACGCCGACCTGCATCCCCTGTTTGGCAAGACCGAGCGCACAACAGAGGCCGGCGGGACCGGCGCCGATGATGATCACGTCGAACTGCAGTTCGATTTCGCCGCCGGTTTGCGTGGATTCAAGCACTCAAGAACACCTTGCGCAGGTCCGCGGCGTGCAAAATATGAACGCGCTTGGCTTGCACGCGGATCAATTGGCGGCGCGAGAGCTCGGTGAAGCAGCGGCTCACGGTCTCGCTGCGCAGTCCGAGATAATCGGCGATGTCGTCACGGTTCATCGCGAGCCGGAATTCGCGTCCGCGTGATCCGCTGACCTGCAGGCGGCCCGACACATTCAACAGAAAACCCGAGACGCGTTCGAGCGCCTCCTTGTCGCGGATCAAGGTCAGCAAATCGCGCGCCGCGGTTCCGGCCTTGGCGATCAGCCGAATCAGCTCCGTGGCGATGCGCGGCGTATCTGCGCACAATTGGTTGAATGCGCCCCACTGCACCACACAGATGAACGAGGGCTCGACCGCGATGCTGGTCGTATTGCTGAAGGCGCAACCCAGGCTCTGCAAACTCAGCATCTCCCCCGGCAGCGCGAAATTGATCAGCATTGCGCGACGGCCGCTCGATTCATCCAGTTCTTTGATGCAGCCGCTGCGTATCATGTAGAAGGACTCGACCTTATCTCCCGACCGATATAAGGCCTTGCCGCGCGGCACTCGCATGCGCCGAATGGATAAGCCGCCGAAGCGCCGCTCGGTCGTGCTCGCCACCCTGCCCGGGAAGCAGATCCTCCAGAGCCCGCAGAGCTCGCACCCCGTGCGCTTGGCTTCAAGCATCGCAGCTTCGACCCGAAAGGACGTCCATAAGTTGATCCAAGTCAGTTATCACAGGACTCACCGGACAGTGGATGCAGAATAGGTGCGGTCGATGCGCCGGCCGTATCCGGGTTTACCGATAGTCGCCTAGGTAAATACAACCGCAGCCGCGCGCAGTTGCGGCCCACGGCCTGAGCCTCACGCGGCCGGGAACGGAATCCAGGATTTGGTCGCGTAGTCGTATAGCTTGCAGGTCCGCACGCAGTCGAAGTAATGCGCGATCGTGAACGGTTCGCGCTTGATAGCCGCGCCGATCTCATAGAGATGTCGCTGTGCCGCTTTGAGGTTGTACAGAGGAATCGTCGAATTCAAATGGTGCGCCGGATGCTCCATGATATGATGCATCCAGGCGCCGATCGCGGCGGGAACCAGCAGGTGTGCGGTCGCCGAAATCTGCGCGGCACCTTGCAGCCATTCGCGCCGCTCCGCGTACCATTGCACGTCCGGGTGCGTGTGATGCAGGTAGACGACCAGACCGACGGTCCAATTCCATAGCACGAAGGGAATGATGCAGGCGATCGACAGCGTGACCCAGAAGGATCTTGCATGGGTCTCGGCATACCACAGGATCGCGCCGATCCAGATGATTGCCGCGGCTGCCGCGAGCATCGAATCCCGCGTGAATTCCGCGCGCGCCGCAGGCATTTGACGTCGGTTGGGAAAGAACAGCCGTTTCCACCAGATTTCGACGAAGTAATAGAGCCCGGGTCCCAGTGCGCCGCGGTAGATGCGTTCGACGGCGCGCCGCCACCGCGGTAGCGCAAGATACTCTTCGGTCTGTTTCGGTTCCCAGATGAAATCCCGGCCGCGCAAATTATTAAAGCCGTGGTGCACGATATTGTGCCCGGTGCGCCAGAGCGAATAGGGAGTCAAGGAGACCAGGAACGCGATGCGTCCGATCGCATCGTTCAAGGGTTTGCTGCTGGTGAGCGCCTGGTGGCAGGCATCGTGTCCGATCACGAACAGGCGAACGATCGCGGACCAGGTCAGCAACACGCCGAGCGCCACGAGCCAGGGGTTTGCGGCCGCGACGGCCAAGCATTGACCTGCGCCGAATAATGCGAGATCGAACGTCAACAAGCCGAGCGCGTAAGCGTCGCGCTTACGGCAGAACGGTTCCATCGCGCCACGCAGCGCGGCGATCGACAAGTTTTGGCCCGGCAGGGTGGAAGGCGCTTCGGGCGGATCGCGCTCCGGTAATGCTTGTCTGCCCAACATGAATGCCCGCCAATCCGCTGAAACGCGTTAGTCTAAGCTTAGATGCCCGTAGAAAACTGGGATGTATCAGTATTGGCAAGCGCGGGGCCATAACGGCCCCGCGCGCTGCAGCTTTAGCTCCAGTCGTCGCCGCCGCCGCCGAAATCGCCGCCGCCGGATCCAGAACTCGAGTCGTCCCAGGAGTCGGGCTCGTTGACGCCAAAATCCGATCCGCCCATATCCGCGTTGGGCGGCGCTTCCTCGGGCGTCTGCGGCACAGGCGCCGCGCCGGCATGGCGATCGCCGTCGAGGAAATGATGCGCAAGTTCTTCGCCCGCGACCACGCCGGCACCGACCGCGAGGCCTGAGGCGAGTCCGCCGGCGATGCCGGAGCCAATGCCCCCGCCACCCATCGGCATCGTGCCGGGGCCGCCGTAACCGTAGGGTCCCGGCGGTGCGCCGACCGGCATACCACCCGGATATTGGCCCGGGTAC
>Ga0187847_10001123_pt1 | contig 25480 bp, 20 predicted proteins | sample June2016WEW_4_10_FD_132458 | JGI IMG/M metagenome (GOLD analysis project Ga0187847, IMG submission 132458) | Peatland microbial communities from SPRUCE experiment site at the Marcell Experimental Forest, Minnesota, USA - June2016WEW_4_10 | ecosystem: Environmental > Terrestrial > Soil >...
CAGCGTGCCGAAGATCAGGGGCGCGATGATGGAGCGGATGAGCCGCAGAAAGATGGCGCTGACGGGACCGAGTTGGCGCGCCACGCCGGGCGCGAACGCGCCCAGGGCCACGCCCGCGGCCATGCCGATGAAGATCCAGGCGGTCAGCGACAGGCGCTTCAACGCTCGCCCCACTTCAACTTCTGGCGCAGCACGTCGAAGAACATCATGCGCGGCGGGCGGATCAGGTGCAGCGCGTATTCGGAACTGCGGCAGATCACGGAATCCTCTTTTTTGAGCGGCTCGCCGATCTGTCCGTCGATGGTAAGGAATACGGAGGCGTCCTCGCCGCGGCAGCGGATCTCCACCACGCTGGCTTCCGAGACCAGCACCGGCCGGTTGGTGAGCATGTGGGGACAGATGGGCGTGAGGCAGATGGTGGGCACCGAGGGGAAGATAATCGGCCCGCCGGCGGAAAGCGAATAAGCCGTCGAGCCGGTGGGGGTGGCGACGATCAGTCCGTCGGCTTTGTAGGCGCACATGAACTGGTCGTCCACGAAGGCGTCCAGATCGATCATGCGCGCGATGGCGGCTTTGGTCAGGACCACGTCGTTGAGAGCTTCGTAGCGCGAAACGACCGAGTCGCCGCGACGCACCTCGGCGTGCAGCAGTTTGCGGCGGCCGATGCGATGCTCGCCGCGGAGGGCGCGCTCCAGTTCGGGATACAGCTCATCGATGGTGATGGCGGTGAGGAAACCGAGACCGCCCAAGTTGACCGCGAACAGCGGGATCTGGCGGTTGCCGATGGCGCGGGCGGCGGAGAGCAGCGTGCCGTCGCCGCCGAGTACGATCACCAGGTCGCAGCCTGCGGGGACTTCATCGCGCGGCAGACCATCGTGGCGCGCGGCGTAGACGGCGGTGCGTTTGTCGTAGCGCACGCCGATGCCGCGAGTTGCGAGCCAGGCCAGCAGCTTGGGTACCACATCGGTCGCCGCTGCCACGGCCGGCTTCGAAATAATCCCTACAGTATTAATGGCCATAGTGGGGCGGACCTCCAGGTCTGCGCGGGGCCTCCAGGCCCCGCAACTTCAATGGTGCCCATATAACAAAAACTCCCTGTTCCCCTCGGCGCCCAAAATGGGGCTTTCTATAACCGCGGTCTCGTATCCTGCCCGCCGCACCGCATCGGCCACGCGACGGCAGGCGGCTTGGTGCAACTCCGGTTCGCGCACAATTCCACCCTTGCCCACTTGTCCTTTGCCGGCCTCGAACTGGGGCTTGACAAGTATAACCATTTCGCCGGCCGGTTGTAACACCGGGGCGACGGCGGGCAGGATCAGCGTCGCCGAAATAAAACTGACATCGCAGACCGCCAGGGAGATGGGCTCGCCCAGATCCTCGGGGCGCAGGTAGCGCGCGTTCAGTTTCTCGTGCAAGACCACGCGCGGATCGCTGCGAATCTTCCAGTCGAGTTGCCCCGCGCCGACGTCGACCGCGTGCACGCGCGCCGCGCCGCGCTGCAGCAGGCAATCCGTGAAGCCGCCGGTGGATGCGCCGATATCGAGGCAGACGCGGCCCGCGACCTGTATGCCGAAATGCGCGATGGCGGCATCCAGCTTGAGCCCCCCGCGGCTGACGAAGGGCGGCTGCGCGAGGACTTCGATGCGGGCTTCGGCATCCACCGGCTGGCCGGGTTTCGCGGCTTTGCGCCCGTCCACCAGAACCTCGCCCGCCATGATCAGCGCCTGCGCTTTCTCGCGGGTGGGGGCGAGACCGCGCTCCACCAGCGTACGGTCAAGTCGCGGCTTCATGACTTGCGATGGACGATCAGATCGGCCAGCTCGTGCAGGCGTTCGGCGCGCACGCCGAAGGGGGCCAGGGTTTCGTGGGCGCGGCGGCATTCGACGGCGGCCATGCGCCGCGATTCCTCGACGCCGTAGACCGCGGGGAAGGTGATTTTGTGCTGTTGCGCGTCTTTGCCGGCCGTCTTGCCGAGCGCTTCCGAAGATTCCTCGACGTCCAGGATGTCGTCTACGATTTGGAAGGCCAAGCCGATGTGCTCGCCGTAGCACGAGAGCGCGTGGTAATGCGCATCGCTGGCGCCCGCGCAGATGGCGCCCAGGCGCAGGCTGGCGCGCAGCAGAGCGCCGGTCTTGGCGCGGTGGATGGATTCCAGCAGCGGGGCGGTGGGGGTCTGGCCTTCGCCCTCCAGATCGGCGACCTGGCCGGCAATCATGCCGCCGACGGTGCCGGCCGCAGTGGCCAGTTCGGCGATCATGCGCGCCTTGCGGTCCGCGGGGACGGCGGGCATTGTGTCGATGGCGGCCAGGACTTCGAAAGCCAAGGTGAGCAGCGAGTCGCCCGCCAGGATAGCCATGGCGTCGCCGAAGACTTTGTGGCAGGTGAGCTTGCCGCGGCGATAATCGTCGTTATCGAGGGCCGGCAGATCGTCGTGGATCAGCGAGTAAGTATGAATGAATTCGAGCGAGCAGGCGGCGGTGAAGTGGGCGTCGCCGGGTTCTTCGCCAGACGCGCGGGCGGCTTCCAGGCAGAGGATGGGACGGATGCGCTTGCCTCCCGCAAACAGGCTGTAGCGCATGGCGCGGTGGATGGTTGAGGGGGGCTGCGTTTCCGGCGGCGCCAGGCGATCGAGGTGAGCGTCGACCAGTGTTTGCTGCTGGGCGAGGTAGTCGCGAAGGTTCATGCTTTTTCGGGACGGAAAGGCTCGGGCTGGATTTTGCCTTCCTTGCGGATGAGCGTTTCGACGCGGGTTTCGGCCTCTTCCAACTGCTTGCGGCAGGTGTCGCTCAGACCCATGCCCTTTTCGAAGAGTTCGATCGAGCGCTCCAGCGGGAGATCGCCGGCCTCCAGCTCCTTGACGACTTTTTCCAATTCGTCGAGGCAGGTCTCGAAGGGGAGGACGGGGGCGGGTGGTGCAGTGGAATCGGCCACGAGCCTATTGTAACCGTGGACGGCGGGCTTTAGCCCGCGCGGGGCTTCAGCCCCGCGTGTTATATTCCAGTGCAATGTTTCGATTTTCCCTGCTCCTGTGCGCAACCGTAGCCGCAGCTCAAACCACCAAACCGCCGCTCACCCTCGATGAATTTTTCAACTGGGTGGAGATACGCAGCGTGCGGGTATCGCCGGATGGGCATGCAGTGGCCATTGAGACGGTGCGGGCGGATTGGGAGGGCGATCGCTTCCGGAACGATTTGTGGCTGTATCGCGACGATGGGGCCGGGTCGTTGGCGCCACTGACGCGGTCGGGGCATGACCGCGATCCGGAGTGGTCGCCGGACGGACGCTGGATCGCGTTTCTGTCCGACCGGGAGGGCGGCGCAGCGGGCGAGAAAGCGGACGGGGCTGAAAAGACCGAGAAGCCGGACCAGGTCTGGGCGATCGCGGTGAATGGGGGCGAGCCTTTTGCGGTGACACACGGCGAGGAGAAGGTGAACGCGTTTGCGTGGTCGGCCGATTCGCGCCAAATCTATTTCGCCACACGCACGCCGTGGAGCAAGGAGCAGCAGGAGGCCCATAAGAAAGACTGGAAAGACGTGGTCGAGTTCCGGGAATCGGAGCGCGGCGATGCCATCGCGCGGGTGGAGCTGTCGACCGGCGCGGTGAAACAAATCGCCGAGACGCCCTGGCGCGTGAAGCAACTGGAAGCCTCGTCGCATGGAACCACCGTCGCGTTTCTCACGGATTCCATCTCCGAGCGTCAGGAAGACATGGAGGCGTACGCCATCTACCTGGTGGACGCGGAGGGCGGGAAGCCGCACAAGTTAGTCCAGCGCCCGGCAGTGCTGGACAGTATGCATTGGACTCCGGACTGCCGGCATATCTTCTTCTCATTTCTGAACGGGTCGGTGGAGGGGAGTTATCAGGATGCGCAGCCACGCGTGTATTGGGTGGATGCGGTATCGTCCAGCGCGCGCCTCACGCGGTGGTCGAAGTTTCCGGGCGCGGTCACCGGATACACGGTCACTGAGGAGGGCGGCCTGCTGGTCACCGGGCGCATGGGCACCGAGGTGCAGGTTTATCGTGAGGACCAGCACGTCTTCGTGAAGCAGCCGGGACAGCCGGGCACTTACGAACGGATCTCGGCAGCGGCGCACGCTACGAAGGTGGCGTTTGTGCACTCGACTCTGACCGAGCCGCCGGAAGTCTATTTCGGGCAGAGCGTGGGGGATGCGCGCCCGATCACGGCGTTCAACCGGCTGTTCACCGAGCGCGCGCTGCCGGAGGGTCAGCCTTACCACTGGACCGCGGACGATGGCGTGACGGTGGAAGGCATGCTGATTTATCCGCCGGGAAAGCTGGGCGAGAAGGGATTGCGAATGCTGACCCTGATCCATGGCGGGCCGGGGGATGCCGACGGAAACCACTTCGAGGCCGACTGGTACCAGTGGGGGTCGCTGGCGGCGACCGAGGGGTGGCTGGTGTTCGAACCCAACTACCGCGGCTCGGTCGGCTATGGCGACCCGTTCACGCTGGGAATCGTCCCGAACATTGTTTCGAAGCCGGGCAAGGACATTCTGGAAGGCGTGGAAGCGTTGGTGAAGGACGGCATCGCCGATCCGGACAATCTGACTATCGGCGGTTATAGCTATGGCGGTTATCTGACTGACTGGCTGATTACCCAGACTACGCGGTTCCGGGCGGCAGTTACCGGCGCGGGCGCCGTGGAGCACGTCGCCAATTGGGGCAACGACGACACCACTTACGACGACGCATACTTTCTGGGCGGCCTGCCGTGGGACATGATGAAGAACTACAACGATGAGGCGGCCATCTGGCAGATCAATAAGGTGAAGACTCCGACACATATCGTGGGGGGCGCGGAGGATGTGCGGGTATATGTTGGCGAGCAGTATCTTCTGGAGCGGGCGTTACGCGCGCAGGGTGTGCCGGTGAAGCTATTGATCTTTCCAGGAGAAGGTCATGAGCTGGATAAGAACCCGTGGCACGGGAAGATCAAGGTACGGGAGGAGTTGAAGTGGCTGGAGAAGTGGGCCGCGGCCCGGTAGGTGGTCGCGCAACGCAAGGCCCGACTCGCGGGGCCGCCCGCAAAATATTTCCGATATCATGTTGTGATATCATTAATGGGTGAGCAAGCACCAGCGCGTGCTGGAAGCCATCTTCGAAAAGCGCGCCAACATCGCCTGGTCGGACATCGAATCCATGTTGTTGTACTACGGTGCTGAGATCTCGGAAGGCCGCGGCTCGCGCGTGCGAATCGCACTCCATGGCGTCCGCGCCGTATTCCATCGCCCGCATCCGAAGAAGGAAACCGACCGTGGCGCCGTCGCCTCCATGCAGAGGTTCCTCACGGAAGCGGGTATCGGAATTGAGAGGAAATCATGACCTACAAGGGCTATCAGGCTAGAGTGGACTTGGACGAAGAGGCGGGCGTGTTCCACGGAGAAGTAATCAACACGCGAGACGTGATCACCTTTCAGGGATCTTCGGTCGCGGGGCTAAAGCGGGCTTTTGAGGATTCGGTAGACGATTACCTGGATTTCTGCGCGTCTCGGGGGGAAGATCCGGACAGACCGTTCTCCGGAAAAATTCTCGTACGCGTGCCGCCAGAAATACATCGCCAGATCATGACAGAAGCCCGTCGCCAGGGCAAGAGTCTGAATACCTATGTTTTGGAAAAGCTACAGCCCAAGCCGGCCTCGGCGGCTTGATCCTAAGAGCACCACTGCAGCAGCGGCGGGACCGCGACTAATGTTCGCCATCGCGTTAACCCTGCTGGCGTTGCTGGCGCCGGCCGGCACGCCTCAAACGCCGGACACGGCGGAAGCGCACTTGGGCGAGGGCTACAACGCCCTGCGGCAAGACCGCTACGACGCGGCCGTCACAGAATTCCGGGCTGCTCTGCGCCTCGACCCCACCCTGGTGATGCGCGCGCGATTTCCGCTGGGAGTGGCACTGTTCGAACTGAAGCAATCCGACGAAGCGCGCCGGGAGTTCGAAGCCGTACGCCGCGAGGTGGGCGAGCATCCCAATGTCTCGTATTACCTGGGTCGACTGGATCTGCTGGACCAAAACTTCGCGGGCGCCGTGCGCAACCTGACCAAGGCCATCGCCAAGCCGCCTTTCCCGGATACGGCTTACTATCTGGGATTGGCGTGCTTCAAGCAGGGCGACCTGGCAGCGGCCGAGAAATGGTTGAAGCAAGCCGCGCAGGGGAACCCGCGGGATACCCAGGCCCGGTACCAACTGGGGATGGTGTATCGGAAGCAGGGCCGCGAGGAAGAAGCCAGGAAATCCCTCGCGGAATCGGCGGAACTGCGCCGGCGCGACACCGATGAGAGCGAACTCCGCACCGAATGCGCGCAGAAGCTGGACACTGGCCCGCGCGCCGAAGCTCGCGCGTTGTGCCAGCGGTTGTACGACCCGGATGACGCCGAGCGACTGACGATGCTGGGCACAATCTACGGCCAGCACGGCGATCTGGAGGCTGCTCTGGAACCGTTGCGCCGGGCCGCCGAACTGGCCCCGCAAAGGCCGCAGATGCAATACAACCTGGCGTTCACCTACTATCGCATGGGCCGCTTTGAGGAGGCGCGCGCGCCCATCGCCAAAGCCGTCGAGCGGTGGCCGGACATCTTCCAGTTGAACTCCCTGTATGGAGCTGTGCTCGCGAAACTGGGCGACGACGTAGCGGCTTACCAGGCGCTGGCGCGCGCGCACGAACTCAACCCGCAGGACGCCGGAGCGGCGGATCTGCTTTACCGCACCACGCTAGGCCTGGCGCGCAAAAGCCTGGCTGCCCGCCAATATCCCGACGCGCTGCGCTACTTCGGCGAAGCGGCGAAACTGCGGCCCGGCGATCCGGAGCCGCACAAGGCGATGGCTGAGATCTACACTTTGACTGGTCAGGGCGCGCGATGAAGCGCGCTTTGTGGGGCAGGCCCCCGGCCTGCGCGGGACTCTCAGTCCCGCTGCCGGTAACTGCCGCAATTGTGGTACTTCTGAGAGTGCATGGATGAGCTTCTAGCCGCAATCGCCACCAAAAAGGAACAGCTCGACAGGCTGCGGCCCCTATCGCAGGAGACCCTTGCCAATCTCGAGCATTACTACGACATAGAGCTCACCTACACCTCGAACGCCATCGAGGGCAACACGCTCAGCCCGGTCGAAACGACCCTTGTAATTGAGCAGGGCGTGACCATCGGCGGCAAACCCCTCAAGGATCATCTTGAAGCGCTCGACCACTATGACGCTATCCGCTATGTGCGCGAGCTCGCCCGCCAAACGACGCGACTGACAGAAGGAGACGTACGCAACTTACACCGCTTAGTCGTTCAACGTTCCCGCCCTGACATCGCCGGGCGGTATGCCGATCTTCCGCGATACGTCCGCACCGAAACCGGAAGGCATATGTTTCCGTCCCCGGCGGAAATTCCCGCGCTCATGGGTGACTTCGCCGCGTGGCTCGGCACAGCGACCGGCACACCTGACACGGCCTTCACAGCGCATCGCCGCGTGGTGGACATCCACCCGTTCAACGACGGCAACGGACGCACCGCCCGGCTTCTGATGAATCTGATTCTAATCCGCGCCGGCTATCCCCCAGTTGCGGTGCGCCCGGAAGATCGGCTGGATTATATTCGTAGCTTGCAGCAGGCACAGGAGGGGCTGGGAACGGAGAGCTTCAGCCGCCTTCTCTATAAGCGGCTGGACGCAACCTTGGACGAGTACTTGAGCGCATTGCAAGCGGAGCCGCCCACGGAACCGAAACGCGACAAGACAGGCGGCTCCGACCGGAGGCCTTGAGACGTTCCAAATAGGGCAGGTTCCGAACAGGGCCGTATAGACGGAACTATGATGTTGCCATGTCTTAAACTCTGACGGTATCCTGAAGAGGAATGATTCGTTCCAGCCCTATTGCGGTGCTTGCCATGCTGATCCTTTCAAGCGTCGCAGACCCGGCGAGTCCGGCGGTCATGAGCGTCTGGGATCTCTCAAAAGACTTCACTGCCTATCGTGACAAGGTAGTGACCATACGGGGCGTTTACTATTATGGGCTTCGACAGGACTGCCCACAAAACTGCGCTGACGGGCCGTGGCCGTCTTTCGTTAACCTGGAAGGAGGAGCGGCAGCGAACTGGAATGCTCTAAGCAAGGTGCAACAGACGGTCGAAGTCGAAGCAAAGAAGGCAGGTAAACGGTTCGAAATCTGGGTGACGGTCATGGGTCGAGTTCAGACGAGAGCGCGGCGTTCGCCCCTCGGGCCGTGCGACAGAAAGAGCTGGGGGATGTACGGATATGGGCATCTAGGGGCGTTCCCGGCTCAAATCGTCGTCGAGAGCATCAGGGATATCGATGTTAAGAAAAATGCTCAATCGCTCTACGACTACGGCAACATGTACCATGGACCGGCATAAACCGCACGATCCGGTGATGATCCGTCATTGAACGGGGTACCTGTCCGGCGTTTCAGGAAGGTTCTAAATCGCCATCGGAAGCCCTTCAATCGCGGTTTGTTTCAAAAGTCGGCTTCACAATGACCGTATGAATCGAGGACCAGATAGCCGTTGCGCAGCCTCAGTAGAAGCCGGGAGGGGAGCAGGGGCTCTAGCGCTAGCTCTACCGCATCAAAGTCGCCTTCGTGTACGCCACCCGGAACCCATTGCGCTCGTAGTTGCGCTGTGACACGCTGCCCGCCAGCGTGGCCGCGGTCGCCAAATCGCATCCCTCCCCAACGGCCGCGCGCAAGCGCTCCCGGATGAGCGCGTCCTGCAGCCCCGCGCCGCGAAAGCCCAGCATAGTGCTGTCTGCAAACAGCGTCGCCAGGCCGCCATCGATGGCCATCGCTCCAGCCGCCGCCGCCCGGCCGCCGCTGAACGCCAGGTAGCAGCGCGCGCCCGCCATATGCCGGATCGCCCTGCCGACGTCCATCTCCTCCGCCGTGAGATCGTCCTTCTCCAGAAATCCGCGACCCACCGTGCGCGCCCAAAGTTGTTCCTCGTCCGCGTTGGCCAGACGGACCGGCGTCGCGGCCGGCGCAAACTCAGCGCCCGCCAGCGGTCGCACTAACACATTATTGAACTCTGTCACCCGGTAGCCGCGGGCGCCCACCAGCTCGACCAGCGGCGCACCGGCGAGCGGACAGATGTCCAAACTGACCCCGGCTCCGCGCACCCGATAGAAATCCTCCAACCGGTCCATCTCGTCCGCGCGCACCTCGCCGCGCATGCCGAGCCCCACCGCATGCGTCAGCGGTGACGCCACCCCCACGAAGATGGCGAAGCCCCCAGCCACCTCCAACACCGCGGCTCCTACGGCCGGATTGATCCGCTGGTGCGCCTGGGCGCACGCCACGCCGGCGAGCGCTTCCGCCGCCTCCAGCCGCCGCGCCAACTCCAACCCCGCATGCATCATGAGGTCGCGCCGGCCGTTCCCAGAAAGTTGCGCGATCCTAACAGCGACTGCCCGCCGTCGCACACCGAGATCGCGCCCGTGATGTACGCCGCCGCATCCGACGACAGGAACAGCGCCAGGTCGGCGATGTCGTCCTTGCTCGCGAAGCGCCCCAGCGGCACGCTTGCCATCGCCTTGCGGCGCGCATCTTCGGTAGGCGCCAGTCGCCGCATGCCTTCGGTATCGTCCACCGGCCCCGGCGCGATCACGTTCACCCGCACGCCCGCCGCCGCCCATTCGATCGCCAGCGTCTTGCAGAAAATGTCGACGCCCGCCTTGGCCGCGCACACGTGCGCCTGATACGCAATCGGCACGAACGCGTGCGTGGCCGAAATGCCGATCACCGACGCGCCCGGCTTGCGCAAGTGCTCGTAGGCCGCGCGGCAGGTGTTGAAGGTGCCCAGCAGATCGATATCGATCACGGCCTTGAATCCGTTGGCCGACATGCCCAGCACCGTCGCGGGAAAATTGCCCGCCGCGCCGCACACCAGAATGTCGATCGCGCCGAACGCCTCCCGCGTCTTGCCGAGGGCGTTCGCGCATTCTTCGTAATATCGTACGTCGCCCGCGATTCCCACCGCTTCGCCGCCCGCCGCCCGTATGCCTTCGGCCGCCCGGTCGAGTTTCTCCTGCTTGCGCCCCATCAGACCCACCTTGGCGCCCTGCGCCGCAAAGCGTTCGGCGATGCCCAAATTGATGCCGCTGCCGCCGCCGGTGATGAATGCAACTTTGTCTTGCAATAAACGATCGCGAAAAATATCAGCCATGGTTCCGCCTTCCGTCGAACGGTAGCACCCCGCGCGTGCGCGGAGCAACGGTTATAATCGGCTCAGCAATGCTTGTGGAGTTGCTGGTCGAAAACTACGCCGTGGTCGATCGCATCCGGGTGCGCTTCCATCCGGGGCTGAATCTGCTGACGGGCGAGACGGGCAGCGGCAAGTCCATCGTGGTGGATGCCTTCGGCCTGCTGCTGGGCGCGCGCGCTTCGCCCGAAATGATCCGCTCCGGCGAGGCCCGCGCGCGCGTGGCGGGAATCTTCGACGTGCGCGACCGCGCCGACGTGCGCGCCCTGCTCGATCCCGCGGGCTTCGCCATCGAGGAAAGCGAACTGCTGATCGAGCGCGAGATCCTGGCGGGCGGCAAGTCGCGCGCCTTCCTCGGCAGCCGTCCCGTGGCGGTCTCCCTGTTGCGCGATCTGGCGCCCCTGCTCGGCGATATTCACGGACAACACGATCAGCAGCTTTTGTTTTCCCCCGACGCGCAGCGCGACATGCTCGACACGTTTGCTTCATCGGGCGGCGTGCTGGCCCGCGTCGCGGAGATCTACGCAGGATGGAAGACCGCCGGCACAGCGCTCGAAACGCTGGAGCGCACCGAACAGGAAAAGCTGCGCCTGCTGGACCTCTGGGAATTCCAGCGCAAAGAGATTGAAAGCGCCGCTCCCGCCGCAGGCGAGGACGAAGCCTTGGAAGCCGAGCGGCGCGTCCTGCAGAACCTCGGCCGCTTACAGGAAAACGCCGGCACGGCCTACGCCGCGCTTTACGATTCGCCCGAAGCCGCGCTGGCGCAGGTGCGCCTGGCCGCCAAGCGCCTCGACGACGTGTGCCGCATCGACCCCTCGCTCGCGGGCCTTGGCGAATACCTTCAATCCGCGGAAGTGTCCATCAAGGAGGCGTCCTACGGCCTGCGCGACTACCTTTCGGGATTGGACGCGCATCCCGGCCGCCTGGAGGAGATTGAGAACCGCCTGGCACTGCTCGATAAGCTGAAACGCAAATACGGTCCATCCATCGCGCAGGTGCTGGCCTTCCTGGCCGAAGTGCGCGCGCAGATCGAACAGGTGGAGCACTCGGGCGTCCGCATGGAAGAGCTGCGCAAAGAGCGCGAGCGCCTGGCGCGCGACTACGAGCAGGCCGCCAGAGAGCTGACCGCCCTGCGCACTCGCGCCGCGCGCAAGCTGGAGAAGGGTGTGGAGGCGGAGTTGGCCTCCCTCGCCATGGAGCGCACCAAGTTCCGCATCGAGATCGCCGCGGCCTCCTGGTCGCCGGCCGGGGCCGACCGCGCCGAGTTTCTGGTCTCGCCGAACCTGGGCGAAGAGCCCAAGCCGTTGGAGAAGGTGGCGTCCGGCGGCGAGATCTCGCGCATCGCGCTGGCCCTGAAAACCTGCCTGTCCGATGATGTTCCGTCCAGGCGCACGCTGGTCTTCGACGAAGTGGACGCCGGCATCGGCGGCAGCGTCGCGGAAGGTGTCGGACGGCGTCTGAAAAAGCTGGCCGCCGCGAATCAGGTTCTGTGCGTGACCCACCTGGCTCAGATCGCGGCATTCGCCGATCATCACTATTGCGTCGAGAAGCATGAGAGCCAGGGCCGCACCGTGGCCGGGATCGAGGAACTGGACCGCCAGGGCCGCACACGCGAAGTCGGTCGGATGCTATCGGGGCAGGAGTTGACGCCGGAGGCGCTCAAGCACGCCGAAAGGTTGATCAAGAGCGCCGCGTGAGGTAGCACAGGCTTTAGCCTGTGACTGGAGTTTGGCCATTTCCTGTGGGGCAGGTTGCCAACCTGCAGGCCGATTGTTCAGTCGGCCTTCGCGAGCGAAGCTCGCGTTGTGCGGGGCTTTAGCCTGTGAGAGTCTAGGGAGCCTCCCCCTCGTGCAACCGAAACTCGATATCGTCCAGAACGCCATCGCAATCCGCAATACTGTCGATCACATAGTGCGCGCCGACGCCCGCCAGCCGCGCGCGCGCTTCCCGAAGCAGCGCCTGCCGTTCCGCACCGCCGAGCGCGCGCAGTTCCATCTCCGTGAGGCCCACCTCGTTTCCGGTCTCGACCACCGCGATCGTCCAGGCGCCGGCGTTGAGCCCCTCCTGGACATCGCTCACCGTGTCGCCGATCTTGACGCAGGCTTCCATCGCATCCACCTGCAGCAGGATCGCATTCCGGTAACACATCCACGGCCGCGGCCGGCCCCCACCGGCTTCCTCGGGGCAAACGGTGGCGTCGGGCGTGTAGCCCTGCTCCATGGCGTTCCGCAGTACGATGTCCAGCATGGGCCGCGTATATCCCGTAGTGGTCCCGATCTTCATCCCTCGTGCGCGCAGCCGGGCGACCGCCCCGGCCACGCCCGGTATCAGCTCGGAATGCCGGTCCAGGCAGGCAAGCTGCCGCGGAATGAACTCCTGAAACAGGGCGGTCACGTCCTGTTCCGACGGCGCGCGCCCATGCCGTTCGAGCCAGGCCGCCTGGACGCGCGCAGTCGCGCAGATCGCGCGGATCTGGTCTTTCTTCAGCAGGCCCATGTGCCGCCGGATCTCACCCACACTTACAGGCACTCCCCGCTCCGCGAACAGTTCATGGAGCACTACCGTCGGCGCCTGGCAACCATAGTCCACCGTGGTGCCGGCCCAGTCCAGGATGGCAGCCTGCAGACGGCCGCGATAAGGCGGCCGCTTCACTCGCGGATACGTCATAAGAGATCATCTTATCCAAAGCCTATGGAATCCCAGAAACTGCTTTTCACTCCCGGCCCGCTGACCACCAGCCGCACCGTCAAGCAAGCCATGCTGGAACTGGGCCGCGTGGCGGATGGTGCCTATGAAGCCGTGCTGATGCAGGGTTCGGGCACCTTCGCCATCGAGTCGGTCATCTCGTCGGTGATCCCGCGGGACGGCAAGCTCCTGGTCTTGATCAACGGAGCCTATGGCCGGAGGATGGCGAAGATCGCCGCCATCCATGAAATCGCCACCGCCGTGGTGGAGTCTCCCGAGGCCGTCCGAAATCCCGGAAAGTATTCAGACGCCCGTGTGGGGCGGCCAATCCTGGCCTGGGGTCCCCTCTGGGGACGCCTTTTCAGGCGGCTGGACCCGCAGAGAGCGGGTCCGCGCGAGGCACTCCGCTAGTTCGGTCCGGCAATGCGCCACGGATTCGCGCCACTCAAAGAGGCCGTCCCCTGCACTGTAGTCCCTTGCGCCCCGGTCATGAACCAGACCTGGCTGGAGCCGGACACCGGATCCTCCCAGACTAAGTCCGGGTGACCATCGAGATTGAAGTCGGCGATGGCTACCACTTTCCACGCGTTCGGTCCAGCCAGGCTCGCCGCGCTCTGAAACACATCCCCCTGCGACCCGCCCATGTACCATATCTGCGTGGTGCCGCTCACCGGGTCCTGCCACAGAATGTCGGGATGCCCGTCGCCGTCAAAATCCGCCGTGCCGACGATGCGCCATGGATTGGTCAATGTCAAATTCACCGCCGAGAGGAAGGTATTGCCCTGCGGACCTCCCATGTACCAGATCTGCGCCAATCCGGAGGTCTGATCCTGCCACAGCAAATCCGGGTGGCCATCCCCGTTGAAGTCCGCCACCGCTGCCACGTGCCAAGCGTTGGGGCCTGCAATATCGAGAGCCCCTGTAATCACATTGCCGCCAGGTCCGCCCATGTACCAGACCTGCACCGTTCCACTCACCGGGTCCTGCCACACAACGTCCGGGTTGCCGTCGCCATTGAAATCCGCCACCGCCACAATGCGCCACGGATTGGCGACCGTCAGGTTCGCCGCGCCGGTAAGTGTGACCCCTTGCGATCCGTCGAGATACCAGATCTGCGCCAATCCGGAGGTCATATCCTGCCATATTAGATCGGGGTGCCCGTCGTGGTTAAAGTCCTCCAGCCCCAGTACGCACTGATAGGTGTAGCCCGTCGCTGTCTGGAAGCTGCCGTTCACTTCGGCAGCTAACTGCACGTAGATGGTGGCGCCGGCGTCGGTGCATGGGATGGAGCTTACGCTTTGCGATGTTCCAGCCGTGGTGCCTGCGAAAACATTCGTGCCTCCTACAGTGGTGCCGACGGACAATTGATACTCTGTGGCTCCGCCAACGGCATTCCAGGAGAAATTCGCCAAAGTTCCGGAAAGAATCGCCCCAGGCGCTGGGCTGATCAACGAGATGTTTGCCGTGAACACGGCAGTTACGGTGGTATTGCCCGTGATCGTCAAGCATTCGGACCCATTTAACGCCGCGCCGCTCCAAGAACTGAACACCCAGCCCGGGTTCGGGGTGGCCGTCACACAAATTTGAGTCCCCGGATAATAGGTGCCGTCGGGTGACGAGGGACTAGCAGTCACTGTCCCCCCACCGATCGCGTTGAGTGTCAGCGTCACCGCGCCCACTTCAAGCGCCTGCGTGGTGAACGACTGCACCGCGGATGACGACCCCGCACCCTGTGGAGCCACTTGCCAATAATACGTTGTATTCGGGCTCAGGCTTGGTGGGCTGTAGCTCGTGCAAGTTGCCGTGCCGGCCTGCGGCGGCGGGTTGGACGTGCCGAAGTTGACGCTATAGGATGTCGCGCCCGCCACCGTAGTCCACGTCAGGATGGGGTTGAGCACCACACCCGTTGCCCCATTGGAAGGCGTCAGCGTCAACGCGCCACTTGTGCCACTCGGCGAACAGAATGAGTAGCCGGGCGTCATTTTCCAGACAGCATAGCTATCGGATACGTACACATTACCGGCCGTATCGGCCGCAACTCCATCCGCATTCCCGAAAGCAATACCGCTGCTGCCGCCTGTTATTTTCGACATCAAGGGCGTGGCCAGATTGCCATTGTTCCATGTGATCAATCTCCAAACGTCAGCGCCATCCGTAAAGTACAAGTTGTTAATGATCGGGTCGACAGTCAGTTGAAACGGATCGTTGAGACTGATCGAAGTGGCCGGCGCATATGTACCGGTAGCGGGAGCGGTCCCGGAGCCGCCCCCGGCTAACGTTGTGATTGTGTCATTTGAAGATATCGCCCGGAGCCGGTGATTGCCCGAGTCTGCCAACACAAGGCCGTAACCCGTGTTGTACACCAAGCCCGTTGGGTCGCAGACTGAAGCGGCGGAAGCAGGACCGTTGTCGCCAGCGAACGCGCAGGAGGTGGAACTCACCACGGTCGAGAGTGTGCCATTACTTAGTTCTTGAACACGATTGTTGGTTTGATCCGATATGTACAAATTGTTGGAAGAATCGACTGCCACTCCGGTCGGATAATACAGTTGGTCGCCAGAGCCGTTGGTGCCGTTGCCAGCCACCACGCTGGCGATACCGTTGGAAATCTTCCAGGCGAGCCCATTGTATGCATCGTCGGTGAGATACAGGCTTCCGTCCGTTCCAAATGCGAGATCCTTGGGCGAGCCGAGGTACACACTCGTGGCGGAGCCGCTCGTGGCGTTGCCGCCGCCGGCGAAGGTATTGATCAACCCGTTCGGTGTCACCACGCGGACGCGCCCATTGTAACTATCGGCGATATAGAGATTTCCGTTCGACCAGGCGAGGCCCTGGGGATTGTTAAGACCGGCGGATGTCGCCGGCCCGCCATCGCCCAACGGCCCACCGTAGTAGTACTGGCCCGTTCCCGCAAACAGAGACACCTGATAGAAGCCCGGGATGTTGCCGGAAGGACCAGCCGACTGGCTGACAGCCACCGTCTGCCCCGCAATACTGAGAGTCGCGCTGCGGGATACCGAAGTGATATTGGGCGCCACCACGTATCCCAGATTCGCATTGCCTTGCCCGGTCAGCGAGGTTGCGTTGACCAGCATCCAGGCCGGAACCCCATAGACAGCCCACTGGCACGAAGGAGTGCTCGTGCTGATCTGAAAGGTCCCGGCGCCTCCGGCTGCCGGCAGCGAGGGCGCCGATGCCGTGACACTCGCGGTGCATGGGCCAGCATCCTGGGTTACTGGAACCGTCTGACTCGCAATCGTGACGGACCCCGAGCGCTGCGCGAAATCGTTGGTTGGCACAAAGATTCCGACCGTACCGGAGCCAAGCGTGTTACTAACGGAGTTGACCTGAATCCATCCGGCTGAAGGCACCGCACTGAGAGAACATGGTGACGGCAGCGTCACGGCGATGTTTCGAAGGCCTCCCGCGCTGGCGAACTCCAGCGACGTGGGGTTGAAGACCGGAGTTGCACAGTTCCCGGCATCTTGTAGCACGGTGTACGTCGCCGAGCCGAATTGGATCGTTCCCGTCTGGCTGGAACTGATATTGTTGTTGACGCCCACCGAGAACGAGAGAGTACCAGACGTCGTGCCCAGGCTGGCGGAAGTGATCGTAATCCAATTAGCCGGGACAGCTTCCCAGGGACAGCCGCCAGGCACGGTCACATTGACGGACCCCGTTCCTCCAGTGCCCGGCAGCTCAATGCTGGTAGCCGAAAGAGAGATGCTGCACTCAACGAGCGATGGCATGTCGATCTTCGCCACGAAACCACTCGTCTCCGAATTATTCGTCGGGGTAGGTTTGGCGCTCTCGTATGCGCCTGGCGTGGTTGGCATATCCGTCTGACTAGTCGAGCCCGCCACATAAACATTGCCACCCGAATCCAACGCGATGCCTTTGGCCGCCTGATACCCAAAATAAGAAGACTGCAGTCCCGACAGAAGTGTCGAGTACATAAGGGTGCTCCCATCGGCGCTGAGCTTCATGAGATAGGGCGTACCCGTAAAAGCTATCGTCCCGGACAAGGGTGTCACCAGGGCTCCCGGCGTTGTCGGGAAACTCGAATTCGCTGTTAGTCCGGCTATATAGAGCGATTCGTCCGGCGCCAGGACAATGCCGGCAGGCGGTCCGGAATTGTAGTACGTGCTACCGGTAGGGAGCGTAGTAGAATAGGTGAGCGATGACGCCGACGCATCGAGTTCGGCCGCGAATGAGCCTGCCTGCCCACTTGGATTGAAGGCTCCCGGAGTCGTGGGAAAGTCTGTGGACGTTGTCGAGCCCCCAACGAAGGCGTTCCCCGTACCATCAATGGCGATCGCCGATATCGAATCCGTCCCGCTCCCGCCAAGCAGCGTGGAGTAGATAAGGTTCCCCGCCGCCCCGAACTTGGTGGCGAACCCATTCTGCTGCCCCTTCAGTTGAGACTGCACCACACCTGGCGTGACTGGGAAATTGGGCGAGTTGGTTTGTCCACCCACGAACACGTCGCCGCCTGCATCCACGGCGATGGCGTTCCCCTGGTCGGTGTCGGAGCCGGCCAGATACGTCGAGTACACCAGCGAGCTGCCGGATGCATTGACGATCGTCATGAATGCGTGCTCATACGAACCCTGTGTCGTAGAAACGGCGGTTTGATACGCGGCGGGTGTTGTCGGGAAATCCGTCGACGACGTCTCGCCGGTCACATATATGTTTCCGCCGGGCCCCAGTGCAAGAGCCAGGACCGACGCGCCATTCGTACCCCCCAAATAGGTTCCGTACACCACTTTGCCGTTAGCGTCCAGCTTGGCGATGTAGCCGCTGGAAGAAGCCGTCGTGGTTTGATAGGCGCCCGAAGTCACGGGCAGAATCCCCGATTGCGACATGCCGCCGATATAGGCGTTGCCCGATTGATCCACGGCAATGGCGTTCAAATTCACCCAGCCGGAGTAGCCGCCGCCGAGGTACGACAAATAGACCAAGCCGGTGCCCGCGGCGTTCAGCTTTGCGACAAAGAACTCGCTATTGTTCGGCGGCGGCGAGACCGGTGTGCCGGGAAAGTCCATGGTGGCCGTAGAGCCAACAACGTATGCCTCTCCGGCCGAATCGACGGCGAGTGCGTTGACTGTATCTGTTCCGCTGCCGCCAAGATACGTGGCATAGCTCAGTATGGGGTCGATCGTCAGCGGCAGCGAATGGTTGTACCCGGCGAGCCTTATGCCAACGTCATGGCTAGCAAGAAGAACATAGCTGGCTTCCACGCGGGTGCGCTGGCCATCGCGTTCCTGCCAGACGGCGGGCAGAAGCTGATGCATCTCCGCACCTTTCGCCCGCAGAATCAGATCGCCGTTCCCTGCGATTTTAATCGCATCGGCGCCAGTGAACCGAAGACGAACGCGTGCCGGGTCCGCGCCCGGTTGCAAATCGAGGTCGTATTCCAGTTGCTGCCCGCTGGCGTGCCACACCAAATCGACGCCAGGATAGATGCTGCGATAGCGAACCCGGCCAAACTGGGGAACGCCCGTAATCCATCGGTTTGGATCGTCGCCGAAGTAGTAGTTGGTGTGCCCTTCCAGCGGATCTTCCGGATTGATGGCAACGCGCGGGTTCGATTTCACGAATTCAAGATGAATTCTTGCCGGGTTATCGGCTCCGGCGAGACTCAACGCCGCGCCGTTCTGTTGTAACGCAAATGAAACTCCGGCGGAACGCGCCGTGAACAGTGTGCTATGGTCAGCCTGGCCCGTATTCTTTTCAAAATATAAAGGAATGCTGCCGTATCGAGATATCTCAGGCACGGGTCTTGGAGCCGCGGATAACACCAGTGGCGCAAGCACGCACAAAAACGTCGTCGCCGATTGCATGGCTAGCTTCTCGTCTGTTTCCGACTGATATTATCATAATGTCAGGTTCTATAATCTGCTTCACTCTTTTTCAGCATGTTCCTGGCTTCTAGGCTAAGGCGCGAGCATCATTGAAGCGCGCTTTGGCGCCGCTTGTACCCTGTCGTGGTCCCGATCTTCATTCCTCGCGCGCGGAGCGGCGCGGCCGCCTCGGCCATGCCCGGTATCAGCTCGGAATGCCGGTCCTGGCAGGCGAACTGCCGCGGGATGGCAAGCTCCTGGTATAGATCAACGGAGCCTATAGCCGCAGGATGGCGAAGATCGCCGCTATCCATGAAATCGCCACCGTCGCGGTGGAGTTTCCCGAGACGCAGCCGGTCGACCCCCAGCGGACCGCGCCATCACCCACGTGGGCGTCGTCTATTGCGAGACTTCTACCGTCCTCCGCATTGGGGCGCGTCTTCATAGTGGACGCCATGGGTAGATTAGCCGTGGGGCAGGCCATCGTTTTTCGTGGCCTGCCGAGTTCGCGCACGGTGCGCAGACGACAAGCAACGATCGTCTGCGCCACGCCGGGCACCGGAACTGTACAGTTGATTAATTCGCGGACACTACGCTAGTGCCCGCAAGTAATCTGCGATCTCACTGTGTTCCTCGTACCAGATCACCTCCACTCCCAGGTGCCTCATGGCATCCGCCACCGAATTCTGAAGGACTTTCCTCGGTTCGGGCAACTCCTTCGCTCGCTTGAACCAGAAATGCCGGATCGAGGTCACGAAGGCTTCCGCTTCGGCTCCTGGGTAATCGCCGTAGCGCGGCTTCAGAAGCTGTGCCCTGTGCCGCCGCCTCTCTTCGAACGAGTTGTACAGCCAACGGCGAACGTTGACGTCCTCCAGGGAAGTCCCGATGAACAGGACATTCCGCCGCTGGAACAACGATTGAGCCGTGTAGTTGGCAAACGAGTTGGGGTTCGCCATGGTGTCGAAGTACTCCGATTCGCGGAAAACGAGGGGTGGCGGAGCGACCGCCAGTTCCCTTCGGTCGCGCACGTCAAGCCAGCCGTGAAGATGATAAATCGATATCATCCCTGGGTGATCCCCGACGCTCGCCCGGTCCACTGTCGTTAGCAGTCGCCGGCCGCCGGCCCGCCCCATTACATACGATTGCAGGAGATTGTCCGCGTTGGTTGTCAGCACCGCGCCAATCTTCGGGTTAACAGTCGTCGCGCCCCCGTTCTGACCCAGCAGCAAATCGCCCACTGCAGCCAACGTCGCATTCTTTCCTAGCGCCTTCAGCAGAGGCTCCCAGTTGAAGCGCTTCTTCTCCTCGTTGTCCACCGGGATGGCGTTCATGAGCCGCCGGATCTCCTGGAACTCGCGGGCTCCGTATAGGTGCGCGCGTAAGATGCCGACGAATCCGCCGGGCTGGTTAGAATCCTCGCACTGCTGCGATACAAGATCGAACTGAGACAGCAGCGAAAGACTCGCTTTCTCCTCCAGCAGTCGCGAAACGGATGAAGCGTTCTCCGGGGTTGGCCCGAATCGGAGGGTCTTCAGCATCAGGTCAATCAGTTCTCGCCACTCCGGGATTCCACTCGCCTTGCTCACTCCCGCACCGAGGAACAATACCAATCCGTCGCTGTCGTACTGAAGCCGCAACCGCTCCAGACCCGAGGTGCGGCTATCCGTGGAATCCAGGTAGCCACACTGCCGCATGCGATTCAGGAACCGCCGGTCGAATCCCTTGCTGCCGAACTCCGTCCCGGTCTGCGACCTCTCCAGGTGGATGATCTCTGCGCTTGTCGGAAGCACTGCCATCATTCAGTTGTAATCCTTGCCGCGTCGTTTCTCCAGCTTGACGCCACGATAGCGGCGGCAACTACGGCTGCTTCAAGTTAGGGCCGGAGGTCTCGTGGGATGGTCCTGGCGATAACCGCAGCGCCTGCCGGAGTGACTGCAGAGTCCGCCGCTCGGCGTGCCAGGTCGGATCGAGAGAGCGGTCCAATCGGGGTCCAGCGATCTCCACCAAGGCGGCTGCTCGGGCCCTGTCACCGGACGCGGCCAGGCAGTCCGCCAGCCGGATCCCGGCGCGCGTGCTTTCCGGGTGCTCCACTCCGTATGCGCCCTGCGCGATGGCATAGGCGTCTTCGAGCAAGGGGCGCGCATCGGCACTCCGCCCTTGTTGCAGGTAAGCCCAGCCGAGCGCGCTCTCGGCCGCTCCAATGGCGATGTGCCGCGCCGGATAGCCGGCCTGATCGGCGGAAAGCGCCTCCCGCGCCAGATCCTCCGCACGCGCGAAATTCCTCTCTCCGATCAGAACCTCCGCTAGCGCGACATCCGCCTCCGCACTGAAAATGCTGTTCGCGCCGAACGTACGCTTGCGAATCTCCAGCGCGCTCTGGAACTCGTTGACGGCTGCGGGCAAGTCACCCGTGGCTTTGTCGAGATTGCCCAGGTTCACCCAACTGTCGGCGACCACCGCATGGGCCGGGCCGACGACTCCCACCCGCGCCTGGAGCGCGGATTGGAACAACTGTCGGGCTTGAGCCGCGTCGCCCTGGGCAAGAAGCACGGAAGCCAGGCAGTCCTGTGCGTAGGCCGTATCCAGGTTGCGCGGACCCAGGCTCCTCAGCTCGTGGGCGAGCGCCGGATCGGCAAGCGCTTTGGCCTCGTCGAACCTGCCGAGCCGCGTCAGAATATGGCTCATCACCGCCGCGGACGCGGCTGTCAGCGGGTGGTCTTTTCCGTAGAGTCTGGTACGAATCGCGATCGCCTCGCCGATGGCCGCTTCCGCTTCCGGAAACCGCCCCAGCGAATCGAGCAGAACAGCCATGTTGTGCCAGCCATAGCCCACGCTGTCCTGGTAGCGGCCCCCTGTTTCGGTGGCCAGCGCGACCAGTTGTCGCGTCAGGCGCTCGGCTTCGACGTAATCCCCTCGCCGGCTCAGGACTACCGATAGATTGTTGAGCGCGCGCATCGACTCCATAGCCTTCGCGCCCGCGAGCCGGGAATTTATGTCCAGCGACTGGCGAAACAGCTTCTCCGCTTCTTCGTTGTGCCCCCGTTGGAAAAGCATGGTCCCCACATCGTCGAGCGACTCCGCGACCTTCAGGTTTTCTCTGCCCAGTTTTGCCTGGTAAAGACGCAGCGCTTCCTGGTAGGACCGCTCCGCCTGGTCGAACTGATCCAGATCGGACGAGACGCTGCCCAATTCATGCAGCGTGTTGGCTATGGCCAGGTCGTCGCGAGGAAGCTTATGTTCCCTCAGGGCAAGGGCCTTCTTCAACAGGCTCTCGCCTTGCGGCCACATCCCGAGCGTGTCGTAGAGCGCGCCCACGGTATCCAACAGTCGCGCCTGGACCACCGGATCGTTCTGCAATTGGCCTTCAATGCGGGCCGCGCCGCGGTCGAGTAGTTCACGCGTGGTGATGGCGTCGCCTTTTGTCTGGCCCGGATCGTTGGATTGGAAGAGATTTATCAGGAAGTCGGTCACCTGGCTGGCGGTTCGTGCTTCTTCCCGAGCCTTGCGCGCCAGTACCGCCATGCCAATGCCAAAGGCGATGACCAACCCCAGGAAACCTACCGATGCGGCCGCGCCAAGGCGATGGCGGCGAGTGAACTTGCTGGCTCGGTAGCGCCATGAATCGGGGCGGGCAATCACTGGATATCCGGTCAGATAGCGCTCGATGTCGGCGGAAAATTCGGCTGCCGAGACGTAGCGGCGGTTGGGTTCTTTGTGCAGCGCCTTCAGGACGATCCGGTCCAGATCGCCCTCCAGTTCGCGGGATCGCGCCACCCGGCTGGGCCTCTCCGGGACCCGCTCGCAAATGTCCCATTCAAGTTGACCCAACGTGCCGGTCAACCGGAACGGGGGCTGCCCGGCCAGCAGTTGATAGAGCAGTACGCCGAGCGAATACACGTCCGTGCTGGTGGTGATCGGTTCTCCGCGGATCTGTTCCGGGCTGGCGTACTCGGGCGTCATCAGCCGGTCGCCGGCCTGGGTCACGGCGGGAAGCGCGTAATCCGGCGCCAACAGTTTCGCGATGCCGAAGTCGAGAAGCTTGGGCTCTCCGGCATCGGTCACCAGAATGTTGGCGGGTTTGATGTCGCGGTGCACAATCACGTTTTGATGCGCATATTGAACCGCCCTGGCGATCGGTTGAAAGAGCCGCAACCGGTCGCGAATCCCCAGGTGTTTGTCTGCGCAATACCGGTCGGCCGCCTTCCCCGCGACGTACTCCATCACCACGTAGGGCGATCCATCGCTGGTCGCGCCGCCGTCCAGTAACCGGGCGATGTTGGGGTGTTCCAGATTCGCGAGGATCTGCCGCTCGGCGCGAAAGCGCAGCATCATGTCCGGGGACGCGACGCCTCCGGGAATCAGCTTGATAGCGACTTCCTTGCGGTACTGATCGTCGGCTCGCGAGGCCAGGTACACGGCGCCCATGCCGCCCCGGCCCAGCAGCCTGATGATTTCATAGGAACCGATATGTTCTCCCGGCGCCGGGCCGCCGCTCGAAGCCAGCGTTACCGCGTTCTCCACCGCCGAGGTGATACCGCCGTCCTCATCGAGCGAACCGAGCAGTGACTCCACCTGGGCGCGGAGCCGTGTTTGGCGGCCACACGCTTCGTCCAGAAACTTGGGCCGGGCCTCGGGCGGTAGATCGCTTGCGGTGGCGAAGATTTCCTGCAAGCGCGCCCAATCCGCGGCTGTCATCAGGCGGCCGGCGGTCATACTATGTGCCCATGGCTTCTCGTAACCAAGCTTTAGCGAACTTCACGTCGCGATGCACGGTCACCGTCGAAATATTGAGGGCCTCGGCGGCTTCTTCATAAGTTAAGCCGGCGAAATACAATAGCTCGATCAGCTTGGCTTTGCGCTCGTCCTGCATGGCGAAGCGCGTCAAGGCTTCGTCCACTTCGATAATCGTTGGATCGTGCCGCGCATCGGCGATGTCGATTTCATCCAACTCGACGCGCTGCCCACCCGCGCCGCGCTTCACGCGCTGGCGGGCCTTGGCATGATCTACCAGGATCTGGCGCATCGTCCTGGAAGCGATAAAAAGGAAGTGAGAGCGGTCCTGCCATTCGACGTCCGCTCCCACCAGTTTCAAGTACGCCTCGTTTAATAGGGCCGTGGGCGTAAGAGTATGATTGCTGCGCTCCCCGCGCATGTAGTAACCCGCCAGGCTGCGAAGGTGTTCGTAGACGATTGGAAGCAGGAGGTTGGTCGCCTCTGCGCTGCCTGCGCGCGACTCCCGCAGGAGTTGCGTCACCGCCTGGTCTGAGCGCATACGTTTTCCCGATCTTAGCAAAATCGCGCATGCCCGGCCAAGGAATCTGCGTGCCGCATGTAGGTGTTTTTTGTTTTTCGTCGCTTTCCTGAATGAGGGCCGATACGCGGTCCAAACCAAAAACAGCGATTCAGAAACAAAAGGAGATTACCATGACGATGCAACAGACTTCTACTCGATTCGCAGCTTGTTTGGCAGCTTGTGTATTGGCTGTCCCGGCAAGCTTAATGGCGCAAGCCAGGCCCGTCGGCGCGGTGAGACCCGCCACTAGCAACGGCAATGGCCCAGTTTTCTATCCAGGGCCGCCCGCAGGCTTTGATCCGGAGGCAGTTTCCGACGCGGAGCTCGCGCAATACGGGCTTCCGCCCCACCCGGATCGGAGCGAGCCGGCCCTGTACGACCATTGGAAAAAGTTGGTGACCGCGCCCACCACACGCCTCACGAATCTGACCGTCGAAACCACTAACGTGGTCAACGGTATTATCCTGGATCGCCAGGACCAGGGCTATGTCGGCAATGCCACTGCGACCAACTCCAGCAACTGGAGCGGCTATGCCGTGACCGCTGCCAATGGCACGTTTAAGGCGAACGACAGCTTCGTATATGGGCAGTGGATCATGCCGGCGCCGGGCAGTGACAATTGCGCCTATTCGCCGTACGCGGCTTCGCAGTGGGTGGGTTTGGATGGCGATGGCTCCAGCGACGTCTTGCAGGCCGGCACCGCAATCACAACCTGCGGAACTACTTTCGTGGCCTGGTACGAGTGGTATACCAGCGGCTGTACGGCGAGTTCGGCGAACTACCCTTGCTATCAGACGAACTTCAGCCTGCCTATCGCCGCAGGCGACCTGGTGACGGTGGAGGTCTGGTATACGACCGCGGCGCCCAACGGCCATGCCTTTTTCTCGAACGGGACCTCCGGGCAATCCGTCTCGATCGGGTTCAGCCAGCCGTCGGGTTCGAGCGGCAGTGCCTACGTTGGCAATAGCATTGAGTGGATAGTGGAACGGCCCACAATCGGCAGTACCCTCGCGGATCTGGCCAATTACATTTCCATCCCCATGAATCTCGCCTTCGGGTTCAACGGCACCTATTTCTTTTACCCGGGCTCCAGCCCCTCCGGTACCACGATCCACGACATCACCATGACGTGCCCTCCGTGGAATCCGAGTACCGCTTGTACGGCCACTACCGGCTTGTCTTACGCGAACCTGTACGGGGGCCAGACCTTGTGGTTCTACGATGAGGGGCCGGCCAACTGATCGCGCCAGCTTCCCTCGTTGCCGCTCCGCACGCCGCACAATCTGGTTGAGAAAGGCCTCGCGCCGCGGGGCCTCTCAACCGGTGGGCCAGGAGTTCCAGGCGGCGACCATGCTGGCAGACACACGTCCACTTTCCTACCGCTCAAATCTACAAGCTCCCGGCGCGAGCGTCCCTCCGAGCTTTCGTTCTACCTGCTGTCCCCG
>Ga0187847_10001124_pt1 | contig 25417 bp, 25 predicted proteins | sample June2016WEW_4_10_FD_132458 | JGI IMG/M metagenome (GOLD analysis project Ga0187847, IMG submission 132458) | Peatland microbial communities from SPRUCE experiment site at the Marcell Experimental Forest, Minnesota, USA - June2016WEW_4_10 | ecosystem: Environmental > Terrestrial > Soil >...
CGTTCGCCACGTTGGGATTGAGGAATTTCAAGATCAGCCGCTCCTCGACGATCGTATCCTCCATGAGCAGTACCGTGCCGAATGCGCCCTTGCCGATCTTCTCGATGTATTTGTAGCGGCCCTCGATGATGTCGCCTGGCGTGAGCGTCGCGATATCGAGCTTGGCGGCCTGCGCCTCCTGCGCCTGGACGATCTTGGAGATCTCCTGATTCTCGATGAGCAGCGTCTTGCCCGTCGACTGCATCTTGGCGGCGCGCTGGTTCGCAGCGATCTGCTGAGTCGAGAATCGGTTGTCGAGTTCCTGGATCGCATGCTCGACGGCGTTGGCGACCGATACTTCGCTGGTCGCGGACGCGGCTTGCAGCTGCACGCGGATGGTATTCGCCCGGCGCTCGTCGGCGAGCTTCGCGAGCGCGGCGACCGCCTCGACTTTGACTTCGGCCTCGGGCCGCTTGAGGATCTCGAGCAAGTCGTTGATGATCTTTTCGCTGCCGATCTTGCCCAGCGCGCGAATCACCGACGGCAGTGCCTTCGACTCGGTGTTGGCCAGCATCTCGACCAGGCGCGGAACGGCTTTCGAGCTGCCGATTTCTGCGAGTGCGTCGACGGCCCGTTCGCTGACCCACCAGTCCTTGTCCTTGGTCGCTTCGATGAGCTGTACGACCGCGCGCTCGTCCTTGGTCTGGTTGAGAATCTCGATCGCGGCGCGCCGAATATCCTGATTTTCGTCCTTGATCAATTCGAGCACGGCTTCGACGACGCGCGGTCCGCCGATCTTGCCGAGCGCATCGGCGGCGCGCGTGCGCACCCACCAGTCGCTATCGGCGATCACTTCGAGCAGGAATTTCACGGATTTCGCCGTACCGATCGCGTTGAGTACCTCGACCGCCGAGCGGCGCGCATATTCATTCTCGTCCTTGAGCACCTCGACGAGGTATTTGATCGTGTCCGGATGGTTGGCGCGCACGACGACGTCGACGGCCTTGTTCTGCACCTCGATTTCGGGGTCGCGCAGCAGACCGCACAGCAGGACGATGTCGAACGGTCCGTCCATGCGCGTGAGCGCGCCCAGCGCCGCCAAGCGGATGAACTTGTTGTTGTCCTTGAGCTGTTTCTGGACGGCCTCCTGGACGCGCGGCGTGTTGAATCGGCCGAGCACGTTGATGATGTGCATCCGGGCGATCGGGTCTTTGCCTTCGATGCGCGCAATCAGGTCGTCGATCGACGACTCATCCGCAATCTCGCCGATGATCTTGAACAGGCCCGACCGCTCATTGGCTTCCTGGGCGTAGGCGGCGCCGAGCAGCTCACGGACCGAGAAGCGGTTTTTCTGGGCCGAAATGACGTCGAGAATCGCCTGCTTCGGCAGGCCCGGCTTGTTCAGGGCGTCGAGCAGCGCCGACGGCGGGTAATTGCGGCTCGAGGACATCGCCCACGCGATGCCGGATACCGCTCGGCCGTTGGCATCGGCCATCATCTTCAGCGCGAGCGGCAGCGATTTGGCATCGATGAGTTGCGAGAGCGCCTCGACGTAGGCGACCGTCTCGCGCTTGTCCGAAGTGTTCAGCGCCGTGACCAGCGCCTCCATGGCGTTTTGCCCGAGCGCAACGAGCTTCGCCAAGGCCTTTTGGGACTCGGGACTCGCTGGGTTGCCGCTGGATTTGACCTCGGCTATGAGCCTGTCGGCGCGGTAATTCGAGAAAAGACTCATTCAGTGCCTTCGCGTTGCACATCCGAATTATGCCACAGCGCAGCGCAACGCGGCCTGCTGCGGTACAATCAGGCTCTCTATGAATCAAGCAGCCGACGCGGCGGTAGCCACCCGCGCACTTTTGAACTCCTATGTCGATCCCTATCTTGGCGTCAGCCTGGCTGATGCCAAGGCCGTCGTCGGCGTCAGCCTCAGCGATGGGGTGCTGGCGGTGACCCTCGAGTTCGGCTTCCCATGCGCGGACTATGCCGAGGAATTGCTGCCGGCCTTGCAGGCCCACCTCGCCAGTGTGCTCGGGACAGCCCACCTCAACCTCACGCTGCGCAGCCAAATTACACCCCACGCGGTTCAGAAGACCTTGAAGCCCCTCACAAACGTCAAGAATATCGTGGCCGTTGCCTCGGGTAAGGGGGGTGTCGGCAAGTCGACGACCGCGGCCAATTTGGCGCTCGCATGGGCGGCGCAGGGCGCGAAAGTCGGGCTGCTGGACGCCGATATCTATGGTCCGAGTCAACCGCTGATGATGGGCTTGGCGGGTCAGACGCCGACGAGCACCGACGGCAAACACATGATGCCGCTGGTCGCGTACGGCGTTGAAGTCATGTCGATCGGCTTCATGATCGACGCCGAGCAGCCGATGGTGTGGCGCGGACCGATGGTGACCCAGGCCCTCACCCAACTGCTCGGCGATACCAATTGGGGCGCCTTGGATTACCTCGTGATCGATATGCCGCCGGGCACCGGTGACATCCAGTTGACGCTTGCGCAGCGCGTGCCGGTCAGCGGTGCGGTGATCGTCACCACGCCGCAGGACATCGCCCTGCTCGATGCGCGCCGCGGCCTCAAGATGTTCGAAAAGGTGGATGTGCGCGTATTGGGAGTCGTGGAGAACATGAGCGTGCATATTTGCAGCCAGTGCGGCCATGCCGAGCATATCTTCGGCAGCGGCGGCGGCGCGCGTATGGCGCAGCAGTACGGTGTGCACCTGCTCGGTGAACTGCCTTTGGATATCCGCATCCGCGAGGACGCCGACGGCGGCAAGCCGACCATCGTCGCGGAGCCCGGCAGCGCGCGCGCCAAGGCTTACCTTACGATGGCGCGCCGCACGGCGGCGCGGCTGTCGACGATGAACAAGGATTACAGCCGGGTGTTCCCCAAGATCACGATCGAGTCGACCTGATGAGCATCAAGAGCGACCGCTGGATTCGGCGCATGGCCTCGACGGCCGGCATGATCGATCCGTTTTCGCCCGAGCAGGTACGCGTGGCCGGCGGACACAAGATCGTCTCTTATGGCACCTCGAGCTACGGCTACGACGTGCGCTGCGCCGACGAATTCAAGATCTTCACGAACATCAATTCGACGATCGTGGATCCGAAGAACTTCGACGAAAAATCGTTCGTGGACTTCAAGGGTCCGGTCTGCATCATTCCGCCGAATTCATTCGCGCTCGCGAGCACCGTGGAATTTTTTCGCATTCCGCGCAGTGTTCTCACCGTCTGCCTCGGAAAATCGACATATGCACGTTGCGGCATCATCGTGAATGTAACTCCGCTCGAACCGGAGTGGGAGGGGCATGTGACGCTCGAGTTTTCGAATACGACGCCGCTGCCCGCGAAGATCTATGCGAATGAGGGTGTTGCCCAGATGTTGTTTTTCGAGTCCGACGAGGTCTGCGAAACTTCTTATCGCGATCGCGGCGGCAAATATCAGGGTCAACGCGGCGTCACGCTACCGAAAACCTGATTGGGCCTGCAGAGCCGCGCGCTCGGAGCCGTCAGTGCTGTAGCGTCTTGATGCGCATCGCGAATTCGAGTCTGCCGTCGCGCGTGCGCTCGGCCTTCACGGGCACGTATCCGAGGCTCGGCGCGAACCACATGCGCAGAATGCGGCTGTTGCCGGTGCGCTGGCTCGCCACGACGATCGTGTCGAGGTCGCCAAGCGCCGTGTGGATGTGCGCCGGCCCCTCGTTGGTGTAGTTGAAGTCCTTGACTTCGTCGTTATCGATGATCTGAAAGTGCGTGGGCAGGCTGCCGCGCTTCAGATCCAGCATGATCTCCAGCTGTATCGACATCACGTCTTGCGTGCCTTCCTTCAGTGCGAGATCGACCGGCTTGCCTTCCGACTTGCCGCGCGCATGGCCGTTGTCCCAATCGAAATCAAGGTCCACCGCCGAGGAGCCGTCGTCGCCGTGATACTTCAGCGGACGTATGTGCGTGCCCTGCTGCTCGAGCCAGCTCTTCTGGGTGACCGGATTGCTGTAGACGATGCGAAAAATGCCGTGCGCGCTGATGATCCAGGTGTAGACGTAACGGTCCGGCCGGTCGCCGCGCAGCAGCTGCAGATCGCTCGAGCCGACCGTGATGCTCTTCCAGTATGCGTCGTAGTGCGCCGAAAACGGCGCGATCGAGGGCTCGCCGCCGGCCGCGCTTGCCGCGGTCGGCGCAGCGCTCGGCGACTCGGCCGGCGCCTCCGCCCGGGTCGCGCCGGGTCCGGTGACGCCGATCGTCGCTGCGGCCGCGGCGATTGCGGCCGCGAGGCGCACTCGCCATGCGCGCTTAACCATGATTCGACCTTGCCGGCGCACTGCCCAGCTGAACGGGCTCGAGCAGCGCTTTGCCATCGAGCCACGCGCGTCCCGCACGGTGCTGCAGGCGGCCTTCGCAGAACCAGCCGACAGCCATTGGATAAATCGTGTGCTCGACCGCCAAAACGCGCGACGCGAGCGTCGACTCGCTGTCGCCGGTTTCGATCGGGATGCGCCCCTGCACGATCAGCGGTCCGCCGTCGAGTTGTTCGGTGACGAAGTGCACCGTAGCGCCGTGCTCGCGCTCCTGCGCCGCGAGTGCGCGCGCGTGTGTGTTCAAGCCCGGAAATTTCGGCAGCAGCGAGGGATGGATGTTCATGATGCGCCCCTCGAACCGGCGCAGGAACGGCGCCGAGAGAATGCGCATGAAGCCTGCGAGCACCACGAGCGCTGGCTCGCTGCGCTCGACCGCGTCGGCCAATGCCGAGTCGAACAAGAGCCGATCTTCGAAGTCGCCCGGGCGCAAGGCTTGCGTCGCCGTGCGCAATGACCTTGCCAGGCCGAGGCCGGCAGCGTCCGGCTTGTCGGTGAAAACCTTGGTCACTGTGAACGGGCTGTGCGGATCGGAGCCGTGATCGATCAAGCTGCGCATGTTGCTGCCGCGCCCGGAAATCAGCACGACCACCGGTCGACGCAATGGCGTGCTCACGCGACGACGACACCCCGGGTGCCGCTGCGCACCTCTCCGATGACCATGGCCTCCTGACCCGCCGCGTGCAGCGCGGCGATCGCGGCTTCGGCATCGCTCGATGCGACCTGGATCGTCATGCCGATGCCGCAGTTGAACACCCGCAGCATCTCGGCCTCGTCGATATTGCCGTGCTGCTGCAGCCACTCGAACACCGGCTGCCGCGGCCAGCTCTTGCGCTCGAGCACGACTTCGAGTCCGTCGGGCAGCACACGTGGAATGTTGTCCACGAGTCCGCCGCCGGTGATATGGGCGAGCCCGTGCACCGGCACGGTGCGCATCAGTTGCAATAGCGGTTTGACATAGATGCGAGTCGGCGCCATGAGCCGATCGATCAGCGTGACGCCGTCGATGCGCGTCTGCAAATCCGCTGCCGCGAGTTGCAATACCTTGCGGATCAGGGAAAAGCCATTGGAGTGAGGACCCGATGACGGCAGGCCGATCACGGCGTCGCCGGCGCGCGTCAGCGACCCGTCGATGATCGCATCCTTCTCGACGATGCCGACGCAGAAACCCGCGAGGTCGTAATCCGCGCCGTGATACATGCCGGGCATCTCGGCAGTCTCTCCGCCGACCAGCGCGCAGCCCGCCTGCACGCAGCCCTCGACGATGCCGCGTATCAAGCGTTCGCCGACGCCGACGTCGAGTTTCCCGGTCGCAAAGTAGTCGAGGAAAAACAGCGGTTCCGCGCCCTGTACGACGACGTCGTTGACGCACATCGCGACCAAATCCACGCCGACCGTATCGTGCCTGCCGGTATCGATCGCAAGCCGCAATTTGGTGCCGACGCCGTCGGTGCCCGACACCAGTACCGGCTTGCGATAGCGGTCGAGCGGCACTTCGACCAGGGCGCCGAAGCCGCCGATGCCGCCCAATACCTCGCTGCGCATCGAGCGGCGCACGTGCGGCTTGATGCGCTCCACGAGTTCATCTCCGGCATCGATATCGACGCCGGCATCACGATAGGTTACGGACGCGTCGTAGGTCATGCAGTGCCTTAAAGAGGCGGATGCGCCGGCGCGGCCGGCCGGCAAGCTGTGGTATTTTACACGAGGGGACCACGGCTGCCGCGCGATCACACCATGACACAGTACTTCAGTGCCTTTTCGGGCTTAACCAAGCGTTTTTGGGTTCTTTTGTGCCTCACGGGCGTCCTGCTCCATGGCAGCGAACCGGCCGGTGCCGTGGCGCGCGCGGACTTGTTTCAGGCAACCGCCCCTCTCGCCGACCGAACCGAGGCGAGCTATACCGCCGCGTTCCAGGCGGCGCTCAAAACCGTGCTGGTGCGCGTCACGGGGCTGCGCACCGCCGACACAGATCCGTCACTCGCTGCCCTCGTTGGCGATGCGCGCCGCTTCGTCCAACAGTTTCATCCCGCGCCGGATAATCAGGTCTGGGTTGCGTTCGACGGCGCCGCAATCGAGCGTTGGCTCACGCAAAACTCGCAACCTCTGTGGGGACGCGAACGGCCCTCGACGCTCGTCTGGCTGGCGGTACAAACCAATTCCCAGGGCGGCGTCGTGCTGACTCGCGACGACAGCTCCGAACTGAAGCTGCTGCTCGATGCGCAGGCCACCGCACGCGGCATCCAGCTGCTGTGGCCGTCGGCTGCGGACTTGCAGGGCAACCACCTCGACTTCGCTGCCGTCAATGCGATGCCGGCACCGGCGCTCGCGGACATCGCGCACCGGCTCGGCGCCGACGGTGTGCTGATCGGCCACGCGAGCAATGCCACGGGTTCGGCGAGCGTACGCTGGACCCACGTCTTTGCAGACCGCAACAGCGACTTCACGGGTGCGCTCGAGGGAGTCGACCGCGCCGCCGACACGTATGCTGAATTGTTCGCCGCAAGCGGCGCTTTCGCGCCGGTCGATATCGAAGTCGCCGGCATCGACGACGTCAAGGACTATGCGGGCGTTCAGAGCTTTCTTGAATCGCTGACTTTCATCACGCGCGTCAGCATCCAGGCGCTCGACGGCGACGTCGTGAGATTCCGCCTGACCACGCGTGGCGGTGTCGAGCCTCTGCACCGGGCGATCGCACTGAACGGCATGTTGTCGCCGCTTGCGGCCGGCGACAACGGAATACAGCGCTTTCAATTGCGCCGGTAGTACGGCGGCGGTTTATCGTGACCGTTTCTTTCCGCCAAATCCCCAACCTGATCACCGTCTTGCGGATTTTGCTGGTCGTTCCGATCGCAATTGCGCTCGCGCATGAGCAGCTGCTGACCTCACTTCTGCTGATCTGCTTTGCCGGCGCCTCGGACGCCGCTGACGGCTTTCTGGCGAAGCAATTCGGCTGGCAGACCGAGCTTGGCGCGGTGCTCGATCCGCTCGCCGATAAATTGCTGCTCGCGACGGTCTTCGTGACCTTGGCCTCGCTCGGTGGCGTGCCGATCTGGCTCATGGCGGCGGCGGTCGGGCGCGATCTCGTCATTGTGATGGGAGCACTGGCATATCGGCGATGGATCGGCGCGATCCGCATGGAGCCCTCCGCAATCAGCAAGATCAACACCCTGTGCCAGCTCGCCTTTGTCGCTTGTGTCGTGGCGCGACAGGAATTTTTCGTGCCGCCGGCATGGGTCGTCACGATGCTCGGAGCTTTGGTGCTGCTGACCGTGGTCGTCAGCGGCCTCGATTACGTGATCACGTTCGCCGAGCGCGCGATCTCGATCTCCCGGCAGAGGCGCGCCTCCGCCGGACTGCGCAATCCGCCATGAAGCAGCTCGCCCTCGGCGTACAGCTGCGTGCCGACGCGGTGTTCGACAGTTTTGCGGTTGGCGATAACGCCGAGATCATTGCGGCGTTGCGTGCGCCGGCAACAGACCCCATCTGGATTTGGGGCGGCCTCGGCTGCGGCAAGACGCATTTGCTCCAAGCGGTGTGCGCCGCAACCGGCGCCGCAGCCGCCTATTTCCCGCTGAACCGCACGCTCGGATTACCGCCGCAAGCCCTGGCCGGATTCGAAGCTTCTTCGGTGCTCTGCGTCGACGACGCCGACGCCGTGGCTGGGGATTTGGACTGGGAGCGTGCGCTGTTTCGTCTGTTCAACGCTTCGGCTGAGTTGCGCACGCGGCTGATTTTTGCGGCTAGCGCCGCGCCGCGTTCGTTGCCGTGGCGGCTCGATGACTGGAAATCTCGCGCTGCCGCCTGCGTCGTCTATCAACTGCACGAACTCGACGAGCACGGCCGCATCGAGGCGCTCAGTTTGCGTGCGGCACAGCGCGGTTTGCAGTTGCCGCCCGAAACCGCGGAATTCCTGCTGCACCGGTTTGCTCGCGATTTGCCGTCGCTGCTTGGACTGCTCGATATGCTCGACCTGGCGTCCTTGGCGGCGCAGCGCAAGCTGACCATTCCGTTCATTCGCGCGGCGCTCGAGAAATCCGCAAAAACGCCACCATAGCGCAGAACCATGCGAACACGAGCAGCAGGCTGAATCCGGCGGCCCACCGCGCGCGCGGGTTCGCGAGCAGCTCGGTGAGCGCGAACATCAAGTACGGCACCGCGAACAGCGTCGCCCAGGCATAGGTGTAGCGCCGGCCGCGCACCAAACCGCCGAGCGGCGCGAGCAGCGGCACGACGGCGGCCACACACAGCGGCCATGGGTACCCCGCCCCAATCCAACAGAGCAGGCTGGCCGCAACCGCGGCCCACAGAATGACCGCCAAGCGGCGAGCCGCGGACACCCCGCTGATCGCCCGCAGCGGCTTCAAGCGCTCCGGCCGAGGCGGTCTGCGAGTTCCGCGACGCGGCGCCCCAGCGCCTGGGCAAGCTCCCGCTCGCTTTCGGAGATTTCACCCGAGGCACTTGCCGATGCGACATGGCTCGCGCCGTACGGCGTTCCGCCGCCCTGCGTTGCAGCGAGGCCGCGCTCGGTAAAGGGGATGCCGACCAGCACCATGCCGTGATGCAAAAGCGGCAGCATCATGCTGAGCAAGGTCGACTCCTGGCCACCGTGCAGCGTCTGGGTCGAGGTGAACACGGCGGCCGGCTTGCCTGCGAGAGCGCCGGAGAGCCACAGCGCGCTGGTGCCGTCCAAAAAGAACTTGAGTGGCGCTGCCATATTGCCGAAGCGCGTCGGGCTGCCGAGCACGAGCCCCGCGCATTGTTCGAGATCCTCATGGCTCGCGTAAGGGGGGCCCTGTTCGGGGATATCCGGTTCGGTTCGCAGCGTCGTGGCCGCGACCGCCGGTACGGTGCGCAGCCGCGCGCGCATTCCGGCGACGCTTTCGATACCGCGGCATATTTGCCGGGCCAAGGCCGCGGTGCTGCCATGGCGAGAATAATACAGAACAAGAATTTCGCTCATCGTTACGTCTCTTGGGGTCTCATGACCGGTTGAACTCGCATGCGGCGCTGACGCAACGGATTATCGCGGCATCCCGGGCCTTTCCAAATCCTGCCCAAGTTTGACGGCTCTAGCCGCTGTTGCTAGTGTCCACGTCCGTTATGTTGCGCCTCATCGTAGTGCTCGTCGGGTTTGCATGTCTTGCCGGCTGCGGCGGTGCGCCCGTGCAGGAGATGAGCGACGCGCGCCAGGCCATTGCGGCGGCCCGGGTTGCCGGTGCCCAGGTGCGTGCCCCGGCCGATCTGGATGCGGCGCAGGCGGCGATCGCGCGCGCCGAAATGGATCTGCAGGCGCAGGAATATTCGCGCGCCCGCAGCGCCGCGCTCGAAGCGAAGCACCGCGCGTCCCTCGCCCTCGCGAATTCCGAGCGCGCGAACGGCGCGCCGCCGGACACGACTCACTAGCGCGATCAAAAACGCCACGCGTGCTGCCAGCGCGACATGATGAGAGCGGGGTAGTCGTTGCGCCCGGCGCTGCCGTTGTAGCGTGCCAGCGCTCGCGCCCAGTTGTGGTGTTCGGCGCGCAGGTAATAGCGCAGTATTTCGCAGCCCATGCGGATATTCGGGGCGGCTCTGACCAGTTGGTTCTGCATGCCCAATTGGGTCGGCCAAAACGGCATGACTTGCATGAGTCCGACGGCGCCGGCCCGCGACACCGCCCAAGGATCGAAGCGGCTTTCGACCTCGATGAGCGCCAGCACCAAATCGGGCGGGATTTGCAGGTCGGGATCGCGCTTTGCTTCGCAGTACACGTGGTCGAGAATCTCGAGCCGATCCTCGTAGCGCGGCACGAAGGCGCGCAAACGCGGCTCCATCGCCTTGTGCCAAACTTCGGCCTCATAGCGGTCGCCGAAACAATCCGCGCTCGTGAGGATCTTGCGCAGCAGCTCCTTGAGTTCCGGCTCGCGCTGCTCTTCGGCGGGAGGCGCGCCGGCGGCCGTGGCGCCGAGCAGTGCGAGCAAGCTGCCGATCACCGCGATTCCAGCGCTCCACCGTGCGCGCATCGCAGCCGACTCCTACGCCGCCGATCGCTTCTGGATGTGGTTCAGCACGTCGGCCATGGGGATATCGGTCGCTGCGCTATCGAGGCGATGGCGGTACTCCAAATTGCCGGCGGCGAGCCCGCGCTCGCCGATCACGAGCCGATGCGGGATGCCGAAGAGCTCCGAATCGGCGAATTTGACGCCGGGGCGCGCGTCGCGGTCATCGAGCAGCACGTCGATGCCGGCCGACTGCAGATCCCGGTAGAGCGCATCGGCGGTCTCGCGGACCAGCGCCGATTTCTGGTAATTGATCGGCACGAGCACCACGCGAAACGGCGCAATTGCCTCGGGCCAGATGATCCCGTTTGCATCGTGATTTTGTTCGATGGCGGCGGCAACGACGCGGGTCACGCCGATGCCGTAGCACCCCATGTACATCGGCACGCTGTTGCCTTGTTCGTCGAGCACGTTCGCCTTCATCGCATCGCTGTATTTGCGCCCGAGCTGAAAAATGTGGCCGACCTCGATGCCGCGGGCGATGCGCAAGGTTCCGCCGCCCGGGCTTGGATCCCCGGCCCGCGCATTGCGAATGTCCACCGGTGCGGGCAGTGCGAGGTCCCGGCCCCAGTTCACGCCGGTGTAATGCTGATCCGGCTCATTTGCGCCGCAAACGAAATCCGCCATCTGCGCGGCGGCGTGATCGACGTATATCGTGCCGCTGAAGCCGATCGGACCGATGAAACCGGGCTCGGCGCCCGTCGCGCTGCGGATGCGCTCGGCGCTCGCCATGCGCAGCGGGTTCGCAACCTGCGGCAGCTTTTGCGCCTTGACGGCATTGAGTTCGTGATCACCGCGCACGACGAGCGCGACGACGTCGCCGTTCCTGCCATCGACGAGCAGCGTCTTGGCGCAGCGGCTCGGTTCGACGCCGAGAAAACGGCTGAGTTCGTCGATCGTGCGCGCGTTCGGCGTCGGTACCTTCGTCAGCGCCGCGGCCGGCGCGGCGCGCGGCGCGCGGGGCGCGAGTGCCACCGCCATTTCGAGATTCGCCGCGTAGTCGTCGCCGTCCGAGAAAACGATCGCATCTTCGCCGGAATCGGCGAGTACGTGGAACTCCTGTGAAGCGCTGCCGCCGATCGCGCCGCTGTCGGCCTGCACCGCGCGAAACTTGAGTCCGAGCCTCGTGAAGATGCGCGTATAGGCGTCGTACATGAGTCGATAGCCTTGCTCCAGGCTGGCTTCGTCGGTGTGAAACGAATAGGCGTCCTTCATGAGGAACTCGCGCGCACGCATGACGCCGAAGCGAGGCCGGATTTCGTCGCGAAACTTGGATTGGATCTGGTAGAAATTCACGGGCAGCTGTTTGTAGCTGCGCAATTCGCGCCGCGCAATGTCGGTGATGACTTCCTCGTGCGTCGGTCCGTACGCAAAATCGCGGTCATGCCGGTCCTTGAAGCGCAGCAATTCGGGTCCAAATTCGTTCCATCGGCCCGATTCCTGCCAAAGCTCCGCGGGTTGGACCGTCGGCATGCACAATTCGAACGCCCCGGCGCGATTCATCTCCTCGCGGACGATTTGTTCGACTTTTCTGAGCGTCCGCAGGCCCATCGGCAGCCAAGTGTACAAGCCCGCCGAGAGACGGCGAATCATCCCGGTCCGAAGCATCAGCTGGTGGCTGACGATCTCGGCGTCCGACGGAACTTCCTTGAGCGTGGTAATCGGATATTGAGATAAACGCATAGCCGCCTATATTACATGAGCCCCCCTGGTATTATGGAGCGTCATGACCGAAGAAGATGAAGACCTGAATTCGCGACCCCGCGGGGTCTATTGGCTGCCGAATCTGCTGACGACCGCCGCATTGTTTTCGGGGTTTTACGCGATCGTGGCCGCGATCGACTGGAAGTTCGATTACGCCGGCATCGCCGTTTTCATCGCGATGATTTTCGACGGGTTCGACGGCCGGGTTGCCCGCTGGACCCACACGGAGAGCGCGTTCGGCAAGGAATACGACAGCCTCTCGGATATGGTTTCCTTCGGGCTCGCGCCTGCGATCGTGACCTACCAATGGGGTGTCGCGCGTATCGCCGAATATGGTCCGCTGTGGCGCCGCATGGGCTGGCTCGTTTGCTTCTTCTACGCGGCCGCGGCCGCGCTGCGTCTCGCCCGCTTCAATGCCCGGGCTGCGACCCAGGACAAGAACTATTTCGAAGGCCTGCCGAGCCCTTCGGCAGCCGCGATCGTCGCGGCCTTCGTCTGGCTCGCGAGCGGCCAGCTGAATATCGGCCTGCCGGGACTGATTCTGGCATTCCTGGTTACCGCTTGCGCGGGCGCCCTGATGATCAGCCGCTTTGCGTTCCACAGCTTCAAGCAGGTCAAATTCGGTGCGCGCGTCCGCTTCACGCACATCCTGCTCGTGCCGCTGATCTTCGTTGCGGTCGCCTCGCATCCGCCGATCGTGCTGTTGCTGCTGTTCGGCTGCTACGGCTTGTCGGCGCCCTCGGTTTGGGCCTACCGGAAACTGTTTCGGCGGGCGCGTGGAGCGCCGGCAAGTCCATGAGCAGTCCGATGCGACGCGATTATTTGCGTGCCCTCGATCTGCAGGCGTGGGTCTTGCGGGGTGCCGCCGGTGCGGCCATGGCCGACGCCATCCTTGATTGGCAGCAGCTGCGCGAGCGGGTCGCGGCGTGCCGCCGCTGCACGCTCTGCGAGACGCGCACTCGCACCGTTTTCGGGGTCGGCAACGAGCGCGCAGACTGGCTGATCGTCGGCGAAGCCCCGGGCGCCGAAGAGGATCGGCAGGGCGAGCCGTTCGTCGGGCGCGCCGGGCAGTTGCTCAACGCGATGTTGCGGGCAATCGGCCTCGCGCGCGAACAAGTGTTCATCGCGAATGTGCTCAAGTGCCGGCCGCCCGGCAATCGCGACCCGGCGCCGAGCGAGGTCAAGGAGTGTCTGCCCTACCTCGAGCGGCAAATCGCGCTGCTGAACCCGAAGCTCATTTTGGTCGTTGGGCGAATCGCAGCCCATAATTTGCTGCGCACCGAGGCCCCGCTCGGCAGCCTGCGGCAACGCGCCCACCAGTTCGGCGTTGCGCGGATTCCGCTGGTCGTGACCTATCATCCGGCCTACCTGTTGCGCAGCCCGGTCGAGAAGCGCAAGGCCTGGGACGACCTGAAGTTTGCGCGCGGAGTGCTCGCGAATGTCTAGCGTCAAGCAAGAAGCCATGCCCGCGTCGGTCGAGGTGCGTGCGATGCACGATCTGGACGTGCCGATGGTGGTCGCGATCGAGCGCCTGGGATATCAATTTCCGTGGAGCGAGGGCATTTTTCGCGACTGCCTGCGCGTCGGGTACATTTGCCGCGTGATCGAGTGCGGCGGCGACATGGCCGGCTACGGAATCATGTCCGTGGGCGCCGGCGAGGCGCACATTTTGAACGTTTGCATGCGCGAGGAATACCGCTGCCGAGGTCTTGCACGCAAGCTCATGCTGTACTTGATCGATCGGGCGCGCGCGGCCGGAATGCACGAGGCATTCCTCGAGGTTCGGCCCAGCAACACGGTTGCGAGCCGGCTCTACTTGTCACTCGGCTTCGAGCAGGTCGGTGTGCGCCGCGGCTATTACCAGGCGACGGTGGGCCGCGAAGACGCCTGCGTGCTGCGCCGAATTCTCACCGCAGATTCTCGTTGAACGCATCCCCATCCGACTTGACGCGTGAGATCGCGCGCAGACGTACGTTTGCGATCATTTCGCATCCAGATGCCGGTAAGACCACGCTGACCGAAAAGCTGCTGCTGTTCGGCGGAGCGATTCAAATGGCCGGTACGGTCAAGGGCCGCAAAGCGACCCGCCATGCGACCTCCGACTGGATGCGCCTCGAGCAGCAACGCGGCATCTCCGTGACCTCGTCGGTCATGCAGTTTCCCTACGAGGATTGCATCGTGAATCTGCTCGACACGCCGGGCCACGAGGATTTCTCCGAGGACACCTACCGCACGCTGACCGCGGTCGATTCCGCGCTCATGGTCATCGACTGCGCGAAAGGCGTCGAGGAGCGCACGATCAAACTCATGGAGGTCTGTCGGTTGCGCGACACGCCGATCATGACCTTCGTCAACAAGCTCGACCGCGACGGCCGCGCGCCGATCGAACTGCTCGACGAGATCGAGAGCGTGTTGAAGATCCAATGCACGCCGCTGACCTGGCCGATCGGGATGGGCCGGGACCTGCTCGGCGTCTACCATTTGCTCGAGGATCGCATTCACATCTACGTGCCGGTCGAAAAGGGCCGGGTGGGCAGCCATGAGACCATCGACGGACTCGCGAGCGACTCGGCGCGCGAGTTTCTCGGTGATCGCTACGCGGCGTTCGTCGAGGAGGTGGATCTGGTGCGCGGCGCGAGTCCGAGCTTCGATCTCGAGCGCTACCGCGCGGCGAAGCAGACACCGGTGTTCTTCGGGTCCGCGGTCAATAACTTCGGAGTGCGCGAATTGCTCACGGCCTTCGTGCGCCATTCGCCGAGCCCGATGCCGCGTCCGACGCTGCAGCGCCCGGTGAGCGCCGAGGAGCCGAAGCTCACCGGTTTCGTGTTCAAGATCCAGGCCAATATGGACCCCGGACATCGCGACCGCATCGCGTTCATGCGCTTGTGCTCGGGACGCTATTTGAAGGGGATGCGCATGCATCACGTGCGTCTCGACAAGGACGTGCGCATCGCCGATGCGCTGACGTTCCTCGCGGCCGACCGCAGCCAGGCCGACGAGGCCTATGCCGGCGACATCATCGGTCTGCACAATCACGGGACGATCAATATCGGCGACACCTTCACCGAAGGCGAAGAGCTCAATTTCACCGGCGTGCCGAATTTCGCGCCGGAGCTGTTTCGCCGCGCGGTTCTCAAGGATCCGCTGCGCATGAAGGCGCTGCAGAAGGGCCTGTCGCAGCTCTGCGAGGAAGGCGCGACCCAGCTGTTCAAGCCATTGCGCAACAACGACATGATCCTCGGGGCGATCGGCCAGCTGCAATTCGAAGTCGTCGCATTTCGTCTCGCCGACGAATACAACGTGCAGTGCGTATTCGAACCGATCAACGTCGCGGTCGCGCGCTGGGTGCGCCTCAACGATGAGAAGCGGCTCGGCGAGTTTCGCGACAAGGCCCACGACAACCTCGCGATCGATCACGCCGGCGAACTCGTCTACCTCGCACCCACGCGGGTCAACATGGGTCTGACTGAAGAGCGTTGGCCGGAAATCGAATTCCTCAAGACGCGCGAGAATCTCGCGGCCTGAACGCGCGCACCGCGAGCGCGAATCGCCCGATCTCGGCGCGCGAGTGTCCATTGCCATAACGCAATTCGCTGTAGCGCCGGCACAGCGGCACGACCGCCGCGGCGAGATCGGGGCGTTGAATCGCGACGCGCGCCGCATAGTCTTCGGCGCCTTCGTGCGCGTATCGCGGCAGTCCGCGCTCGCGAAGCGTGGCGCATAGACGCGCGTAAGCGCGAGCCAGCGCGTCGGTCGGGCGCGGCCGCAGCTCGCGTCGCACCTGCCAGGTGAGCCACGCGAAGCAGAGCGTGAGCCCCGCCGCAAGCACCAGCACGAGCTTCTGCGGGTCGGGCTCCGGGATCCTCAGGTGCGCGAGCAGCGATTGCTGCGAATCCGGATCGTAGTGCAGGATGGCCTCGCGCCACAGCTGGCGCATCGCATCGAGGCGCATGCGCAGGTCCGTGAGCCAGGGCAGGTTGCCGCCGACTTCGATGTTCGCGAGCGCAATTTCGTCTTGAGCCGCGCGCAAGCGGCGATCGACGCGCGCCGAGTCGATTGCCGCGGTCGGATCGACGCGCATCCAGCCGCTGCCCTCGATCCAAACTTCGTCCCAGGCGTGGGCGTCGCTTTGGCGCACGACCCAGTCGTGCGCATAGGGATTGTAAATGCCGCCGACATAACCGGTCACGACCCGCGCGGGGATGCCGGCCGCGCGCATCAGCACGGCGAATGCGGAGGCGTAGTGCCCACAGAAGCCGCTCTTGGTCTCGAACAGGAATTCGTCGACCGAATCGGCGCCGAGCGGCGGCGGCTCCAAGCTGTAGTAGTAGGCTTGGGTGTGCAGCAGGTCGAGCACGCTACGGACGAAATCCGCATCTTGCGGGTGCTCGCGATGAAGCTGAGTCGCGAATGCGACCGTGCGCGGATTCTTGCGCGGCGGCAGCTGCAGGTCGCGATTGCGCAGCGCCGGGCTCAAGGCTTTGTCGAATCGCCCATGCGTATACGAAGTCGCGGAGACCTCGGTAGGCCGCGAGACCGGTCCGGACTGCAGCAACACGAGGTCGCCGCTGAAATGCGTATTCGGCAGGTCGGTTTGCGTCGGCCAATCGAGCGTGTAGAGCCACGAGTGAGGGTAGGGTTCCAGGCTCACCGTATATCGATAGGCCGGCCCATCGGGAATCAGCGCCGGCGCGGGCGGGAAATTGGCATCGCTGCGGTTCCAGGTGCGCCCGTCGAAGCGATAGAGCACGGGTCCGCGCCAATAGCGCTCCTTCACGGGCGGGTAGGCGCCGTTGAAGCGAACTCGAAACGCGATGTCGTCCGACAAAGCCAAATTGGTGATGTCGCCCGGACTCAAGGAGTCGCTGAGCCCGGTGGTTGCGCTCGTCGTGCCGCCGCCGACGCGCCACATCGGCTCGGCGAGGCGCGGGAAGAACAGCCACAGTATGAGCGCGAGCGGCATCGCGTGCAGCACGATGCGTCCCGAGTAGCGCAGACTCGCGCGCCAATCGGGACCTTCCTGCGCGACCGTCAGGCGCAGCAGCGTGGCGGTCGTCAGCCAGCAGACGCCGACGAGATAGGCCAACAACCACAAGGACTCCCCGCCGAGCAGCGCGCTAAGGCCGAGAAAATAGACGATCAGGATGATCACGCAGACGTCGCGGTTATTGCGCGTCTCGAGCAGCTTCAAACCCGCCATCAGCGCCAGTAACGAACTGCCGGCCTTGATACCGTTGAACGTATGGAACTGCGCGAACAACAGCGCGACCGCAAGACAGGCAATGACTATCCGCAGGATCTGCGGCGGGGCGTCGCGTCCGCGTGCGGCCAGCCCTAAGCGTACCGCTGCTGCGGCCGCGCAGGTGACGATCACCCAGATTGGGATGGCGCCGATGTGAGGCGCGAGGCCGAGCCCAAGACAACCCGCTGTCCACAACAGACGGTCGAATCCGACGCGCTGCGCGCTCACGGCGGCGCCTCGAGCGTGAACTGCGCCAGCGCACGCATGCACTGTGTACGGTGTGCGGCGCCGCGGCCGACCTCGATCTGCAACCCGGGAAGTCGCAGTCCATAGCCGCGCCCTGCGGCATCCGCATCGAGCACCCACCGGCACAGCTGCGATAGGCGTGCCTCCGGCCCTAGATCGGCGAGTGCGTGCCAATCGAGCCAGTCCGGTTGGGCCGCGAGGCTGCTGTAGCTGCGCACGGCCGCCTCGGAGCCGCGCGCGAGCACTTTCCAGGCCATGTGTTTCAGAGGAATGCCGGGTGCGTATGCGCGCAGGCCCGCGAAGTCTTCATCGCCCGGCAGGTCCGTATTCGCCGCGGTGCCGGCTGCACCACCGCCGCTGGTCAGCGGCCTCTCGCCCTGCGGCTGCGGGGCGACGTAAACGGTGAGCGGCGCGTGCACGTAACTCCAGGCCCGAAACCAGCCGAACGGATAGCGCGTGCGGAGCTCGAACTGGCTCAGCTGCAGAATGCCCCGCCGCGGCGTCGCGAGTGCGACCGATAGTTGCTGCTGCGACATCGCGGTGACGCTCGCGGTCGCCGAACTCGTGGTCGCGGCGTCCGCGGCGCCCGGCGCCGCAAAATCCGGGCACCTGATTTCCACGTCCCATCGATCGATTCCCGATGCATTGCGCAACACGAATTGCAGGGTTGCCCGTTCCCCCGCAAAGCCGTCCGCCTCCCGCGTGGCGTCGACCTCGAGCCCGAGCAAATTTCGATGGCAATGATGCATGCCGATCAGCGCGATACTCGCCATCAGGAATGCGAACGCCAATCCCAAGTTGCTGCCGTAATTCAATCCGGCAAGCATCATCGCGCCGATCATCGCGGAAAACGCAAGCCCATAACCGGACGGCAGAATGTAGATGCGTCTGCGATTAATCGTGTGCGGCAGGGAATCGAGGCCGAAGCGGCGTGCAGCCCAGGCACGGAGGATTCGCGCGGCCGCGTAACGCAGGCTGCTCAAGGGATGGGCACGGCCTCGAGCAGTCGGGTGACGGTGTTCGCACCGCCGTCATGTCGCCGAATTCGATGCTCGACGACCGCCGCGAGCACGGCCTGGACGTGCTCCGGCAGAACCGCGGACCTGCCGGCGATCAACGCCCATGCGCGCGCCGCGCGCAGCAAGCCGATCGCGGCGCGCGGCGACAAGCCGTGCCCCTGCCCGAGTTGATTGCGCGTGAATGCCACGAGCGCTTGTACGTAGTCGAGCAATGGCGGCGCGACGTGAATGCCGAGCACGCTCTGCTGCAGGGCGCTGAAGCGCGTGCCGTCCATCACCGTCGGCAGGCTCGCCACGAGTTCGCGCCGATCGACACCGCGCAACAATTCTCGCTCGGCCGCGGCCGCCGGATAGCCGAGATGCACCCGCATTAGAAACCGGTCCAATTGCGATTCCGGCAGCGGGAAGGTGCCGATCTGATCCTGTGGATTCTGCGTCGCGATCACGAAGAACGGATCGGGCAGCGGCATGCAGCGCCCATCGAGCGTGACCTGGTGTTCTTCCATCGCTTCGAGCAGCGCACTTTGAGCTTTGGGTGAGGCGCGGTTGATTTCGTCGGCGAGCACCAATTGCGCGAAGATAGGACCCTGTTGGAAACGAAAGCTCCCGGATTCGCGGTCGTAGATCGACACGCCGAGGACGTCCGAGGGCAGCAGGTCGCTGGTAAATTGAATGCGCTGGAACGACAGCCCCAGGGTCTTGGCGAGCGCGTGGGCGAGCGTCGTCTTGCCGACGCCGGGGATGTCTTCGATCAGCAGATGTCCGCGTGCGAGCAAACACGCGAGACAAAGTCGGATCTGGGTCTCTTTGCCGAGGATCACGCGGCCGAGCTGCTCGAGGACCGCTTCGATGGTCGCCTCGGCTGAGGTGTCGGCGCCCGGCAGGGTGCGCATACCGCTATTGGCGAGGACTGGCGTCATGGCAGCCAATCGCACCATTGCGGCGGCCGATTGGCAAGGACTGGCGTCACCGTTTCAGCAGCGCACCCACCCGGGCGATCTGAGCGTCCAACTGCCGGATTTCGGTGCGCAGCTCGGACAGCCGGCGTTCGTCTTTGGCGATGATCTCGGCCGGGGCGTTCTTCGCGAACTCGCCATTCGTCAGTTTGGCGGCGAGCTTATCGACATCGCCCTCCGATTTGCGCCGGCGCTTCTCGAGCCGGTCCAATTCGGCTGCCGGGTCGATCAGACCCGCCATCGGCACCAAGATCTCCAGGGTGCCGAGCAGCGCCACGGCCGAGATCGGCGCAGCCTCTCCTGGACTCAAGACTTGCGGCGGGTTGACGCCGGCGAGTCGCGCCAGAAATTCGAGGTTGGCAGCCATATAGCGGACGTCGCTCGGCGATGCGTTCTGCAGCATCACGTCGATTTTCCGACTCGGCGCAATGTCCATTTCGCCGCGGATCTGACGGACGCCGAGAATAAAGTCGCGAACCCAGGCCATCTCGACATCCGCTTCAGCATCCCGCGGGATCACATCGGCGTGCGGGAACGGGGCGAGCATCAAGGTATCGCCGGCGACGCCGGCGCGTTCGCGAACGCGCTGCCAGATTTCCTCGCTGATGAACGGTGCCCGGATGCAGTGCGCGCAACAGCGTCTCGAGCGTGCCGATCAAGGTCAATCGCGTGCCGCGTTTTTCCGCATCGGTCGCTACATCCGATTGCAACACGGCCTTCGATAGTTCCAAATACCAATCGCAGAATTCGTGCCAAGTGAACTCATAGAGCGCGGCCACGACGACATCGAGGCGGTAGTCGGCAAAGCCGGCATGGATGCGCTCGAGTGCCGCGCTCAGCCGTGAGCGGATCCAACGATCGGGCAGGCTCAAGGCGGCGCCTTGCGGCGCAAGATCCGCCCCTTCGAGATTGATGAGTACGTAGCGCGCCGCGTTCCACAATTTATTGCAGAAATTCCGGTAGTTCTCGACTCGCGCCATGTCGAAGCGCAGATCGCGGCTCTGCGTCGCCAGTGATCCGAACGCGAGGCGCAAGGCATCCGTCCCGTACGCGGCGATGCCCTGGGGAAATTGCTTGCGCGTCGCCTTCTCGATCGCCGGCTTCATCTGCGGCTGCATCAAGCCGCTGGTGCGCTTGGCGAGCAACGCATCGAGGGAAATGCCGTCGACGATATCGAGCGGATCGATGACGTTGCCCTTCGATTTGGACATCTTCTGGCCGTCGTTGTCGCGGATCAGTCCGTGTACGTAAACCTCGCGAAAAGGCACGTTGCCGGTGAATTTGAGACCCATCATGATCATGCGGGCGACCCAGAAGAAGATGATGTCGAAGCCGGTGACCAGCACCGCGGTCGGATAATAGGTCTCGAGATCGCGTGTGGCTTCAGGCCAGCCTTGGGTCGAAAACGGCCACAGCGCCGACGAGAACCAGGTGTCGAGCACGTCGTCGTCCTGACGCAGGCTCACCGTGTCGGCGATGCCGTGGGCGCTGCGCGCTTCGGCCTCGGTGCGCGCAACATACCAGCGTCCGTCCTGATCGTACCAAGCCGGTATCCGATGGCCCCACCAGAGCTGGCGGCTGATGCACCAGTCTTTGATGTTGCGCATCCATTCGAAATAGACGGACGACCAATTTTCCGGCACGAAGCGGATGTCGCCCCGCTCGACGGCCGCGATCGCGGGTCCCGCAAGCGGCGCAATCTTGACGAACCATTGGTCGGTGAGCAGCGGCTCGAGCACGGCACCGCTGCGATCGCCGCGCGGCACGGTCAACGTGTGCGGTTCGATGCGCTCGACGAGCCCGGCGGCCTCGAGCTCCGCGACCGCGCGTTCGCGCGCCACACCGCGATCGAGACCGCGGTATGCGGCGGGGACGTTGTCATTGAGTGTCGCGTCCGGTGTCAGGATATTGATCAGCGGAAGCGCGTGCCGCAAGCCGACTTCGTAATCGTTGAAGTCGTGCGCGGGCGTTATCTTCACGCAGCCGCTGCCGAACGCGGGGTCGACATAGGCATCGCCGATCACCGGTATCTCGCGCGTCGTCAGCGGCAGGCGCAGTTTTCTGCCGATCAAATGCCGATAACGCTCGTCGTCCGGATGGACCGCAACCGCCGTATCGCCGAACAGCGTTTCGGGCCGCGTCGTCGCGACCACGAGGAATTCTCCGCTGCCATCGACGATCGGGTAGCGCAGATGCCAGAGACTGCCTTGTTCCTCATCGGCAACCACCTCGAGGTCCGACAGCGCGGTCTTCAGCACCGGGTCCCAGTTCACGAGCCGCTTGCCGCGGTAGATCAAGCCTTCGGCATACAGACGCACGAATACCTCGGTGACCGCTTTCGATAGGCCCGCATCCATCGTGAACCGATCGCGCTGCCAGTCGACCGAGGCGCCGAGGCGGCGCAGCTGATTCGCAATCAGGCCGCCGGACTGCGCCTTCCATTGCCAGACGCGCTCGACGAAGGCCTCGCGGCCGAGTGCGACGCGGCTCGTGCCCGCCGCATTGAGCTGGCGCTCGACGACCATCTGGGTCGCGATGCCGGCATGATCCGTTCCCGGTTGCCACAGCGTGTCGAATCCGCGCATTCGGTGGTAACGGATCAGCGAATCCATGATTGTGTCTTGAAACGCGTGCCCCATGTGCAGAGTGCCGGTCACGTTCGGCGGTGGAATGACGATCGAGTACGCGGGTCCATGCCCGCTCGGCGCGAAGAAGCCGCCGGCTTCCCAGCGTGCATAAATGCGCGACTCGATGTCCGCAGGGGAAAAAGCCTTATCCATGATTCAAACTTGGGGTTGCCGGTCGATCTTGGAAACGGCCGCATCCGCGGGCCGCGCAACTGCAAGCTCCGTGAGGATGTGGTCGATGAGTTCCGGGAGTTGCGCACGCAAGCGTTCGGAGACGCGCGCGAGCAGCGCGGCTTCGATGTCCCTGGCCGCCTGATGCAGCAGGGAGTCGGCGAGCTCGAGGGCACCCGTGGTGATCGCGGCCGCCACGAGCTTGGGATCGAGCGAGAACGCGAGGATGTTGTCGTGATCGATCGCCTCGGTGAGCACCGGTATGTCGCGCGGATCATGGGATTCGGAATTCATGGGCTCGTTCAAAAGTCGGAGGTCGCGTCGAGTTGGTGGGTTTCCAAGGCTAACTGTAACTCACGGTAGGATTTAAAGCGCTCTCGACCAAGGCGCTTGCGTTCGGCGTCGGCATCGATGATTTCCGCGATGCGTGCAAATCGCTGCGGCTGATCCGGCATGCGGTTGCTGAGGTTGATCAGCAGATCCGCGCCGGGTCCGCCGTGCGCATCCGCCGTGAGGTAGACGGGTGCGGCCGCCGCCGCGGCCGATTGCGCCGGATCGGCGTCTCGATGAAGCTCGTGCGGCACGAAGGCGCGGTCGCTGAACGTCCACAGCAAATCATCGAGGATGCGCGCGTCGGCGTCCGATTCCGTGAGTATCGCGACCCGCAGCATGCGCCCGTACGCCTTTTCGGCGAGCCGGCAGGCGAATGTCCAGCCTTGTTTCGGCGTTGCGTCCTTGAGCACGTAAAAGTCGACGCGCTCCGTCATTTGTGCTCGGCGCGGTGCAGCAGGAAGTCCACGAGCAGGGATACCGGGCGCCCGGTGCTGCTTTTTTGCGAACCGCTGAGCCACGCAGTGCCCGCGACGTCCAAATGGGCCCAATTCAAGTCTTTCGCGAATTTCGAGAGGAACGAAGCCGCCGTGCAGGCGCCGCCCTCGCGGCCGCCGACGTTGGCGATATCGGCGAAATTGGTTTTCAGCTGTTCGACGTATTCTTCGCCGATCGGCAAGCGCCAGGCACGGTCGTCGGCGCGTTTGCCGGCCGCCTCGAGCTCGCCCGCCAGCGCTTCGTTGTTGCTCATCAAGCCGCTGTAGTGGTTGCCGAGCGCAATGATGCATGCGCCGGTCAAAGTCGCGACGTCGACGACCGTGCCGGGCTTGAATCGGCGGCTGTAAGTGATTGCGTCGCAGAGGATCAAACGACCCTCTGCATCCGTGTTGAGGATCTCGACGGTCTGGCCCGACATCGTCGTCACGATGTCGGCGGGTTTCGCCGCGGTGCCGCTCGGCATGTTTTCACACGAGGGGATTATCACGACGAGGTTGAGCGGCAGCGCGAGTTCGGCGGCGCTGCGCAGCGCACCGAGCACGGTCGCCGCGCCGCTCATGTCGAACTTCATCTCGTCCATGGCCGGCGGGTCCTTGAGCGAAATGCCGCCCGAATCGAACGTGATGCCCTTGCCGATCAGGCATATCGGCGCGACATCGCGGCTCGCACCGCGGTATTCGCAGACGATCAGCCGCGGCGGCTCCGCCGAGCCTCGCGTGACCGCGAGGAATGCCCCCATCTTCAAGGCCTTGATCTCACGTTCGTGCAGCACGCGTGCGCGGATGCGCGGCCATTGCTTGGCGAGCTTCAGCGCTTGCTGGCCGAGATAACTCGGCGTGCAGATGTTCGGTGGCAAATTCGCGAGGTCGCGCGCGAGCGCAAGGCCGCTGCCGATTGCGGCGCCGGCCGTGAGGCCGACTGCGCTGGTCCTACCGGCCTTCGCGTCCTGCACCACGAGATTCACGGTTTTGAGGCGCGCCGCCTTGGGTTTGACGCCGGTCTTGAGGTCCGGGATCCTGTAACGCTGCATCAGAAACGACTCGGCGACGATTCTGGCGCGGTATTGCTCGTCAAGATCCTTCGGCTGCTCGAGCGCAAGATAGACGGCCGCGTCTGCGGCACCGGTCTTTGCCGCCGCCTGGGCTGCGACCTGTACGGCCTTGCGGTATTGCTTGCGGCCGAAAGTCGCGCGCTGACCCAATCCAATCAGCAGTACGCGCGCCGCGCGTGCGCCGCTCGGACGTGCAAGCAACAGCGAATCGCCGAGCTTCCCGGCGAAATCGCCGCCGCCATGCAGTTTGCGGATCAAGCCGCCGGTTTGCCCATCGATCAGATGCGCACCGACCCCCAAATCCCCGTTCTCGTAAATGCCGACGATGGCACAGGCGGAAGCGCTCCTTGCCTTGGCATCGACGATTGTCTTGAATTCCATGTCCGGTTCCCCTCGTTACGCACGCGGCTTCTTGAAGCTTATTTCGCCAAATAGTTTACTCGATTATGCATAAGGCTCTAAGCTCGCCGCCATGAAATGGACCGTTGAACGCTACGTCCTGCGCGAGGTCGTTCAGACTTGGGTGGCGGTAACCGGCGTGCTCGTGGCGATATTGCTCGCCAACCAGCTCTCGCGGGTGCTTGGACAGGCCGCCGATAATCAATATGGCCGGCACGTGGTTTTCGATCTGATTGCGCTCGGGGCGATCATGAATTTGTCCGTGATCGTGCCGGTCAGCATGCTGCTTGCGGTCGTTCTGACGCTCGGCCGGCTCTACCACGACAGTGAAATGGCGGCGTTGCAGGCGTGCGGATTCGGGCCGGCGCGCCTGCTGCCGCCGCTGTTCATGTTTGCCGCCTTGATTGCGGTCGGCTTGGGCTGGCTCACGTTCTTCCAGGTACCGGCCGCCGATCACGAAGTGCAGCTATTGCGCCAGTCGGCGCTCAAGGAGGCGCAATTCGGACAACTCGATGCCGGGCGCTTCCGCTCCTTCAGCGGCGGCGATGCGGTGTTTTACGCAGAACGGGTCGACGAGGACGGCATCCTGCACAACGTCTTCGTCCAGCGCGAATCCGCGGGGAGGATCGAAGTTGCGCTCGCCGAGTCGGCGACTTACTCGAAGGGAACCGCCGACGGCACGCACCTGGTCACGCTGTACAATGGGCGCCGCTACGAGGGCGCGCCCGGCCGCGCGGACTATCGGGTCATCGAATTTCGCGAGCACGGCATTCCGATCGTGACGCCGACCGCGCTGCAGGGC